>Ga0157374_10000500_pt1 | contig 35513 bp, 44 predicted proteins | sample M25metaG_FD_115308 | JGI IMG/M metagenome (GOLD analysis project Ga0157374, IMG submission 115308) | Miscanthus rhizosphere microbial communities from Kellogg Biological Station, Michigan, USA - M2-5 metaG | ecosystem: Host-associated > Plants > Roots > Rhizosphere > Soil | place: USA: Michigan...
AGATGCAAGTCGACGTTTTAAATATAAAAGGAAAGAAAACTGGCAGAACGATTGAACTGCCCGACGAGATCTTTGGTGCCGAACCAAATGATCATGTGATCTATCTCGCCGTAAAACAGTACCGCGGTGCCCAGCGCCAGGGAACTCACAAAGTAAAAACCCGTGCTGAAGTACACGGTGCCAGCCGCAAGCTGCATCGCCAGAAAGGTACTGGGGGAAGTCGTAAGGGAAATATCCGTAACCCATTATATAAGGGCGGTGGTACTGTATTTGGTCCTAAACCTCATAGCTACGATATCAAACTCAATCGTAAGGTAAAAGACCTCGCAAAAATTTCTGCACTCTCCCATAAGGCAAAGGCGAATTCAATTTTTGTGGTTGAAGACATCAATTTTGACGCTCCTAAAACAAAAACTTTTGTTGACATGCTGGCAGGTCTGAAAGCTGATGATAAGAAAGTATTGTTCGTCATTCCTGAATACAACGATAATCTTCATCTGAGCTTTAGAAACGTACCGACGGTAAATGGCATCCTGATGAGCGATATGAACACCTACGATATTGTGAATGCTGACGTAGTTGTTTTAACAGAAGGAGCAGCAAAGATTTTTTCTGAAGACGAGGTAGAAGCATAAAATAAAAAAATTTAAAAAGAAAGCAATGAAACTTTCTGAAGTACTGATAAAGCCAATCTTAAGTGAAAAAGCAAATGCGCAGCAGGATAAACTGCATCGTTATGCTTTCAGGGTTTCTAAGAAGGCAAATAAACTGGAGATCAAAAAAGCAATTGAAGAGTTTTACGGCGTTACGGTTGTTGATGTAAATACTTCAACCAGCCCGGGAAAAAATAAGACCCGCTATACAAAGGCAGGTTTTATTTCTGGTCAGAAACCTTCATTCAAAAAAGCATTTGTCACAGTTGCCGAAGGCGACACCATTGATCTGTACGCCAATATTTAAAACTATTAACTATAGCTGGCGAAGCTGATAAGTTCGCAATAAAGAAAGTAAAATGGCAGTAAAAAAATACAAACCAGTAACAGCAGGCACTCGTTGGAGGATCGGGAATGCTTACGCAGAAGTCACCACCAACGAACCTGAAAAAAGTTTGCTTGAGACAAAGAAGAGAAGCGGTGGTCGTAACTCCTCCGGTCATCTCACCATGCGATACATTGGTGGTGGTCATAAAAAGAAATACCGTGTCATCGATTTCAGGCGTAACAAGAAGAACGTTGAAGCAACGGTAAAGACGATCGAATATGATCCAAATCGTACTTGCTTCATTGCTCTTGTTGAATATACTGATGGTGAATTGAGGTATATCATTGCACCCCAGGGTTTGCAGGTTGGCAATAAAATTGTCAGCGGTGATGATGTGGCCCCTGAAATAGGAAATGCATTACCGATGAAGAATATGCCTCTCGGTACAAATGTTCACAACATTGAGATGCAGCCCGGACAAGGTGGTAAGATTTCAAGAAGCGCTGGCTCATCTGCGCAGCTTACCAACAAAGAAGACAGGTATGCCATATTAAAGATGCCAAGTGGTGAGTTAAGAAAAGTATTGGTCAATTGCTACGCAACGGTAGGTGTGGTAAGTAACAGTGATCACAGCTTGCAGAGCATGGGTAAGGCCGGTCGTAATCGTTGGAGAGGTATTCGTCCACGCAACCGCGGTGTTGCGATGAACCCTGTTGATCATCCAATGGGTGGTGGTGAAGGTAAGGCTTCAGGTGGTCAGCCGAGAAGCAGAAATGGACAATATTCAAGAGGTTTGAAGACACGTAAACCTCACAAAGGCAGTGATCATTTGATCATCCAAAGAAAAAATGGAAGTAAACTAACCAAATAACAAAAAACAAAATCCAGATTCCCATTTGAGATTTGGGGATTTGAGATTTGAGATTTAAACTATATGGCACGTTCGATTAAAAAAGGTCCTTATGTAGCCAGTCATCTTGAAAAAAAGGTGTTGGCGATCAACGAAGGCAAAAACAAGAAAACGGTGATAAAAACATGGAGTCGTCGTTCCACGATCACACCGGATTTTGTAGGCCACACTTTTGCGGTACACAATGGAAATAAATTCATCCCGGTGTATGTCACAGAGTTTATGGTGGGTCATAAGCTGGGTGAGTTTGCGCCAACCCGCCAGTTCAAAGGACACTCAAGTAAAAAGATCGCTGAATAATTGAATTAATAAAAATGGAAGCATTAGCAAAACTGAGAAATTATCCGACGTCACCACGCAAAATGCGTTTGCTTGCCGACCTGATCAGGGGTCACAAAGTGGAGCGGGCATTAGCGATACTGGAGCACAATCCAAAGCACCCCGCTGTGCCGTTGCGCAAGCTGGTGTTGAGTGCAATTAATAACTGGAAGCAAAAAAATGAAAGTGGTGATGAGAGTGAGCTGGTTGTGAAAACGGTTTTTGTGGATGGGGCGAGAACGTTGAAGCGCATGCGGCCAGCACCCCAAGGTCGCGGATATCGCGTTCGCAAACGCAGCAACCATGTGACCCTGATAGTAGATGTGAAAAATAAATTCAACCCCGACGCATTGGTAGAAGAAGTGAAAGAAGAAGCAGCCGTGGAGACGAAACAAGCAAAGGCGAAGGCAACAAAGCCAAGAAAGGCAGCAAAGAAATCAGCGGCGCCCAAGAAAAAGGCTGCTACAAAAAAGGCAACTAAGAAAAAATAAATTACAAATAACAAATCACAAATTCCAATTCATATCAGTTGACGTTTGGAATTTGAAATTTGGATTTTAAAAACAAAACATGGGTCAAAAAGCAAATCCGATTGGTAACAGATTAGGCATCATCCGTGGATGGGAATCTAACTGGTATGGCAATAAAAAAGATTTTGCTGCCAAACTGATCGAGGATAATAAGATCAGGACTTACCTGAATGCGCGTATCAACAAAGGTGGAATTTCAAAGATCGTTATTGAACGGACATTGGGTAAGCTCATCATTACTATCCATACATCAAAGCCAGGTATCATCATTGGTAAAGGTGGAGGTGAAGTCGACAGGATCAAGGAAGAATTAAAGAAGCTGACAGGAAAAGAAGACGTACAGATTAATATTCTTGAGATCCGTCGTCCTGAGCTGGACGCGATGATCGTGGCTGATACCATTGCAAGACAGATCGAAAATCGTATCAACTATAAAAGGGCTATTAAGATGTCAATAGCTTCTGCACTGCGTATGGGTGCGGAGGGAATTAAAGTAAAGGTGAGCGGCCGTCTGGGTGGTGCTGAAATCGCCCGCACGGAAGAGATCAAACAAGGACGTGTTCCCCTTCATACTTTTCGTATGGACATTGATTATGCGAACGTATTTGCGCTGACCGTATATGGAAAGATCGGTATCAAGGTCTGGATATGCAAAGGAGAAATATTGACAAAGAGAGATCTCAATCCAAATTTTATCGGAGGTAAGAGTGAGGTAAGTGATAGAAGAGATAGAAGAGAGTTTGATAGAAGGGACGACAGGCGTGATCATGACAGGAGAGACCGGAGAGACGACAGGCGTGGTGGTGGCGGCGGAAACAGAGGTGGCAGCGGTGGTGGAAATAGAAGCGGAGGTAGTGGAAACAGAGGGGGAGGGGCTAGAAGAAATTAAATAGTTGCCGGTTACTGGTTTCTGGTTGCCGGTTATTAAATAGAACAATTATCACTGGTTACAGGTAACTGGGAACTGGTAACAAATAAGAAGAATATGTTACAACCGAAAAGAACGAAGCACAGGAAAATGCAGAAAGGTCGCATGAAAGGCGATGCTAAGCGTGGAACTACTATTGCTTTTGGTTCGTATGGCTTAAAAGCTCTTGAGCAACATTGGCTAACTGATCGGCAAATCGAAGCAGCCCGCCAGGCATTGACCCGTCACATGAAACGTGAAGGAAATGTATGGATCCGGGTTTTTCCTGATAAACCGATCACGCGCAAGCCGCTCGAAGTTAGAATGGGAAAGGGGAAAGGTAATCTTGAATTCTGGGCAGCTGTTGTAAAGCCGGGACGTATTTTATTTGAAGTGGATGGCGTATCAGAACAAACAGCAAAAGAATCATTGGAACTGGCCGCGGGAAAATTACCGATCAAAACAAAATTTATTGTGCGCAGGGATATGGTTGCGCAGTAATTGATAAATCGTAATAATGATGGGAAAGATAACAGATTTTCAAAAGAGTATTCACGGCATGAATGAGCAGGATCTCAAAGCAAGGATCAAAGAGGATGAATTGCGTTTGAAGAAATTAGAATTTGCTCATGCAATTTCTCCCCTGGAGAGCCCTATAAATATTCGCAATCTTCGCCGTGATATTGCACGTTTGAAAACAGAATTAAAAAAGAAAGAACTCGAAGCTTAAAATAAAATAAAATGGCTGAAAGAAATTTGCGTAAAACAAGGATCGGTGTTGTCACCAGTAATAAAATGACAAAAACGATCACTGTTGCTGTAGAAAGAAAGGTGAAACATCCTATCTACGGAAAGTTTGTGAAAAAGACCACAAAATTCCATGCACATGACGAGAAGAATGAGTGCAGCATTGGGGATTTGGTGAAGATCATGGAGACTCGTCCACTGAGTAAGACCAAGAGATGGAGATTAGTTGAGGTCGTTGAAAAAGTAAAGTAGTACAGTTGCAAGCTTATAGCTTCATGCTACAAGCTACAGTGAATAACAAATATTGTATTAATTGCTATCGGCTTGCAGCATGCAGCTAGTAGCGTAAAGCTTAGAAAGATGATTCAGCAAGAAAGCCGTTTAAACGTTGCGGATAACAGTGGTGCCAAAGAGGTACTGTGTATCCGTGTTCTGGGTAACAGCGGCCAGCGTTATGCAAAAATTGGCGATACGATCGTAGTTACGGTGAAAGATGCATTGCCTGCCGGTGGAATAAAGAAAGGAACAGTGACAAAAGCGGTGATCGTTCGTACCACAAACAAATTACGTCGTAAGGATGGTTCTTACATCCGCTTTGATGACAATGCTGTTGTATTACTGAATCAGTCAGATGAACCCAGAGGTACACGCATATTCGGACCTGTTGCAAGAGAACTTCGTGACAAAGGTTATATGAAGATCATTTCACTGGCACCTGAAGTGTTGTAGGTGAGTGGTAAGAGGACGCACAAGAGTGGCCCTAAGGACCTCCTTCGGAGCGACGCAACGGAAGTAGAAGAGAAAACAGAACGTTGATTAATTAAAAAATAAAAGTCCGCCTAAAGGCGGATACAGGGTATGAAAACAAGATTCAAACCAAAGTACAATATCAAAAAAGGCGATAGCGTAGTTGTTATTGCCGGTAATGATAAGGACACGGCGAAACCACGTACGGTAAAACAGGTATTAGTGGGGGAAGGCAAAGTGATCGTAGAAGGAGTGAATATTATTTCACGCCATACAAAACCTTCAGCACAGAATACCAAGGGTGGAATTATCAAAAAGGAAGCCCCGATCCATATCAGTAATGTGATGTTGTGGGATGCGAAGGAAAAGTCCGGTGTGAAAGTGAAAAGAGAGAGAAATGAGGACGGAAAAACAGTTCGTATATCAAAAAAATCCGGGGAGGTAATTAAGTAATGGCAACGACAACTTATACTCCAAGATTGGAGAAGAAATACAGTGATGAAGTAATACCTGCTTTAATGAAGAAGTTTGGGTATAAAAGCATCATGCAGGTGCCAAGGCTTGAAAAGATCAGCCTGAACCGCGGTGTGAATGGCGCTGTATCGGATAAAAAACTGGTAGATGTTGCTGTAGATGAACTGTCAACTATCAGTGGTCAGAAGGCAGTGACGACGATGTCAAAGAAAGATATTTCGAATTTCAAACTGCGTAAGAACATGCCGATTGGCGCAAGGGTTACTTTGCGTGCCGATAAGATGTATGAATTCCTGGACCGCCTGATTGCCGTAGCTCTGCCACGTGTACGTGATTTCAGGGGTGTGAATGAAAAGTCTTTTGACGGCAGGGGTAATTATACCCTGGGTGTGACGGAGCAGATCATTTTTCCGGAAATAGATATTGATAAAGTAACAAAGATCACAGGAATGGACATCACGTTTGTGACAACGGCAAACACAGACGAAGAAGCATATGAATTGCTGAAAGAATTAGGAATGCCTTTTAGAAATATTAAAAAGTAAAAATAAAAAATGGCAAAAACATCAGTAAAGGCCAGGCAATTAAAGAGAGAGCGAATGGTTAAGCAGTATGCGGAAAAACGTGCTGCATTAAAAGCTGCCGGTGACTGGAAAGGATTGGATGAGCTTCCGAAGAATTCTTCAAAGGTTCGTTTAAAGAATCGCTGCCAGATGTCCGGTCGTCCGAAAGGTTACATCCGTTATTTTGGAATTTCAAGGATAGCACTTCGTGACATGGCTTTGAACGGAAAAATTCCAGGACTGAAAAAAGCGAGCTGGTAAAGATCGTGTGTCGGCAGTAAATCATGAATTGCGGGTGGTTCACAACATTTGAAAAATTACTCACGATCGAGATTCACGATTGACGAAAAATTAAAAAAGACTAATTAAAATAATTATGGTAACAGATCCTATAGCAGATTTTCTGACAAGAGTCCGGAACGCACAAATGGCGGGTCACCGCATTGTGGAAATACCTGCTTCCAATTTAAAGAAGCGGATGACGGAGATCTTGTACAACCAGGGCTATATTCTGAAGTATAAGTTTGAAGATGATAACAAGCAAGGCGTTATTAAGATCGCTTTGAAATATGATCCTAGAACCAAGCAGCCTGCTATCCAAAGCCTGGAGCGCATCAGTCGTCCGGGTTTACGGCAGTATTCTGGTCCTGCCGACTTACGACGTGTAAAAAATGGACTCGGCCTGGCTATTGTCTCTACGTCAAAAGGCGTGATGACTGATAAAGAAGCAAAGGCACAGAATGTAGGTGGTGAGGTTCTTTGTTACGTATCGTAGGATCGATAGGGTAAAAAATTGCTGATACATTAAGCCGATACATACATAGGCTGATCGGTCAGTAAATAAATTAAAAATTATAAATCTGAATTTGTATGTCTCGTATAGGTAGAAAACCGATCGCTGTTCCGAATGGGGTGACGGTAACCGTTGCCAATGATAATATAGTAACTGTGAAAGGCCCAAAGGGAGAATTGAAACAAGTTGTTGATCGCGATATTAAGGTTGAGGTGAAAGATGGATCAGTGAATTTTAGCAGGCCCACTGACCAGATCCGGCACAAGGCTTTGCACGGATTGTATCGTTCTCTTGTTGAAGGTATGGTAAAGGGAGTAACAGATGGCTATAAGAAAAACCTTGAATTAATTGGTGTAGGTTTTAAAGCGTCTAACCAGGGTAATGTACTTGATCTTTCATTAGGTTATTCGCATAATATTGTTTTCGAAGTACCCAAGGAATTAAAGGTGGCGACAGCACAGGAGAAAGGTCAGAATCCTACAATTTTATTGGAAGGGATCGATCATCAACTAATAGGTCAGGTAGCTGCCAAAATAAGAGGCTTACGCAAACCCGAACCTTACAAAGGAAAAGGTGTTCGTTATGTGGGTGAAATAGTTCGTAAGAAAGCAGGTAAAGCAGCAGGTAAATAATTAGTTGATTGGTTGATTTTGCTTTATTGTGCGAAATCAATGGATCAATAGTCAACTAACCCTGGCAGAATCAGGGTTGATAAATAAAGAAAGAAATGAATCCGAAAATTAAATCACAACGAAGGCAGAACATTCGCTACAGAATTCGCAGAAAGGTCGGTGAAGGCACAACGCAACAACCACGTCTTTCTGTGTTCAGAAGCAATAGTGATATTTATGTTCAATTGATAGATGACAGCAAAGGTGAAACACTGGCTTCTGCCTCATCAAAAGATAAGGATATTGTTGCACAGAAGGGGACAAAGAGCGAGAAAAGCAAATTAGTAGGGGCTGCTATCGCAAGAAAAGCCGTGGAGCTTGGATTGAAAGAAGTAAGATTTGATCGTGGTGGTTATTTGTACCACGGTCGTGTGAAAGCCGTAGCAGACGGTGCAAGAGAAGGCGGCCTGCAGTTCTAATTGCAAAAGCATTAAAAATTTCAAATTCAAAATTGAATAATGTCAAAAGTTACTTTAAACAGAGTTAAACCAGGCGATCTCGAATTGAAAGAAAAGGTCGTTGCCATCAACCGCGTGGTGAAGACCACAAAGGGTGGTCGTGCATTCAGCTTTTCTGCCCTTGTTGTAGTCGGCAATGAGAATGGTGTGGTTGGTCATGGATTAGGAAAGGCAAAAGAAGTACAGGAAGCGATCACAAAAGGTATTGAAGACGCAAAGAAAAATCTCATCAAAGTACCGGTAATGCATGGAACCATTCCTCATGACCAATGGGCAAAAGAAGGTGCTGCAAAGGTTTTGATCAAGCCCGCTGCTGCAGGTACTGGTGTAATTGCCGGGGGCAGCATGCGTGCCGTATTAGAAAGTGCCGGTGTACACAATGTATTGGCAAAGTCATTAGGGTCAGCCAATCCGCATAATGTGGTAAAGGCAACGTTCAAGGCATTAGCCATGTTGCGTGAACCGATATCTGTTGCTAAAACAAGGAACATTGGTTTGAAGAAAGTGTTTAATGGATAATCGTAGTTATAAGTACACGTTGTAGGTTATACGTTACTGTGAAACTTACAACTTATAACTTAAAACTTACAACTCGTAAAATGAAAAAGATAAAAATAACTTTAGTAAAGAGCCCAATAGACAGACCGGAGCGTCAAAAGCAGACTTTGAAAGCTCTTGGTTTGAATAAAGCAAATGCAGCTAAAGAAATAGAAGCAACTCCGCAAATTCTGGGTATGGTTCGCAAAGTTGAGCACCTGGTGAAAGTTGAAGAACTATAATTATTACTGGTTTGAAGTTCGAGGTTTGGGAATCAGAATTGAACATCGAACATCAAACTTTGAACAACAAAAATGCGAGGGGTGATTCCCGCTGAGTACAAAATCAAGAGAAATGAAACTACATGAACTAAGACCTGCAAAAGGCGCAACTCACAAAGAAAAAAGAATTGGTCGCGGTGATGGTTCCGGTCATGGTGGGACTTCAACAAAGGGTACTAAAGGTCAGCAAAGCCGCACTGGTTACAAAAGAAAAATGGCCCATGAGGGTGGACAGATGCCAATTCAACGGCGAATTCCCAAACGTGGATTTAATAATGTCCTTCGTGTTGAATACAAAGTGTTTAATGTAGGGCAAGTTGATCATTTAGCCGAGAAATACGGAATCAAAGAATTTTCTTTGGAAAATCTTTACGTCCATGGCTTGATAAGCCAGAATGATAGAGTAAAAATCCTTGGCAATGGCGAAATAAAGGCAAAGCTGGCTTTTAAAGTCAATGCCGTAAGTGGAAAGGCAAAATCGGTGATTGAAGCAGCTGGTGGTACTGTGGAGATAGTCAAATAAGTCATAAAAGCCAGTGGCTCGCTGCGCAGTTATTAATGGTCATTTAAATTGTGTAAATTGCACGGCTGACATCGTGAAATGTGAATAAAGACCGAAGGGGCAGTGCGTTACACATATTGGCAACTAGCTGGCACAAAAACAATTAGTCTAAAATAAATCCATAAACTCTCGTGAAGAAATTATTTCAGACGCTTAAGAATATTTGGAGTATTGAAGAATTGCGAAGTAAGATTCTCTATACCCTTTTATTGGTCCTCATATATCGTATAGGTACACATATTGTACTGCCCGGAATCAATGCAGTTGAGATCCAGCAAAGCCAAAAATCCAATGCGGGCGGTATTCTTGATCTGATCAATGCCTTTTCCGGCGGAGCTTTTAGCCAGGCTTCCATTTTTGCATTGGGAATTATGCCTTACATCTCCGCATCCATTTTTATGCAATTAATGACTGTCCTTGTGCCTCAATTTCAGAAAATGCAGAAGGAAGGCGATAGCGGCAGGAAAAAGATCAATCAATATACCAGGTATCTTACGGTGGCAGTTACGGCGGTGCAAGCTTCGGCATACGTAGCTTACTTAAGGCAAATACATGGCGGTGCCATTCTTCCGGGTTATGCAGGATATTTTTGGTTATCAACTGTGATCGTCCTTACAGCAGGCACTTTGTTTGTAATGTGGATGGGCGAAAAGATTACAGACCGCGGACTTGGGAATGGTACCTCACTCATCATCATGATCGGAATTCTTGGACGTTTACCGCAGTCGTTCATCAATGAGTTTACGGCAAAGTCCACCAGGCCGGGATTTATCCTGATCTTTATAATTGAAATAGCTGTTTTGATCGCTATAATTCTTGGTTGTATCCTATTGATACAGGGAACAAGAAAAATCCCCGTAAACTATGCCAAGCAAATTGTCGGCAACAGGCAGTTTGGAGGAGCACGACAATTCTTACCCATCAAAGTAAACAGCGCCGGAGTAATGCCAATCATCTTTGCGCAGGCGATTATGTTTTTGCCGACCCTATTTAATCTTACAAGTCTTGCCAGCACCGAGACAAAAAGCAGTATTCAAACCATTTTTACTGACCATTCTAACGGCTGGTACATGGTCATTTACTCAATGGTTGTAATAGGATTTACGTTTTTGTACACTGCACTAATTTTCAATCCGAAACAAATTGCTGATAATCTCAAACAGAACAATGGATTTATTCCGGGAGTAAAGCCGGGACAACCTACCACTGATTTCATTGGCGCCATTATGGATAAGATTACACTGCCGGGCGCCGTGCTACTGGCATTTGTGGGCATCTTACCCGGAATTGCACAAAAGCTCGGTGTAACCCAAGGTTTTTCAACCTTCTTTGGCGGAACATCGTTGCTGATCATGGTAGGCGTTATCCTGGATACGCTTCAACAGATCGAAACCCAGTTATTGATGCGCCAATACGATGGATTAATGAAGAGTGGCCGTATTCAAGGCAGGCAGACAGCTACGACGGTGCAGATGTGATAATGATAATTTAATTTTTTTAGAACCCGGGGGGCTTGCTTTCCGGGTTTTTATTTAGCCTAATGACGATATTTGCATGATGATGATCTTGAAAAACAAAGAAGAAATTGAATTGATGCGGCAAAGTGCACTGTTGGTAAGTAAGACACTAGCTGAAGTGGCAAAAATCTTAAGACCCGGCATTACCTCCATAACTATCGACAAAATGATCGGAGATTTTATTCGTGACCACAAAGCAGTTCCTTCTTTTTTAGATTACCGTGGTTATCCGTTCAATTCGTGCATTTCCGTGAATGATGTAGTTGTGCATGGATTTCCAAACAATGATCCATTGAAAGAAGGAGACATTGTGTCGATAGATGTGGGAGTGATCTTGAATGAATGGCACGGAGATCATGCTTATACTTTTGCCATTGGTGATCCGGGTGACGAAGTAGCGCAATTAATAAGGGGTACTAAAGAATCATTGTATAAGGGAATTGAAAAAGCAGTGGCAGGAAACAGGGTGGGTGATATTTCGTTTGCCATCCAGGAGCATACTGAAAAGAAATATGGCTATGGGGTAGTAAGAGAATTGGTAGGCCATGGCCTTGGAAAAAGTTTGCATGAGGACCCGCAAGTGCCTAATTATGGTAAAAGAGGAAGTGGTGTAAAAATGAAAGAAGGTTTAGTACTTGCCATTGAGCCAATGATAAATCTCGGCACAAGAAAAGTATATACTGAGGAGGATGGCTGGACCGTGCGGACGGAAGATCATAAGCCTTCTGTACATTTTGAACATGATGTTTGCGTTAAAAAAGGTAGGGCGGATGTTCTGTCAAATTATGCTCCGATCGAAGCTGCCGAGAAAGCCAACGTAAATTTGTTTTCTGCCTATAGTACGGAGTTAGTAGTTTAACAGGAATTACGAAACATGAGATATCTCCTCCCCGTCGTCTCGTTGTTGTTTTCTTTGGTCAATATTGCCCAGACTCCAGACCTGGAAAAAATTCGGATTTATAGGGAAAAGAATGAACCTGCGATTTATAATGATTTTATTTCCTTTCTGAAGATCCCCAATGTTGCTACCGATACGGCGAACATCAGGAAGAACGCTGATTTTCTCACCCAGTTAATGAATTCAAAGGGTATTGAACGTGTTCAGTTACTGGACGCTGATAGTAAAAATATCCCTCCAGTTGTGTATGGCGAAATAAATGTTTCGGCTGCTGCTAAAACAATTATTTTTTACGCGCACTATGATGGACAGCCTGTTAATTCATTGTTATGGGCTAAAGGATTGAATCCTTTTCAACCACAATTAGTGAATGGATCAATTGAAGAAAATGCATCGATTCAGTCGTTACCAAATTTTCCCCTGAACCATGACTGGAGAATTTACGCACGAGGTGCTTCTGATGACAAGGCGGGCGTGATCGCCATACTTACAGCTTTTAGCGCTATCAAAGAATCAGGAATAAAATTCCCTTACAATGTCAAATTCTTTTTTGAGGGAGAAGAAGAACAGGGATCGACTCATTTAGGTGCGATTCTTCAGAAATACAAATCACTTTTGCGATGGACCAATTCATCAATCTGGGTATAAACAAATTGTTTTTGGAGCAAGAGGTGACACACATCTCACATTAAAAGCGTATGGCCCCAAAAACCCATTGCATAGCGGGCACTATGGCAATTGGGTTCCTAACCCCATTATGGAATTGTCGAAATTACTGGCATCGATGAAAGATGAGAATGGAAAAGTCACGGTCAAAGGTTTTTATGACGATGTTATTCCTCTAACCAGGATAGAAAAACAGGTCATCGAAAACGTTCCGGATGTCGAAAAGGATCTGAAAAGGAAAATTGGATTTACTAAAGAGGAAATGGCCGGCAAAAGTCTAATGGAAAGCATTAATCTTCCTTCATTAAATATAAATGGGATTGAAAGCTCCAATTTAGGCACAATACAGGCCAATGTCATCCCCATCTATGCAACAGCGGTTATTGATCTTCGCCTGGTGCCAGGCAACGATTGGAAGAGACAACAACAGAAGGTCATCAATCATATCGTTGAACAGGGGTTTTATGTTACGGACAGCGATCCAACTGATGCAGAAAGAAATAAGTATGCAAAGGTCATACAGGTGACAAGGGGAGAGGGTTATAATGCCGGGCGAACTTCAATGGAGTGGCCAGTTGCAAAATCAATTGTTGCTGCGGTAAGGCAAACAACAAAGGATCCAGTATTACAAATTCCGACACTGGGGGGTAGCTTGCCGCTCGAGGATCTCGAGAATGTTTTGAACGCGAAATTTTTGATTGTGCCGATTGCAAACCCGGATAACAACCAGCATGCTGAGAATGAAAATATTCGTATCAAAAATTTCCACGATGGTATTGATATGCTGGCAGCAATTATGTTAATGAAATTATAGGCCCTTATAGCCTTATCTGTGAAAATCAGTGTCATCTGTGAGCTGGAAATGAATAATGTTTATCTCAAGATTTTCACTCCTGCCTGCCGGCAGGCAGGGGTGAACACAGATTTGTTATTGATCATATGCTTCCTTCAATTTTTTTATGTCAAGTTTTGACATTTTGAGCATTGCCTGCATGGCATTATTGGCTCTTCGTGGATCTTTTCCCCCAATCAGTTCGCCTAAAATTTCAGGAACGACTTGCCATGATAAGCCGAATTTGTCCTTCAGCCAACCACACTGAGAAGGTTGACCACCGCCTTCAATAAGCTTGTTCCAATAATAATCTATTTCTTCCTGGTTCTTACAACTGATGAAGAGCGAGATTGCTTCTGTGAATTTGAATATGGGTCCTCCATTCAGAAGCATAAAACGCTGGCCTTCGAGTTCGATTGTTGCCGTCATGATCGTTCCTTTGGGGCCGGGTCCTGCATCACCGTAATAGCTTGCATTAATGAGTTTAGAGTTTTTAAAAACAGACGTATAAAATTTAATCGCTTCATCGGCATTGTCGTTGAACCATAAGAATGGAGTTATCTTTTGCATATGTTTATTTATTACTCAAAGATGGGATCATTCAAGGGTAATAAAGGGGTGTAATAACGCCCATTTAAGGGGAGATTGCGACATCAATTGTGATGAGATTTGTCGAGCTGCGGTTTCAATTGAACATAAGCCCAGGCGGTAAATGGAAGAAGGACGATTAAGACCCAGTAAACGGGATTATTGGTAAAGAGCACCATGAGCAGGGTAATCAAGATAAGACACACAGGATATATGAATAATAGAAGCACCACAAGAATAGAGTCGTAGTGGTCATTGTTCACCGTTTTCTTGTAAGTAAAATTTTTTATTGGAATATAAAGCGGTGCATGTACAAGCCATCCGATCGCAGCTGGTATAAATAAAAATATTTTTGCAAGAGGGGAAGGCTTTCTTTCCAAGACTCTTTTCTGTTTTTCAACATCACCCTTATTGATTTCGAAAACGAGTGTATGAAGCTGCTCTTTGAGTTTTAAGTTAAAAGCGAGATTTCTTTTCCCGTCTGCTTCGCCCAATTCAAAATCATTTTTTGAAATGATCTCACCAAAATTGATAAAGACATTTTTTGAAAATCGCCTGAATGAACTATAATTAATACCAACAGGCAAAACCTCTAAGGGAATATTTTCGTCCCAACTGCTGAAGGATAACCTGGCAGTTCCCTTTCTCAATGGTCGTAAATGCCATTCATTCACGCATTTTGCTTCACTGAAGATTAGGACAATACCATTTTTTCTAAAGACGCTTTTGCATTCATCAAAGGTTTCATAATTGATACCGAGGTTTTGAATCCCTTCACTGGTTCTGTACACCGGGAACATTTTTAAAGCCTGCAGGATTTTCCTGTAAAAGGGTCTCTTAAACACGTCACCTCGGGTCAGGGAATAGACAGGCTCTTTAAAGAGGTCGGCAAGTATAGCAGCGTCCAGGAAAGAATTAGGATGATTACAGGCGAGTAAAAGGGGTCCTTCCTTCTTTAATATGTCGGGCTTGTTTATGATGATCCGGCGGCAGAAGATAAGCATGGCCAGCCGTACCAACGGTTTTAAAATATTATAAAGCAATCAATAATTTTGGGTGAATATAATAAAAGCATGCAAGCCCGGCCTAAATACAATGATGTAAAATTTTTTCTCATTGCAATTGCTTTTATCAGTGCTTTTAATTATTACCTCACGTGGAATAATATAAAATTTAATTGGTTTCTTGTTTTGACATATACCATTGATACATTGCAGGGGTGGCTGGCGTGGTGGGCTGTTCGTAGCATTGTTATTTACCTGGATAAAAAAATACCTTACAGCGACCGACCGTCAAAGCGAATTCTTGTACAACTTGTCATAACTACGATCACCGGTTTATTGATCATTATTCTTTTAACGGAACTGGAGAGCCTTATAGCCCGAGGTCATACGGCCCCACTCAGTTTTTATCTTTATGACGTTTTCATTATCTGTATCTGGTTCTTTGTGATCAATGGTATTTATATTGGAATGCATTATTACAGCGAGTGGAAAGAATCAGAAAACCTGCGACAGGAAGAAAAAAAGGTGAGAGCTGCCGGGTTTACCGTTAAACTAGGGAGACAAAACCTGCTGGTTCCTTTCGACGAGATATCCGGATTTTACACGGAAGATGGGTATACAATATTGTTGAGCCATCAGAACAAAAAGTTCTTTCCCGATAAATCACTTGACAAAATCGAGAAGCAACTTCCCGAGGAATGGTTTTTTCGGCTAAACAGGCAATATATTCTTCACCGGAATGCGATAACAGGTTTCAAAAGAAGCAACGATGGTAAAATAGATGTGACCGTAAAAGGTCTTGAGAATCTACCGGATGCCGTCCAGGTCAGTAGGACAAAAGCCGTGGCCTTTAAAAAATGGTTCCAACCGGGGATGGAATCATAATATTTGTCTGCATTTCAACGCCGGTTTATGAAAGATCGTATTCTTTCATCCTCAGAAATGCTACACTTCACCAGAAAACTGCTGATATTCTTCGCTTTGCCCGTGGTTTCAAACATAGTTTTGAATAAAATTTGGGGCATGACAAAAGGATTTCTTCTCGTTGCAATGTGTCTCGCGGCTTTTATTAGTTCGCGGAGTCAGGACAAAATGAACCGGGCATATCGGAATTTCCCCGTTATTATAACCATCAATTTTCATTCTTTGACCCTACCATTTAGAGATTTTAAGTCCAATTTTTCAAATGTCGGTTTTGGGCTAGGTACCGAAGTAAGTTTCAATGGAAAACAAGACTGGGTACAGCAGTTCAGTATTAACTGGAACAGGAATGAAAATGTCGGAAACGGTTTATTGTTCAGTACCCAAACCGTTTGGCGTCCGACCATTGCCGGCCATTTTTATGGCGAAATAAAAGCGGGAGTGGGATATAACCTGTGTTACCACCCGGTGGAGTCCTACCGACCCAAAAATGGAAATTGGGTTTCAGTAGGTAACAAAGGAAAGGGAATGTTTACCATTCTCGGCGGCGTTTCTGCCGGATATGATAACTACTCTTCGACAACCTATATGTCCCCATTTGTCAGCTACCAAATAATGATGTTGAAGGGATATAATAAAAGTATTCCAATCGTGCCGGAAACTCTTTTGCAAGTAGGGTCAAGAATACATTTTTAAAAAGAAATGACTTAAAAATATTCAGAATGAAACAGATTTTGGTTTACCTACTAACAACCGTCGTGCTGCTCAGCGGTTGCACTAAATATGTTGCTGATTTTAGAACGACGCATTGCCCCGATCACCAACAAAACTCCAAATATTCCAAAGCAGCTGAACTTGAAAAAGCATTAGACGAACTTGTTCAGAAAGGCGTGCCGGGAGTAGTATTCGCAGTGCAGTCAGATGAAGGCTACTGGGCAACGGCAAGAGGTTATGCAAAGATCGAAGACAAAACGCCGATGCAACTTTGCCACCTTCAGTACCTGCAAAGCATTTCAAAAACTTATATGGCGATTGCAATTTTGAAATTGCATGAAGAGGGAAAAATCGATCTTGACGAACCAATCACAAAGTATTTGCCTCAGCGGTATCATCATTATATAAACGGAGCGGAAGGAATTACTGTGAGAATGCTGTTAAATCATACTTCAGGCATTCCGGAATATAATTTTCAGCCTGCATACGTAAGTTATTTGCTCCAGCATCCTGACCACCATTTTGAACCGGAAGATTATTTGAAGTATATCGAAGGAAAGAAGCTGGTTTTTACTCCGGGCAGCAAACATGTGTATACAAATACAAACTACGTGATACTTTCTATGATCGCCGATGCCATTTCGTACGACCATGCAAAACTGATCACTGAAGTGATTTTTAAACCGCTTGGTCTGAACAATACTTTTTACAGGAATGATCCTGGCTATTTAAAATATCCCGAGATCGTCAATTCCTACTGGGATCGTTACAGCGACGGAGTCGTTGAAAATGCGTCTCAGTTGCAACGGATGAATGTATCAACACTTGTAGGCGATGATGGAATTGTGACTACGCCGGCTGATGCTATCAAATTTTTACAAGGGTTGGCGGAAGGAAAGCTACTTACCGATTCAACAATGACTCAAATGAAAACCTGGGTAAGTGATGACAAAGGAGAGCCTATATATGGGTTGGGTCTCGTTCATCGGGTTAATAGCGGCTTTGAAAATTTTGGGCATTCAGGTGGTGGTATTGGCGCGGGTTGTGAGTTATATTATTTCCCTGAAAAACATCTTTATTATTTTATAGCCCTTAATTTGGGAACGGTAACTGACAGCCCGCTCCACACTGAGTTGTTAAGGATAAGGGATAAATTGTATGACATAATGCTGAAATAAGAGAGGATGAAAGAATAGCCAAGTAGTATTCCCAAACGTACAAGGGTGCGACGCAACATAAGCTTAATCAAGGGCTTGGAGCTTAGGACCCAATCAAAAAACTTCAGACTTAGAACTCCAAACCTCAAACTTTTGGGCTATCTTTGCTGCCCCGAATTAAAAACCCTCGGGATATAATCATGTTTCAAAACTTTTTTATTAAACAATTAAACGCTGATGCACAGGAGTCTGCCTCTGCCGAAACAGCAGAAGCAACTACAGCGACAACAACTGCACCTGAGGAGAGCCCGGCTGAAACGGCTCATGATGACTTTGACTGGAGCATTGACAAACGCAATGTGACTGTTTACAATGACGAAGAAAAACAAAAGTATGACAAGGTGTATGAAAACACTTTTGTAAGCATCACCGATGGAACACTCATCAAAGGAACTGTCGTAGGTATCACAAAGACTGATGTCGTATTGAATATTGGTTTTAAAAGTGATGGTTTAGTCTCCCTCAATGAATTTCGCGATACACCAGGTTTGAAAATTGGAGACGAAGTAGAAGTGATGGTGGTTGAAAAAGAAGACCGTGAAGGTCACTTGAATTTAAGCCGTCGCCAGGCACGCATTACCCGTGCATGGGAAAAAATCGTTGAAGTGAATAAGACCGGTGAAGTAATTACCGGAACTGTTACTTCGAAAACAAAGGGCGGATTGATCGTTGATGTTTTTGGAATGGAAACATTCTTGCCGGGTTCACAAATTGATGTGAAACCTGTAACAGACTACGATCAGTTTGTGGGGAAGACCATGGAGTTTAAGGTTGTTAAGATCAATGAGGCGATTAAGAATGCGGTTGTATCTCATAAAGCGCTTATTGAAAGTGACATTGAAGCACAACGTGCACAGATCATGAGCAAGCTTGAAAAAGGCCAGGTGCTTGAAGGAACTGTGAAGAATATTACAGACTTCGGTGCATTCATGGACCTCGGTGGCTTAGACGGCTTGTTGTATATCACCGACATCTCCTGGGGTCGCATTTCTCATCCAAGTGAAGTATTGAAACTCGATCAGAAGATCAACGTGGTTGTGCTTGACTTTGATGACGAGAAAAAACGTATCAGCCTTGGCTTGAAGCAACTGACACCACATCCATGGGATGTTCTTCCTCAGAACATCAAGGAAGGAGAGATCGTAAAAGGCAAAGTTGTCAACATCGAAGATTACGGTGCTTTCCTTGAAATTCTTCCCGGAGTTGAAGGTTTGGTTCACGTAAGTGAAATTACATGGTCCAATTCACCGATCAATGCAAAAGAGTTTTTCAAGCTGGGTGATGAATATGAGGCTAAGATTGTAACGCTGGATAAAGACAATCGCAAGATGAGCTTGTCTATTAAACAACTTAGCGAAGATCCATGGAGTACGATTGAAACGAAGTTTCCCGAAGGCAGCAAACATACAGGTCTCGTGAAGAACATTACTCCGTATGGTGTTTTTGTTGAGTTGGCTCCCGGCATTGGTGGTATGATTCATATCAGCGACCTCAGCTGGTTGAAACGTTTTAATCATCCATCTGAATACACAAAAGTGGGCGAGAATATCGAGGTTGTTATTCTCGGCATCGATAAAGAAAACCGCAAACTTCAATTAGGACATAAGCAATTGGAAGAAGATCCGTGGAACACTTTGCAGGATACTTTTGCAATCGGTTCGATGCACGAAGGAACCGTTATCCGACGGGATGAAAAGGGTGCCATTGTTCAACTGCCTTATGGCCTGGAGGGGTTTGCGCCGGCTCGTCATTTAATTAAGGAAGATGGAAAGGCCATCGGTGCGGATGAAGTAGCCCAGTTTATGGTAATCGAGTTTGACAGAAATGAAAAGAGGATCGTACTTTCTCATACCCGTATTTGGGAACAAAGCAAATTAGAAGAAAGAGAAGCAGCTAAGAAAGATGCCAGGGTAGAATCTGAGAAAACAAAGAAGGCTGTTAAGAATATTCAAACCAAAGTCGAGAAGGCAACATTGGGTGATGTGGGTGCATTAGCCGAGATCAAGGCAAAATTGAAAGAAGAAGAAAAGACTGACGATAGTAAAAAAGCCGAATAATTTTTCGGTTACCTGAGCTAAGCGTCCCGATAAATCGGGACGCTTTTTTTTTTGCTCCAACTCTACTTATTCCACAACCACACAGATTATACGAAAACAACAATAACGCACTTTATGTATTTTAACCGGAAACCATTTTAATTATGCAGAAGGCGATGAAAGCAAGCACATCTACTGCAAAGAGAGTGGCGACCGCAATTTGAAAACCAAGTGGTCTGTCTCTCGTGGCTAAATTATTTTGAAAGATTGTTTCAGCCTTGTGTTTTAAATTAAATAGCAAATGTCTCATGAACGGAAGTATGGACAGTTTTTCTCTCAATTTTAAGGCCAGTTAACCAATTGGTAACGTGTCACAAAAATAAAATGCAAAAAATTGCTTTCGTTTTGCAACGGTTGTTAGTAAAATAATACGTTTTACCTGAGGATCGTTAATTGTTGCGCCACCGGCTATTACCGGTGACCGTAATTATATTGAGCATAATTTTTGCTTTTAAAACGAATTCATTATTCCTGCCTTTAAAAACTAACTGGGTTAAATGTTGGACAGTCTTAGTCTTTTTTAATGTTTAGAATCCTCATAGTTGATGATGACGTGGACTTATTGTTCCTCGGAAGCTCACTTTTAAAGCAGAGGGGGTTTGATGTTTTTTCATTGTCCAGCGTAGATGAGATCTTCGAAATAGTCCAATCATTTAAACCCCATGTAATTCTCCTTGATGTAAAATTGGGCGACCAGGATGGGCGAGACATTTGTCTCGAACTTAAAGGGAATCCCGAAACTAATTTTATAAAAGTTATTTTGTATTCAGCTTTTCCTGAGACCAGTGTAGAGTATTCAAAGTATGGGGCTGATGATTTTGTTGTAAAACCTTATGAATTTAATCACCTGGTCGAAAGAATCCTTCACAATCTTGATCGTTTACCCCTGACCGGAAATTTAAAATTGTAGAATTATCTCCACAATTTCTTATTATTTGCTTACCATAAATCGCCATACTCCAATGGTGGTGTTTCTGGTACGCTTTTTTGATAATGATTTTCTCTGATGATCAGAATACGTCCGGTCCCTTGCAAAATTTCCCGACGCAAAATTTTACGAACCAGTTTCAGCTCTTTATAAATGCGGTCATTACATTGTGGTGGTCGAACCCATTATTGGGCAATCCAAAATTTACTGGTAAACTTTTTCAGATAGTTAGTCAGGTTTATTAATTTCACAGGGCTCCTTTCCAGGAGCCTTTTTAATTTCAAATTTGATATCTTGTTTAAAAAGAATATCTTCAGGAGATTCAAACATGTCTTCTTTTCTTGAAAGGTTACAAAGAGTTCGTATAGTCAGGGCATTTGTCTATGCAATTGTCGGAATTGTTTCTTATCCCGGCCTCGTTTGGGTTAATCGCTTAAAGATATCAGGTACGGAGAACATCGAACGTCTTCCACGCCGTAACGTTTTATTTGTAAGTAATCATCAAACTTACTTTGCCGATGTGATCACTTTCCTTCATATTTTTTGTGCGGTGAAATGGAGAAAGAGAAATCGACTAGGAATTCCCTATTATTTAATTAATCCTTTTACCAGCGTTTACTATGTAGCTGCCGAAGAAACTATGAAAGGAAGTTGGATCAGCCGCTTCTTTACGGTAGCCGGAGCGTTGACAGTGAAGCGTACCTGGCGCGTGGAAGGCAAAGAGATTCGTCGGGGACTTGACCCATCGGACACAAGAAAAGTAACGAGAGCATTAAAAGACAATTGGGTTATTACCTTTCCACAAGGAACTACAAAACCCTTTGCACCTGGAAGGAAGGGAACCGCATTCATCATTAAGCAGACTAAGCCAATCGTGATTCCCGTTGTTATAAGCGGCTTTTGGCGTGCGTTTAATAAAAAAGGACTGAAGTTTAAAAAGAAAGGCTCGCAGTTGTCTGTTACATTCAAAAAACCAATGGAAATAGATTATGAAGCCCCGGCAGAAAAAATCGTATCACAAATAATGGACGCGATTGAGCAGAGCAAAGCCCACATGATGATGGGGGCTCATCATTGGGAAACGATCGACAAATAATTCAATCCCAAAATTCAAAAAATCAAAATTGAGTTTAAAGAGCAATTTTTACCTTGAACTATTCTTCCTTGATAAAAAGCGCTTTCAGCTCTAACGCGTCGTCCGGCTTCATTTTGCCTCCCAATATCAATCGTAATTGTCTTCTTCTTAATGCTCCTTCAAATAATTTTTTGTCTTCTTCGGTTTCCGGAATTAATTGAGGTACTGGTTTTGGACGGGTGCTTGCATCAAGTGCCACGAATGTATAATAGGCTTCATTGCTTTTGTATTTGTACTGCTGAATATGATCTTCCCCCCAAACTTTTAAATGAACTTCCATTGATGTGTTGAATGCCCTTGTCACATTTGCCCGTATATGTACCGTATTTCCAAGTTTAATAGGGCTCTCAAAAGAAATATTGTCCACGGAGGCGGTTACAACAGGAGCGTTGCAATGTTTTTGGGCGGCAATTGCTGCAGCTATGTCCATCCAATACATTAACCTTCCTCCCATTAAATTTCCAAAAACATTAGTATCGTTCGGAAGGACGATTTCCGTCATCATTGTTAGGCTCTCGGAAGATCTTCTTGATTCCATTGAATAGTTTTTTGTAAAGATAAACGGACTAATGAACAATGCGTGATGAGTAATCAGTGTCATTGCGGACCAGTTAGCTGGCTGTTCGTTATCGCTATTGTCAATTGCCAATAGGCTATTACCTTTGCCAGCATTTAAAAGCTTGCTATGGATCCAAACCCGGTTATCTCCTTTGATAATACCGAAAATGCATTTGCTTATAAAACGGATGGTGAATTAAAAAGAGCGCGGTTCCTTTTTAACAGCATGAGCTATGCCTGGTTGGTAAGTATTGGCACTCGTGTTACTCCATGGGCCATTCGTACTGGCATTCCCATCAAAGGACTTATTCGGAAAACGATCTTCAAACAATTTGTTGGCGGCGAAACGTTAGAAGAGACGGCGAGCGTAGCAAAAAAACTGGGAGAATTTGGTGTCGAGGTAATTTTAGATTATGGTGTCGAAGGTGGCGAGCACAGTGAAGCAGCATTTGACCATGCTACCGATCAATTTATTCGTGTTATTAAATATGCAGGAACACAGCCGAATATTCCCTACATGAGTGTGAAAATTACAGGAATAGCAAGATTTGGTTTGTTGGAAAAACTTGATCATTCTGTAGAAATAAACGCCGGTTCCCTGATGAAAAGATTTTCAAAAGCTGTGGAGTCCCTGACAGAAGATGAAAAAACAGAATGGCTAAAGGTGCAGAGCAGGTTGTTACGTATTTGCAAAACGGCAGCTGAAAAAAAAGTTGGGGTATTTATTGATGCGGAAGAAACATGGATCCAGGATCCGATCGATGTGATCACGATCCTCATGATGGAGCAGTTTAATAAAAATGAAGTGGTAGTATACAATACGCTTCAACTTTACCGTCACGATCGTTTGCAATTCTTGAAAGATTCCTATGAAGCCGCCGTTCAGAGAAACTTTATTTTAGGGGCAAAGATCGTTCGGGGTGCTTATATGGAAAAAGAAAGGAAGAGAGCGGAGCAAATGAACTACCCTTCACCCATTCAACCTCACAAGGATGCTACCGACAAGGATTTTAATGAGGCCATTCGATTTTGTATTGATCACATAGATCGTATTGCCGTGGTAGTGGCATCTCACAATGAGTATAGTAATCTCCTGACCACGGAGTTGCTCAAGCAAAAGGGTCTGTTATTCAGTCATCCGCATGTTCATTTTTCACAATTGTACGGTATGAGCGATAATATTACTTTCAACCTTGCGATCGCCGGCTGTCACGTAAGCAAGTATCTTCCATTTGGTCCTATCAAGGATGTTATTCCCTATTTGATGCGCCGGGCGCAGGAAAACACTTCGGTGAAAGGCCAAACGGGAAGGGAATTGGCATTGATTAAAAAAGAAATGAAAAGAAGGGACCTTTAGTTTAATGTGGTCGGTATCTTTAGGAAGCCTCCACACCTATAAGTTTATTCTGGATGGATATAAATGAAAATGTGAAACAGCGAATAGATGCTTATATACACAAAAAAATAAAAATTTTTCATTCACAGTTTGCTCACATCCATGCACCTTGACCGCGCACAATTCACCTTTTCCCTAAATTGCACTCATGCAGCAATATCTCGATCTTCTTCAACATATCCTTGACAATGGCATAGAAAAATCCGATCGTACCGGCACAGGAACAAAGAGTTGTTTTGGTTACCAGATGCGGTTTGATCTGCAGCAGGGATTTCCGCTGGTTACTACAAAAAGACTCCACCTTAAAAGTATTATTTATGAATTGCTTTGGTTTTTAAAAGGTGCGACAAATATTGCTTACTTAAGAGAGCATGGAGTGAGTATATGGAATGAATGGGCAAATGAAAATGGAGAATTGGGTCCCGTATATGGAAAACAGTGGCGTAGCTGGGAGGGAGCCGACGGGGCCGTCGTTGATCAAATCAGCGATCTCATCAAACAAATTAGAGCAAATCCTGATAGTCGAAGATTGATTGTTAGTGCCTGGAACGTCGCCGATCTTCCAAAAATGGCTTTAATGCCTTGTCATACGCTTTTCCAATTTTACGTTGCCGACGGTAAACTAAGTTGTCAGCTCTACCAGAGAAGTGCAGACGTTTTTTTAGGGGTACCTTTTAACATCGCTTCGTACGCTTTGCTGACTATGATGATCGCACAGGTTTGTGATCTGGACCCGGGAGAATTCATTCATACATTTGGTGACGTGCATATATACAATAATCACACTGAGCAGGTCAATCTCCAGTTAAGTAGAAAACCATTTCCTCTTCCAAGAATGAAATTAAATCCTTTAGTAAAAAATATTTTTGACTTTACATTTGAGGACTTCACACTGGAGAATTATCAATCTTACCCAGCAATCAAAGCCCCAGTGGCCGTGTAGTCGATTTTGGATTTCCGACTTGTGATTCTAGATTTGCAGGCAAATCCAAAACCTTCAATCTAAATCTGAAATAGTGATAATAAGTTTTATCGTGGCTGCTTCTGAAAATAACGTGATCGGAAAAGATAATAAGCTTCCCTGGTGTCTGCCCACTGATATGAGGTATTTCAAAAATATCACATGGGGGATGCCAGTGATTATGGGTCGGAAAAGCTTTGAGTCTCTCGGAAAAGCATTGAAAGGGAGAACAAATATTGTTGTTACAAGAAACAAGGATTGGAAGGCTGAAGGGGCACAGGCTGTGCAGACGATTGACCAGGCCATTACTCTCGCAGCCCAGACCGATGCCAAAGAAATTTTTATTATCGGGGGAGCTGAAATTTTTCGCTCAGCGTTGCCATCGGCTGACAGGATCTATCTCACACTTGTACACGGAAATTTTGATGGTGATGCATTTTTTCCTGAATTGGAGCGGGGGGAATGGAAACTGATCAGTAATCGCGATTGCGAGGTGGATGACAAAAATCCATATGCACTATCCTTCCAGGTCCTGGAAAGGAAATAATTATTGATTCGCCATTTATTTATGTATTCTTCCTCTCAATTAGCATTGAAGTATCTTAATTACTACCTGGTCGCAGCCAGCGGAAAGGGTCATGGCATTCATTCTCCTTTCGTATTTGATTTTGTTACAAAAGTTTTAAATGACAGGACAGAGTATGAAGGTTACAACAACATAGAGAGTCTTCGGAAAAAATTATTAAAGGATCAAACGATTCTTGCCATCGAAGACCATGGCGCAGGCCCTTCATTATCAACATCAAAAGAACGATCCGTTTCATCCATTGCCAAGCATGCAGTCAAATCAAAAAAGTATGGGCAGCTTTTATATCGCATGGTAAAATATTATCAGCCTGATTCTATTATCGAATTGGGCACGTCATTGGGAGTCACCACAAGTTACCTTTCATTGGCACTGCCAGGTGGAAATGTTTTCACGCTTGAAGGTGCATCCGAAATAGCGAATCTTGCAAGAAAAAATTTCGAAACGTTATCACTTGAGAATATCAAACTGGCCGAAGGGAATTTTGACTACACGTTGCCATCAATTCTTTACTACCTCACATCCATTGGCCTGGTTTTTATAGATGGCAACCATCGCCGTGAGCCGACAGAAAATTATTTTCATTGGCTATTGGAGAAATCAAATTCAAATTCCATTTTTATTTTCGACGATATTCATTGGAGTAGGGAGATGGAACAAGCGTGGGGACATATTAAAGAACATCCCGCCACGCGTTGTTCTATTGATCTTTTTTTTATTGGTATCATTTTTTTTAGGCAGGAATTCAAAGAGAAGCAGCATTTCACGATTAGGTTCTGACATAGATATATGAGATTTATCCTTGCATTTATTATTTCTGTTCTATGTTTTTCATTGCATGCACAGGATCTTAGTGAATACAAGAAAGGCAAATTTACAAGACAAGCTCAGTATCTACCATATCGTATTCTTTATCCACTGGCTTTTGATCCGGGCAAAAAATATCCACTCTTAATTTTTCTGCATGGCGCTTATGAAAAAGGAAATGACAACGAAGCTCAACTCAACATTGGTGGACGTTATTTTTTAGCGGATTCTAATCGCCACAATTTTCCGGCTGTAATAGTTTTCCCTCAGTGCCCTTCCAATGATGTATGGGCGTACTTCAATGCAGAATTTGATTCGGCAGGCGTTCTGAAGCGGGCTATTTTTCCCTTTCGCAGAGAACCGACTCCTGCCACCTCATTGTTAAAACAATTAGTTGACAGTTTAATGACTTTGTCGTTTATCGATGTTAGAAAAATATATATCGGGGGCTTGTCCCAGGGAGGAATGGGAGTTTTTGATATGGTAGCAAGATTCCCAAATATTTTTGCGGCTGGCTTTCCCATTTGCGGAGCCGGGAAGATTTCTACGGCTGATAAATTTGCGAAGCAAACCGCATTATGGATATTTCACGGCGCGGAAGATGATATAGTACCGGTGCATTTTTCGCGTCAATTTTATCAGAAATTAAAGAAGCTTGGTGCAGATGTACGATATACCGAATACGCGGGTGTCAGGCATGAAAGCTGGATAAATGCTTTCCATGAGAAAGATTTGCTTCCTTGGCTGTTTAGTAAATCAAAAAAATAAGAAACAGATATTTTTTGAACAGTCATCAATATAAATCCAACTCAAAATTTTCTTTATCTTGAACCCTTAAGAAAAGATATGACGATAGGCGTATTGAAAGAACCTTCCGATGAAACGCGAGTGTCGCTACTTCCTGAAGCAGTAGCCACTCTCTCCAGGAAAGGGATCACTGTATCAATAGAAAATGGAGCCGGTGAACGAGCATTTGCCGATAATGAGAGTTATCAAAAAGTTGGTGCACGAGCAAAAAATAGGAAAGAGGTCATTGAGTCCTCTGAAATTATTTTGTCCATTCACCCTCCGGATAATGCTGAAGGTTCGAGTTTCAAATCAAGAATTCTAATCGGAGTTTATTTCCCCCTTTATGAAGCAGCACTTATGCAACAATGGGCTCAATATGGGATCACATGCTTTTCACTCGATATGTTGCCTCGCACAACCCGTGCGCAAACGATGGACGTACTAAGCTCGCAGGCAAATATTGCAGGATATAAGGCTGCTCTCGAAGCGGCGAATTTGTACTCGAGATATTTTCCCATGTTTATGACGGCAGCGGGAACCATTGCACCCGCAAAGGTGCTGATCCTTGGAGCAGGCGTCGCAGGACTACAGGCGATTGCGACAGCACGAAGACTAGGGGCTGTGGTTGAAGTATTGGACACGAGGCCTGCAGTTAAAGAAGAAGTGATAAGCCTCGGTGCAAAATTTATTGAGGTGGAAGGAGCGGCAGATGCTAGCAAAGCCGGGGGTTACGCTGTCGAGCAAACAGAAGAATATAAGCGAAGACAGGAACAAAAAGTAGCAGACAGCATTGCTAAAGCAGATATCGTGATCACAACGGCACAGATCTTTGGTAAAAAAGCGCCGATACTGATCACCGAAGAAATGCTTAACAGCATGCGCAATGGCTCGGTGATTATTGATATTGCGGCGGCAACCGGCGGCAACACCCCCTTTACAAAGAATAATGAAATTGTAAAGTATAATGGCGTTACCATTGTTGGCAACAGCAATTTACCGGCCACCATGCCAAGCGACGCCAGTAAGCTCTATGGCAAGAACATTTTAAATTTTTTACAGCTCATTACTGATAAAGAGGGACAAATAAATTTGAACTGGGATGATGACTTAGTCAAAGGCAGTTGCATTACTCATAATGGCGAGGTTATGAATGAAAGGGTAAAGTCTTTAGTAATGAGTAGCGAGTAGTAAATGGTGAGAGGTATTTGATTTATATTATCATAAGCGAACGACATGAATTCATTTTTAAACTGGATAACGGCTAACCAGCAAATAATTTACATTGTTATCCTCATGGTATTTGTTGGTATCGAAGTCATCGGTCGCGTGCCGAGCGTTCTACATACACCACTTATGAGTGGCGCTAATGCTATTCACGGCGTGGTTATAATCGGTGCTATCATTGTTATGGGTAAAGCGGAATCAGATAACTATCTGGCATTAGTACTCGGCTTTCTCGCAGTGATCCTGGGAACGCTGAATGTGGTGGGCGGGTTTGTGGTAACCGACAGGATGCTTGAAATGTTCAAAAAGAAAAAATAGTTTGAAGCGCGATTGGGTTGATTGGTATGGTACTTAGATCGTTTGCATGAAATAAAATCTTCGAAATGGAGTTTGACATACTTACAATTTGTTATTTGATCGGTTCTGTTACTTTCATCCTCGGATTGAAGATGCTCTCAAATCCTGCAACGGCAAGAAGAGGAAACTTGATAGCTGCATTTGGAATGTCGATGGCCATTCTCGGAACAATTTTCCTGTATAGAGATGACAATGGAAATCGGTTGCATAACTATGGATGGATCTTCGGAGGAATCTTGATCGGTGGGACCATTGGAACACTGGCTGCAAAAAAAGTGAAGATGACCGCTATGCCTGAGATGGTGAGTATGTTTAACGGAATGGGCGGTGCATGTGCCGCTCTAATCTCTGTCGTGGAGTTTAATCGTTTAATCAAGGATTTATCCTTTACACTAAATCCCCGATTATCGGATCTAAGACTAGTTAGCCTTGAGACTTATTTATCAAAAGGAGAGTTATTGATCATATTGATTGGCTTAGTGATCGGATCAATTTCCTTTGCCGGAAGCATGATTGCCTGGGGCAAACTCAATGGAACCATAAAGGACTATTCATTCAAAGGTCAGCATTTATTAAATCTGCTTTTTCTTTTCCTGATCCTTATGGGTATTGTTTATCTGATGATCGAAATCAGCAAAGGTTTTATTCTTGTTGGTGGCGTTCATATCACAACCTTAGCGTGGGTAAAAAGTATTTTTTACGGAGTCTTTGCGTTTGCCTTATTGTATGGGGTCCTCTTTGTGATGCCAATTGGAGGTGCGGATATGCCAGTTGTCATTTCTCTTCTCAATTCTTTTACTGGCGTAGCCGCAGCTTGCGGAGGTTTTTTGTATAACAACAAAGTCATGCTTACGGGCGGTATTCTTGTCGGTGCAGCGGGTACGCTGCTTACTATCCTAATGTGCAAGGCCATGAATCGTTCACTTGGCAATGTGCTCATTGGTTCCTTTGGTGGAGGAAGTGCGGCTGCCGCTAAAAAACAACACGGCGCTTATAAAGAAATCACATTAAGCGACGCCGCCGTAGTGATGGCGTATGCGGAAAAAGTAATGATTGTGCCCGGTTATGGATTAGCTGTGGCCCAGGCTCAACATGCCTGCCACGACCTCGAAAAATTATTAACAGATCGCGGTGTCGACGTGAAATATGCGATCCATCCTGTCGCTGGTCGTATGCCCGGTCATATGAACGTATTACTCGCCGAAGCCGATGTTAGTTACGACCAATTGGAAGAAATGGAACAAGCCAACGAAGAATTTCCATCGACTGACGTTGTACTTATCCTTGGAGCCAATGACGTGGTGAACCCCGCTGCTAAGAGCGATCCTGCTTCGCCCATATACGGCATGCCAATTCTTGATGTGGACCTGGCCAAAACGATCATTGTGAATAAACGCAGCATGAAGCCCGGTTATGCAGGAATTGAGAATGAACTCTTTTCCTTTAAAAAAACATCGATGCTTTTTGGTGACGCAAAAAAAGTCTTGCAGGATTTGATCGCTGAGATAAAACAACTTTGATTCCCTTCATAAACTTCGTTTTTGACGACTATAATCCAATTGAATAAACCAATATAGTTGAGCCCTGGACCAATTTTTTATTTAAAGGGACTCTATTCCAAACTTTCTTTGATAGGCAATCAAAAAGGCAATCACCTCGCTGTATGTTCTCCTGCCAGCGGGCTGATTATTTGCCTGTAAGTATTTTCCATAGATCCAGGTTATGACCGGTTCAACGGGGTTTCGATATTTTCTAAAAAATTTTCTTAGCTCTTCATAATCCTTTTTCACTTGCGGATGCAACGATTGGATGTATTTTCTTGCCCGAGATGAATCGTTCCTATACAATTCGTTTATAGAATAATTGTACATATCAAAATAAACGGAATAACGAAATACCGGCGAAGGATGCAGACGACATGCCAGAAATCCTGCAAAGTTCGCCTCGTTTTCTTTTGCATATCCAACCTGGTGACCGATCTCGTGACAGGCGACAAAAGGCTGTTCAAAGACAGGAACCGTGGTATTTACCTGCCCTTCCCCGGAGAAAGGATTGTAATAGCCCTCGAACCCCAAAACATTTCCCGCATAGCTATACAGAGAAGGTTTAATAGACCGAGGCTGGTAGTTTAGGAAAGAGTATTGTTGATTTGCCAGTTTGTAGGCTTCATAACATTCATGAAAAAGATTTTTCTTTTTGTAAAATGAGTCCCGGTGTGCTGGTCTTACCAACGAAGCATAGCTGTTCAATCGCTGCTCCAGAACATTGGTAAGGGTATCTAATTCTCCTATAGTATAGCTGGTCATTCTAAGATCCAGCTGTTTGGCGATGCCTTTTCGACTGTAATTCAATCCCCAGAGCAAATAAAAAAACACATATACTAAAAGAAGAAAAAATACGATCTGTTTTATTCCTGCAAGCACGAACTGTCGATTCAACTTCTTTCTAAATAAAGCTCTCACAACTTGCCAGGTTTTTACGATCAGGACGACAAGGAAGAAACCATATAAAAGGTCTCCAAAACTGAACGGTATCCAGCCAAGAACGAACCGCTGAATTTTTGAAATGATTGGGTATATCCCATTCGAATAATATCCCTCAATAAAGCCCGAATAGGAGGAAGACAATTTGATCAAAATGGCTAGCAAAATCAGCAATGCCCATGTCCAGATCTTCATTAAATGATTAAGAACAGAGCCTAAAAACTGCCTCAAGGAATTAAAATTTGGTTATCTTCAAAACGCGGGCGTTAAATTAGTTGAAAGGCTTAAATTAATCCAAAATCAGGCTCAATTTTTAGAATTTATCCCCTACCTTTGCGTCCCTCCGAATTAGTCCTCAGGGAACTGAAGTTTTTGGACAAAAAAGCGGAATGATGAGTCACAGAAGGGAATACGAGATAGCGTTTGTGGGGCTAAAACCTGGAATTCATGAGTTCAGCTATGAAATCAGGGATAAGTTCTTTGACGAATTTCAACACCAGGATTTCAGGAATTGCAACGCCCATGTGAAGCTGGTTCTTGATAAAAAGAATGGCTTTATGTTGCTTAAATTTGAGCTGGGAGGTTCAATTGAAGTCACTTGCGATCGCTGCAATAATGACCTGCCTATTGAACTCTGGGACGAATTCAACATCATTGTAAAAATGGTGGAGGAGCCAGACTTAATGAATCAGCAGGAAGACGATCCTGATGTATACTATATAAGCCGTACCGAAAGTCACGTGAGTGTCGAAAACTGGATATACGAGTTTATTAATCTTAGTATACCGATGCATAAGACTTGTAACTATGAAAACATGGATGGGCCGTATTGTAACAAAGAAGCAAAGGATATGCTGAAGAAAATGGAAGAGAAAGGGGAGAAAAAAGAGAACCCGATTTGGAAAGGGTTAGAGAAATTTAAAGATCTTGAGAACTAGTGGTGTCCGAAGGACTCCTTCGGCGAATTGAGCCACCAATATTCAAGACTGACAAATGACAAAAAATATAAGATATGCCAAATCCGAAACGCAGACACAGTCAACAGAGAAGTGCCAAACGCAGAACGCACTACAAAGCAAAGGCTGCTACATTGAGTATTGATGGTACGACGGGGGAAACACACGTACGTCATCGCGCACATTGGAGTGAGGGAAAGCTGTACTACAAGGGTAGACTGGTAGCAGACAAAACAGGCGAAAAAAAGTAACGTCAATAAATTAGAAATCACGAGTTCCAAATTCCATTGATAGTATAATTGGGATTTGGAATTTTGCTTTTGTCTAAAGACCTTCCCGGAGGATTTATTAATGAATATTGGGTTAGACATGATGGGCGGCGATTTTGCGCCACTGGAAGCAGTAAAGGGTGTATTGCATTATCTATCTGAACAAAGTACCCCTGGTCGCCTTACATTGATTGGAGATGAAGGGCAGGTAAGGGCTCATTTGAGCGACTTACAGGTTCCCACAGAAAATATTACGGTGATTCACGCTGAGCAGGTTATCGACATGCATGAGCATCCTACGAAGGCATTGAAGGAAAAACAACGCTCATCAATCGCTATTGGTTTTCATTTACTGGCATCCGAAAAAATTGATGCTTTTATAAGCGCAGGAAACACGGGCGCTATGTTGGTGGGTGCCTTGTTCAGTATTAAAGCTGTCGATGGAGTTTTAAGACCAACTATTTCCAGCGTTATTCCAAAAGAAAATGGGAAAACCGGACTCATACTTGATGTCGGGTTGAACGCAGATTGCAAACCCGAGCAATTAAATCAATTTGCCGTAATGGGGTCCGTATATGTGCAACAGATTTTAGGTATTGATGAGCCACGGGTTGCACTACTAAATGTCGGTGAAGAGGAAGGTAAGGGAAATATTTTAACCCAGGCCGCTTATCCCCTTTTAAAGGAAAACAAACACATTCATTTTGTCGGTAACATCGAAGGGCGCGATGTTTTGCTGGACTCGGCCGATGTGATCGTTTGTGAAGGATTTACTGGCAATGTGATCCTGAAACTTGCCGAGTCTCTTTATGAGATCAGCGAACGACAAAATCTTGAACACGAATATTTCGACCGTTTCAATTTTGAAAATTATGGTGGTACGCCTGTGCTGGGTGTGGCAAAGCCGGTTATCATCGGTCATGGTATCTCGCATGCCAAGGCATTTAAGAATATGGTCATCCTGGCTCAAAAGATGATCGAAAAAGATGTGATGGCCAAGATGAAGGCTGAACTGGAGGCTTAGCTATGTCTAAAACCTGCCTGCCCGCCACAGGGATTTAGAGAAAGTAAGAATACTACTGTATTTTCCATTACGATGCAAAAGATGATATTGCTATTAATCGGTTTATGGATCTCCGTTTTTTGTTGTTCCCAAACTAATCCTTCATCATATGGTCCCCTAACCACAAGTTATTATTTTGACTGGGGCAAGGATTCGACCGAAATTGTTGTTACTCGATATGGGGGCAGAAATGGCCTTGTAATCGTTCATTTGCATGACGATGAGAGTTCCGCAGCTGAGGCAGCTAAGAAAGTTCTGGTGGAAACAGGAGGCATACTTATCGAGTTGGAGAATAATGGAAAAAGGCTCGTCAATTTCAGAAAGGGCGGAAAAAGGTTCCAATTTGACCCCAATCGCATTTTTACGGTAAAGGGTCGTTCCCAAAATATGCATTTACTAAATAAAACTGTTACCCCTGGGGCCCTAAGCTCAGTAAAATCATTCTCTGCATTCATCATTAAAAAAATTCCAAAATCTGTAGTTACACTGCTGGCCGTCCACAACAATCAGAACGGTAATTATTCCATAAACAGTTATAAGTCAGGGGTCCTTTCAAAAAGTGTATTGAAATGGTATAAAAGCCCTGACCGCGATTCTGATAATTTTTTTATTGTGAACAACAATGAAATGTTCAAACGCGTAAAGAAGAAGGGGTTTAATGCCGTTTTGCAGAACAGTGCGAAGGCAACTGATGACGGCTCTCTTAGTATTTATTATGGTAAAAAAAATTTGGTGTACGTAAATATTGAAACGCAGAAGGGAAACCTGGATGAGCAGGTAAAAATGCTGAATGCTATTTTCAATATTTTGAGATAAAGAGCGCTGATAATATCTTTTCCTCGTCGTTTGTCGTTTATTTTATATATCTTTTCGCATTATCCCCTCTATTTAAGCCTCCGATTTAATTTAATCATTTTAAAAAACCACAATGAGAAAATTGTTTATTCTGATTTTACTTATTCCTGTATTAGGAATAGGTCAGACAAAAAATGTTGTCAATTCAACACGCGTTTTTCCCAAGGCAGACAAAGTTTCCGAGTTTGAAAAGGCATTAACTGCACATGCTCAAAAGTATCACACCGGGGACTGGAAGTGGCAGGTGTTCGAAATTCAAACAGGGCCGGATGCAGGCGGTTATCAACTGACCGAAGGTCCACTAAGCTGGGAAAGCTTTAACGATAGAGGCAATCTTGGAAAAGCTCATACAGATGATTGGAATAAAAATGTGAGTATCTATCTTTCAGATAGGAATCAACAATCGTATGGCATTTATGTAGATTCTCTTAGCACGGTTGCGCTCACAAATTACACGGATAAAATTATTCTAAATCACATGTACCCAAAACCGGGAATGATTAATGGCGCCGTTGATCTTGTAAAAAAGATGAAAAAGGTATGGACGGACGGGAATGAAAATGTCGCTGTTTATGTAGCTTCCGTCTCTGGCGACCCACAAATTATAACCGTTACAAGGCTTAAGGATGGCCTGAAAGAATTGGCTGATGGTTATCGTAAACCAATGCCCGAAAGGTACAATGTGGCATACGGAGCGGGTGCCTGGGATGGCTACCTGGCGGATTACGCAAAAAGCATAGACAGGCGTTGGAATGAATTGCTATTTCGTCGGAATGATTTGGGTTCAAAATAATTTTTAAATACAAAGAACTTCAGCACTTGCTGAAGTTCTTTGTTCACAAAAGTAAATTTTGCGGAACTAGACGTTCTCGATCACCATTGCACTTGCCCCGCCTCCGCCGTTACAAATTCCCGCGGCACCGTACTTCCCCTTATTTTGTTTCAGCACATTGATCAATGAAATAATAATCCTTGCTCCACTTGCTCCCAAGGGGTGGCCAATTGAAACCGCTCCTCCATTCACATTTACCTTAGCCGGGTCAAGATTCATTAACTTGATGTTGGCGACACCTACGACACTGAATGCCTCGTTTAACTCATAGTATTCAATATCGCTCATTTTCAATTTGGCTTTCTTTACGGCTTTTGGTACTGCGAGGCTTGGAGTGGTTGTAAATTTTTCGGGAGCTTGTTCAGCGTCTGCGTAGGAAATA
>Ga0157374_10000503_pt1 | contig 35300 bp, 58 predicted proteins | sample M25metaG_FD_115308 | JGI IMG/M metagenome (GOLD analysis project Ga0157374, IMG submission 115308) | Miscanthus rhizosphere microbial communities from Kellogg Biological Station, Michigan, USA - M2-5 metaG | ecosystem: Host-associated > Plants > Roots > Rhizosphere > Soil | place: USA: Michigan...
ACAAATGTTGCTATAGGGGCAGCAATCAATGAATCGAGGGCTGTATTCATGGTCCTTCTCTAGCGCTTGGACAATTCTCGGCTTCGCCGTTCTGCTTCAGTCTTTTCCGTGGTTTCATGAACTACGATTTCTACCCCTAGTTCCTGTTGATAGACACGCAAGAAATCTCCGAGCGCTGCATCAAACGTTGAACCTAGGCCACAAGCTGGACTACTTGAACTACCAATCGGATCTGCAATGAACTTCGTCCCGACTTTACGAACCTGTACTTTCATTTTCTTCTCAATCTGGATCAGGATATTTGGATGGCATTCCCACTAATAGGACGTAACGTTCTGTATCACGTTTCCAAGATCGACGTCTTACTTCCAGACCTTCTAGTTCCTCTTCGAATTCCCCATAAGGGTCTTTATTGCCTAAGGCGAGGCCAGGGTCGACACCCTCTACGAAGAGAAGTTCCTGGCATCTCTTGTACAGTTCCCATAGAGTCATTGCACCTCCAATCTATACTTCTTTGAAAACTGTTCCCACGTCATCGCCCTAGATCCTGCCTTTTCGACCTTCGAAGAAGTTTTGCCCGAAGCAGAATAGAGCAGCACGTCAGTCTTTGACGAGAAGGAAATGACTGATCCTCCTTGAGCTTCAATCGTAGCTTCTTGCTCTTTGTCTCGGTAGCCCGTAAACGAGACGTTCATACCGTAGAGAACGCTCTGGGCATTGACAACTTTCTGTTTGGGCAACGACCCATCTACATCGAGATATTCTCGCAGTGGCTTATACCACTTCGTGAATGCAAGCTTACCGTCAATAACCATCTGAGCAGTCTTGTCTTTGAAAGACCGGATCAGCAGAATTTGCTGATAGAGATCAGTAGCCTTTCCTTTGTAGAGGTCTAGCATGGAGATCCCTGCCTGCTCTAGTTGACTGAGGCGCTTCTCTCCTACAGACTCAAAGCAGCCGCTGGCTACCATCAACTTCTTCATAGAAATGACGTTTGAAAAAACACGAATCAGTTCGTTGGCCTTCTTGTAAGAATCAACCTGTCCGAACCCGGCTTTCCAAAAATAGGAAGCTGCTGCAGCATCTCGAGTGCGTCCTACATCTCCTATCTTAACGTAATCCAAGGGCGTCGTGACCCCAGCTTCGTACATCTTGGCAACTGACTTTTGTGCTAGAAGCTCTACACCCAAGGTTGTCAAGAAATGATGCAGGGCTCTGATCTCTGTCGTGGCGTCATGTTCGTCCATCTTGAACAGCCGACCTTCAACAGTGTAGGGACCAGGAGGTCCTTGAAACTTTGCTTTTTTGACGACTCCTACGATCTTCGGGATAACGCCACCTGAACGAAGAACCTTTACGATAGCTCCAGGACCGATACCCTTCTCTTGCATCCAGATGGGGTTATGTGCCGTAGCATTCTGGACCACGACCCCATCCATTTCAGTGGGGGCAATCCTGATCTTCGGTTGCCACCTCTTGAGCCGCGTCTTCTGCCAGATGATTTCTTCTACTTTGACTTCTGCTGCGCCTTGTTCATCGTTGAGCTTGAACGCCACGAGCTCTTTCGGTTTCTCTGCATCTGCGTAGCGCATCACCCATTCAGTGGGAGCAATGACTAGACCATCCATTTCGTAAAATGAATCAACGCGTCGAGCTAGAAGAGCCTTTTTGTGCTCTTCTTCGGAAGAGCCTGATTTCATTCTGGTGGCAGGAACAATTTCAAATCCCCATTCATCTGCATTTCCCAGACCTTGTTCCAAGGTCTGGCCGTACATTCCTAATACAACGAGGTCAACGTGCTTCAGTGCCGGGTGCATATCACGACGATTGAACAACCCATTAACGCAGTTACGGATATTGTCAAATCCTTTTTCACCTTTAGCCTTTCTAGACCAGTGTCGATCAAACGCTGCCTTCTTCATCAGGCCTTCGATGCGAAACACTACAGGTACCGACTTGTCTGGAATACGTTTGGGAATCCGCCCCAACTCGACCAGATGGGGAATGAAGAATGAGATGTCACCACCTCGAGTACCATCACCTCGAGTGATCAACTGTGTGGGAACACCTTTCTCGTAGACGAGCTGAAGACTCGTGCCATCCAACTTATCCATCCAGATCCAGGTCTTGACCTTCTTGTTTGCCGGCCGGGCGTAAAACTTTGACACAGCTTCCGGGTACATCTTATTGAGACTTGGCATTGGACGCCAGAGTAATGTTTCTGTCTTCTTGTCTGAGACCTTGACCCCCGTCTTCTTCAACTCTTTCCAATCCGGATCCAGTGCACGAATCTTGTCTTCCAACTTGTCAAACTCAGCGTCTGTCATCAACGGGGTTGAGTTGTAGTACGCCTTCTTTGCCCTCAGATACTGATTCTGCAGTCTAGTCAGTCGATCTGGAATCGCCATTGCTCATCCTTTATTTTAAAGAATTTACTTCGTCCTCGACGAACTCGACAAGTTCACTACGAGGTATTCCATCTATAAGAAGAATGCACGCCAACTCCGAGAACGCGCGAGCCAAAGCATAAGCATTATCTTTTGGGCCGAAAACTTCGGTACTCTCGTACCCACTGCTAGTCTGAAACTTGATCGTAACTTCACTGCTCGTGATAGTGCTCATTACTCACTCCTAAGTTGAAGGCCTCAATATCTTTTATTTACTTTCACGAATCAAGGACAGGAGTTGATCTCGTTTCCACTGGCCGTTGTGGAACGTAGGCATTGTGCTCATTATGGAATTCCTTAGTAAGAGGAAAATCTACTTCACAGTTAACTTGAACTGACCGTTCAGAACGGAACGAATTGAATCCATGCCACTTACATTAGTGACGTTGGGCAGGCCCTTAAAATCCACTTGACCTTTAATCCAATGCGTCTTGATCGTCATCTCCATGTGAGATGCCTGGGCACGAACTCTATTCTGACCTTCATTGCCTTCCAAAAAGTAGAAATCAATGTACTTCCCATACTGAGTCTTAAGAAGATGTTGTTGCTTGGAGAGCAAACCTAGCACCAATACTTTATGCTTCGTCGGAGCTTTTACGGACCTCTCCTCGTCAAACTTCACACGAGGTTCCGGCTTGTAATCGTCAGGTGGGAGCAGACCTGGTAATCGCCTATCAAGTACAGCGTTTATTTCTTCACGAATCAATGATCGCAGATTCGACTTATCGACTGCAGACAACAGACGCTTCACTAATTCCTGTGCAAGTACTTCGGTACTCAGATCTTCTACCGATCTTTGAGGATCGGAGGCCAGGACCTTTGTGTAGTCAGGGTGCTCAGTTGGTTTGATGGCAGAGGGGTATGAAGATCTCTCCTCGGCAATCTCTTTTAACGAGCGGGAGGGCTCTTGAACTTCACGATCTATATCGGAGACCGGTTCGGTCGATATCACTTCTCCGGAAGTGAGGCGGGTCCATATAGGAAGAATCCACTTCGACACAATAGAGAACTGTTTCAATTCTCGGTGCTTGTCTTCGGGAAGCACCGAACGCATAGCCATACGCACGCATTCAACATCAGAAATGTCAGTGTTATTCTGACGAATCTTAAACGCCAAAACTGCGATATCCTGCTGTTGCGGTTCGGTCCAATAAACGCGTGTCATCTCTTTTGATCCTCGATCAAGTGTTATGTTAGTATGAACTTCAGACTAGATCAACTGATACCCAACAACTTCAGTTCTTCTTCGGTCAACAAACTCTTTGCCTTGGTCTTTGCATCTTTGCGGCGTTGTTTTTCTCGTTGCTCCTCTTCCCAATTCTCCTTGATCTCTTCCAGTCTATAGTCTAGATCGTTGAACGCCCCCACCGTACTTTCGACATTTAGAATCATAGTAAGGGCTGGATTATTGACAGAATCTTCGTAGCGCTCGATTCTAAATTCTACTCCAAGAGTACCCTTATAATAATGAAGATCCTCTTGGTCTCGAACGAAGGTGTATTCCATTGTGTGGAAATGATCGCCAGCCAGAGCCTTTAGCTCTTCGAAGCGAACGAGACAATCGAACAGCCAGGCTTTGTTTTCCTGGATTCGTTCTTTAAGAACTGCTTCCTTCTCAGCCTTAGACATCTTTTTCTTTGTTGTCATTACTCTGACTCCTTAGGAAAATTCTTGTTCAACCACCAACGAAGCTTACGTACGGCCGCGCGATTAGAAGGCGCCTCAAAGGTCCCCTCTTTAATCACCTTAGTCTTACCGTCGGTGCGTACTTCAGTCAAAGTGGTATGATAGAGGTTCATCATTAACTTCTCTAGCAAGACCTGAGTCGTCTTGTCGTGAAGAAGAAATCGCTTTACTACTTTCGTAGGTGCCTGGAGCATATCCTATATTTACCCTGTCTTAACAGTACGAAGTTGCACGGCCCCACAGTCCTTACACTCTCTCCTTTGATATTCATACGAACCTACATGAACTTTCGTCTCTTCTACTCGAGACGGATTCAGGTAGGTCAGATAAGGTGTACTTCGTAGTAGCTGGCCTCTCTCCGTCGTTTTCCACCGATCCCACTCATGGAACTTGAATGGCTTCGAGCATCTGAACATTTCTTATTCCTTAGCTAGGGGTTACTATACACGTCCACAAAACCAAATCAGATTTTCCATCGCACAACGAATGTTGGCCGCCCCCACTGGGTTCTGTGAATGAATCGTGTACTTGAAGTCCTTGGGAAAAGACCAATCTACCCTAGACGCGAAGTAGTCTGGCAACCAATTGATGAACTTCATCGTCGTATCGTCGCCACCCAGGTCATGATCGAACGCGATCTCTACTGGCAATCCTCTATTACGCACGACTTCTATTGCCTGTTCTGAACTGCGGGCCACAACCCAATCGTCAGTTACTGGATCGCGAAGATCATCAATGAACAGTTTGTAGGTCATGTGCTCTCCGAGTTGTTACCGTAACTCTGCTCCATAAGTTCATCCAATTTGAGCACGTCCTCCTTATAATGGACTTGTAGCTGCTCAAAAACAGGGGCGGAAGCCCCGTAGAACTTGAACGTTGGAACGTCTGTATCCCCATCCCACTTGTAAGTGGCGAACAACTTATCACGTAAGGTGATGGCACCTACGTCAGGTTCACCTTTCCGAGGCCCCTGGAAAATAACATCACTGTAGAACGGAATACGATATTCGCAGAGGAAGTGCAACAACCGACCAACACAGCGACCACGATAATTTCCGTACGACATGATCTTCACTCCTTATCTAGGAATAAGGCTAAGAATTCGGGCTTGAACATCTCGGGGTACTGATCTGCTGAAGCCTCCAGCACCGACAACTTCAACCGGAATGAATCGGTTATACGACGTCGACCGTCCTTCATGACTACCGTTACCGCGTTCTCCATAGCAGAAACCGCTACTGACTGTAGATTCGACCAACGATCTAGCTGTGCCAACTCTGTTACTGCATCTGCAATCGTCTTGTTCAACGAAATGACACGGTCGGTCATCGCCATTCGCGACTGGTCTGCCAAGAACTTCAAAGCATTCTGCAGAATTTGCAGATCTGGTACCTTACCTTCTTCTTGAGTTCTCTTGGATTCTCTAATTATGAACTCAACGTCAGGACTATTGCGGTTGATATGATTCCCCAGAAGGTCATCAAAATTGATCCGCGGTTGCTTTTCCATTATACCTCTCCCTACTACCAGTACCACTTTCGCAGCAGAAGCTACGTGTTAAAGGTTATCAATACTTCTAAGTTAAAAACTACCACCTTCCAGAATACCATCTTTGGGTCCAACGATCAACTGAAACACCTGGGGTGTAATGTGGTTCAACGTATAACGATGATTTTCTCCGTCGTAGTCGGCCTTCACCTTCACTATTTTGAAGGGAGGGTGGTAGAAATGCCAACTTTCAAAGGCGACATACGGGGAGGTCATGACCGGTGCAGGTCGATCCGCGTCGGGCATAAATCCGAAGCAGTGCTTATACCCTTCGTATAAGACGTCGTCTACTACGCTAAGGCTGTCGCGCCAGCACGAATCATGGTTCGATGAATTTTCCCACTGCTCAGGCTCTTGTCGGGGATCAGTGACTGCGCAGAACACATTATGCCGTTCGGTGATAATAACGTGAACTGTCCGCTGGAACCGACGCTCCCATTCCTTGTGGTGCTTAGTGCCGCCCGCTCGCGAAGCGTACCCGTGGTTCTCGCAATCTACTACGATACGGAAGTACATTCCGTAGCAACCAGTGCGTAGGGTACGTGTATTCCGTTCATCTGTACCTTTCTGTACGATAGGTTTGGACCTATCCATAAGCAGATGTTCGGCCAACTGAGCCATAACGTGTTGGACATCAATGTTGTTCATCTTTATTCTCCTTACTGTTTAGTTTTAGGGCGCGCTTGAAGTTCAGCTTTAGTAACATGGGCAGTACGCTCGGTACCTTTGATTTTAATACAGAGCGTGCCCTTGTACAGGCCGGACTTGGCGGCTCTAAATTCTGCACCTGTTACTTCCATAACCTCCCACGTTTCAGGAGGTCCTCCGGTTTCCAACCATCCCGCGCTGTACAGCCGAAAGTTTGGACTAGTGGGTTTGATTTTCTCCAGTGCGATTTTGCCGAACGGCGTCTGGGCGAAAATATCGTTTGCCATATCCATGATTCGCTCCTTAAAGCGATGATGTCAAAAATGAGAATTACTGCAAGACGATATCACGGCCGTAGTCTACGGTACCGCAATATTGGGACACGCCATTCACTATGACGTAGCACATGTACCCAGTCGACAGAAAGATTGCTACGTTCTGTGTGCGCTTGAACGACAAGTCGTACGCATTGACTGGGCAACGTTGGAGAAGTTCAGTGTTGATAATCATGATTTGCTCCTCGAGCAATAAGTAGAAACTGCTATTTAGTACACGTCTCCGTCGTCTAAGACGTATGCGTCGGGGGCGGATCGCGTCGACGTTGCGATTTTGGTAGCAAGTTCACGGGAACTGAAAGTAGCGGCCTCGAAGAAATCCTCGGTCCAGCTACGTTCATCTTCAGCAAGGAAAACGCGAGACAGCGGGCGATACACGTAGAACATTTCAATCTCCTAGAGCCTTCTTGATCATATCGATCATGAAACGTTCGCCGTTAGCGTTGACGTAGTCGAGTTCGACAAAATCATAGTCTGAACACTGGCGGTACAGATCCAAGGCTTCCGCCATCGTCTTGCGCCGGTCGATGGCCTTGTAATTCTTTTCCGAGTCGCACGTATCCCAGTCGAATTCCAGTTTGCCCGCTGCGATCTCGAAGTAGTCTGCGAACGGCGCATGTGGGGCCATTTCATCCAGCGTACATTGCGCGAACAGGCCGGTCTTCTGACACATATCATAAGCAGTCTGACGCAGACCACCCGGCAAGTCTTCGTTGCGAATCGTGTCCGACAACTTGGCTGCAAGCAGCAGACCATCTCGGTCCGTATTGATGGAAGTGGCGAGGGCGGGCTCCAGTTCGACGAGCCCCTTGCGAAGGGCCATTTTCAGTTCGCAGTTTTCACGAATCATCTCGGCGCGTTTCTTAGCCTGCTCTACAATCGACTTCATGAGGTTGAGTTGGTCGTTCATTTTGTTCTTCCTTTAATCTAGGGATTAAACCTGCTCGGGGGCTCCGAGGAGGGTTACGCCGCTTTAACGGGAACGACGCACTCGGGGTTTGAAACATCGACTGCCACATAACCAAGTTTCGCCAGCCTCTTATGGACTGCGCGCACCTGATAAACTGAAAGAACTTCTCTTGATAAAAGAGCACGCATCGGCTCGGCCACCCGAGCGGCCAGACCTTCACCTTTACACAACGATACAAACTCCTCCTGAGTCATCTCTTCGAATGAGATGATGTTGCGAGAAATCCAACCACGCCACGACGGGCTCCACTCAATGCGGTTATCCTCCAACCACTTCGCCTCCTCTTTGTAGAGACGTTGGAACTCTTCTCTAAAATAGAATAGATGGAAACTAACCCCGCGCAACTCTTCGAGCCGGCGATGACGCTTTCCATTTTCACGTTCAAACTTCTCTGCCGTAACTTTTACGTTGGCTTTCATTCGAGCGGTGAGGCTGACCATGATAGTGCTCCGTTTCGTTGGGAGGTTAAACGGTGAATGACGGAAGTAGGTATGCGCGGCGTTTCCTGCATACCTAGCTCCTGCGATTTCATTATATCACGAATTTGCCCTCTTGTGGGCACTGTTGTTTTTACGCAACAACTGAAAATGCAGTTGTCCACAACCTTTTCGTAACGCTTGAGGCGCTTCTTTAGTTCCGGCCTTTTGGGCACAGTGGCCGGAAACTGCCCTTTACGAGACTCGGAGCCCCAAACCGGTGAGAGCGGAATCTTGTCACCCCTTGCTCCATTTCAAGCACGGATTTGCCGACGCTCTGTGATCTCTATGACGTTGGAGTTGTTCGAAGGTTCGGAATCCTCGGCCTTCATGCGTTCCAGGGCCGCTTGAATCAACGTCTCTTGCCATTGAATGGGCGTGATCTCCGGCATCTGATCATGCTTACCCAGCACTTCTTCTACTAGATCCGGCCAGTCCTTAAGAATCTTTTCAGCCATTCCCCTTCTGTTATGGGCGTTGATGTATCCGACTTTGATGACTGAATCAACACGGCCAGGTCGTGTAGAGATACCGCCTTCCAAATTGGACTCTACACCTAAGGCTGAATCTATGTGCTCCAGATGGTTTGTAGTAACAATCAAGAACACGCCGTTGATGGAAGCTACCCCACTGATTTGGTTCAGTACACAATCGAAGGTCAGCGACTTGTGGGCGGTTTGATTCTCACGTCCGTGAAACACATTATCGAAATCTTCCAGCAGAGCTACACATGGAGTGGACATCTGGTCCCAACGCTCTATAAACTCTTGGTCTGAGAGGGTCGCCATGTAGAAGTGGAAGACCGGGATGCCCAACATCTGACCTACAGCTTTTGCAATGCTGGACTTTCCAGTTCCCCCAGGGCCATGCAGTAGCCAGCCGCGTCGCCACGGTATTTGTCGTTCAAGATACCAGTCTCCTAGACTTAACCAACGCCGAGCCTGATCAAAGTATCTCAATATTTCGTCGTCGAAGAACAAACCCTCTAGAGGATCGTCTTCGTTCGATGACATGTAATCTTCTAGCCTGTACTTGAAAGAACGATCAACGTATACGTCAGCGTTGTGTAGAAGGCTACCCTTACCTCCGTAAGGAGTAGACGATTCATCTTCAGATGAAGATGAATTCCTCCGCGGCGGTTTTTCCGAACTAAATAGGGCGCCTGGACCTTTCTCCAAACCTATGATTTTCGATATATAAAAGCGTGAACTATTTTTCGACGATGAAACCGAGTGCATGGCCTCCCACGCATCCAACGCAGCTGAAGTGAATTCGTCGAAATCCGTTAGACCCCTAATGCTCCTAATCTCAAGGTGATCACTAGTACTGACTATAAATATGCGACGCCCTTTAACGTAGACAGAGGTTTGTGCAGGAACTCGAAAGGGAACTAGTGAGTATTCTTTACGACCCCTGATCTTCAACCTATGAGCTACATATACTAGAAACCCCGAAGGCAACGGTTTGTAGTTTCGTTTTATGTACGCAAAAACTGCAGGAGACATCTCTTGATCGTAGGTAACGCGAACTACAACGAAGCTCGAGATGTAGCCAAACATGTTTCGTATTTGTTGCCATCCGGCAGCTGCAGCAGCTGCAACTCCACCTAGCCCCAAGGCTGACAGGCTGATCATTTATTTCCCCTCAGAACAGATAAAAGAAAAGGACAGCCAAAAGACTGTCCTTGGTCCTCACTTCGATTCTTTGAACCACTCCACACATTTCTCTATACCGTAGGCGAATATAGTAGGAGCGGGTCCTCCAGGGTGGGGTTCTATCCACTTTAGTTGGTCGGGAGACGTAGCCTTTATCCCCCACCGTTTGAGTACAGGTATCTTATACGAGGGGGTCGTACTTACCATACGTAGATCAAACAAATAGTGAGCACTTCGAGAAGTCACGGGGTCTCGTATTTCGAATATAGCCAGATAATCTCTGATCTCGCCGAACCCTGTGTGTACCATTCCTTTGATTTCTAGTCCCTCTACCACACATTGAAAACCGCTAGACTCTGCGTATGCCATGACCTCACCTACCCAAAACTGCGACGGGCACAAGCTTCATTATCAAACGCTTTGCATCCCCATCTACGCCACTCCCCGGTAGGGGAAAGGGTCCAAAAACGCTTAAGGTCTTTTGGGAGTGCTTCGACATAGTTCGTCACAGCGTGACTGAAATCTGTGCCTTGGATTTCACCTAAGTACTCTGCGTCACTCATTTCCCCAGTGCAGGCGTAGCCTTCAACCCACAGACTAAATATACTATACGGCATAACTTCCTCTACGTAGGTATCTTCCAACGAATGGGGTAGGTGGGAGTCAGGGCCTTGAACTCCCTCTCCGAGAAAGGTTTAGACACTGTTCCCAACTCCAACCACCTTTTCAGTCTGTCCGCCATCTGCTTACGAAAGGATGACTTAGGATAGGATTTTGCTAACTCTAGAACTGCGACTACTTCGGTACTTGTGCATGACTTTACAACCTGCATGTACTGCTCGTACGTGAGATTGAAAGCGGCAGCGAACTCAGCCTGCCGCTCAGTCAAGCCGTTCATTTTATCCTACGGTACCGAACAACAAGGACCAGAAGAACAAAGGCCCTAGATAACGAAAGAATGCGAAGAACATCATGATCCGGTCCTCATTTCAAATAGGTTTGAAGTTTGCAAAACACCTTCTGCACTTGCTCATCTGAAAATTCAAAGAACTGCTGGGCCTTCTTCATGTATTTTTCGTAGGCCATGTTGTCCGCTGCTTCTGTGTTGTCACGTTCTAAAAACTCCGAGAAGTCTCTATCATAGTGACCTGCACAGCACATCAAGAATCGTTTAAGCTCTGGGCGCATCTTCTCACTAACTTTGGTGAGCGTCTCCAGATGATCCTTAATGTGTTCCATATAGGTCTCGGGTGCAGCTATTTTGTTCAACGACCCTGCGTCTAGATCTGAGTGTACGGCCTGGAACTCACCACGTTCATCGACGTACAGGCGATTACGTACCCCGTTAGTGCTTTGTGTGATTATTGTCATCGCCGTATTGTGAATAGTGGTCTTCGCTACGTTGGTTAGATGCAGGAGGGACTCAAATCTAGGGTACTGCATGTACAAAGCACGTATAGCCTTGTGCTTCAAATCTCCTTCTAAGTCATCTCTATTCATTCCATAAGAACGGCACAGGAAAATCATTTTCTTCGAAATCAATTTCCCAATATGCTGCTCCATATGCGAACAGGTGATCGTATCCTCTACGATCTGATCGAAATCCTCTAAAGAGTAAGACTCATACCGGAGAGGTAGATGACTTAGGTTAATCTTACGGAGAAACGCGGCATCTACTAGATTAACTTTATAGTGCGACGTCCTAGGACGTTCCCCGATTCCACAACGATGCTTATGGAACGCCCACGCGTACAACTTGCAATTTTTTAGCAGATGACCGTCAGCCTTCACCAACTCAATCAAGTTCGTAGATAATTTCTTGTCGTCGAGAACTTGTTTCAACTTTCGCTGGTTGATACGGTGGAACAAATACGCAAACAAGGGGCCACCCACGTTAGGTAGGTCGGCCCTAGGGACCCCAAGTTTTTCGTGCAGCATGGCTAACCCCCGCTTACCATAAATTCGAGCGTATCCTTACGGCGACTTTTCCTGAGCTTGCGCTCAATCTTGTCATGCCATTCCGGCGGCGCACTATCTAGTGTAGGAGGTTCCCACTTGTCTTTTGACGCTTCTGCTCTTTTAATGATTTGATTGGAAGGATCAAAGATCTTGTTCTGCTCTCTGAGCACCCGGCTCTTCGCGACCCATTCTTTGTGGGTCATCAGGTCTTCGGCATCTTTACCTAAGAAAGACAGGAAAGATTGCCCTCTCTTCTTCGTAGGGCTTCCCATCAACATAAGGTCCCCCGCGGACGTGTACCCCGCTACATATCCACAGAGATAGTTGGAGATATAGTCCCTGCCCACTTTGAAATACAACTTTGTTCCCAACGGATACTGTGTCTTCTTCGTTTTGGTCCTCAGTAACCCAAGAAGCACCCGACGTTCTTGGTACGTGAACGATTGGAACATCGTTACCACGTGTACAAACTCATCTGCGTTACGTGCGATCTTCGTTATATCCGGTGTGAAACACGACGGCGCTACCCCTACAGCTTTTACTCCTAGATCAGAACAAACTTCTTGTTTGGACGTATGCGGGTGCTTTTTATGATGGATGCACTCGCCACACTTGAATGCTTCACCTAGGGACTTGGCGCTGGCCTTCCCTAGCGTATTCTTTTTGAGCATCAGTAAATCTCATGGTCCAAAAGATTTGGTCGATGTTTGTGGCCTTTTATTCTGGGTCTCCAGCTTCTGGGGGTCTCCAGCCATATGGTGCTACAAACTTCTGCACTACAAAGTCTGCCCCCGCAGACGATACTCTCCCTCCTTGCACACACAAAAGGAGTGTGCGTGACGATTTTATCATTTAATATGATCAAACGTCAAGCACGAGAAATTATCCTTATGAATCAATGACTTACGTGATTTTCAGCTTTGTACAAGCACTAAACCGGGGTTTGCAGTCAGCACCATGCCAGTCGCTTCACGGTACGCCTGTTCGATCTTATCTGGAGTAGGTCGGGGCATCAAGATGTCAGCGTAGGGCAAAACCATGTTTTCCAGTTCAGGAAAAATTCCACCGTAGGAAAGATAGGGAGTGAAACCGACTCGTACTCCTTGGGGAGTCGATACGATCATAAGTTCCTGAGGACTTTGAACAACGTATCCGTCTTCATCTGAATGATCGAGCTTAGCAACTACATTCGTTCCGTTGCTCATATGAAACGTTACGACATCTCCATCTTTGATTACGTACATGGTCACACCCCTCGCGAACGAAGATACTCATCTAGGGAATTTACAGCGTCAGCTAGATTCTCCAAGGCTTGTCGTGTTTTGATCTTGTCTTTGGTTGCTAGACTTTCCTGCAAAGAACGAAGAGAGACGCTTGCGGTTGTTACGCACTCTGCCCAGTCTTTGATCCCAGCGTCATCTTCGTCTCTGGTAGGCGGGGAGTTGTCAAAAGTACTGATCACCAACTGGTTGACAAAGTCCGTGAAACTATCCTGCTGTTCTTGCATCACTTCGGTGTCACTCATAGATAATTTCCTAATCAAGTAGTCGTAAAATGCCGTTGATAAAACGCAGACAAGGCCAGATCGTAGATAGCTTCTCTCGATCTGGCCTGCGGATATACTTTCTTCAATTGTTCGATCATGTACTGCTTTCGACGATCGATTGTGAGGACCAACATAACTTTCTTATTTGGGTCGCTTTTGACGGCCTCGAATGCCGTGTAAACCCTGGACGCCAGCCAGAGCAACTTCTGCTTGGCAGCGTCTGGCTCTCCAACTAGTAGATCAAAATACGGTTTCTTGGAACTTAGTCGCAACGCGATCTTATGTAGCTTCGCATGGTGCCCGTCGCACAGACTAACCAGAGGTCCATCAGTACCTCCGGCCTGCCGTGGAATTATGTGGTGCTCTTCTCTGTTGGCTGGCCCAGGTGGAACCACGTCGGAGAAACGAGTTCCACACACCCAGCACGCGGGTAGCTTGCTAAGCGGTTGCATGTTGTGTGCCTTTTCGATTCAGCAATGTTACATCACTTATTTACCATTTCTCTTTTGCGCTCTTCAACGTCTCCCTCCACGCCTTAAATATGGCAGGAATTGCGGATATTGCAGTATATATCATGCGTCGCGCGCAAAGTCGTAGCCTTTTTCAATACTGTCAGTCATCGTTCATTCCGGTTTTCCTACGTAGACGGGTAACTTGGCAAGCGAATCACGCTCCGCCTGGCCCACTCTGTTGCCACGCACCGAGTGCAGCTTCGGGATTGTCATAGCGTCGGTCTGCACATTCGCAGCGAAACACGTAACGGAAAGAGTCGTCAATCGAGGCGCCATTGAGCCACTGATCGTCAGTCAGATTGTTCAAATCGATGGCGCTAAACGACTCTTCGCATTCAAGGTAGCCATCTTCGATGTACGAGGTGTATCGAACAAGGTACAGCGTTGGTAACAGCCCACATTTCCGGCACTCGATCGTATTGCGATTGGTTGTGTTAGTCATAGTCCAAGGTCCAAGTTATCGCCTCAGGCGTCCATCGGATCGGGCGGTAGTGGAGTGAATGAAAAGTTGTGGGTACAGGCAGCAATACACTGCCTCGAAATTGGCTGGCTTCATATGACCATCCTCTTCACCTCTATGAGAGATCAGGCTGCGTCCACTACGCGCGTCACATAGTAGTCCAGGTCAGGAGCTTCGTAGTACTCTTTTGTCAACACTATCTCCGCGTCGAACATCAAAGGATAGTGATTTGCTGCCAACGTGTCCGCCCACGATATATTTACTAGTCCTCTACGGTGCGGTTTCAAGGGCGGCATGTTGCGCTTCACTACCAAGAACGGAAAGTAATTCTGCCCGTAGAATGCGGAAGGCGCCGTCATTCGCAGTTCACGACAACGCTCTAGTAGTTGAGGACTATCCAGAGGAAGCAACAAGGACGTTTCGCCGGTAGCGGAATCATAATACTGACTTAGTGTACCAGCACTAGCTTTGTAGATTCGATCAGGATCAGCCTCCATAGGCAACGTAGAACTATTGACCTCTACGTACATTGCCTTAAGATCCAGATCGATTGGACTACCGCTGAACACCTGCGAAAGATACTCCAACGTATCTGGAGTGGGTATGACTACGAGTTGATGTACTAGCATTTTATTTCCACTCCATCAGAAGGCAAAGCCCCACCGCTCTAGTTTCACGTGACCGCCAGGAAATGATTTGGCAAACAAGTTGAGATCTCGTTCAGTCATCAACCAGAACCAGGCACCCCCAGAAGCACCGTAGGGTTTTTCGGTCACAAATTGATATTTGGCACCCGTCTGCTTCTCTACCATCTTCTTAACTTCAAGAGCCTTGTCCAGAACAACCTTAGTATCGATGACTCTGGAAATCCCACCCTTCTTCAATTCCAGCATCTGCTTGTTGACGCCCAGCACCAACTGATTGTGCATTACCGTGTACCCTGAAACCATGTCGGTCTTGAATCCGACTTTCTGAAGTACAGAGACGTTCAATGGACCTTTGCTCAAAGGGATAACAGGAACACGTGTTAGAACAAAAGGCCGTTTATGCAGTTGGTCTATATTCTGCGACTCCTTCTGAGTCATCTCCAGAACTTTTTCAATCTCCTGATAAGACTGCTCCTCTGCAGCGGCCATAACATCTTGTTCGTCTTTGCCTACATTCTCAATCTTTTTCTTAGTGGCCTCGATCAAGGTCTCCACCTGCTTCACAGCGTTCGTGCACGCAAGTATGCTCAACGTTTTCTTGTCGACTGCTGCACCGACGTACACACCTTCTCTTAGGCTCGTCAACTCGTTGACGCAGGCCTTAAGCGCCTTGCTTACACCTACAGGTGGTCGGTTTTCCATGATTGAAGAAACGGACTTCAATGCGGAAGTCAATCGTTTCAGTTGTTCCGGTTTCTCCACTACGTATAGCTTGGACACCTTTACGGTGGCTTTCTCCAACTTGGCTTTGAGCTCAACCAAAGCCTTCGCTCGCAGTTCGAGCTTGGCTTTGATTTGGGAATCTGCGTCACCTTTCTTTGCTCGAAGCTCGAGCATGGGCAGCAGCTTGTTCATCTGCGATTGGTTCTTTGAAACCAAATTGTTGCGGGCCTGCAATCGATCAAAATTCGAATCTACTACTCGTTGCGGATTTTTCATCGTCGTCACCTGGGGTTCATTTCCATGAATCGAAGCTGTCTATGAATTCAAGGAGCTCTCGGTAGAATTCATCAGAACCGAATCGATAATCTTTATCTGTTAGTTGATCTGATAGCGTCGAGAAAAACTTGGCGCACGCCTTGTACAGCTTAGTTCCATATTGTCTAGGATCGAAGCGACCTTGATATTCATCATTATAGTCGACAATGTTTACACATTGATCTTCTAAGTAGACGGGCGTCTTGGCAAAGTCTTTGAAAATTTGCTCAAACACCCAATCGGGGTCTAGGTGCTTGTTTGTAGTATCCGCTGCATATGCGTGCATGCGCATGCACTTATCTCTTACCTCTTTCATCCATTTCTTGCTCGCCTCTACTTCGGTTCCGAACATAACCAGCTTCATGAGGTGTTCAAATAGTGTTTCAGATAACTGAACAACTTTAGTTTCAGCCTGCTTCTTAGGCTTCGGCATGGCCGTCATCAACAACCGATCTCGCGATTTAGTTTTCATCGTCGTCACCTCGTTGATCTTGTCAGTGCATCTCTACTATGAAATTCACTGACAAGACCGGGTACAAATGGACAGTAGGGTTTCCCAAGGTCTAGTTGGGAAACCCTACTGTTTAGTCACGCACCTTGTTAGGCAAGCATGAACTCGTCGTCGGCTGCCTTCTTAGCACGGCCCGCCGGCTTGGCCTTGCCTGCTGCAGCTTTGCCAGCAGCTTTTGCTTTCGGGCCCTTCTTTGCTACAACCTTCTTCGCCGGGACCTTAGCTGCTACTTTCTTGCCCTTGCGAGGAGCAAGGGCTTCCACGTCTTCCTCTTCGTCCTCAGCTTCCGGACGTGCTGCGCGCTTGCCCTTCTTCATTGCGACTTTGCCTGCGCGAACTTTCTTAGCGGCAGGACCTTTGCCTGCCACCTTCTTGCCTGCACGTGCGGCCTTGACCGCTTCCTTGAGCTTCTCGATCAAGGCATCCTTACGCTCAATGATAGCTGATTGACGAGCGACCTGCTTCGTGAGCTTGCCGAATTGACCTGCAGCTTGACGGAGAACTACGGAAGGGTTCGTTGCTTTTTGCGTTGCCATTTTGTGTATCTACCTATAGGTTTGGTTTGGATCAGCGGGAGTGCACTCCCTGCCGGTTATTTACTAACTGTACTACGTTACCTCTTTACTACAAAAACTTGTTGCGTGAAATTGGGGGTTGTTCATTGTTCAATCTTCAGAATCGAGGGGGCGATTAGGTCCCCTGGGTTTAACAACCAACGTACGGTTCGACCTTCGTCGACTTCTTGAAACGTTGGATCGAGTCGCCGTTCATCCTCGACTCAGAGGTCGCCAACATTGCGAACGGTTCAGTTGAGGCACCTTGAACTACGCAAGCAATGGCGTTCGACTTTGAGACCTTCACGAAAGTCCTTCGCTTGGACACGAATGCGTGGAATAGACCAATGTCTTCGAACTTGATCTTCTTCGCTTTAGATGGCGATTCTACCAACTTGAGATCGTTCTCGTGAACCGCAGTAGGTTGCGAAGTTGCCGAAGCTCCGTCGAAGGTCACGCCGTAGATGCCGTCCGTTCCCATCTTGGCTGCGATTTGGCCGCGGCCATGGACTGCATGGTCGACTTGGTCACCCTTCTTGAACTTCGACTTCACTTTAGGTCGTGATTCTACCAACTTGAGTTCATCTTGATGAACTTCAAAAACTTTGAATTCGTCTTTCCCTTTGTAGTCGTCGCTCCAATACTTTTCGAAAAATACTTCGTAAACACCGTTTGTTGCCGTCTTGTACTCAATGTACCCTACTCCGTGGGAAGGATGTTCTACCCGATCCCCCTTCTTGAACTTCGACTTCGCTTTAGGCACAAGTTCTACCAACTTGAGTTCATCTTGATGAACCTCGATACCTTCAACAGCAATACCACGAGCGTTGTAGATCTCTCTAGAGGACTCAAGATCGAAGTTGACCTCAACTACACCGTCCGTTTGCGTATGGCCGCAAACAAAGCCGACGCCGTGAGTTGGGTGTTCTACCCGAGAACCGACTGCGATAAAAGTCGACTTCACCTCACGCATTTTCTTGCTCTTTTCGGAGCCTGAGAACTTTGACTCCTGTTTCTTAGCCTTAGCCTTGGCCTTATCCACAACTTCGGGACCCCTTGAACCCGCACTCATGAAAGCGAATTCCTTGACGTTCTTTTCGTTCTCGGACTTTCCCTGCTTCCAAGGTTTGGTCACGCCTTTCAAATGAAAGCGAAACAGAACTTGATCGTAAGTGGCGTCACAAGGGGCCTCTTCATTCTGCCACTGAACTTGAAGTCTTCCGTCTGTCACGTCTTGAAAACTCGTGACGGTCCCTACTCGCATGTTTGCCGAAGGGTTCTTGTCCACTACCCTCTTGTCTACTTCGCGCCCGTATTTGAGAGCCCTCGAAAGTTTCGCAAGTCGTTGCCCGCGCTCGAAGGCGTCAGCTACGCTAGAGAACACGAAAAGTTTTTGCTTTGCCATGATTACTGTTTCCCTTTGAGGAAAAGATGCCGGCCGATTATAGAGGGAGGCCGACAAGCCCCGATTACTGGGTGTTGATGAGGTTCATCGCAGTAAGTCGCTCCAAGTCGCTGTCCATGCTGTGTGCGAGGACCCGCATCTCTTCAATTATCCGATAGACTTGCTGTCGCATGTCTTGTATGCGCGCGAGCTTGTGTTGATCGTCGGATGTTGATTGCTGTTTCGTTTCCATGAGGAATTTTCCTTTGTAGAGAGGGCCTACCAGAGCAGTTTTCGCAATCTGTGCCTCACGAGAACTAGCGCTCTTCTCTTTTGATTTCTCAATCAAGACCTTGAGTTCCTCAATAGTGATCTGTTTATAGTAACTGTCGGGCTTGAACCAAGCGGTCGGCTCTGACTTCTTACCCATGGTGTTGCCCTTCTTGATCACGTCGTCAACCGACAGTGGTCGATGCTTGCAATAGCCGTGCGCGTCGCGGGTATGGAATTCTGGGTGGATGATCCCTTCTGCCGTTATTTCGCATTTCCAGGCAATGAAATGCAGCTTCTTGATCCAATTTCCCGACTTGCGATCTCTTAGAGATCCATCAGGTGATGGATCGATCCTCTCGTAACCGATGACTAACAATAGTCTATCTTCTGGATGGCCGTTATTGACGGCCTTCTTAGTGTGAATGAATAGCAGCGGTTCTTCGAACCGAGCACCGTTGAGGCGAATCACTTCTTCTTGCTCTGGCGTGAACTGAATCTTCATTTGGGCACTCTTCGTCACGATCTTGGGTTGGATTCGCATTTTTCACCTCTTAGAAATCAGGACTAGACAGTACTCTCCTCCAAAAGCGTTATCGACCATATCGACCAGATCATCTAACGACTTCGGGACCTCTGACAACGGACCTTCCGGACAACGAAGTTTCTTCCACATTAGAAGATGTGCCTTGTCATAGGGGACGTCCACGACAGACGCCTCAACGCGGCCGGTACAGACCGTACGACAAATGATTGTGACTATGGGTGTTTTTGTCGCCATAATGGGCTCCGTTTCGTTAAGAGGTTATATTCTGCTAAGGTAACATCGGCCTTCGCTTGAGGCCGATGTTACCTTAGTGTGAAATAGGCTCGTCGCCGTCTTCGGCTTGGGAATCACGTTCAAACTGCGCTGCGATTCCAGCTGCCACTTCCTGCACAGTAGGCAAGGGTTTGCCCTTGAGTTCGCCAGCTAGGGCCTCCCCATCGAGATGAGGATTGTCAATCAAAGGAATCTTGTTGGTGCTCATTGCATACACGATAAGTGCCGTCCCGTCGGCCAGACGGAATACCACTTCGCGTATATGTCCGTTCTCTGGCATTCCCTGAGAAACGAAGTCGGAGTCCAGAGCAATGTATGTATCAGCACGCTGCTCGACGCTGAATACGTCTGCCAAATGGAGTTCCACGACGCGGCCTTCCTGTTTGATGACTACTGCCATACGTTGGTTCCTTTCAACAAGTTACGAGGTAAACTTCTGCCAAGGAAAATCCCTGTCGGGTTCCCCGCGATTCCATTATATCACGAAAAGAGGCAGGAAAACGAAGTGTTGTACTTTCGCAACACCTGTTTCCTGCCTCCTTCGAACTTCGAATCTACTCTTTTCACACCACCTTCAACTCCTGGGAATCCTCCTTATCCTGGAAGGCCCTGTCCTTGACAATCGTTTCTCGTACACGCTGGATATCGAGCAGGACCTTCGAACGAGGACGTTTCTGCCACACCTGAAGTTGCTTCAGCAGGGCTTGATGCTCCTTGAGCCTCGTGCGGTACGAAGATTCGTCGAGCTTGCTTATCTTACGCAACTGCAAGTCACATATCCACTTGGCCTGGTGCGGTTGAATTTTCAGGGCCTTGACCAGCGCAGCTTCAGGGTCTTCTGATCGGCGCACGATCTTCACAATCTGATCGATATGGGCACACGCATGAATCAGGGTTTCACAGTAGTCGATCTGCTCCTCAACCTTCTTCACACGATAGGCCAAAGATCGTTGTTCCAACTGCAGACGTTCTTTTAGCCAGGCGATCAACAGCTGAGGCACAGACAGTGCTAGGAACTTGGTTTCGAAGGTCGTGACTCCATCAACTGTCTGGGCCTCTCGCTTCGTCACGTTGATCTTGAACGCGCGACGTTGCTGAGTGGCTTTCCTCACCTTATCTACGAACTTATCAAACTGATCGTAGTTGTATGCGGGTTTGCATTCCACAGTATAGGTCGTACTACCCTTGGTGTTGGCGCACCGTTGACACTCTGGCATTGCCCGTATCTTCTGCACGAACTTATCCAGGTTCGTTCCTGGAGGCCAATCTTCGATAACAATCCTCTTGTGATCTCGATCGACCTGAAGATCAGACTCGAATTGAATCGCAGCGGTTGAGCCCTTAAACATCTGCAACCACTGTGTCTTGTTCTCCTTGGTTTGAACAAACTGTCCACCCCACTTGTGGGCGAACTTCAAAGCCTTGGCAAAATCTAGAGATTTTAGCTTCTCGCCTTGAAGAAGGCGCTCGAGTACTTCGCACATTGACTCGGCTGTGAAGGTCGGAATGTAGGTCGTGATACCTACACCGATGCCCTCTCCACCATTGAGTAACACATTCGGCAACTGAGCAGGCAACGTCACAGGCTCAACATCTTTGTCGTCGTAGTTCGGAACAAACGACGTGACCGAATCATTGATGTAGTCAGAATCAAAGAACGTTTGCCCATACCCAGAGAGGCGACAGTTGGTGTAACGCATTGCAGCGGCGCCATCTGTCATGGTTCCCCAGTTGCCTTTACCAAACATAGTAGGCGTCGAATGGTGGACCATTGTCTCGATAGCTGAAGCAATCGAGCTGTCACCGTGCGGGTGGTACCGACCCATGACAGTTCCGACCACCCGTGCAGTCTTCTCGAACTTAGAGAAAGCTTCTTTGGAAGCACCCCATAGAATACGACGCTGCACAGGCTTCAGTCCATCGAACAGATCAGGCACTGAACGATCAAGGTTCACGGCCACGGCGTACGTTGTCATATTGCGCTTGCCGAATGACCTAAGTGTTTCGTTCTTTACGTGCGCATCTGACTCTGGCACTAGACTACGTACTGTTTTGCTTTTCTTTGCTGTTGCCATTATGCTGCTCTCCGCACTTTGCGTTTTTGCTGGCCAAGTTCTTTGATTGCATCAGAAAGGGGTCCGAGTCTAGTTTCTTTTCCGCGCGGAAGCCCTCCTCGGCGTTCTGAAGCTCCCATCTTCCTAGTTCTGTGACCTGCTCCACGAGGGGGCTTCTTCACTGCCGTCTTCTTTGCTGCAATTTTCTTTACCGGTGCAGGAGCCTCTTCGTCTTCAACTTTGGCGTTGGCAGGCAACCCCAACATTTCCCTTCGGTACTGGACGTCGTCATTCATGAGTTTCACAAATTCTACATGATCATCTTTCTCGATTGCTGCAATCTTGATCAACCGTCGCGTGGACGGGTTGATAGCCAGAGCCTTCATCAAGTTTGTTCCGGCTTCTCCCCAACCTTTCAAGTGATTGACTGGAGCACTCGAAGCCCCGATCTTTTTCAAACTCTTCTGAACTGCGGACAACGTATCGCCGGATACCAGTTGACCTTTGTGAATCGAGTAGAACTCCGGTGCCGCGCTGACATACACAAGGCCGCGTTCGAACAGTTCAGGTAGATACTTGTAGAACAACGTTAGCAACAATGAGTTGATATGGCAGTTGCTACTGATGATCCCAGAAGGCAACATAAAATGATGATGACGAGGAACAGTGAGACAATAAACAGGTACAGGTTCCGACAACTCTTGTACTCGCATCTTGTTTACTGCAATGAATCCCAACCCCGTTGTCTTGTCTTGCTTATCCCACTCTTTACGGAGACCATCATGCGCAGGATAGTACAACCTATCACCAATCTTGATATCCTTTGCAGCCACCCAGGCCAGGTTCTCATTGTTGGGAAACTCTGCAGTGATACGGTCACGGTTGGACTGCGTGCGGATACACAAAAACTTGTGTTCCTCTGACACCTTGTATTTGTGTCCGTTGATTTCCAACGCCACTAGTCGCTCTACATTACGAACCAACTCAGCGGTCGCCTGTGCCCAAATTTCTTTCTGACCCGTCCAGACTGGCACGGAGAAAGTTCGGCCTACCAAATCCTTGATAGGTACTTGGTCTTCCTCTACGTAATAGGACTCACCATCAAACTTCGAATACTCGACGTCGATTAAAGTCTCGCCTACAAAGGGACCGTCAGGATCTGGGTCCGCCAAACAAATGATTTTTCCAACCGTTAACTTGGATAGGGGATCTGCGGCCTTGGGATCGTATCCGATACCCGCCAGGATGTTGATGATCTCCTCTGATTCCAAGGCCTTGCCTTTAGCATCTTTCAAAGCGTTGAGAATCTTGCCACGCAGAGGAAGCACTGCTTGATAGGGCAAGCGAGCTTCTTTCAAGGAACCCCCCGCCGAGTCCCCCTCTACCAAAAACAGCTCTCGGTCGTGTATCTTTGTTCGAAGATCGAATCCAGCGTACTTGGCAGGCAATCCCTGCCGTTTGACTTTATTCAACTCTGCGGCAGCTTTCTTAGAAAGAGTGAATTGGGTCTTCAGTTGATTGATCTTCGTCGCCTTCTCACACAAGCGAAGTGCTAGTGCTTTGTTCTCCTTGAAGAACCTTGAGGTCTCCTTGAGTAGACGGGTCTCAAAATCCTTACCCATCCGTTCGTCAGAGAGAAATACTTTATCCTGGGAATTGAACTTAGCTTTGTGAAGCTTGGCGTTGACGATGCCGACCAATCCCTCTTTCAAATCACCTTCGCGGAACAACGGCACGGCCTTGCCGTCTACCTTCTTGGTTTTGATCCAGGGGCGTAGACCTTCATACAGAGCACCTGTTACCGAATCAACGTGCTTACCGCCCTTGCTATTCAGGGAACCATTGGTGAAGCCCCTCAGGTCACATTCACTGTAGTCTGAAAATGCGACTACCACGTCTGCAGCATTTGGGTCTCCCATTGGGGACTTGTATTCGAAAAGCAACTTTTCAGACTGGGCCTTGAGCTTTGTCAGTCGTTGACTGATATATTCCTTGACCCCATCCTTGCTCAGAAATTTCTTTTCTTGCTTCGAAGACTTGATGATGATCTCAACACCTGGGTTGAAGTACGCCATCATCTCCGCCCACTCGACTGCCATCTGCGCAGGGAACTTATCCGAGCTGAAGATTGTCATATCGGGCTTGCAGTGAATCAGGGTGCCCTTAGTCAGAATCTTCCCATCTGGACCTTTCGGAGGCCGGCACTTACTGACAGGAGTCGTCAGGACGCCTTTTTTGAATCCAATCGTGTACCATTGGCCTTCGAAACACGTCCACACTGTGAAGTATTCACAAGTAGCATTCGTGCCTTTACTTCCGATCCCGTGCGTGCCGATCGAAACCTCGTAAGCAGATGCATCGTACTTGCCGGACGTATTGAGGGCGCCAAACACCGCCTGCATAGTCGGCATCTTGTTAATCACGTCCTTGCCATTGACGTGAATCTTCGTCTTGGTGACACCTTGGGGTACTCCGTGCCCCGCGTCTTGTACCCAAAACGATTTGTCTTTATCGATGAAGAGCGAGATCTTGTTGTTACGACCAGCTAGAGCTTCGTCCAAGCCGTTGTCGAGCAACTCTTTAATGATCATCCACAGACCGTAGCTATCCGTGCCCCCGATATACTGGCTGGCGTTGCGTCGCACGGATTCAGGGAAGACCAAGGTCTTAATGTTGTCTGCAGTATATCCAGCCGTCTTCTTCGTTTTTGGTTTGGTGGTTGCCATTTCCTTCTCTATCCGTTAGTAGCTGATCGCGAACCTGATCTTTTGAAAATTTTCTTCACTTCCCCAGTGGACGAACTGATAAGTATCAAAATATTCTTTATCGATCTGCTTCGAGATGTCCTTTGCAAGGTCTATTAACCAGACCTTCAACCCACGTGCGAATGCTTGGGCATATTGATGAACGAACCATGACTGTCCTGACGGCGTATAAGTGCCGTCTGTTACGATGAACTTGAACTCGGGCAGCATCCACTCAAAGAATATCTCGTCAGATAGTTTCTTTGTGGTTGCCCCAAAGTTATATAGTAGAGCTTCTGCCGCTTTGCGGTGACCTTTAACTGTCACATTTTCATAGACGTGAATGTATTCCACTTTCTTGTGATCGTTCGATACAAAGAATACTCCGGAACTTGCATTCCTCTTGAATAGGAAAATATGATCTTCGGAATCCAGCATCTGAAACCAAGGCATATTGGGCTTCTGAATCAGTGCCTTTTCAGCCAAAGATCTCCACTTACGAACAAAGGATTGATTCAATTCATTTTGAGGGATTAGTTGAGGCATCGCCAGCACTTCGTGAGCCTTCAACTTTCGAACTTTGGAAGTCACTTTACACTTACTCCGGCGAGTTATCCTCATTATGAGGATCGAGATTCCGCACGTTCATCAGCGCATTGACCAAAGGCAAAACGTTAGACAGTTGAGTTATTGTGCACTTGCTAGAGTGGTAGGGCGTCCAAGACCCACCTTGGCTGATCTCTACTAGCGTATGAACATACCCAGGTTCAATGTACTTTGGCGGGCGCTCTACTCCGGGGGCTGCCCTCCCCAACACTATTTTACCCTTGGGGTTGTCGAAAGTGAAAGTCAACCGCATGAGGCCAAGCTTCAACTGAACTTTCGGAGGTGCGTCAACTTGCGATTCCAAGTTCATGATAGGCATGCGACTGGGATCGAACTTAAAATCGACCTGGACCTTCAGTCGCTTGCCTGAAGCAGACTTCGAAACCTGTACAGTATGTGTGTACCCCCACCGGGAGAAGAAGTCATACAGCAACCCCTCTAACTTCGGTGCAGCCTCTTCCGCCGCCTTGATCTTTTCAGGATCCTTGGCTATGAAGGACATGGAACTCCCGTCTACAATGCAGGTGCCATACTTCTTTTTCCAGGTCCTCACCAATGATTCAATAAACGGATCGAGTATCTCTTCTTGGAAAGGGACTTCGATGCCCTTGATGCCCTTGGGTTTTGTAACCAATCTCAAGGTGGGAAGAAAATCATGATGAATACGAAGTAGGGGGATTCCCAAGCTCTTCATCAACTTATACGACTCTAGATCAACAGGGAAATACCATTGCTTGATGCGTGTCAAACGCAGTTCTTTCGGTTCCTGTTGAACTTCTTCGGAAGCGGGTTTCGTTGCCGCTGGAGTCTTCATTGATTGCCACCTCTATTTTCGAGATAGAAATAGAAACGTTCTATGAACGCCTTGCTTTGTTTTTCAACAGTTTGGAGTATGCGGGCCTCGGCACCTACATCTCTGACGTTGCGGGCTGCGATGACCTGCTGTGCATACTTGTGCGCTTTACCTACGATAACAATCTGGACTTCTTTGGCTGGACAAAACTCATTACCTTTCGAGTAATGACACTTGCTGTATCTCTTAGGCTCATCTGGGTCAAGGTGATTGCAGCGCTTACACAATGAACTATAGAGCGACAAATGTTCTTTAAATTCTTCCACTATGGAACCCTATCGACTCGAAAAATAACGAGATAAGGCTGACGCCCAGTTGCCTGAACGCCAGCCTTCACTTTAACTACGGATTAGAAGTTATCGAGATCCTCGTCGTCTTCCTCTTCCTCTTCGTCTTCCTCTTCCTCTTCGTCTTCCTCTTCCTCTTCCTCTTCCTCTTCCTCTTCCTCTTCCTCTTCCTCTTCCTCTTCCTCTTCCTCTTCCTCTTCCTCTTCCTCTTCCTCTTCGTCTTCCTCTTCCTCTTCCTCTTCCTCTTCGTCTTCCTCTTCGTCGGATTCTTCCTCTTCCTCTTCCTCTTCGTCGGATTCTTCCTCTTCTTCTTCGTCGGATTCTTCCTCTTCTTCCTCTTCTTCTTCAGCAGCCTCAGGTGCAGTTGTAGGGCCACCCGAAGTCACGAAGATGTACGAAGGATCTGACGCAATGACGTTGCCGGCCTCCGCCGTCTTGTACACTGTCTTACCCTTGACTTCTACGATATCCGTAATAGTACCAAGCAGAACCAGGGTCTCGTAGAAAATCGTATTGCCAACAATATACTTCACATCTGTGCGAGGAATGATGATTCCACCTTGGCCAAAATACGTCGTATCAGTGGGGGCCTTTTCTGCTTCTACTTTCGATAGAACTCGAACGTACACTTGCTGACCGACTGCAGTCGCAACCGCTGTCTTCTTCGTCTTAGGCGTCTTAACAGGCGCTGCCTTCTTGGGAGTCTTCTTCACTGCGACTTTGGTGCGAGCCGGTGCCTTCTTGGCCGGCGCCTTCTTTGCGGCTACTGTCTTACGTGCCGGTGCCTTCTTTGCTACAGCCTTCTTTGCTGCGACTTTAGCCTTTGCACCTGCCGCCGTCTTTGCCGTCTTCTTTGCTTTCGTACCGATTGCCATGTTTGTGCTCTCTAGAGAATGAAATGAAACGGTCTGCGTTGCCCGGTGCAGACCTAACCCGGGATCACTACATCACTGACTATTTACTACATAGATGCTGCAAATGCGATTTGCTACAAAATTCCAGACTTGACGCGCACGCCTGTTCTTGTCGGGAGATCGGCTGTGCGGATCGTATCACAGGCCGACTTGGACGTCAAGAAACACTGTTGTTTTTGCGCAACAACGTTTATTCTTCATCAGCGTCCTTTTTCTTGTTCGCACCCCGGGTACGCTTCGGAGGCAGCAGGACGTCCTTGAATGCAGCAGACATGAAGCGTCGAGCCTTAACGAATGCTTTTGAGACGGGATCCGTCTTATCTAGGGCCTTCAACTTCTTCACGCTGTTGATAGTAACAACTTGTGAGACCTGCTTGGTTGCGACCGTGATACTGTTGTCAGCTGCGCGCTTGCCAATTCGGAACAGGATTCGAAACACGGTATTCGGAGGCAGGCGGAAGGCAGCGCCAAATACGGGACGAGCCTTTACCTCACCTGTCGTTTTGTTCTTCACGTTCTGCTTGGCGTTCCGTTCCTTGATGCTCGACGGATAGAACTTTGTCGCGTTGGTCTTGAATAGGACCTGTGCGATCCGCGCCTGCAATCCAACAAGAGTTTTCGTATCGTAGCCCGCAATGTCAAACTTCTTCTTGTCGTCCGCTTGGGGATCATAGCGGCCTTGATAGCGAACGGCCTTGATTTGGTTGCCGAGTAGGCCATCTTTCTCTGTCCGGACCGTGACCTCGAGGAAGAACGGTTTGAAGTCTGCGGGGGCCTCGAATATGAACTGCCCAGGCTTCGGACCTTTCTTGGTCGTCTTCTTTGCTCCGCCCTTGGCGCGTGCCAGTCGCGCCTTCTCCAAAGGAGTCAGTGTCTTTCCGTCAGACTTGGCTTTGGGTTTCGCCGACGTGGCCTTGGCCTTCACTTTCTTTACTGTTGCCATCATGGTGCTCCGTAACGTTAGGATTTAACAGGTTATTCAATTCAACTTGCAGCATAAGAATTAGGGTTCGTGCGTGCGCCCGTGCAAACTCTACTACGTGATCTTTGCTCTTACCCTGCTGGTGCAGCATTGCTATCTGAAATGTGGGATCTTGCCTAAGACGTTGAAGCGTTACTTCTGGGCGTAGAAGTTCCTGCTTCATGTATTCGACGCCTTCGCTAGACCTCCATACTACGTCCTTCATTTTTACTAGTGCCAGGTACGTCTCCTGCAAGAACGTCAGGTCTTTAAGACGATACGCTGCTAAACAGAGTTGATATAGCTCCGTATCTCCGCCTCGATCTGGATGCACAAGAGGCGCTATCATCCTCCAAGCCGTTTTTACCAGATGCGACTGTGCATTGTAAAGTTGCTCAGTTCCTGCACTAACGTATCCAGCTGAAGTTATGGCCTCCTCTGCTATGGTTTGGGGTGTTCCTCTAGTCGCCAGACGAATTTCTCTACGAAGACGGACTATGGTTTTTCCCTCTGGAAGTTCATCCAGATAAGATGCAGCCAGCAACATACTAGCGTTATGCACGTGGTAGAAACGCGTACGAGCCTGCTCCATCTTAGATTTCAACAGTTCGTATTCGAACAGCTTATCGAGGCGAACTGTTAAATTAATCGGGATCGGCAACGACATATTTTCCGTCTACTTCGTGAGACTCCACAATCTTAGTCATATCAATGTTTGCCGCATCTGCTATGCGGCCCACCATCTCAACAAGGCGCTCCAGCCGAGCTTCAATTCCAGGCTTTGGTCCGTAATAGGACTGATACTCAATGAAGTCTGAAACGATTTCACTGGCTCCTTTAGGGATCTGATCCCACGTCTCGTCTTTGTACCTCTGGTCTAGGTATTTCATTTGGAACTCCAAAGTTTGTTGACCGGGTCGGCCCACACTGCACGACCTGTGGGCTTCATTGCCGAAATGCGAATATGAGAATCTGTCGAGTCCGGTTTATCGTTCAAAAACACCATGAGCCCGATTCGACGCTTCTTGTTCAAAGGAATCCAGCGACCCGTGCGGTAATCCAGCCTAGATGCGATCTCCCACCGACCTTCGATTTCGGTGATTCGGCACATGTACGTACGCCCATCAGTAGATCGGGCGATATCCTCTTCTACGATTGGAACTTCCGTTCCTACTGTGGGCAAGATCAAAGTGTTTGTCATCTACCCTCCTGTTTAAAGTTGGAGGTAAAGTTTGGGATCGAACTCTAGGTTGAACTGTTTCGCCACTGTTTTAAAAGACTCTTTCATTATGAATAAGTTCTGAACAGCCAGTTCAGGCCCTTTTCCGGCCCAGTACTTGTCATCTTCGGATAAAATGTCCCCGTCGTGCGCGTCCTGAAGGACCACCAACAGTTTGAGGAACTTTTCTATAATGGTCCAATATTGGAGTTCATTGCCCCTGGTAATATTCAATTTCCGAATAAGAATCAGCCCTACAGTATTCTGTTCAAGATCCTTGCTATAGAACTTATCAGGTATGATACATCCTACAGCGCACATTCGCCCTTTGGTACCTCTATATTTACATAAGTCGTTTTCATCAACAGAAGCATACCTCTGTTGCATCAAGAATGAGGTTATGTAGTCGAACAGTTCCTGTTCAGTTGTTTCAGGAGTGAGTTCTCGTATGAGTTTACGTTGTTCCATCAACGATCTCCGGTTTGAAGTTCACGAATCAAGGACAACAGGGTGTCTCGTTCCCACTGCCAGTGAACATACTCCACAGCAATACAGGCAGCAGCCCGGGCTGCTGCCCTAGTAGAAGACCTAACAGACCAAGTCGAAGACCGAGCAGACCAGGCAGCAGACCGGGCAGACTCAGCAAAAAAGACTGACTCCGAAGCAGCAAACGCTGCTGTCCAAGCAGCAAATTCGGTAGTCTTTCTCTGCTCTTCAGTTGCTGTACCCGCCAACTGATATTCACAGTACTCGATTACCTGTTGAATCGCTTGTCGTACCTGTTCAGCGTACTCCTCAGTATTGACTTTCAACATCATCAACTGACGTTCATGCCTTTTGATAGCCAACTTCCACCGTACAGGTTCTAGATCAACACCTACCGGGACGGCCTCTAGCAAATCAGTACCGAACTGAGGAGCCTCTTCCTCAGGTAGACCCTCGAAAATCGAGTCTGCGATATAGGCTAACCACTCGGGCCAACCAAGTTCTGTTTCAAAGGCGCTATACTCGTATTTGTTGAGAGTACATCCCACAAAACACCCTCGTCCGTTTTCAAACCCTGTTCCCTGGATAACTTCATCCATCTTGCGGTGGGCTTCGAAACGTTGAACGTACTTCAACTTCAGGTTGGGATCGTTGTGGAACGTGAGCATTGTTATTCTCCTTTTCGTTTGGAATCACGCGTGGTCTACCGCACCAACTGGTGCGTGGGCTTTAAGCAGGAACTTCTCGATCTCGGAATCTTTCCGAGAAATGATATCTGCATCGTGCAGATGGGAATCTACCCACAGGGCGGCTTCACGCTTTGACGGGAAGGTCTCTATAGCAGGGTAGCGCTTCACCACTTCATTGAATTCGTTGGGCACTGAAACAGTCTTTGTTGCAGACCTCAGAGCCGACCAGTTCTTCTGACCTGAGTTTTGGATCAATACTACCCAGTGGGGAGCCACGTACTCGATGGCCACGTTGATCTTGACTTGTTGCTTTTTCTTGAGGAACTTCAACATGATATGATTTTTCCTTTACGTTCAGAAAATAAGGACCGCACGAAGTTAGAACTCTTCCCAACCTTCGTCTAAGGAATCTAGAAAATCTTTGCCGTCTTGAACGTGTTGCGTTTCCCACTCGGTGAACTGACCCCTGCGGAACCGTTCCAGGCACTCACGAGCCTCTTCCAAAGAAGTGAACGTATAGTGCATGTTGTATCGGTAGGTAACGCCCATGTCGCCCAGGAACTTCCAATCTGGCACACCTGTCAATCGATTGTACTGGGCTTGGGCTCCGAATGCGCTATAAAACTTCCCGCTGTCAATGACCTCTTCTGTCGCCAAGACTTTATAGTGAGGTATACCCCCGATATAGTCACCTAATACGAGATCAGATTTAATCATCACCTGATGAAGCCAGAATTCTTTTCCGGCAAGGTCAGATCCTGCTTCATATAGAACTGCACCAGGAAAAACGTCGTCAAGAGTGGCGAGTGCCATTTTACTTTTCCTCCGAAAGATTCGTCTTTGATTTCTCAATTTTCAGTTCCAGTCCGGAAAGGGCTGCCCGGAACACAGCGTCAGTACCTTCACAAACACGATGAACATAATCACTAACGGCCTGTCCTGACGACTTCTGAATCTCGTCCCCCAGATTAAGAATTCTCTGGGCCTCGTCTTTAATTTGACCTGCAAGCCCATCCATACCAACTCTGTACAGAGCGTTAGCTAGATCGTCTAGTCTACAAGCACTACGAGTGACCGCGCTACCAAGGCTAGAAAGTCTCAGAATAGGGTGTTCAGCATTTTCTTTACTCATTTCTGCTCCTTAAGCGGCTTTCTTGTAGATCGAGGGGCGATAGTACTTGTGCAACTGCTTGTCGACATGGTTCTTCTTGGCCTCAAACTCCATCGTCAGCGGATAGTGGATGCTGTACAAGGCGTTTGCCTGCCATTCGTCCTCTCGATTCATCTGATACTTGCAGGCAACGTAGAAGCCGACGGCCACTGCAAGTAAGATCGATAACACGTAGACTACAAGTACCATAACCAACTGCGATGCACTATGCGACGTCGAGGCCAGGATCAAACACACGGCAGTTGCTGCCATGATTCCGTAGCCGGTAACCTTGCACATCAAACGGAATGGGCTCATCTTCTACTCCAGGACGTATTTGACTTTGATGTGTATACCCTCCGACACATTCATCGGAACCTTCTTGCCCATCTTGGCATAGAAGCGGCGTACAGCATCACCATTGATATCTTGGCGGGACCAGGGCACGAAGTCCGCTTCCATCAAGTATCCTTCTGAATCGGAGAACTGGAAATCTTCACCGATTCGAATGTTGAGGAATTTTTCAATGGACTCCTGTTCCTCCTTGAGTGCCCGCAACTTTTCCGTAAGCTCGGCGCGCTCTTGGCGAATCTCATGAAGGCGATATGCGTGATCGCCTACCTTCTTTGCTGAAACGAACTTCATATTGTTGATCTCCGTCTTGTTCAGGAACCTAGATCTTGCTCGGCACAAACACCCAAGCGAATCCGCCTCGTATTTCTCCTGGGTGCCACCTGCCTTCGAGGTGATTCCATTTCAGCTTCTCGCATAGGGCACGCATTGCATAACAATGATTCTCAAAAGTTCCTTCACCGGGTTGCCAAAGAACTTTTACGCTACCCTTTTCACAAGAAGCTCTGATCTCCTCGCTCTTAGAGCGAGTGTACTTCGTAATGATAGCATCCATAACTTTCCTTTTCGTTCGGAACTATTCAATGTTTCTGCTTCGGTGTTTGCGTCTGTGGCGCAAAAACGGACGCACGTAGAGACGCCATACAGCGGACGCGGTATACGCGACGGCAAATACGGCGAACGCTGCTGCGATATGCAAAGCATACGGGCTGAATATAACGACTTACCTCCATCTTTCCTTTTCGTTCGGAAACCTTAGTTAAGCGAGTCCCAGTGCCTCTTTCTCGGCTTGAGAAAGCTTTGACATACCAGACTTTATCAGCTCCGTTTTTGACGGCAACTGATTGCGTAGACGCAATTCAGTCAGAAAGTGCATGCCCTCTGCTAGTTGTCGACCCCTGCAGTATTTTAAGGCCTCTTTTAAGGCCTCTCTAGCCCAATTTTTGTACTGCTGCGTCAGCTCTTCAGGACTGATCTCTCTAATATGAGAGTCCGCGTAGAACGCCTCACTACATTCCCAGTTCTTGAACTTCCTGGGTAGGGTTTTCAAATTCAACTTGGGCGCTATGGTTGTTTCATAAAGACTACTTCTCAAAGCAAACCCAAAGCCGGATTTTTCCCCGCGTACGATCCACCCCACTTCAACATTGCGTCCGTGAAAGATAGTCGTCTTGCCCTGCCTCTGTTCAGCAAAAGCTATGAAGAAGGAATTACCTGCATAGTAGGGGCCGTTCTTGATACCTTTGTCTGTGAAGACAAAGAAACGAACGTTCTCATCACCTTTAATGATATACACCTTACCCTCCTTTTCGTTCGGAAATTTACGCGATAACGAGATTTATGCTTCGGTGTTGAAGGCGTTCATGAAGTCGTCGCTGCTGCGCTTCAAACGCTTCAACAGGTTCTGTGCGAGCAGAGCTTCGTCTCGCTTAGTCTTGCATGCGCGCAGTTCGCGATGAAACGACTTCGAACATTGTTCGGCGTATTCGCGAATACGTTCATCTTTCGATGCGGGCGCTTTCTTGTTTTTCTTCTGTGCAAATCGCTTCTGTTGGAGGACGAAGCAGAAGTAGATGGTTTCTGCCGTGAAGGACTTCAGAACTTTATTGAGCTTGGACATATTGATTCTCCGTTTCGTTAGGAGGTTGCAACGAATTAGTCGTGACGGCTGCTGAACTTTTCAGCTAAGGCATGCAACTTTTCCGGGCGGGCAATCGTGTGCATCGGAGCAACTTGCCGTGTCTTCTGATCTTGCACGTGGAAGGTGTTGGTATCCGAGTTATAGGCCTTGACCTGCAGGGTCGGGTTCATCTGCACGAGCAGCAGGCGGATTTCTTGGGCGACCGCAGCGTCGTAGTCCCGTTTCCACGCACGCAGAAGCGACAACGCAACTTTGAGTTTGTCGACGGCGCGAAAAGTCTTGGTCACGTCCAGGCGATACCAGCCGAAACCGCGCTTCAACAGCAAAACACCATGAGGGAAATCGACGATCTGGCCGTCTGCAGTGTGCTTCCACTCACGCAGATGCTTGTATTCGTCGGCGCTGAGGTGGACCGTGACGTATGCCGTGTCGTCGTTTTGGAAATGAGCGAAGGTCTTCATGATGAACTCCGTTTCGTTAGGAGGTGAACAACAAACTGTATTTACTACGTTTTACTGCAACTTCAGATCAGATGATTGAGGAGCGCCAGAACTGCACGCGCTTCGTAGGCTGCGTCGTGCGGTGCCCAGACGGCGAACAACACAACTGCGGCAGCGACGCCGAACATGCTGGCGTACACAAAGTCAAGATTTGATGTTTGGGATTTCATACGATGCTCCGTTTCGTTAGGAGGGAAATTCTTGGGGTAGGGTTTTCCTACAGATACAGGACCCTGTGACTCCATTATATCACGAAAAGACGGGCTTGTGGCTACTGTTGTTTTTCTGCAACAGTAGCCACAGAAGGCTATCCGACCTGGTTTCCCTCATGGGTAAAGGGGACCTCTAGGGAAAACTTAGGCCAGGGTCGTGGCCTTCTTCAGCTCGATAAGACGTGACTTAATCATCTTCACAGTCTTCGGATGCGAGTGAAGATTGTCGCGTAGGTGGCGGAGCTCGCGACGGCTAAGCTTTGACTTACCCTTGACAAGGCCCAGGGCTGCGTCGTCACTTTGGAGCTTCAGACGTTCAAAGAATGCTTGAAAGTTCGGGCTCATACCTTCTTTGGTCGTGATCGCCCCGGCCTTGACGGCCTTAACTGTGTCACGGTCGCTAACTACATCCACGTCGGTAACGTTCGAACGGGCACCGCGAAGCTCGTTAGGGTTCACGACATCTACGTTAGCATCGCTGATCTTACGAACAGAACCGGCTTCGCGAATCATCTGATCTTTGGCTCGCAATCTTGCAACTTCTTCACGGGCACCACTTTCAGTGTTGATCTTCTGCGCCGTCTTTTCATCGATCAACGTCACCAGTTCTTCTACTACGGCGTTACGGAACTCCGTCGATTCGAGAAGGCGTTTCTTGGTGAAACGCCCGGTGGCGTTGAACGGCAGCCATGTTTGCGGAATACGCAGAAGTTCAGGACGACCCTGAGCGTTCGGTACGTTGATAAGCAGTTCGCCTTCCATAGCCAACTTGGAATCTTGTGCGCTGTTCAGGACCCATACTGAACGGATATCATCGTTTGATTCAACTTCATCGAGGGTCAATGCTTGGATACTCATCTTTACTACTCCTAAACTTGTTTTACCCGATAGCCGGGCGAGTTGTTGTGTCAGGTATGGAGGAAGGGTACCTGCGAACTTCGTGGTTAGGACACGAGCTCTTCTTTAAGTTTCTTTTTTAGACTGCGACGTGCAATATTTACTACATCGACGGGCAGGACCGGTAGTCCAACGCGTCGTGCAAAGTCATGTGTAGAAATTGGGTCTTGCGTGAACATACAGGCGCCATGAAGGCGATGCTTCCACATGCAGGCATCTTTGGGAAGTGGGCACGTGGAAACTGCTAGTTGTTGATTCAGGACACCGCA
>Ga0157374_10000508_pt1 | contig 35025 bp, 37 predicted proteins | sample M25metaG_FD_115308 | JGI IMG/M metagenome (GOLD analysis project Ga0157374, IMG submission 115308) | Miscanthus rhizosphere microbial communities from Kellogg Biological Station, Michigan, USA - M2-5 metaG | ecosystem: Host-associated > Plants > Roots > Rhizosphere > Soil | place: USA: Michigan...
CAACTCGTGAAGCGCAAAATTATACGCGGCGTGGTGCTAGTCGCTTTCGTCGGCGTGATCACGCCGCGCGGCGACCGACAGCACATACATGCTCGCCAGTATCGGCCAGGCGACGAGCACCGCGCGCGTCAGCCCGTTGAAATTGGCCAGCTGTCCGTAGGGCCAATCGAAAAGAGCGAGCGGCGCGCGCGCGCGCCACATGTCGGGCGCCAGCAGCGGCGGGACCAGCGAGGCCAGCAGCGAGATCGCGCACAGCGTCGTCCGGACCGGCCGCGGCAGCCAGACCGCGAGCAGCAGCACCAGCGCGCCGACGGCGACACCGAGCGAGACCCCCGGCTTGATCCACGTCTCCAGCACCGACTGCCTGATCAGCACGCTCGCCGCAGCGCCCTTGAGGATCAGCGCCGTGCCGATCAGCATCAGCACGGCGCCGCCGACGAACCGACGCTGGCGCAGCAGCAGCGCAAGGAAGAGGCCGACGCCGATCACATTGAACGCGCTCTCCGCCGCCTGCAGCAGCGTGCCCGCCAGGTCGCGCGTCAGCTCGAGCGACGGATCGAAGGTCGCCGCGAACAACGGAATACCGGGATTCAGTTGCGCCAGCAGCCAGATCGCCAGCAGGGCGAGCCCCAGATCGGCGCCGCTGCCGTCGAAAAACACGCGGCGGCGCCAGGCGGAGACGCTCGCGCGCAGTCCGGTGCGATCGAAGGCGATCGCCGACAGGCCGCCGAGGGCCGCGCCGGCGGTGTTGCAGACGAGATCCATCGCGCTGGCGTCGCGGGTGGGGATGAACATCTGCACGGTCTCCATCGCGAACGAGAGCAGCAGACCTGAGCCGGTTGCGGCCGCCAAGCGAACCGGCGTCGTGCGGCGACCTGCCAATGCGACGAAAAACCCGAGCGGGGCGTAGGCGAGAAGATTGATCGCGACATCGAAGCGGGTGAAGCGCGGCGGCCATGGCGCGAACAGGAAAAAGGGCGCGCCCGGCAGTGGCGCCATCCAAGCCGAGAACGATTCGAGGCTCGCGTAAACAATAAGCACCGCATACAAGCCGGCCAGATACTCGGGCAGCCGGGACGGGTGCGAGGCCGAGCTCACGGGCAACGGGTCAGCCCAGAAACTTGCGCACGACGGTGATCGAGTCGGTTTCGGCCAGCGGCGCGAATCCAGCGGCCGTGAACATCGACAGTGCGCCGTGGTAGTGGTCGGCGGCGCGCTCGCTGTCCCCCGACTTGAACGGAAATGCGTCGACCAGCTTGATGCCCCGCGCCGTCAGAGACGACAGCGCTGAAGCCAGCAGTGCGCGCGAGACGCCGCGCCGCCGCCACGCCGGCGCGACGATAAAGCAGACGATGACGGCAGCCTCGTACGCCGCGCACGGCAACGGCGTCGGAGGAACGCGCATGCGGTCGAAGCAATGCGGCAGCTTGTGGCGCGGCTGGGCGTTCAGCCATCCGACCGGCTCGCTGCCGGCAAAGGCCAGAAAACCTTCCATTTCTCCGACCTCGATGCGAGCCTGCATGGCGGTGCGATTCTGCGCGGCCGACAACGACGGCCAATCGATCGCGACCGGCACCTCATAGAAGTGGCAATAGCATTTGGCCCACTCCGGATTGTCGGCGAACGCGCTTCCGCGCTCGTGATCGAAAAAGCGCAGGAAGTCTTCGGCGAGCGCCGGGGTGAGCGCCTTGACGGAGAGATCGCTCACGCGCGCAGCGTCCGCGCCAGCGGTTTTTCCAGCACCGCTATCGGAAACCCGCCGGGATCGGCCAGCTTCACTTCGCCGGTTTCGATGTAGCCCAGCCGCTGCCAGAAGCGCAGCGCGCGCGGATTGGCCAGCGCCACGCCGATGCGCAGGCGAGTGACCGTGGCCCAGCCGGCAATCGCCTGCTCGACCAGGGCGGCGAACGCACGCCCGAAGCCGTGCTGTTGCCAGGATTCGGCGAGCAGCAGCAAGCCGATCACCGCCGTCTCCGGGGTCGGGTAGCCACGGATAACGTCGGCACAGCCGATCATCGCCGGGCCCGAATAGAGACCCCAGACGAATTTGTCGTCGTAGCCCTTGCCGGGAGGCAGGGCGGTGAAAAGGCTCTGCGCTTCGGCCGGACCGGGCGGCGCTCCGCCGACGATTCGAAAATAGGCCGGCGCCGCTTCCAATACGCGTTGCAGCGCCGCCATTTCCGCAGCGCGGCCGACGAGCGGCCGCAGCGTGAGCGCGTCGCTACCGGGGCCGGTCAGCGTCCCGCCTTGATCTCGGTCCACAGCCGGTTTCGCAGGCGCCGCTGCGCCGACGTGAGCTCCTTCAGCTGCTCGAGCTTGGCTTCGACGGCCTTGTCCGGAAAGATCGCCGGATTCTTCAGGATCTCGGGCTTGATGTACTTGACCGCGTCGAGATTCGGATTGCCGGAGCCGATCAGGTTGGTCAGCTCCGAGGAGTTCTTCCCTTCGAGCATGAAGTTCATGAATTTGAGTGCCAGATCGGCGCGGGGCGCATCCTTGTGAATGACCATGTTATCGACCGCGAGCACCGCGCCTTCCTTCGGCATGCCTTGCAGGATATGGAACGGCCGCTTGGCGGCCTGCGCATCGAGATTTGCCTGGAAGATGTCATTCGAATAGCCATGCACCAGCCAGATGTTGCCGACCGTGAGCTCCTTGATGTATGAGGACGCGTTGAACGCCGCCCAGTACGGTTTCGCCTTCTTGATCAGCGCCGCCGCCTCGTCCCAGTGCTTGGGATCGACATCGTTGGCCGAGTAGCCGAGATACTTGAACGCGGCCGCGAACAGCTCGCTGGAACTGTCGAGCACGGTGACGCGGCCCTTGACCTTCTCCAGATATTTCGGATCGAAGATCACCGCCCAGGTATCGGTCGGCAGACCGAGCTCTTTCATCTTGACGTCGTTGTAGCCGATGATCGTCGTCGACATCGCGTACGGCACCGAGTACTTGTTGCCCGGATCGAATGCGGTGTTGAGATAGATCGGGTTGATGTTCTTGAGGTTCGGCAATTGCGACTTGTCGAGCGGCTTCAACTGCCCGCCCTTGATCAGCGCCTGCACGGCATTGCTGGTCGGCACCAGCATGTCGTAGCCCTTGGCACCGGCGGCGAGCTTGGCCAGCAGCTCTTCGTTGTCGGAATAGTAGGTCTGCACGACTTCGCACTTGCACGTATCCTCGAAGCGCTTGATCGTCTCGGGTGCGATGTAGTTGTTCCAGTTGTACAGGTGGAACTTGTCGCCGGCGGCGGCGACCGGCAGGGCGATCATCGCGGCAGCAAGCATCGATACCAGCTTTTTCATGCGTTCTCCTCGTCCGTGCCGAGCAGGCTCGGCGACAGTTTCGATGCGACAATGATGAGCGCCAGGGTCAGCAGCATCAATAGCGTCGACACGGCGTTGACCTCCGGTGTGACAGCGATCTTGATCATCGAGTAGATCTGCAGCGGCAGGGTCACTGTCCCGGCGCCTGCAGTAAAGAAAGTGATGACGAAATCGTCGATCGACAAAGTGAACGCCATAAGGGCGCCGGCAATCACGCCTGGCATGATAAGCGGCAGCGTCACATAGCGAAAGGCATTGAGCGGCGAGGCGCCGCAGTCGCGGGCAGCCTCGGTCAGGCTCTCGTCCATGCCGGCCAGCCGCGACCGGACGACGATGGCGACGAAACCGATGCAGAAGGCGATGTGGGCGAGCGCCACCGAGACCAGTCCGAGGGTGAGGTTGAGCAGCACGAAAAAGATCAGCAGCGAGACGCCCATCAGGATTTCGGGGATGGCGATCGGCGCCAGTACGAGAATCGACAAGAGCCGCGGCCGGTAGCGGTACATCGCCAAACCGGCCATCGTCCCGAGTAGCGTCGCGACGGCGCTCGCGGTCAATCCGATCAGCAGCGAATTGCCGGCGGCGAGCAGCATGTCCTGGTTGTGAAACAGCTTGTCGTACCAGCCGAAGGTAAAGCCCACCCACTCGGCGTTCAGGCGCGAATCGTTGAACGAGTAGACGATGACGATCAGCAGCGGGACATAGAGGAAGGCATAGCCGGCCAGCGCCGCCGCCCACAACCCGATCGGGCGTCTACGCACGAGCCACCTCGGCGCTGGAAGGCGTCCCCAGGCTACCGCGGCCGATCCACGCCGCGGTTCCGGCAAGCACCAGCGCCGCGACGGTCAGCACGATCGACAGTACGCTGCCGAACGGCCAGTCGCGGGTCTCCAGGAACTGCTGCTTGATGACGTTGCCGATCAGGCTGTCTTCGGGGCCGCCGAGGATATCCGGAATGGCGAAGATGCCCAGCGCGGGAATGAACACCAGCGCTGCGCCGGCATAGACGCCGGGCAGCGACAGCGGGAACGTGATGCGCCAGAACCGCTGCCATGCGCCGGCGCCCAGATCCTGCGCGGCATCGAGCAAAGCCCGGTCGTGCTTTTCGAGGTTGGCGTAGAGCGGCAACACCATGAATGGCAGGTGCACGTAGACCAGGCAGACGAGCACCGCGAACGAGCTGAAAAGCAAGGGCACGGGCTCGTGCCCGAGCCAGCCGAGCGCGCCGTTGACGGTCTTGGCCAGCGCGGCGTTGGGACCGAGGATGATCATCCAGGCGTAGATGCGGATCAGGAAATTGCTCCAGAAGGGCAGGATCACCAGCAGCAGCAGGAGGTCGCGATGTTTTTTTGCGCTGCGCGCGATCAGTGCGGCCAGTGGATACGCGAGCAGCAGGCAGAACAGCGTCGTCAGCAGCGCATACCATACCGATTTGACGAAGATCTGCGCGTACACCGATTCGGTGAAAAAGCGCGCGTAGCTGTCGAGATTGAGATCGAGCCTGCCGTCCTCGACGAGCGGCGCGAGCCCGCCGAAATCGCCCGGCGTTCGAAAGGAGGCCAGGACCATGATCAGCGCCGGCGCCGCAAAAAAGACCAGCAGGTAGAGCACCGGAGGTCCGCTGACCAGCCATCGGCCGAGCCGGGCTCGCGCCTGCATCGAAAGAGCCGGTTTGCTCATCGGATAGGGTTCGTCAAGTCGAGCTCACTGACCGATCGGGTTGGCCAATGAAGTGGCCGGCATCGACCGGCCAGCTCACTTCGACCGCATCCCCGACTTCGAAAAATTTCGTGCGTCCCGCGCCCGAATTGGCGAGCAGCGTCTCGAGCTTGCGGCCCGCGGGCGTGGTGACGATGTATACGGTCACGTCGCCCAGGTAGAGATATTCGGTAACGGTGCCGAGGAAGTGATTGTCCGGGCGGTCGGCCGCTGCGGATGCCGCTGCGGCCGCCTGCACGCGGATCTTTTCCGGACGCAGGGCGATCGTGCCTGCGGGCGGCGCCGCGGGCAGTGCGGCCGCTACGCGGACGGTGCCAAGACCGGCAACCTCGACCGCGACGATGCCGTCCGAGCTCGACGCGATCGCCCCCTCGAGCAGGTTGCAGGTGCCGATGAAGTCGGCAACGAAGCGCGACGCCGGAAAGCTGTAGAGGCGCGAGGGTTCGTCGATCTGCTCGACCCGTCCCTTGTTCATCACCGCGATCCGGTGCGACAGGGCGAGCGCCTCGGTCTGATCGTGCGTCACGTAGACGAAAGTGATGCCGACCTCCTTCTGCAGATTGATCAGCTCGATCTGCATCTCCTCGCGCAACTTCGCGTCGAGCGCAGCAAGCGGCTCGTCGAGCAGCAGCACAGTCGGATGGGTGACCAGCGCGCGCCCGATGGCCACGCGCTGCTTCTGGCCGCCGGAAAGCTCGTGTGGATAGCGCTTGCCGAAGCCGGTCAGGCGGACATCTTCGAGCGCCTCCTGCACCTTGCCGGGAATCGCCGTTCCAGGCGTCTTCGCCATTTGCAGTGGAAAGGCGATGTTGCCCTCCACCGTCATATGCGGAAACAGCGCATAGCTCTGGAAGACCGTGCGCACCGGCCGTTCTTCGGGCGGCCGCTCGGCGAGGTCCATGCCGTTGAGCACGATGCGCCCGCCGTCGGGCAGGTCGAATCCTGCAATCATGCGCAGCAAGGTCGTCTTGCCGCAGCCGGAGGGCCCGAGCAGTGTGAAAAACTCGCCGGCTTGGATGTCGATGCTGACGCCGTCGACCGCGGTGAACTCGCCGAATCGGCGCGTCACGTTCTGGATTTCGAGCAGCGCCATCGCGGACGGACTCGGCCCGTTCAGAAGATGGCGGATTGTAGCAAAAGGAGGTCCTTTCGCCGGGAATCGCCGCCGCGGCCGCCAGTCATCGATGTCAACCGATCGGCGGCGGCGGACGTTGATCGGCGACGGTGAATGCTGATGTGGATGCCTGCCATGCGAGGTCTTGCTCTGCTCGCTGCGGCCGCGGCGCTACCTCTGCCGCTTTTCGCCGCCGACAGCTATCAGCTCGATCCGTTCGAGCAGGCGACTGCGGGATTCGCCGCCTGCCCGACGGTAGCGCCGCCGGTGCTGACTTCCGAGCAGATGCGCGCGCAGGCGCACTCGCGCGCCGAGCGGGGAACGTCGTGCTGTCTCGCCGGTACCTGCGAGTGCGGCGGCAGCTACAAGCACGACCCGGAGATCAACGCGCGCGTCGCTGCGGCGATTCGCAACGATGCGCGGTTTCGCAACGCGAGTATCTGGATCACGACGACACGGAAGTTCGTCACGCTGCAAGGATGTGTGCGCACGCCGGCGCAGAAACGCGCGTTGGAGCGTCTGGTCCGGCGCCAGCCGGATGTCGCGCTGGTGTGGAACGAAACGATGGTGGGGCCGGTCAGATACGCTCCGGTCCCGGTAAAATAGCTTGTTTTCCTGTTCAATCAATATGGTGAGGCAACGATGAAATATCTGATTTTCGGAATGGCTGCTCTGCTGGCCGGTGAATGCGCACTGGCGCAAACGACGGCCCCCGTTACCGCTCCAAGCGAGCCGGCCAAGAAGGACGCCGTGACGCAACCGGCCCCCGCCACCGCTCCAGCCGGGGCGGCCAAGAAGGACGCCGCGACGCAGCCTGCCCCGGTGAAGGGGGCGACGGCCGCCAGGAACGTCGGCACCCACGACATGACCGTCAACGCCGAGTCCTACCAGAAGTCGCAGGAAAAGAAGAAGGCCCAGATGGCCAGAAAGATGGAAGCCAGGGGCGGCGACACCAAGACGAAGACGGCGTCGGCCGATGATGGGGTGAAGCCCAGCACCATGATGACCGATGACGAGCGCACGGCGCACCGCAAGAAGCTGCAAAGCTTCAAGACGCTGGCCGAATGCGAGGCCTACGACAAGCAGCACCAGGCCGAGATGGAAACGCGTGCCAAAGCGCAGCATAAGACGCTGCGCGAGCCCAGCGGCGCGGCGTGCAATCGCTACAAAGTTGCCGCCGCGCCAGCAACGCCGGCTGCCGTACCGCCTGCCGGCAAGGCGGCACCCAAGTAAAGCCTGGCGGCCGGCGGCGCGCCGTCGCCGCGCGTTTTTGTCGGGCGCGGACGGCGATGGGCCGACCGGCGTGCTGCATCAGCTACCAGGTGCGCCAGAGCAGGATCGCAGTCGCCATCGCGACCAGAAGCGCGATCAGCGCCAGCCAGCGGTTGCGCACGCGTTGTGCCGCGACGAATTCCCGTATCGCCGTCTCCGATGCTGCCGGCGGATTGCTGAGGCGCTGGTAAATCAACCGCGGCAACAGGGGCAGCGCGGTCGCCAGAAACGGCGCTTCGTCGCGCAGGCGCCGCTCGACAGCGTGCCAGCCGATCTGGTCGCGCATCCAGCGCTCCAGAAACGGCTTGGCGGTAACCCAGAGATCGAGATCGGGATCGAGTTCCCTGCCCAGGCCCTCGACATTGAGCAGTGTCTTCTGCAGCAGCACGAGCTGCGGCTGGATCTCGACATTGAACCGGCGCGACGCCCTGAACAGCTGGACCAGAATCCGGGCCAGTGAAATTTCCTTCAGCGGCCGGTCGAATATCGGCTCGCAGACGACGCGGATTTCAGCTTCCAGCTCGTCGACCCGCGTGTCCGGCGGCACCCAGCCGGATTCGATGTGGGCGGTGGCGACGCGGCGATAGTCGCGACGGAAGAACGCTAAGAAATTCTGCGCGAGATAACTCTTGTCCTGCTCGGACAGCGTGCCCATGATGCCGAAATCGAGCGCGATGTACTTGCCCCGGTTCGCCGTGTCGAAGGCGACGAAAATGTTTCCCGGGTGCATGTCGGCGTGAAAGAACCCGTCGCGAAAGACCTGGGTGAAAAAGATTTCGACGCCGGCCCGCGCCAACCTCTTTATGTCGATGCCCTGCTCGACGAGGCGTGCCCGGTGGCTGATCGGTGTCCCCTCCATGCGCTGCATGACCATGACTTCGCTGTTGCACCAGTCCCAATAGACCTCGGGCACCATCAGTAGCGACGAGCGTGCGAAATTGCGGCGAAGCTGCGAGCAGTTGGCCGCTTCGCGCGAAAGGTCGAGCTCGTCGTGGATCGTGCGATCGAACTCGGCGACGACTGCACGCGGCTTCAGTCGCTTGCCGTCGGACCAGAGCTTTTCCATCAGCATCGCGCCCATCTGCATCAGCCCCAGGTCCTTGTCTATCGTTTCGGCGATGGCGGGCCTCAGGATCTTTATCGCGGCGGGCGTTCCGTCCGGAAGGACGGCAAAGTGGACTTGCGCAACCGAGGCGCTGGCAACGGGGGCGCGATCGAACGATTTGAAGACCTGATCGACCGGCTTCGCGTAGACGCGCTCGAGCGTTGCCATCACCTGGTCCGAAGGAAACGGCGGGACCTGGTCCTGCAGCTTGGCCAGCTCGTCGGCGATGTCGGTCGGCAGCAGGTCGCGCCGCGTCGACAGCATCTGTCCGAACTTGACGAAGATCGGGCCGAGATCCTGCAGCGCCATACGCAGCCGGATGGCGCGCGGCGCCGAGACGTCGCGCCAGAACGTGACCACGCGTGCCGTGGGCCGCAGCCAGTGAAAGCGTTCGTGTCCGAGCAGGAACTCGTCGAGCCCGTACTTGAGCGCGACGAGCACTATCTTGACGAGCCGGAGCGAGCGCATGGCGCCGATTGTAAGGGAAAGGTGGCGCGCACGCGCCCGGGCAAAGGCTCGGCCCCCTCGTTGCTCGCGGGTTGATGAGGACTATGCTCCGGCGTAGATTCGCGGTTGGCCGACCTGCATCGCGGCCTTTAGAAGGGCATCGTCTGGAATCGCACCTGACTGACATCACCCACGTCATCCAGCTCGCGGTGGCGCCGGTATTTCTGCTGACGGCGATCGCGACCTTGATCAACGCGCTCAATATCCGGCTCGGCCGCGGCATCGACCGGCGGCGCCTGATCCTTGGACGCGCCCGTGGCAACGCAGGGCTGCGCAGCGACGACGACCGTGCGGAGCTCGGCTTGCTCGCGCGGCGGATACGGCTGATCTATTTTTCGCTGCTGGCGGCCGGCCTGGGCGGCTTGCTGATCTGCCTGGTCGTTGCCGGCGCGTTCGTCGGCGCGCTGATGGCCGTCGATTTATCGAAGGTCGTGGCGGTTTTCTTTATCCTCGCGATGCTCGCCATCGTCGCATGCCTCGGCATGTTCCTGCGCGAAGTGTTCCTCGCGGTGACTGGAGGGACGCACCGCATCCCCTGAGGCGGGCGGGTTGCGCGATCAGCGGCGTTTTGCCGGAGCAGGCTTGACCAGACGGTCGATTCGCTCGCCGAGAGCGTCGACCCGCGCCGCCAGAGCAGCGACCTCGGCGGCAAATTCACTCCCGGCGCGCGCGCCGGCGACGAGTCCGGATTCGTCGCGGGCATAACTGGCGAAGCTCGACCCGGCCCGTTCCGCCGCATAGCCGGGCAATGCCAGCAATCGGCGGCCGGCTTCGGCAAGCTGTGGGCCCACGATCGGTCCGAATAGGCGAGCAAACGAGCGCTCGATGAACCACGGCAGCGTTTGCGCCAGCTCGCCGATCGTCGATGCGAGACTCGCGTCGCCCGTCGCGACGACCACCTCGTTCCATCGCTCGGGTCGCGCAATAAGCGTCGGCAAGCGCAGTGCCGGAATAGTCAGCGTCAGGTCGGGCGTCTCGTCGCTGTCGACGAAGCTGCCGTCGGCGTTGATCGTCAGAGTCAGCGCCGCCGGTCCGGCGACGATGCGAAGCTTGCGGCCGGCGTGCGCGGCGAGCCGCTCCCGAGCCCAGTCCTCGCGCGCAAGCGCACGATTGGCGAAGCTGGCGGCGCCACGGATCATGAGGATCGGCTAGAAAACGTAGCCGCGATGCAGGGCGACAACGCCCGCACTCAGGTTGAACCATTCGACGCGTTCGAGCCCCGCGCTTTCCATCATCGCGCCGAGCTCCTGCTGATCCGGGTGCACGCGGATCGACTCGGCGAGATAGCGATAGCTGGCCGCGTCGTTCGCGACGACCTGGCCGAGGCGCGGCAGCACGTTGAAGCTGTACCAGTCGTAAGCGGGTTGAAGCGGCGCCCAGACGCGGCTGAACTCGAGGACCAGCGCGACACCGCCCGGGCGCAGCACGCGGCGCATCTCGGCGAGCGCTACATCCTTGCGCGTGACATTGCGCAGACCGAACGCGATGCTGACGCAGTCGAAGCTCGCCGCTGGAAAAGGAAGAGCCTCGGCATTGCATTGCACCGCGGGCATCAGCCGGCCTTCGTTCAACATGCGGTCGCGCCCCGCGGCGAGCATCGCGCCGTTGATGTCGGTGAGCACGACGCTGCCGGTCGGACCGACGCGCGCGGCGAACAGGCGAGCGAGATCGGCGGTGCCGCCGGCGACATCGAGCACCCTTGCGCCGGGGCGAACGCCCGAAGCTGCGATCGTAAAGCGCTTCCAGGCGCGATGCATGCCCAAGGACATCAGGTCGTTCATCAGGTCGTACCGGGTCGCCACCGAATCGAATACGCCCCGCACGCGCCTGGTCTTTTCCTCGGGGGTCACCTGCTCGTAGCCGAAGTTCGTCTGCTCGCTCATCGCTTCAGTGTCCGTGACCGCAGGAGTGCGCTGTCGCCCCCGGCAGCGACGGGTTCGCGTCCGGCTCGCGGCTGGCGCCCGCCGCCCGCATGCGCTCCAGATACTCCTGCCACATCGGTTCCTGTCGTTCGCCGAGCTCGTGCAGGTAGTCCCACGAATAGATCCCGGTGTCGTGGCCGTCGGAGAACTTGGGCCGGATCGCGTAGTGCCCCACCGCCTCGACATCGGTGATCGTCACCTGGGACTTGCCGATCTGAAGCGTCTCCTGGCCGGGGCCATGCCCGCGGACGTCGGCCGACGGTGAATAGACGCGCAGGAACTCGTAAGGCAGGCGATAGCTGCTGCCATCGGCGAACGTCAATTCCAGCAGCCGCGACGACTGGTGGAGCTTGATCTCGGTGGGGATCGCAGCGCGTGGATCGAGGCCGGCCATGACGTCTATTGTAGGCCGTCGCGGGGCAGGTGCGTACGCCGGTCGCCGTGCGCCGACTGGCGCGCGGTAACCGGATGATGTTTATTGGACTATGTCGAGATTGCCGATGCCCGCCATGACGTTGCGGTTTTTGGCGTCCTTGCCGTGCAGCTTGATCTCCAGCCGGAGGTCGTTGAGCGAATCGGCGTTGCGCAGCGCGTCTTCATAGGTGATCAGGCCGCCTTCGTAGAGGTCGAACAACGCCTGGTCGAATGTCTGCATGCCCAGCTCGCGCGACTTCTTCATGATCTCCTTGATGCCGGAGACGTCGCCCTTGAACACCAGATCGGAGATCAGCGGCGAATTGAGCATGACCTCCACTGCCGGCACCCGGCCGCGGCCGTCGCGCCGCGGGATCAGCCGCTGCGCGACAAAGGCGCGGATGTTGAGCGACAAATCCATGAGCAGCTGCGGACGCCGCTCCTCGGGGAAGAAGTTGATGATCCGGTCCAGCGCCTGGTTGGTGCTGTTGGCGTGCAGCGTGGCGAGGCAAAGGTGCCCTGTTTCGGCGAACGCGATCGCGTAATCCATCGTCTCGCGGTCGCGCACCTCGCCTATCAGGATGACGTCGGGCGCCTGGCGCAGCGAATTCTTCAGCGCGATCTGCCAGCCGTCTGTATCGACGCCGACCTCGCGCTGCGTGACGATGCAGTTCCTGTGCTCGTGCACGAACTCGATCGGATCCTCGATCGTGATGATGTGGCCGTAGCTGTTCTCGTTGCGGTAGCCGAGCAGCGCCGCCATCGACGTCGACTTGCCGGCGCCGGTCGCGCCGATGAACAGCATGATGCCACGCTTGCTCATCGTCACGTCCTTGAGCACCGGGGGCAGGCTGAGCTCGTCGAACGTGGGAATCGTCGTGTTGATCGTGCGCATCGCCATCCCGACGCGGCCCATCTGCACGAAGGCATTGCAGCGGAACCGGCCGATGCCCGGCGGGCTGATCGCGAAGTTGCACTCCTTGGTCGACTCGAACTCCGCGGCCTGCTTGTCGTTCATCACGCTGCGCGTGATCTCGATCGTGTGCTGTGGCGTCAGCGCGGTCTTGGATACGGGCGCGATCTTGCCGTCGACCTTGATCGCCGGGGGAAAACCCGCGGTGATGAACAGGTCCGAGCCTTTTTGCTTGACCATCAGGTCGAGCAGCTCGTGGATGAACTTGGTCGCGGTTTCTCGTTCCATTGGACGTTCCTTTGCGTTGCGCCGACCGCGAAGGTGCCGGTCAGCCGCCGAACAGATCCTTGTTGACCGCCCGGGCCCGCGCTTCGGACAACGCGATCTGGTTGCGGCGGACCATCTCGGTCAGACACTGGTCCAGCGTCTGCATGCCGAGCGACTGGCTGGTCTGTATCGACGAATACATCTGGGCGACCTTGTTTTCGCGGATCAGGTTCCGGATTGCAGGCGTACCGATCATGATCTCGTGCGCGGCGATGCGGCCCTGCTGGTCCTTGGTCTTCAGCAGCGTCTGCGATATTACGCTGACCAGCGACTCTGACAGCATCGAGCGCACCATGTCCTTTTCCGCCGCGGGGAACACGTCGATGATCCGGTCGATCGTCTTCGCCGCGGAGCTGGTGTGCAGCGTGGCAAAGACCAGGTGGCCGGTTTCGGCGGCGGTCAGCGCGAGCCGTATCGTCTCGAGGTCGCGCATCTCGCCGACCAGGATGTAGTCCGGATCCTCGCGCAGCGCGGCGCGCAGCGCGTTGGCGAACGACAGCGTGTGCGGCCCGACTTCGCGCTGGTTGATCAGGCATTTCTTCGACTCGTGCAGGAACTCGATCGGGTCCTCGATCGCGAGGATGTGCCCGTATTCGCTTTCGTTGACGTGGTTGATCATCGCCGCCAGCGTCGTCGACTTGCCGGAGCCGGTCGGACCCGTGACCAGGATCAGCCCGCGCGGCCGCGTCGTCAGGTCGGCGAAGACCTTGGGCGCGTTCAGCTCCTCGAGCGACAGCACCTTGGACGGAATGGTCCGGAACGCGACGGCGGCGCCGCGCTCCTGATTGAACGCATTGACCCGAAAGCGCGCGAGGTTGGGGATGCCGAACGAAAAGTCGCATTCGAGCATCTCTTCGTAGGTCTTGCGCTGCGCATCGCTCATGATGTCGTACACCATGGCGTGCACATCCTCGTGCTCCATCGGCGGCAGGTTGATCCGCCGGATGTCGCCGTGGACGCGGATCATTGGCGGCAGCCCCGCCGACAGGTGCAGGTCCGAGGCCTTGTTCTTGACCGCGAAAGCGAGAAGTTCGGCAATGTCCATTTATAATCCCTGGTGCCGCGCCCGGGCGCGGCTTGCGCCCGGTGTGCGCCCTGCCTTTCGGCCAGCTTCGGTGCGTCGGGCCCGGATTGGCTATGCCGGCGTCATTGATTATGAGCCTATACGAGAAGGCGTGGCAAGCCATGCAGCAGCGCATCGCGCGGGCGGCCGACGCCGCGGGTCGCGATCCGGCGACGATCCGGCTGCTCGCGGTAAGCAAGAGCATGCCGGCGGAGGCGATCCGGACTGTCCATGCGCTCGGGCAGCGCGCCTTCGGCGAGAACTACGTGCAGGAGGCGACGGCCAAGATGACCGCGCTCGCCGATCTGCCGGGCATCGAATGGCATTTGATCGGACCGTTGCAGCGGAACAAGGCGCGCGCCGCGGCGGCGCAATTCGCGTGGGTGCAAACCATCGACGGGATGGCCATTGCCGAGCGGTTGTCGGCTACACGTGAAGCACGACAGGGTCTGCTCGACGTTTGCGTGCAGGTCAACATCAGCGCCGAGACGAGCAAAAGCGGCATCGCGCCCGGCGACGCGCTTGCGCTCGCTCGCGCCGTCGTCTCGTTGCCGCGGCTCGCATTGCGCGGCTTCATGGGCATCGCCGCACCCACCGCCGAGGTGGACCTTCAGCGCGCGCAATTCCGGATGCTGCGCGAAATCCTCGCCGCCGCGCAGGCCGAAGGGCTTATGCTCGACACCTTGTCGATGGGCATGTCGGACGATCTCGAGGCGGCGGTCGCCGAAGGCGCGACGCTGATCCGCGTCGGCAGCGCGCTGTTCGGACCACGCGCTTGAAGCGAGGTCATCGCAGCACAGGGGCGGCATCTACCGACTGGCGGACGTCGCCAGGCGAGCTTGCAAAGGCGAGGACTTGAATATCACGTTTATCGGCGGCGGCAACATGGCCCGGGCGCTGATCGGCGGACTGATCGCGCGCGGCCAGGCGTCGAACGCGCTGTCGGTCGTCGAGATCAGCCCCGACGCGCGCGCGACCGTCGCGGCGCGCTTCGGCGTGGCGACTTTCGCCGCCATCGAAGCCGCAGCCGTCATCCACGCCGACCTGATCGTGATCGCGGTCAAGCCGCAACACGTTCGGGCCGTCGCGCGAGAACTCGCGACGCTGCTCAAGAGGCAAGTGGTCGTGACGATCGCCGCCGGTATTCGTCTGGCCGATCTTTCGCGCTGGCTGCTCGGCTATCGGCGCCTGGTTAGGGCGATGCCCAATACGCCCGCGCTGATCGGCGCCGGCATCGCCGGCCTGTACGCGCTGTCCGGCGTCGACAGTGAGGGCCGAACCCGCGCCGCGTCCATTCTAGAGGCAGCCGGCGCAACGGTTTGGTGCGAGCGCGAGGACGAGCTCGACGCCGTCACGGCCGTCTCGGGCAGCGGCCCCGCGTATGTCTTCTATTTTCTCGAAGCGCTCGAGCAATCGGCGCGCGAGCTCGGGTTTGAGCCCGCCGACGCTCGCCGTCTCGCTTACGCGACGTTCAGCGGATCGATGCGCCTGGCCGAGCAGAGCGAGTCGGAGCCGTCGCTCCTGCGCGCCCAGGTGACATCCAAAGGCGGCACCACCGAGCGCGCAATCAGCGCGATGGACGAGGCGGGCGTGATGGCCGCGATCATCGCGGCGGTCAAGGCCGCGGCCGCGCGCGCCCGCGAGATGGGCGAGCGTTTCGGATCCGAGCCCTGACCCTGATCATGCTTGCCGACGCGCTCCGCTTTCTCGTCAATATCATCTTTGCGCTGATCGTGTATTCGGCGCTGCTGCGTTTCATCATGCAGTGGCTGCGCGCGCCGTTTCGCAATCCGCTCGGGCAGGCGGTCGCCGCGCTGACCGACTGGGCAGTCAAGCCGCTGCGAAAAATATTGCCCGGTTTCCGTGGACTGGACTGGGCGTCGCTGATTGTCGCCTGGCTCACGCAGCTGCTGTGGCTTCTGTCGCTCGCCATGCTCGCCGGCGCCGCGATCTCGGCCCCGCTGGCCGGAGCGCTTGCCGCGCTGGCGGTGATCGAATTGCTCAAGGCCGCGCTGTGGATACTGATCGTCGCGGTATTCCTGCAGGCGCTGTTGTCGTGGGTCGCGCCCGACGGTCCGCTTGCGGGCGTGTTGAACGCGCTGACGTTTCGCTTCCTGGCGCCGATACGACGCGCGATCCCGCCGCTCGGCGGCGTGCTCGATCTTTCGCCGCTGATCGTCATCGTGCTTGCGCAGCTCCTGCTGATGCTGCCGGTCGCATGGCTCGAGCAGGCGGTCGGGCAGGCCTTTCGCTAGCGCTGCGGCTTCACGTTTGTTGCCGCCAAAGCATTGGCGAGCCGAACGAAGTCGGCAACCGCCAGCGTCTCGCCTCTCGCACCCGGGGCGATGCCGACGGCCTCAAGCGCGGCCTCGTCGGCGAACGGCTTCAGCGCATTGCGCAAGGTCTTGCGCCGCTGGCCGAATGCCGCCGCGACCAATTGCGCGAATAGCGCGGCGTCGGAAAGCGCCGGCCGCGCGGCGCCCAGCGGCGTCAGCCGCGCCACCGCCGACTCGATTTTAGGCGGCGGCCGGAACGCGCCGGCCGGCACGACAAACAGCCGCTCGACCCGGAAGCGGACCTGAAGCATCACCGACAGGCGCCCATACTCGGCCGTCGCCGGCGCCGCCGCCATGCGCTGCACGACCTCCTTTTGCAGCATCACGGTGACGTCGCGCAGATTGGCATCGAATTGCGCGAGATGAAACAGCAGTGGCGACGATATGTTGTACGGAAGGTTGCCGATGACGCGAACATCGCGGCCGAGCGTGGCGAAGTCGAAGCTCAGCGCATCGGCGACGTGCAGCGCGAGCCGCTCGGGCGGGAATTCGGCGGCGAGCGCCGCGGCGAGATCGCGATCGATCTCGATGACGGTCAGTCGGTCGACCCTGTCCAGCAGCGGCCGGGTCAGTGCGCCCAGGCCCGGGCCGATTTCGACGAGGCACTCGCTTCTCTTCGGTGCAATCGCCTCGACGATGCGCTCGACATAATGCGGATCGGCCAGGAAATGCTGGCCGAACCTCTTGCGCGGGCGATGGGAGGCTATCAGCGTCCCGCCGCCCGGGCCCGTGACGCCAGGTCGATCGCCAGGTCGACCGCCGCGAATAGCGAGCCCGGGTCGGCGGCGCGAGCGAGCGCGCCTTCGGCGGCGAGATCGAGCGCGGTGCCGTGGTCGACCGAGGTGCGCACGATCGGCAGGCCCAGCGTTACGTTGACGCCGTGACCGAAGCTCGCGTGCTTGAGCACCGGCAGCCCCTGATCGTGATACATCGCCACGATGCAATCGTAGTCACGCGCCTTGGCCGGAACGAAGACCGTGTCGGCCGGCAAAGGGCCCGCGACATCCAGGCCTTCGGCGCGCAGCGCCGCCAGCACCGGGGTGATGACGTCGATTTCCTCGCGACCGAGGTAGCCGCCTTCGCCGGCGTGGGGATTTAGCCCGCATACGCCGAGGCGCGGATTGGCGATGCCGAATTTGCGCTCGAGGTCGGCGACGGCGATACGCAGCGTCTGCGTCAGCGTTTCGCGCGTGATCGCCGCGGGGACGGCGGCGAGCGGCAGATGCGTGGTCGCAAGCGCGACGCGCAGCGACCCCCATGGCGCCGCGCCGACCAGCAGCATAACGACACCCGGTGCGCCGGTGCGCTGTGCGAGGAACTCGGTGTGACCGGTGAATTGGATGCCCGCGTCGTTGATCACGCTTTTTTGCACCGGCGCCGTGACCATCGCCGCGAATTCGCCCGACAGGCAACCGGCCAGCGCGGCATCGAGCGAGGCGATCACTGTCCTGGCGTTGGCGGCATCGAGCCGGCCCGCCTGGACCGGCACCGCAACGGGGAAATGCGCGACTTCGAGCGCGCCCGGCGTCGCGGCGCGGCCGCGCAGGTACGGGACCAGGCGCACGCCTGCGCCGAGCCTTCGCGCGCGCTCGCGCAGAAGCTCGCAATCGCCGGCGAGCACCAGGCGTGCCGGCCAGCTCCGTTCGGCAAGACGGACGGCCAGATCGGGACCGATGCCGGCGGGCTCGCCGATGGTAACGACGATCGTCGCCGCATTCATCGCCGCGCTCAAGTCGGAGCGTCGATGCGGACGCCGGTAGAGTCGCCGAAGACTTCGACCTGCACGCCGGATGCCGCGGTGACGGTCGCGCCGTCGGCGACCACGGTGATGCTCGCCTGCGTGAAGCCGTCGAGCGCATGCGTTGGCTTGCCGAACACCCACAGCGCGTTCAGCGGAGTTTCGCGGTCGACTTCCCCGGTGTGCTGCACCGCCGGTCCGAGCGGCAGCGCGTGCCCTTCGCGTCCGAACACCGGAAAGCGGTCGAGCGTGGCGCGGTAGCGGATCACCTGCCGCCCGGCCAGGCGCTGCCGGGTCGCGAGGTCGTACCACGCGCCCGGCGGCAGCGCGACATCGACTTCGCCACCCGGTGCGATGACTGGCGCGACCAGCAAGGCGTCGCCGCACATGAATTGCAGATCGTGGGCACGGGTCAGCGCGTTGCCGGGGAACGCGAGCGGCATCGCGCGCATCACCGGCATGCCGGTCCTGGCGGCCTGCGTGACGACTGTGCCGAGATAGGGCAGCAGCCGGTAGCGAAATTCCAGCCACTGCAGCGCGATTTTTTCCTGCTCGGCGTCGAGCGCCCACGGGTCGCGCCCAGCGCCGGCGCGAAGCTCGAGGTGCGAGGCGAAAACGCCGGCCTGCAACCAGCGCAGATAAAGCTCCGCGGAGGCCGGCTCGCCGCCGTAGCTGCCGCCGACTTTGCAGGCGTGATACGGCACGCCGCTCATGCCGCTGGACAGGCTGGCGCGGATGCTCGCCGCCAGGCCCTCCCAATCGCTTTGCGTCTCGCCGCTCGATTGCACCGGATAGCGCTGGCTGCCGCTCGACCCGGAGCTGCTCCAGATCAGCGGCGGCGCCTGCTCGGGCGGCGCGAACTTTTCGGCGGCATCGAAAACGCAACGGCCGTAGAGCAGCGGATAGATGTTGGACAGACGCTGGCCCGTATCGCCATTGAATGCGATCGCATTGGCCGGGACGTCGTCGCCGCCGTCGGTCTTGATCACGTCGACGCCGGCCTTGAACAAAGCCTCGTGTGCGTTTCGCCACCACGCGAGGGCGGCCGGGTTGGTCAAATCGATGATGCCCGACGGAGGCGCCGGTCGCGCGCCGGGACGCGCGTCATCGGGCTCCGCACCGGCCGCGCGTTCGTATGGCCGGCCGCCGGCGTCGGTCATCAGATATTTTCTGGCCGCGAGATCATGGAACAGCGGCGAGTGAATCGATATCGACGGCTGCTCGCAGACGCAGACCTTGAACCCCTGCTGCCTGATTTTGGCGAACGCGGCAGCGGGGGCCGGATAGCCTCTCGCGTCCCATCGGAAATCGAAGGACGTCCATGGATCCCAGGGTCCGGTGCCGTCGAGCATCAGAACGTCGCAGGGCACACGGCGAGCGCGTAGATCCGACGCCGCTGCGACGGCGCCGTCGGCGCTCAAGTCGTCGCCGCGCGCGATCCACGCGCCGAGACTCCAGCGCGGCACTTCGGGTGCGCGTCCGATCACCGCGGTGTAGCGCTCGATCACCTGCGCGGGATCTCGGCCGGCGATCAGGAACAAGTCGAGCGCTTCGTCGTCGACGACCAAGCCATACGAACGCTGCGACCAGTCGGGATAGCCGACGCCATGCAACACGCGCGACGGCGTGTGAACATAGACGCCCCAGGCTCCGCCGCCGAGGCCGGGACTCCAGCAGAAGGGCGCACTCGTGCCCGACGCGGAAGGCGAGGCGCCGGCCGGTTCGACCTGCGAATGCACCAGCTGGCCACGCTTGTTCAGCATCGCTGTCTGCGCACCGAGGCCGTAGACCGGCTCACCCGACGCCAGCGCGTACGCCGCCAGCCACGACTGCCCCTGTCGCGCGCGGCCGATCGCGGCTAACCGCGTCTGGCCGTCCCTTGTCCGGTCGGTGATCGAAGCGAGCACCGGTCTGCCTGCGTGCAACAGGCGCAGCGTCAACGGTGTTCCAGCCAGCTCGAGCGATCCGTCGCCTGCGGTGAACGTCCACAGGCCGCGCGATGGCTGCGCGACATCGCAGCGCTGTGCGCGCGCGGCGATCAACCCGTAATCGGGCCGCGTGTTCGGACCGACGCGAAGACGGAATATTCCGGAGCCGAAGCTGCCGATCTCGAGCATGTCGCCGGTCGAGGTGGCGAACGATGCCCCCGACGCCGACGCGCCGAGGCTGCTCGATGCATCGATCGGAAGATAGTCGTGGCTGTCGAGGCGCATGATGTCCGGTCAGGAGTCGGCAATGTCGAAGATCGATGCTTCCGCTTCAGCGACGGCGATCAGCCGGCGAATTTCGGCTCCGGCAAACCCGGGGTATCGACTTGCATCGCGAACAGCCCGCCCGACTGCGGCAGTCGCGCGAGCTCATCCGGCTCGCGATTCTGACGCGCCGTCGTGACGTAGAGGGTGCGCATCTCCGGGCCGCCGAATGCGCACATGGTCGGACACATCGCCGGCAGCGCGTATTCGGCGAGGCGCTCGCCTCGCGGCGACAGTCGCACGACCTTGCCGCCGCGATAGAACGCAATCCAGTAACAGCCGTCGCTGTCGACCGCCGCGCCGTCGGGCCGTTCGGTCTCCCCGTCGAAACGCGCGAATTCGCGCTTGCCGCTGACGGTGCCCGCGACTTCGTCGAATGCATACGCATTGACCGTGCGCGTCGGCGTATCGGCGTGATAGAGCGTGCGCCCATCGGGACTCCAGGCGAGCCCGTTCGATATCATGATGCCGTCGAGCACACGGGTCAGTGCGAAATAGCCGTCGAGGCAGTACAGCGCGCCGCTGGCCGCGTCGCGTCGCTCGTTCATCGTGCCCACCCAAAACCGTCCGCTGCGATCGGCGCGCCCGTCGTTGAAGCGATGGTGCGATGGATCATAGGGCGCCTCGGCCATGCGGTCACCGAGCCTGCCTGTCCGATCGATCAACCAGATGCCGTCGCGCAGCGCCGCGACGAATCCGCCGTGCTCGCGCAGCGCGAAGGAGCCGATCGACGAAGGCATCGGCCAGGCGACGTTTACGCGGGACTTCGGATCGAAGCGATTGAGCGACGGCCCATTGATGTCGACCCAGTAGAGTGCCTGCTCGTCAGGCGACCACACCGGGCATTCGCCGAGGCTCGCCCGGGCATCGAGCACGCACTCGAACGGCGATTCCATCTCGCGATCCCGCTGGCTTAAAACGTGCATCGTACAAGAAAACAAGCGCGCCCGGCGCTAAGCGTCAGCGAGCAACCGGCTTATCGGCCGCGGTACCTGCATTGCGGAACCTCGACAGCAATTCCTGCGCGCGCCCCACCATGAAGCCCATGTCGGAGCCTATCGCGACCCATGAGTATCCGTAGTCGATGAAGCGCGCCACCATCTCGGGGTTCGGCCCGATGATGCCCGACGGCTTGCCGGCACGCCGGCATGCCTTGGCGGCAGCGGCCAGATGCTCCTGCACCGCCGAATTCGTGATGTCCCCAAGGTGGCCCATCGACGCCGAAAGATCGCTCGGCCCGATGAAAATCGAATCGATGCCGGGAACGGCGGCGATCTCGTCCAGCTTGCCCAGCGCGGGCAGTGTCTCGATCTGCACGATCACGCAGATCTCCTCGCTCGCGCGCTTGAGGTAGTTGGACACGGTGCCGTAACGGCTGCCGCGATGCGTTCCGGCGACGCCGCGTACGCCCTCCGGCGGATAGCGCGTATAGGAAACCGCGCGCCGGGCCTCGTCGGCGTTCTGCACGAACGGCAGCAACAGCGATTGCGCGCCGGCATCGAGCGCGCGCTTGATCATCACCATATCGTTCCACGGCGGGCGCACGATCGCCTGCGCGGGCGTTCCAGCGATCGCTCGCAGGATGTCGATCATCTGCGGCGTGTCGATCGGCGTGTGCTCCATGTCGACGACGAGGAAGTCGAACCCAACGCAGCCGAGCGCTTCCGCGGTCGATGCCGCGCCGCTTCCGAGCCACGCGCCGAGCGGCGTGCGCCCGGATGCGATCGCGCGCTTGAACTGATTGATCGGAAGATCCACGAATGACTCCTCGTTCGGGTTGGCGAGCGGCCATTATCGCGCGGCCGAGCTATAATCGGCGCGAATGCTCTTAAGGGCTTGCGGGCCGGAGCGATCGTCGGCCGCAGGCCCTTAGCTTTTTCCCCGATGCGCACCCATTTCTCCCGTTCGGCGTTCATCGAAGGCGCGCGCGACATGCTGCCGATGACCGTCGGACTGATCCCGTTCGGCATCGTGTGCGGCGTCGGCGCGATCGCCGCGGGCGCCTCGCCGGTTGCCGCCCTCGCGATGTCGATGATCGTCTTCAGCGGCGCCGCCCAGATCATCGCCGCACAGTTGCTCGCTGCCGGCGCACCGTTTGCCGTGATCGTGCTTTCGTGCTTTGTCATCAGCCTCCGCTTCCTGATGTACAGCGCGGCGCTCGCGCCTTATCTCAAGCCGGTCGACCATCGCTGGCGCAACCTGGTCGCGTTCCTGCTGACCGACCAGGCGTTCGCGTCGTCGATACGGCGCTTTCGCGAGTCCTCGGACATCCGCGCCAATGTCTCCTATTTCGTCGGCGGCGGCTCCGTGCTCTGGCTGGCCTGGCAGATCGCGACGATCGCCGGGATCCTGGCGGGCGCCGTCATCCCGGCGTCGTGGCAACTGGAGTTCGTCGTTCCCCTGTGCTTTCTCGCCCTGCTCGCGCCGCTGCTGCACGACCGCACGGCGCTGATCGTGTTCGCGATCGCGGCCGTCGCGGCGATCGCGCTGAACTCGATGCCGATGCGCCTGTCGATGATTTGCGCCGGCTTGGCGGGCATCGTCGCCGGGGTCGTCGCCGACCGGGTTCTCGGGCGCGGCACGACGACGGAGGTCGAGCCTGGAAACTAGCCAGGTGCTGATCTGGGCGTTGATCGTCGTTGTCGGCGCGATCAACTTCGCCGCGCGTCTGTCGTTCATCGTGCTGTTCGCGCGCCGCGAGATGCCGCCGCTGCTGGCGCGCGCTTTGCGCCATGTTCCGGCAGCAATGCTGACCGCGATTGTCGTGCCGGCGATCGTGTTTGCCGCGCCGGGCGTGTTGGCCCTCAACGCCGGCAACGTCAAGCTGATCGCGGCGCTCGTTGCCGGCTTCGTCGCCTGGCGCTGGCGCAACACGCTGTTGACCATCGCCGTCGGCATGGGTGCGCTCTGGCTGTTGCAGCGCTTTGTGGGCTAATATCGGACCAGGAGAACGACGATGCAGCCGATTCCGCCCGACGGGGAAATGACGATGCGGTTCGAGGGCACCGACACCTATGTCGCGACGCCCGATCTGATGCTTGCGGTCAACGCCGCAGTGACGCTGGCGCGGCCGCTGCTGATCAAGGGCGAGCCCGGCACCGGAAAGACGATGCTCGCCGAGGAGGTTGCGCGGGCGCTTGGCAGGCCGCTGATGCAGTGGCACGTCAAGTCGACGACCAAGGCCCAGCAAGGGCTGTACGAGTACGACGCAGTGTCGCGGTTGCGCGACTCGCAGCTCGGCGACGAGCGCGTCGCCGACATCGCGCATTACATCAAGCGTGGCGTTTTGTGGCAGGCGTTCGACTCCGAGCTGCCGGCAGTCGTGCTGATCGACGAGGTCGACAAGGCCGACATCGAATTCCCGAACGATCTGCTGCGTGAGCTCGACCGGATGGAGTTCTACGTCTACGAGACGCAGGATACGATACGTGCACGCCACCGTCCGACGGTCATCATCACCAGCAACAACGAAAAGGAGCTGCCCGACGCGTTCCTTCGGCGCTGTTTCTTTCATTACATCCGGTTTCCCGACAAGGCGACGATGGCACGCATCGTCGACGTGCACTTTCCCGGACTGAAAAAAGCCCTGCTGCAGGAAGCATTGGAGGTTTTCTTCAATCTGCGCGACATCCCTGGACTGAAGAAAAAACCGTCGACGTCCGAATTGCTCGACTGGCTGAAGCTCCTGCTGGCCGAGGACATCCCGCCCGAGGCGCTGCGCAGCAGCGACAAGAAGGTCATCGTGCCGCCGCTCTACGGCGCGCTGCTGAAGAACGAGCAGGACGTTCACCTGTTCGAGCGCGTCGCGTTCATGGCGCGGACGGGCCGCTAAAGCCGCGTCATGGCATTCATCGAGCCGGTGACGCTCAAGGGCGCGCACGCGACGCTCGAGCCCCTCGAGTCCGGGCACGCGGCTGCGCTGCGCGATGCCGCCGCCGACGGCGAACTTTGGCGCCTGTGGTACACCTCGGTCGCGCCGCCGGACCAGATCGGCGATTACATCGCGCGTGCGCTCGACATGCGCGAGCGCCTCGGAGCGATGCCGTTCGCCGTGCGCCACAACACCACTGGTCACGTCGTCGGCTGCACGCGCTATTTCAACGTCGATGCGGTCAACCGGCGCCTCGAGATCGGACACACCTGGTATTCGAAGCGCGTGCAACGCACGGCGATCAACACCGAATGCAAACTGCTGCTGCTGACGCATGCGTTCGAGGCCCTACAGTGCATCGCGGTGGAATTCCGGACGCACTGGTTCAATCACGCTTCGCGGGTTGCGATCGAGCGGCTCGGCGCCAAGCAGGACGGCGTGCTGCGCAACCACCAGCTGTTGCCCGACGGCTCGAAGCGCGACACCGTCGTATTCAGCATCATCGACGGCGAATGGCCGGCGGTCCGACGGCATTTGACGTTCCTGCTCGACCGGCCGCGGTAGCGATCTTGCTGATCGACTTTTTCCTGCATCTAAAATCGTCGAAGCTGCCGGTCAGCACGCGCGAGTTTCTGACGCTGCTCGACGCGCTGAAGCATGACGTCGTATCGACCAGCATCGATGACTTCTATTTTCTCGCGCGCACCTGCCTGGTCAAGGACGAGGCGCTTTACGACCGTTTCAATCTCGCGTTCGGTGCATATTTCAAGGGCGTCGAGGGCGTGCTCGACATTCACGCCGACATTCCTGAATCGTGGTTGCGCAAGATGATCGAAGCCAATCTGACCGACGAGGAGAAGGCGATGGTCGCTGCTCTCGGCGGCTGGGATCAGCTGATGCAGACACTGCGCCGGCGGCTGGACGAGCAACGGGGACGGCACCAGGGTGGATCGAAATGGATCGGCACCGCGGGCACGAGCCCGTTCGGCGCCTACGGCTATAACCCCGAAGGGATACGCATAGGCCAGCAAGGCGGTCGCAGCCGCAGCGCGATCAAGGTCTGGGACGAGCGCACGTTCCGCAACCTGGACGACTCCGTCGAGATCAATACCCGCAACATCAAGATCGCGCTGCGACGACTGAGGCGCTTCGCGCGGCAAGGCGTGCCCGACGAGTTCGATCTCGACACGACAATCGAGCGCACGGCGCGCAACGCCGGATGGCTCGATGTGCAGTTGCGGCCAGAGCGGCGCAACCGCATCAAGGTGCTGCTGTTTCTCGACGTCGGCGGCTCGATGGATCCGCACGTCCAGGTCTGTGAAGAGCTTTTTTCAGCGGCGAAATCCGAGTTCAGGCACCTCGAGTATTTCTACTTTCACAACTGCGTCTACGATCATGTCTGGCGAGACAACCACCGCCGCCGCAACGAGCGCATCGCGACCTTCGACCTGCTGCACAAGTATGGCGGCGACTGGAAGCTGATCTTCGTCGGCGATGCGGCGATGAGCCCGTACGAGCTGGTGCAGCCCGGGGGCAGCGTCGAGTATGCCAACGACGAGCCCGGCGTGGCCTGGCTCGCGCGGCTGATTGCGGCGTACCGCCATGCGATCTGGCTCAACCCCGAGCCGGAGCGGACCTGGCAATACACGCGCTCGACGCAGATGGTGCAGGAGCTCCTCGGCCCGCGCATGTTTCCCCTGACGCTCGACGGCCTGCAGCGCGGCATCGCGGCGCTGCGCAAATAGCGTTGCCGGTTTCAGGCGAGGCGGCGAAGCGCCCGTCCCGAGGTCGCGGGAATCCCAGCAGGAAGTATTAGATCGTTCGGCCCGCGAACGTCGGCGCCAGGACTTCCAGCGCATCGAGCCTGGTCGATGGCTCCTTGATCGTGATCCGCCACAGCGTCCGCGGATCGTCCGGATCGGTCAGGGTCGCCGAATGCAGCAGCGATGCGTTGTCCCAGATCACGACATCGCCGACACGATACGGGTAGCTGATCATGTATTTCGGTTGCGTCGCATGCGCTGCGAGCTCGTCGAGGAGCGCAACGGCTTCGTCCTCCGGCATCCCGACGATGCCGTACGAGCTGCCCGATACCGCGTACAGCGCCTTGCGGCCGGTGACCGGATGGGGACGCACCAGCGGATGCGTGATCAGCGGCATCTTGGCCTTTTGCTCGTCGGTCAGCGGCGAGGCCGCGACGCGGCTCATTTCGTCGGCCACCTTGCGGTTGCCGTAGTGATGGACGGCGATCATCGGCGCGATCCGCCGCTTCATCGACTCGGAAAGCTCGTCGTACGCGGCGTACTGGTTGGCGAACAGCGTATGGCCGCCGGCTTTCGGCACTTCGATCGAATAGAGCATCGTCGCGCGCGCCGGAACCTGCAAATACGAGTAGTCGGTGTGGAAGTAGGTTCCGGCATCGGCGAGTCCGATCGGCTGTCCGTTTTTCTTTCGATTCGACAGGATCAGGATGTTCGATTCTTCCGGATGATGGAACTGGTCGATCACGTGCGGCTCGGGGGGGCCGAAGCGGCGTGCGAACGCGAGATATTGCTGCGGCGTCAGCCGCTGGTCGCGCAGGACCAGCAGCTGCCCGCGGAAGAACGTCTGCTCGAGCTCGGCGAATTCTGCAGTGGAAAGCGGGCGCGAGGCATCGACAGCGGAGGTTTCCAGCCCGAAACCCGGGGCGAGCGGTTTCGTTTCCATCACGCGTTTCCTATTTCAGAAACTCGGGGCGAATCAATCTTGGCAGGAGCAGCGGAATATCCGGCCAGATGATCAGGGCTGCAAGGACGACCAGCATCGGGGCCAGCATGATCATCGTGTCTTTGAGCGCATATCGCAACCGGACCTTGGCGATGGCACAGGAAATCATCAGACACAATCCATACGGCGGCGTGACGAGCCCGAATGCGAGCGCAACGATCCCGATGATCGCGAAGGACACCGGATGCATGTGCACCGAAGCGGCGAGCGGCTGCAAGGTGGTGCCGACGATGATGATAGCCGGAATCGCGTCGAGGAAGCACCCGACGACCAGAAAGACGAACGCGATGAAGAAGCCGACGCCGATGAGTCCCAGTCCCCACGACGTCACGTTCTCGAGCAGCGCCCGGGGAATCTGGAAGTAGGCGAGCAGCCACCCGAACACCGAGGCCGTCCCGACGCAGAAGAGCGCGATTGCCGACAATTTGCCGGTTTCGAGGAGACAATCCCACAACTTTTTCGCGTCCATCTCGCGGTAGAAGAAGACCGAGAGAACGATCGCATACAGCACGGCAGCCGCAGCCGATTCCGTGGCGGTGAACCAGCCGAGCAGAATGCCGCCGACGATGATGAATGGTGTCATCAGCGCCGGCACGGAAACGGCGGCCGCCGTCAAGAACTCCTTGAAGGTCGCGCGCCGGTACGTCGGGTAATGGCGGACCTTGGCGTAGACATGGACGGTGGCCATTTGCGCGAGACCGATCAGCAGGCCGGGGATGACACCGGCGAGATACAGCGCGCCGATCGACACCGACAGCACACCGCCCCAGACGATCATCAGGATCGACGGCGGGATAATCACCGCCAGCACGGCAGACACCGCGGTGATCGCGATCGAGAACGAGAGGTCGTAGCCCTCCTTGACTTGCGCCTCGATGAAGATCTTGCCCTGGCTCGCCGCGTCAGCCGTCGACGACCCGGAAATGCCGGCGAAGAACACCGACAGCAGCACGTTGATCTGCGCCAGCGCACCCGGAAAGTTGCCCACCATCGTCCGCGACAGCAGGACCAGGCGATCGGTGATGCCGCCGACATTCATCAGATTCGCCGTAAGCAGGAAAAACGGCACCGCGAGCAGGATGAACGAGTTGTAGGCCTTGAACGTCGTGTTGAATATCACCATCGGCGAGAGCCTTGGCTCGATGAACAGCACGGGCAGGCACGCGAGGCCCAGCGCGAACGCCACCGGCACGCGCAGGATCAGGAAGAAGAAGAAAGCGCCGAACAGCCACATGGCCGCCACGGCGGGCGTGAGCGCCGCGCCCGTCATGGGTGGACCCCCACGCTCACTTCGTTCGCTGCCCCCAAGGGGGCGCAATTCGCGCCTTGGGACGGCCCGGCGGCACTCATGAGCCCCCCCGAAGCGAACTGCGGTCGCCTCCCCCCGAGGGGGCCGCCGCGCCCTTGGGGCGGCCCTGCGGGCGCGGCAAACTCGTTCTGGCCCTCATACGACGCTGCCCTTGGCCAAATCGTGCTGCGGCGGCTCGTCGCCCGCGCCAGGTCCGAAACGCACGATGCGAATGTCCTCCCTTATGCGCTCGCCGCCGAACAGCAGCCAGGTGATTCCCGTCAGCGGCCACGCGATGAAGAGAAAGGTCATCGGCATCTCCGCGAGTTCCGACTGCTGGTTCCAGCCGAACGACACGAACCGAAACCCGTACCAGACGAACACTAGCGCGAAAACCAGGACGAATACGGTGGAGACGACGCGCAGCAGGGCGTTGGCGCGCGGCTGCAACTCGGGCCACACGTCGCATTCGAAGTGAGACGCGTCGCGTACGCCGATCATCGCCCCCAGCATTACCATCCAGATGAAGAAGAAACGCGCCATCTCCTCGGTCCAGATCCAGTTCGGAAGGAGGCCGGTATTGCGCGCGATCATCTGGATCGTCACGGGCACGATGAGAATCCCCACGCTCGCGCCCAGGAGCACGTTGAGCACCCGGTAATAGCTATCGAGAAACTTGCGCATGCGCCACCCCAGGGATCTCGCCGCATCGCGGCAAAAAAAGACCGGCGGAAGCGTCGCCTCCGCCGGATCCTCCTACAGTTCCTACATCGCGTTGATCTTGGCGTAGATGGCTTCCGCGCCGATGTCCTTCGCGTATTCGGCCATCACCGGATCGGCCGCCTTCTTCATCGCGGCGCGATCAGCGAACGGGATCATCTTGAGTTTTCCGGCCGCCTGCATCGCCTCGAGCTTCTTCTGGTCTTCGCTCGACTCGATCTGGCGCCCGTAGATGCCGGCCTCCTTGCCCGCCCGGAGGATCGCGGCCTGCAGGTCCGGTGGCAGCTTCTTGAAGGTCTTGCCGGAGAAGCAGATCGGCCGGATCGTGATCGCGTGCTGCGTCATGTTGAGGTTGGGACCGACTTCGTAGAATTTCATCGTCTCGACGCCGGCGGCTTCGTTCTCGCCGGCCTGGATCACGCCGTTTTGGATCGCGTTGTAGATCTCGTCGTAGGCGATCACGGTCGGCGACATCCCCGCGGCGGCGAAAGTCTTGCTCCAGATGGGCGCCCCTTGGACGCGGACCTTGAGCCCCTTCATTTCCGCCATGTTGTGCACGGGCTTGTTGGCGAAGATGTTGCGCGTGCCGCCGCCGGCGAAGCCGATCAGCATCACGTCGCCCTTGGCGTAGACCTCGTCGGCGATCGGCTTCAGCGTGTCGGCGTCCAGCACCTTGTTCCAATGATCGAGGTCGCGGAACAGGAACGGCGCGTCGATGAACGGTGCGGCCTTCGAAAACGTCGACATATGCGCCGGCGACACAATGCCGTAGTCGACCGAGATCCCCTGGTTCATAAAGGCGAAGTAGTCCTTCTCGAGGCCCAATTCGCTGTTCTTGTGCAGCACGAAGTTGACCGGCTTGCCGTAATACTTCTTGACCAGCTCCTCGAATTTCACCAGGGCCCTGTTAAACGCATGATCGTCGTTGAACTGGACGGCGCCGTGCAGGGTGATCGCTTGTTGAGCGGATGCACTGAAGGACAGTGCAAGAGCGCATGCGGCAAGGCAGCGCGCAAGCGCGCCGATATAGGAAGACATCGCTTCTCCTCCGGGTTGTGGGCTATTAAACGGCCCGGATCTGCGCCCGGAGCCGCCGGTACGATAACGAACCATCTGGTAAGGTGGTCAGACCGCATTCAACGCTTTGGCCGGCGAAGTGTCAATGCCAGCTTTGCACAAAGACCGTTTCAGGATTCAGCAATCGTCCGCCAACGCGCGGTGTAGAATCGTCGCGATGACACGACGCTGCCGCCTCGCAGTCACGCTCGTCACCTTGGCGCTGCATTTGCTCGCGCCGGTGGGTGCCCATGCGGCGGCCCGGCCAGCCGCCGATTCGAGCGACTACTGCACGGCGGCGCGCTATGACGTTCAGTCGGGTAACGGCGCGCTCGCACCGCAGCGTGCGGCGAGCGCGGATTCCGGCGTTCCCGCGCCCCGACCGGACCATTCCCCGCATTCGCACTGCCCATCGTGTCTGGGCACGTTCGTCGTCGTGGCGATCCCACCTTCGGCGGCGCCGCTCGTTGCGACTCCGCGCTCGCTCGACAGCGCGCCGACGGATGCGGCCCGCACCGTCATCGCAGCGCAACCTGCGCTGCTGCCGCCGCTGCGCGGTCCTCCCTCGCTCCTCTTCTAGGCTTCCACCGACCGCGGCCGGCAAATCGGCCGCGGCTTGCGGTCGATCGCGCGTGCGCAGCGCGGCATGCGCGATCGATCGCATTCGAATCCAACGGGGACCGTCATGACAAGAATCCTGGCCATCGCGGCCGTCGCCGCAATCGCTGTTGCGAGCGGCGCATCGGCACACGAGTATCAACTGCGAGCGCTGCGCATCGACCATCCGTTTGCCCGCGCGACGCCTCCCGGAGCGCGCTCCGGCGGCGTTTTCCTGAGCGTGGAAAACAAGGGCGATCGAACCGATAGGCTGCTCACCGTATCGACGCCGGTGGCCGGCACCGCCGAGCTGCATCAGATGGTGATGGATGCCGGCGTGATGCGCATGCGCGCGGTCGCGGGTCTCGACGTCAAGCCCGGCGACCGGCTGGTGCTGCAGCCCGGCGCTTATCACGTGATGCTCACCGACCTCAAGCGACCGCTGCAGGCGGGCGAAACCTTTCCCCTGACGCTTGGGTTCGAAAAGGCGGGATCGATCAAGGTCGACGTCGAGGTCGAGAGCATGGCGGGCGGCGCCATGCATCCCCATACCGTGCGTTGAACCGAACATTCGCGCCTGCCGCATCGGTGACATGCGGCCAATGAAAGGGACGTATCCATGAACACGAAAAATAGACGATCGATCGCCACGCCGCTGACGCTGGTCGCGGCAGCGACGGCCGTCCTGTCGGCGGAATCCGCGGCGGCGCACGGGCTCGCCGGCAAACGTTTCTTCCCGGCGACGCTGGCGACCGACGATCCGTTCGTCGCCGACGAACTGTCGCTGCCGACGATCGAAAGTCGCAAGATGCCGGCGAGCGGCGACGAGGCGGCAACACGCGAGACCAGCTATTCGGTCGACGTGTCCAAGCGTCTCACCGACAACCTGGGTGTCGGTTTCGGTGCGGTGTACCTCGTGCTGCAGCCCGACGGCAGCGACACGCAGCGCGGCTTCGACAACCTGGCGGCGAGCATCAAGTACAAGTTCTACCAGAACGACGAGCGCGAGACGATCCTCTCGGCGGGCGTCGACTGGGACATCGGCGGCAGCGGCGCGAAGCGGGTCGGTGCCGAATCGTTCAGCACCCTGACACCGGCGCTGTTCTTCGGCAAGGGTTTCGGCGATTTGCCCGAATCGATGAAGTTCATGCGCCCGCTCGCCGTGACCGGGCTCGTTGGTTTGGGGATTCCGACCCGCTCGGGCACGACCTCGACCGGCGATGAGGGCGAGGTCAGTGTCGAGCGTCATCCGCATACGCTGGAATGGGGCTTCGCCGTCGAATACAGCCTGCCGTACCTGCAATCCTTCGTGCAGGACGTGGGCCTGCGCGAGCCGTTCAGCCGGATGATTCCTATCGTCGAATTCGCGATGTCGACCGCGCTCGATCGAGGCGCCAGCGGGACTACGGGTACGGTGAATCCCGGCATCATCTGGGCCGGTCGCTACGCGCAGCTCGCCGTCGAAGCCGTCATTCCGGTCAACAATCGCAGCGGAAACCGCGTTGGCTGGATCGCGCAGCTGCACTTTTTCCTCGACGATCTTTTTCCGGCGACGATCGGCCGTCCGGTCTTCGGGCGCTGACATGCGGATCTTGATGCCAGTGCTCGCTTATGCATGCGCGTCGGCGCTGGCGTCGCCGGCTTCCGCGCATGCGTTCCTCGATCACGCGTCGCCCGCCGTCGGAAGCACCGTCCATGCGCCACCAGCGCAGGTGAAATTGTGGTTTACGCAAAAGCTGGAGCCGGCGTTCAGCAAGGCGCAAGTAACGGACTCGTCGGGTAAGCGCGTCGACCAGGCGGATGCCCGGGTCGATGACGGAGATCGCACGGTGCTGACGGTGTCGCTGCCGCAGCTCGCGCCCGGCCGATACCGGGTGAAGTGGCGCGTCCTGTCGGTCGACACGCACGTCACCGAGGGCGACTACAGCTTCGATGTTGCGCGCTAGGTCATTGCGCCGCTCCGTATTGCGCGCATGGCGATGAGCGGCCTGCTGGCATCCGCCCGCGCCGTCCACTTCGCCGCGACCCTGTGGCTGTTCGGCGAGCTGCTGCTGGCGTGCGCACTGTCGGCACGGCGACGAAGCGGTTCGCCCCCCGGTCCCGGCGAAGCGCTGCGGCGACGGCTTTTGCCGGTCGCACGCTGGTGCATCGCGATCGGCATCGCCTCCGCCGTGGCGTGGCTCGCCGCCGTCGCCGCGACCATGAGCGGCCTTCCGCTGTCGCAGGCGATCGAGCCTTCGACGCTCGGTGTAGTCGTCGTCGACACTTTGTTCGGCAAGGTGTGGATCGCGCGCTTCGGTCTCGCATGGGCGTTGCTGTTCGTCTTGTCGCGGCGAAGCGCGACGCTTGGCCCGCGCGGGCTCGCAGCGTCGGCGCTCGTCGCAGGCGCGTATCTCGCCAGCCTCGCGTGGACCGGGCACGCCGCCGCTGCCGAAGGACCGTGGCGCGGTGGACAGATCGTTTCGGACGTCGTGCATCTACTCGCTGCCGGCGCGTGGCTGGGCGCGCTGCCGGCATTGGTCTACGTGCTGGGCAATGCGCAATCGGTCCAGGATGCGGCATGGGCGGTTAGGCGCTTTTCCAGTCTGGCGATCGTAGGCGTCAGCGTGTTGATCCTCAGCGGCGTCGGCAACAGCTGGTTCCTGGTCGGCAGCGTCCCGGCGTTGTTCGGCACGCGATACGGCATGCTGCTGCTCGCCAAGCTCGCGCTGCTCGCCGCGATGCTGTCGCTCGCCGCGGTCAACCGGCTGATCCTGACCCCGCGGCTTAGCGCCGGCGATCGGCCGGCATTGCGTGCGCTGAAGCGCAACACGACGGTCGAGATCGCCGTCGGGCTGATGGTGGTGGCCATCGTCGGCGTGCTGGGCATCACGGTGCCGGCCGCGCATCAATCGACGCTCTGGCCTTTCGCGCATACGTTGAGCTGGGCACCGGCGCGGGAATCGGCGACGACTCTTTGGTTGCTGCTTGCCGCAGGGCTCGTCGCCGCCGCCGGCCTTGTTGCTCTGGCCGCCGGCGCGCGCCGCCGCGTGTGGCGGCCGGCCGCGGTCGGCCTGATCGGTATCGGGGCATCGACCATTGCCGGCGCATGGCTGCTCATCGTCCCCGCCTATCCGCCGACCTACGCGGGTTCGCCGCTGCGCTACTCGACCGGTGCGATCGCCGATGGCGCCCGCCTGTTTGCCGCGCATTGCGCCGCTTGCCACGGCAGTGACGGGGAGGGATCGATGGCCGGATCGGCGGTCGCTGTACCGAGCCTCGTCCGGCACGCCGCACGCCACCGTGCGGGCGAACTCTATTGGTGGATTGCGCATGGCCGCGCGGGAACGGCGATGCCTTCGTTCTCGCCACCGCTGGCCAGCGAAGAGGTCTGGACCATCGTGCAGTTCCTGAATGCGCTGTCCGACGCCGCCGATTTTGCCGGCAACCACCCAGCGACCGTCATGACCTCGCCGGTGGCCGCGCCCGACTTCAGCTTCGAGCTGCCGCAACGGGGCCAGCAGACCATCGTGCGACCGGACGCAGACGAGGACGTGCTGGTCGTTCTGTATTCGTTGCCGGATTCGCTCGCGCGCCTGCGCTCGCTCGCATCGCAGCGGCATGCGTTCGACGACCGGCGCATTCGGGTGCTGGCGTTGGCGGCAAGCGCGACCGACGCACAGATAGCGGTGGGGCAAATTCCCGGCGGCGACGCGATAGTGGCAATCGTCGCGCCCGACGTCGCAGTCGTTTACGCGATGTTCGCCGCGCGGAATCGCGCCGCCGCCCGTCACGCCGAATTCCTGATCGACCGGCGCGGGCGCTTGCGCGCGCACTGGCTCGGCGTGCCTGCGCCAGGCGACGATCGAGATCGCGAAATTTTCGCCGCGGCGCAAGAGCTCGGCGGCGGAGGGCTGCCGCCACCGCCGTCCGAACATGCGCACTGACCGCAGATGCGGGCCGCGGCCCCTTCCGGCACTCCCGGTAGAATCGCAACATGAACGCTAGTCGGTCGACAACGCTCGCCGGTCCCGCCGCATCGCGCGCAGCCGATCGTCGCGCGCCGCAAGCGGTGGCGATCTGGCTGCTGGTCTGTTGTGCGCTGGTCTTCGCGATCGTCGTCGTCGGCGGCGTGACCCGGCTCACCCATTCGGGACTGTCGATCACCGAATGGCAGCCGATCGTCGGCACGCTGCCTCCTCTTTCGGCGGCGCAGTGGGACGAGGCCTTCGTCAAATACCAGGCAACGCCGGAATACCGTCAGGTGAACAAGGGCATGAGCCTCGAAGCATTCAAGTCGATATTCTGGTGGGAATACGCGCACCGGTTGCTCGGCCGCGCCATCGGTGCTGCGTTTGCGTTGCCTCTCGCGTGGTTTGTCATGCGGCGCAGATTGCCGTCAGGACTTGCCCTGCCGCTGCTAGCGATCTTCGCGCTCGGCGGCCTGCAGGGCGCGCTCGGCTGGTACATGGTGCAAAGCGGGCTGGTCGACGACCCGCGCGTGTCGCAGCTTCGGCTGGCCGCGCACCTCGGACTTGCGCTGCTGATTTTCGCGGCGATGTTCTGGCTGGCGCTGTCGCTGCTGCGCCCTGAGTCCGAAGCGCCGCCCGTGCCGAGCGCCCCGGTATCGCGCCGTGCTGACGCGCTTCAGCGGTTCGCGTTCCTGGTCGTCGCGCTGGTGTTCGTGCAGGCGCTCTCGGGCAGCCTTGTCGCGGGAATCCGCGCCGGCTTCGCATACAACAC
>Ga0157374_10000509_pt1 | contig 35015 bp, 41 predicted proteins | sample M25metaG_FD_115308 | JGI IMG/M metagenome (GOLD analysis project Ga0157374, IMG submission 115308) | Miscanthus rhizosphere microbial communities from Kellogg Biological Station, Michigan, USA - M2-5 metaG | ecosystem: Host-associated > Plants > Roots > Rhizosphere > Soil | place: USA: Michigan...
CCGAGAGAGCCAACGCCAAGCTCGATTTCTATGAACCGGCAAAAGCTCCGCTCGACACAATTTTCCCGCTCATGCAAACCACGGCCGGCCGCGATAAATTCAGCTTGCAAAGCCAGAAGTATTATCAGGGAGTGCTCGATAGCATTGCACCCGATGAAGGTTTCGTCGCCACCTGCACCATCGACGGAAAACTAGCCGCATATGGCTTGTTTGCGGCTTACGACGGTGTGGCTCATTACGTATATGCCGCCTCGTCTGATGAATTCCGCAAAATTGCACCACCCTATTTCGTCATCTGGAATGCAATATTGGAATCACGAAAAAGCGGCTGGAAGACTCTGAATTTCGGTGGCATTACCGAAGACGTAAAAGGCACCCACCTTGCCGGCGTAACCGGCTTCAAAAAACGTTTCGGCGGCTACGAGGTAACCCACCCGAACCCCGTCGACATCGTCTACAACCGCCCCAAATACACCCTCTTTAACCTCTACAAGCGTCTGCTCGGTTAAAGTTCGCTATCCGCCGAAGTAGATGTAGGTCAGGTTGCGGGCCATGCTGGCCGAGACGGACATTTCGCTGTAGTGGCCCTGATAGTCGTAGTTGTATTGGCTAACCCAGAGCGAGCCGTCGCCGGCGACTGCTTCGACCCACATAGCGTGGCCGAACGCACCGACATTCCAGATGGCGACTGAGTTTGCGCGAGGTGTCGAGCCGGTTGGGATGCCGGCAGCGCGAGCGTCACCCGGCCACTGGTTGGCGTTTCCGCTACCACCCCAGTACGGCATATAGCCATAGGTTTCGTAGACTTTCCAGGCGGTATAGCTTACACATTCGCGGTTGTACATACCCCATGGGTCGATCAGGGTGTCTTGAGCAGCATTGTTTAGATTGGATGGGTAGCCACCGTGGCCCGGGTCACCAGCAGTAAGGCCATTTCCTCCCAGGGCGCGGTTCGCCGCCGCCTGTTGGGCGCGAAGGCTGGCTATCTGCGAGCTGTTGGCTTTTATCTGCGCGTTGTATGCGTCTTGCTGGCTTTGGTTGTAACTAAGCAATGAAGCCTGCTGTGCCTGGGTCGCGGCCAACTGATCTTGTTGGGCTTTCTGGGTAGTTATCAGCTGATCAACTTGGGCTTTCTTGGTCTTGAGTTCCTGCTGAAGTTCGGCGATTTTCTTGAGCGATTCCTGCAGCTTGGTCTGCACTGCCGTGCGGTATTCCTGCTTGTCTACAAAGTCGCTTAAATTCTTGCTGGTCGCAAGTACTTCAAGTGTAGTTGGCGTACCATCGACATACATCGTCTTGAGGTCGTTGGCCAGGAAAGCCTTTTCCTTGTCTATCTGATTTTGTGTATCGATAATTTGTTGCTGAAGTGCTGCTTGTTGAGCAACATTTGCATCTATTGAGGCTTGCAAGCCATCTATCTGCGCCTGCAGCTGATTGATTGCATCTTGATAACTGGCCGCCTGAGCCTGCAGGCCATTCACTATTCCTCGTGTATTAGCATTTTGCGCGTTCAAAGCGTTGATTTGGTCCTGGAAGCTGTCTGCCATGACTTTTTGAGTTGCACTTGGCAGGAACGTACCGCCGACCAATATGGCGCTTGCAACCGCCAAAATGCCGACACTTAATTTAGCACTGATGCTTTGAGAGACTTTGTTTTTCATAGTTTTTATCTTTGAAACTACTGGTGCAATTGTATCATGCTTATGCAAATGCTTCAATGTTACCCTCTCTTATATTCCCCTGTTTGGAGCATAATAAAACCCCTGCAGCTGCGAAAAGCTCCCTGGGGTTTTTGTGTTACGAATTATTTCTTTGGCGTTTTAAATTTGAGGTATCGCCGCGTGGCAATTACAGACGATGCGGTGCCTATAAGTATACCAAGTCCTAGCTGGGCTGCCAAAAGTATCCAATAATGTGCTTCGAAAAACTTCTGGCTATATGCGATATCGAGCAGGCCGAAGCTGGTTGCCTGCAAACTGCTGCTTGCAGTCACAAACAGTGCGTTTATGAGGAGTACCGAGACGATGGCAGACAATATGCCGTAAATGATGCTCTCGACCACGAACGGACCGCGGATGAATGTAGTACTTGCGCCGAGTAATCGTTCGATCTGGATCTCGTCGCGGCGGTTGAAAATTGCCATCTGAATGGTGTTGAAAATGATGAGCACCGATATGAACGCGAATAGGATGACCGCAGCGACCCCAGCGCGCCTTAGGATATTTGTAGCGTGCGTTATGTTATCGATCGCCTTCTTGCGGTCACCGTTATACGACGGCGAGCCGGAAGTCTGGAGCGACTTGTACTTTGACTGGCTCAGGAATTTGTTGATGTTCACGATGTCGTTGAGATCGCGCGGGAACACGTGGATTGTGGCTGGGATGGGGTTGCCCGTTTCAACTACAGCCGATTGCAATGTTTGGTTGCCGCCGTTCTGGTTTATGAACGCTATCTGCGCTTGCTGCTTATCGAGATAGTCTACCCTTTTTACATCCGCTTGCCCCCGTATGGAAGTCGCGAAATTTTTTGCCTGAGTGTCGGAAACGTTATCTTTCAAAAAGACCGAAACGTTCACCTGGTTCGCAATTTGGTCGACCGTGTGGCCGAAGGTGGCGTTCACGATTACTGAAAACAAGATAATGGTGAGTGTAATAACCATAATAGCGACGGCGGCAAGCGCCAGCCACAACCCGCGCACGAAGTTCACCATGCCGGTGCGAATTATGCGTCCAAGGGTAATGAATCTGCGTTTCATGGTCTTTCTAGGGGGTTAAATCTTATAACTGGCGTTCGCTCTGTCGCTGGCGACCCGGCCGTGCTCTATCGTCACAACCCGTCGCTTCAGTTTGTTCACAATGTCTTGGTTGTGCGTAGTCAGCAGCACCGTGGTGCCAAATTTATTTATTTTTTCGAGCACGCGGATGACGTCCCAGGCGTGTTTAGGATCGAGGTTACCGGTAGGCTCATCGGCGATGAGAATCTTTGGCTGGCGCACGATGGCACGGGCGATAGCCACGCGTTGGCGCTCACCACCACTCAACTCCATGGGCATACGCTTTTCCTTGCCCTTCAGGTTCACAATGTCGAGCACTTTTGGCACAGTGCTTTCTATTTCGCGCTTGCTGGCGCCGACAATCTCAAGCGCGAATGCGACGTTCTCAAACACTGTGCGGTTTGGTAGTAGTTTGAAATCCTGAAACACCACACCGATTTTGCGCCGCAAAATTGGGATATCGCGGTCGCGCAGCTTGTCATAATCTATTCCGCCGATGATAATCTTGCCGCTACTCGGGCGTTCTTCCCGTGTTAGCAGCTTTAGAAGTGTCGATTTACCTGCACCGGATTGGCCAATGACGACGACAAATTCCTTAGGTTCGACGTGTAAACTGACACGGTCGAGCGCTGGCCCCAAATTCTTATTGTAGGTCTTCGTTACCCTGTCCAACAAAATCATTAGCACTATTGTAGCATAAAGCTGGCACTGCTGGACACCGGCTATTCGAAATTTTTCAGCGGGTCGTTTTGCTGCGACAGCTCAGCTTCGATTTGTTCCGGAGTTTTATTTTGCGCTTCTTGCTCTGCTTTTTCTTTGGCCGCTTGAGTCCGCGATTTCCACTCCAGAGGGTCTGGGGCATTTTGGTTCACATAAAAGTCTGCATACTGCTCTTTTGTCGCCTCGGCTGCCTCGTCACGAATTTCATCCGGGTCATTCAGGGGTTGAATTATCTTCATACTGGTTATTCTAGCAGATGGTTATTCGCCAAGTGTATGTTCGAGGTAGGCGGTGACGAAGGGGGCAAGGTCACCATCCAGGACTTTATCTGGATCTGACGAAACATGTTCGGTACGGAGATCTTTGACCTGTTTGTATGGATGCAGCACATAGCTGCGTATTTGGTTACCCCAAGCAGCTTGTTCGTTAGGGCCTTTCAGTTCGCTCACCTTTTCGGCGTGTTGTTCCATTTGCAGTTGCGCCAAGCGCGAACGCAAAATGGTCATGGCAGTTTCTTTGTTCTGGAGTTGAGAGCGCTCGTTCTGAATCGCTACGACTATTCCCGTTGGTAGGTGCGTGACGCGCACAGCCGAGTCGGTGGTATTCACACTTTGCCCACCATGACCACCGCTGCGATATACATCAATTTTCAATTCTTTCTCATCAATTTCGAGTTCTTCCGGCTTATCGATTTTGGGAGTAATCTCGACTTTAGCGAAGCTAGTTTCCCGGCTTTCAGCGTTAAATGGGCTGAGGCGCACCAAACGGTGCACGCCGTGCTCGCCCTTCAGCTTCCCATACACAAAATTGCCAGAAATTTCGAGCGTCACGCTTTTAATCCCCGCTTCTTCTCCGGCAGATTCTTCCACTGTCGCGACTTGCCAACCTTCCTTCTCCGCATAACGCACATACATTCGCAGCAGCATGCTTGCCCAATCTTGAGCATCAGTGCCACCAGCGCCCGCATGGATACTCAATATCGCATCGTGATCATCATATGAACCACTAAATTTTAGCTCTTCCTTCAGTTCAGTAAAGTCGTGCCCTGCTTCATCGAGCTGCTCTTTCAGGTCTTCGGCAATGCTCTCATCGCCCGTTTCGGAAAGCTCAATTACATCGGCGACGCTTTGCTTCACTTTTTTCCAAGGAGCCAAACGCTTTTCCAGGCTTGCCTGTTCACGTACAACAGCCTGCGCTTTTTCGTTGTCGTGCCACAAATTTGGATCTTGCGCCTTTTTGTCTAACTCTGCTTTCCGAGTTTCTAGCGCATCGAAACCAATGCGATCGAGTGCATCATTCACCTGTTCTTGCAGGTTCTTCGCATCGTTGTGCAGCTGTTCCACGGATTATTCTCCGTGTTTCCAGAGGTCGGAGATCTGGTCGTTCAGCTGGACGGCGAGTTCGGGGGTAGCTTTGCCATATACGCCAAGGCCACCAATACCATCAGCGAACATTGCGCGGGTCACGTCCACGATTGACTGCTTCGTGACCGCCTTGATGCGCTCAGGAATTTTGTAGTAATCGTCTATGTATTCATCGAAGAAGTAGCGCCCAGTGTATCCACCGGCGGTGCTTCCGACTGTCTGGGCGCTCCGCTGGTAGCGGCCGATGGCGTAAGCTTGCGCTGCTGCTATGTCCGCTTCGGCCAATTCCCCGCGAAAGAGGTTTCCGAGCTGCTCAATTACGATTTCAAACAGTGCCGTAGCATTTGTTACCGACACCTGACTTCCGAACCACAAGTTGCTGCTGAGTTTAATCTGCTGGTAGCCGCTGTTCATGCCGTACACCAAACCGCGCTCGCGGGCAGTGCCGAGGATTTTGCTATACAGCGTCTCGGTCAAAATCGCGTTAACGAGCCCCAGCGCATCAACTTCATGCTCTTCCAGACGGCGATTCATGAAGGTGTCGATGTAGAAATACACGGTGTCGACGGTGTTGTTCGGTATGCACACTGGCTTCTTCGGCGGCTGTACGATTTCATCCGGCATGGCGAAACGCTCGCCGCGCGGCAGATCAATCTTTTCGAGCATCTGCAAAATGGCAGCACGACGCTTGCCGATGTTTCCGGCAATGACGAACCGCATGTTGTCAGTCGTATGCGTGCGGCGGTAGTGTTCACGAACGTCTTCCAGTGAAACATTATCCATAAGTTCAAGCCGCTCCCGGTCGGTTTCTGCAACCAGTCCATATGCCTTACGCGTATTGGCGCCAAGCTGCCTGTAATGGTTGTTTGAACGTGCGCTCAATTCTTCTCGCACGTTGCCGAACTCGGCGTCAAATTCTTCCTGCAAAAACAACGGGTGTTCAATTGCTAGTATCAACAGATTGCTCACACGCTCCCATTCAAAGTCAGCGCATTCGCTTTCGTAAATAATGTCGTACACGTCAGTACTCGCATTGCTATAGGCACCGTTTTTCTCGACCTCAGCTTGGAAATCACGCGCTCGCGGGAACTTGTCGTTGGCGCCAAGCAGCACGTGCTCCATAAGGTGCGGTGCTTCCCACTTGTTTCGCTCTACCAGGTATTCGCCGGCACGGAAATTTATGTAAATGTCGAAAACGGTCGCATCGGGCACGTGCACGAGCAACCCCTTCGAGCCGTTTGCTAATGTTACTTCTTCGACTGTGTGTTTCATGAATACGTTTGAGCTACAGAACCACCAGGGTTATTTGCGCTTCCTGGCCTTTGCTTTACGCTGACGCTCGGCTTTGTTTGCTTTTTGGCGTTGTTTGCTCGTATTTTTGGCTTTCGCTGGTTTCTTGGATTCGAAGTCACCTTCGTCAAACTCTGCCTCACCCTCGATGATTGCGCCCGCGTTACTTATAGAGTTGCGGGCAGCGCGGGTCAATTCAGTCTCGATCGGGCGCTCCAAATCTTCTTCGTCGACCGGTTCCGCAAAGAACACGGCGCGCACGACTTCGTGCCGCAAGCTCGTCTGCATTTCTTCGAAAATCATTTGGCCACGGCGGCGGTATTCCACGAGTGGGTCACGTTGGCCTACGCTCATCCAGTGGATGCCTTCGCGCAGGTGGTCCATGTTTTCAAGATGCTGCATCCAGAGGTTGTCCAGAATCTGCAGGTAAATGTCGCGCTCGACTTTGCGAAGAATCTCTGCACCAAACGCTTTTTCGCGCCCGTTATACAGCTCTTTCGCTTCCTCGATGAGCACTGGTTTAACCTTGTCCGCAGTTGTTGAAAAAACACGGTCCAAAGCAGCTTCATCCAGCGGCAATAGCTCGCGAACAGCCGGTTCAAAATCTTCGGTCAAGCGGATTGGGCTGTCGGCCAGTGCGCCGACTTCGTCTTCTATATACACCTTTACACGCTTGCTGATGTCATCTGCCTTCAGGATTTCCTTGCGCATCGCGTAAGTCGCCTTTCGGTGACGGTTCATGACATCGTCATACTGTACGACGTTCTTTCGCTGGTCAAAGTGGAAGCCTTCGACCTTCTTCTGCGCGTTTTCCAGGCTATTGCTAATCAGGCGATTTTCAATCGGCGTGTCGTCTTCGACTTTCAGCCGATCCATAATGCCGCTAATTCGTTCGCCGCCGAATATGCGCATCAGATCGTCTTCGGTACTCACGTAGAATTGGGTCGTACCCGGGTCGCCCTGACGGCCAGCACGACCACGCAGCTGGTTGTCAATACGGCGGGATTCGTGCCGCTCACTGCCAAGTACAAACAAGCCGCCGAGCTCTTTTACGCCGTCGCCAAGTACAATGTCGGTACCACGACCGGCAATGTTGGTCGCAAGCGTTACGGCACCCTTTTCACCAGCACGTGCCACAATTTTGGCTTCGCGTTCGTTGTTCTTGGCGTTCAAGACCTCATGATCAATGCCTGCCTTTTTTAGCATGTTACCCAGGCGCTCATTTTTCTCGATACTCGCGGTACCAATAAGCACTGGCTGCCCTATTTCTCGTAGTTCTTTCACCTGCTCCACAATCGCCCGGAACTTAGCTGCTTCGTTACGGTAAATGCGGTCGGTACGGTCTTCGCGCGCAATCTTTTTGTTGCTCGGAATCTCAACCACGTCGAGTTTGTAAATCTGGTGGAATTCTTCGCTTTCGGTCATAGCTGTTCCGGTCATGCCAGCCAGCTTGTCGTACAAACGGAAGTAGTTCTGGAAAGAAATAGTGGCGAGAGTCATAGACTCCTGTTGCACTTCTACACCTTCTTTAGCCTCGATAGCTTGGTGCAAACCTTCGTTGTAACGTCGACCGGCCAGCAAACGTCCGGTAAATTCGTCTACGATGACGATTTCGCCGTCGTTCGTTACCACGTAATCTTTGTCGCGGTGGAACAGCGTTTGCGCACGAAGCGCCTGCTCCAGGTGGTAAATAGTGCGGATGTTTTCCGATGCGTAAATGTTTTCTATGCCAAGGATTTTCTCGATTCGGTCAACGCCCTTGTCGGTCAAAATCACAGTTTTGCGCTTTTCATCCACCTCGTAATCTTCGGCCTTTAGCTGTCGGACTGTACGAGCAAATTGTGCGTACGCATTGCCTGGCGTAACCGACGGCGCACTAATGATAAGCGGCGTGCGAGCTTCGTCAATCAAGATGGAGTCAACTTCGTCGACGATGGCGAAGTTCAGCTCGCGCTGACGCAGCTGGTCGGTTTCGCGCACCATGTTGTCACGCAGGTAGTCGAAGCCGAATTCGTTGTTGGTGCCATATGTAATGTCGGCGTTGTAGGCGTCCTGGCGGCTGCAGGGTTTCAGGTGGCGAAAACGCTCATCTTCGTGTTCTTCGTTCACATATTTCGGATCATAAATATAGCTGTGGTCAGCCAAAATAACTGCGGTCGAGAGGCCGAGGAAGTGATAAATCTGTGCCATCCATCCGGCGTCACGCTGTGCCAGGTAGTCGTTGACGGTCACGACATGCACGCCCTTGCCAGTGAGTGCGTTTAGGTACACCGGTGCCGTAGCGACAAGCGTCTTTCCTTCACCGGTTTTCATTTCACTCACGTTGCCTTCGTGCAGCACCATGCCGCCTATAAACTGGACGTCGAAATGTCGCATACCGAGCGTACGACCAGCAGCCTCGCGGACTAACGCAAATGCGTCAGGCAGAATCGCATCGAGCGATTCTTTTTTGAGCCGCTTGCGCAGAACATCCGTTTGTTTCTGCAGCTCGTCTTTCTTCATTTTTTCGTACTTGGGCGCTAGATCGTTTATAGCGCGGACGCGCTTTTGCAGGCGTTTTATAGTCTTGGCCTGCGGGTCGCCAAGCAATTTTTTCAACACTCCATTCATGGTCGTACAGACTCCTCCGTCTTAGTCTCAGTTCACTTGCGATATATTGTACCCTCTTTTCACCCAGTTTGCGAGAGGTTTCATGCAAAAATTACACTAGTTTTTGCTGGAGCCAAACGTGCGTTTCAGCCGGTTGCGTACGCGATGTTTTTTGGCCTTCAACGCAAAGTCATCCAGCTGTTGCTCAATGCGCACCGTCGCGATATCGAGCGCCGCGTACATGTGCTGCGTCGTCTCCTCGGCCTTTAGCTCGGATTCTTTGAACGCGACCGTTATGGCGCAGGTGCTGTGCTTGACGTCTTTGTGAATGCCTTGCGAAAACTTCAACTCACACGCTGCTTCGGCTTTATTTTTCCGCGGGATGTGCCGGGCTATTTGCGCTACTTTTTTCGCTACATATTTATCAAGCTCGGCGCTTAATTCGAACCCTTCCGCACTCAAACGGACTTTCATCTTAAGCTACAGTTTCTCCCGGCCACCCATGTATGGCCGCAACACTTCCGGCACGGTAACGCTGCCGTCTTCGTTCTGGTAGTTTTCTACGACCGCTGCCATTATCCGTCCGAGTGCAAATGCAGTCGCATCGTTTGTGTGCACCAATTCCGTTTCACCATTTTCTCCGCGCGTTCGAATTTTTAAATCGCGCGCCTGGTAATCAGTCATGAAGTCTGCTGTATGGGTTTCTCGGTATTTACCCTCGCCTGGGAACCAGACGTTAATGTCTATGCCGCGGGCATCCGGCTTGCCGATATCAGCCGTACATTTTTGGATATATTGGTACGGCAGCCCGAACTGCTGCACAAGATATTCCTGGATCGCGACCTGCAATTTGTGCTCATCGAGCCCGGTCGCAGCCGTGCTGAACACCTCCATTTCGAGTTTGTCGAACTGGTGCATACGGATGATGCCTTCGGTGTCCTTGCCGTACGTACCGGCCTCACGCCGAAACGACGTCGAGTAACCGATGTAGCGGATCGGCAGCGATTCCGGCGACAAAATTTCATCCCAATACATCGTGCAGAGCGTGTGCTCGGCGCTCGCGTTCAGCCACAAATCATCTTCGGGCTGTCCCGCGCGGTACGTAACTTCTTCGGCATTCAAACGCGCCGATGCCTTGTAAGGCTCTGTACGTAACATAGCCGGCGGCAAGATGGGCGTAAACGGCTTCGTGCTTACACGCAGCCCATTTTCTTCCACGAGTTTTTTAATAACCTCCTCGTCACCGAGCGTATCCAGCACAAACTGTACGATGGCAAATTGCAGCCGCACCAGCCCGCCCTTCAGGTACGCAAAGCGGCTACCCGAGATCTTTGCCGCCCGCTCTTTGTCGAGCATGTCTAAAGGATCCAAAATTTCCCAGTGGTTCTTTGGTTTAAAACCGAAATCTCTCGGCTCGCCTACCGTTTTCGCTATCACATTTTCATCTTCGGTTGCGCCGACCGGAACATCATCTGCCGGCATGTTTGGAATTGCCTTCAGACGTTCGTCATACTTTTCTTCGATTGCTTTGAGCTCAATTTCGCGCGCAGCAATCTCTTCCTTCAGCTGCTTACCTGTCTGCAGTTGCTCTTCCGAAGGCTTCTGGCCCTTCATTTCGGCCGTCAATTGGTTGCGGCGCGAACGAAGCTCTTCTATCTGCGTCAGCTTGCTACGGCGCTCTGTGTCGAGTTCCAAAAGCTCGGCGACCGATACTTTATAACCTTTTTGTTCCGATTTTTCTTGGACGAGTTCGGCGTTCTCCCGAATAAACTGTATGTCTAACATTTTATTAGTGTAGCATGGGGTAAGTAGTATGGGACATGGGATAAACCCATGCTACATATCCCATATCCCTTGCTGCCAATTTGTGTTATAAAGTCTGCTATGGCAGAAATACATGAGCCCAGAGTTTTGGAATTACCAGACAACCCCGAAGCACCAACCGCAAAACGACGCCGCAAAGTCAGGGTCACCGACGTTATATTCTTTGCAATTATCGCAGTTGTCATCATCAGCCTCTCCGTTTTCATAGCTAACCGGCTGAAGTTGAAACATGAAGTTTCGGACGCAAAAGTCGTTGCCAACCAAGTCATTGCCGACCTTGCCAAACAGGACACTGCCGGCATCCGCTCTCTTGGTGACAAGCAGTTCCAAGCCAAAAACAGCGCCGCATCTCTAAACGCACACCTTACTGCTACTGACGTAAACGGTACGAAAATAACCTTTGCGCAGCTGTATGGCGGCACTACGCCCACCATCGTTCAGCAAATCGTAGCTAACAACTCGCGTGGCCAGCATGTAACACTGATTTATGAATACAATGCGCTGAAAGCACCATTTTTCGTCCGAGTCGACACGGCAAAAGCCCCTGGCAGCGACAAATGGACCCTGCAAGCCTTCAGCGCCAGCGCCAACGAAGCCAACCTACTCGGCCAATAAACTACTTTTTCTTTAGTGCAGCGAGCGTGAGTTCGGTACGGCGGCGGGCGTAGTCGCAGTGTTCGCACACGCCGCCCATTATCGATTCACCCACCGGCGGCATGTCGCCGTCCATGCAGACTTTCATTTCTTCCAAAGTCGGTTCAACCCACTCATCGTTGCCAGTGTACGGTATAAGCTTGGTCGTAAAATCGAGTTTGTCCCCAAAACCATCGACGTCTAATCGAGCGTTCGTATAAACAAAGTAACCGGTATTCGAAACCTCAAAATCATTCTGCCGTAGCAGCCATTGGTACACTTCCATCTGCCGCTTGTAGCTGATCTGCCAATCAGAATCTATTGAGACTTCCTTGTCTTTGCTGGTTGCTTTGTAATCCACCACTATCAGCTCACCCGCTTCATTCACCCATATATCATCAACGGCACCGAACACATGCAGGTTCGTTGGTTCATGCAGGGCCACCACGCCCGTAAACGTGTAGCGCCAATCATCCAGCTTTTCGTGCGAAAATGGCACCACACCCGTCAACTTGTTTTTGGTCATAATCGGATGCGGCGTACCAGCTTTGCGATGCACATCGAACTCTTTTTTAAACAGTTCGTCGATGGTTTTATTGATGTTAAACGGCGGCGATCCTGGCCGCGTAATTTTCAAACGCACGTCCAGCCAGAAGCAGCGCGGACACTGTTTGTAGAGCTCGATTTTCGAGCGCGAAACCTTAAACGGCGCACTTTGCCCCGGATGATACGGCTGCGACCGCTCCCATTTATATCCATTCGCCATTGTTATTTAGTATACCAGCGAACTGGTTTACCCAAACCAAAACCATTGTGCTATAGTGGCTGAAATGAAAGTGGCCGCCGAGCTACAACCAGACTATTCCGAACTAGCATTTCTAATGCGTGGTTGCCCTCCGGAAACACCCATCCGCCAAAACACGTATCTGCGCTCTCCAGAAAAATTTCAAGCACAGCTAGAAAGCATGGAAGCATCCCGCAGCAATGCGCGTGTTGTTGCTGTAGTCGCACTCGGTATGGACGTCGTTTTAGTCAAGCGCACCACCAAGCGCAAAGGCTTTGCCCTCCCAAGCGGTAGCATTCACACGTGGCTCAAAGAAAGCATATTAGACGCCGGCGACCGCGAATTGCGGGAAGAAGCCAATGTCAAACCGAAAGATTTACGCGTACAAGACGTGGAAATCCGCACTTTTGAGGAAGTTGGAACAGGCCGCACTAAGCACATAGTCGTTGGCGTGGTAGCAGGACTACTCGCCGAAGAGCAACGTGAAGAAGTAAAATTAACTCCTGACGGAGTCCTGGAAAAACTTGCAGCTGTCGGTCTTTACCATGCAGACGCTTTGCCACCATTAGCGTTTGGCGGTGACCACTCCCAAATAGAACTCGCACTCGGTCGAGCGGCCTAATTCTCCGAGCGCTTCAGCACCTCGCCGAGTAAACGGCCGTACACCGATATTGCTACGATGAACCCAGTACCCATTATGAACGTCAGCCATTCAGCGTCCACCGAAAGCCGCGCCAGTCCAGCAACAAATGAAACGATGATTGCTACCAGCCCTGTCACTGCCAGCCCCATCAACTTCGGTGTCTGTTTGATCACAGCTCGTACTAACAGTATCGAGCCCACAAGTAGTCCGATCGCCAATAGCGAATGCAGCGTCAAAACTATCTGATACACCGCGTGATTCCCAGTATGTGTATCGGCGTCGTACCCAGCAACAGTTGCTAGAGCCAAACCCAGCACAAATTGAGCCGAAAGCCCGCCAAGCATACCCTGCACTTGCCGCTCCACCGAAACCAAGTGTCCAGTGCGTTCCAGCTGTTTTTCCAGAGGCAAAGCCCCACTTAGATGCGTAGTTGCCGCCATAACGTAACCCTCCTACACTTACACTTTTATTATACACTTGGAGACAAGACCGCGAGCGTTTCGATGTGCGGCGTACGCGGGAAAAAGTTATAAACTTCGAAGAATTTGATCTCGTATTTCTCTTGCAACAGCGCCAAGTCCCGCGCCTGGGTCGCCGGGTTACAACTGAGGTAAATAATCTGCGGCGGCACCACTTCCAAACACCTTTCGACTACCTTTGCGTGCAGTCCAGAGCGCGGCGGGTCAAAAATTATCGGCCTATCGCCCACGATGTACTCGAGCGCTTTCTCGGTAGAAGTTTCGACCACCTCTGTTTGCAGACCGGACTTTTCGGCATTCACCCTCGCCATCGCCACAGTTGCCGGGTCAAGCTCAATCAACTCTACCTTCTCTTTCGCAACCGTTAAGCCAATGCTACCCACTCCGGCATACATATCGACTGGGTCAGCTTGGCAGTGTTCACGAATCCGGCTTAGCGCCTTTGTAGTAATCGGTAAATTCACCTGGAAAAAGCTATCGACATCGTACGTGAATTCCTTGCCCAAAAGCTCGTCTTTTAGTTGTACATTGCCAAGTTCATAAATCAGTTTCGTTGCTACAGAAGCCGGACTTTTCGGGTTAGAGTGATATACCCGCAGCCCCTTGACCCCTGACGGCAGCGGTATTTTGGTGAAATTTTCCAATTTTGTGTACAACGCTGCAACTACATCACCGCTTTGACTTGCGCGAACAATAATTGTTTTCAAATCGCCTGCCCGCGGCTTCAGTTTCTGCAGTTCCGCCAGCACAGCCCGAGCCCCAGCGTCCAATGCAGGAATCGCAAGCTCACTGCCCTGCACTATCTGTTTCCCATGGCTCCCACGCTTGTGCAGTGCCAAATGCAGCCCATCGTCATCGCCCCAGAACGAATATTCCATTTTATTCCGGCAGTGCCACTCCTGCTCTTCGTGTACCACACCTTCAAATTCCGGTACCGTTACCTTCTCATGCGCGAATAGATCGCGCACAATCCCGGCTTTGTACTTGTTTTCGGCCTCGTACATCATCATCTGCCACGGACTTGTTGCCAGATAGTTCACTTCCTTGGGTTCAGTGCGTTCCTGTGAAGACTCATATACATCTTCGGCTATAGCCACTGCATACGACCGTTTTTTCTTAATAACCCGCACGCCAACGGTTTCGCCCGGCAGCGCATTCCACACAAACACCTTTCGCCCATCGGCGAGCTCGCCCAATCCTTGCCCACCATGCACGATCTTCGTTATCTTGACCCGTTCGAGCTCCACTAGCCGGAAATCCCCTTCAGGAGCTGCGCCGGAGTATCTACCAGCAAGTCTGGCTCTTTCACCGCCAACGCTTCGCGGCTGTTATAACCCCAAGTCACAGAGGCAATTTTGAGCTTCACTGCCCGCGCTGCAATCACATCGCGCGTCTCATCGCCCACATACCAACTGCTATCCAAGTCCACCCGCTCTTTCTCAATCAGTTTCAGCAGCCGCGGTGCCTTACCGAGTATGCTCACGCCGCCATACACGCTTTTAAAATACTGGTCGAGTTCGTGGTGCTGCAAATAGCTATTCACATTCTCGGTACTGTTACTGCTCAGTATGTACATACGCTCACCCCGGTCCTGCAGCTCTTTCAGGAGTTTGTGTATGCCAGGGTGCGGATGAATATCTTTCAGGTGCTTCTCCAGCATTTTCCGCCCCTTTACGAGCAAAACCGGAATCTTCCACTTCGGCACACCCAACTCACGGATGAGTTCGCCAAGCGATAGGTGCCGATAAGCTGCAATCTGCTCGTCTGGATACGGTTCTGTCCGGCCGGTAAGCTCGCAGAACACATCAATAACCGCCGGCAGACTATCCGCCAGCGTCCCATCGAAATCAAATATTATGGCTTTTTTCATTTCTATATCAGAAGTATACCGTTTTGCGGCCCCAAACTCCTGTTCGTTCTCTAACTATATCACGAAGTAAAAATAAGTAAGATTATGCGGCCTGCAACGGATGAGTCGGGCCAAAATTCTCTTGAACAGCTCGCAGAGAGAACCCAACCAAATCCATTTCCGCTTGCTGTGCAGCTGTGAGCATACCGATTCTTTCGAGCCAAGCTATATCCGGATTGTTTTCACCCGTAATGCCACCTTCGCTCGAGAATTCTTTCACATAACCGTATTCTGGGATAGCAACAGCTAGGCCCCAATCCTCGCGAGGTGAAAAGCCCATATCAGCGACATTGGTTTCCCCGTGTTCGCCCTCTGTAATAACATACTGGCGAAGACCATTCTTATTACCCTTTGCAGTTGGCTCATTGCCGGCCATAAAAAGCAGGACCCTGTCGCCATCTTGCATTACAAAGTTGCTGTCATGTGGGGTGGCCTTGTCGTGGAAGAAATAAAAAGTTTGTGGTCCACGGTGAGTAATCGTCTTAATATACCTGCCGTCAGGCATACGACCGTACGAATCAGCTACTTTTTCTAGATGAGCATCGACATCCATAGTGTCTGGGCCGCCTTCTAAAGCTTGAAATTGGCGAACTGCTTTATCAATCGAGTTTTTAGAAGCTGCTACTTTTTCTGATCGTGTTTTTATTCGCATAACATACTAACATTAGCACAATCACGCTATTTTTGCAAGCTTAATTCACCGGGGCGTAGTCGACATGGCAGGCGCCGCGACCGGTTTTTTCGGTGTATTTTTGGTGGTAGTCCTCTGCCTGATAGAACGGGCCCGACATGGTCACTTCAGTCACGATAGGCTCGCTGTACTTCGGCTGCAGCTCAGAAATCACCTTTTCGGCTATCTCTTTTTGCTCGTCTGTCACATAAAATATGGCGCTGCGGTAGTTTTCACCCACATCTGGACCCTGCCGGTTCAGCTGCGTAGGGTTGTGCATCCGGAAAAATTGCCTTACGAGCGTTTCGTAGGTAACTTTGCTGTCGTCGAATTCAATCAACACTGCTTCGGCGTGTCCTGTAGCGTGCGATAACACACTCTCGTAGGTAGGATCTTCAGTTGTGCCGCCGGTGTAACCGACAATTGTGCTCGTGACTCCCGGCACTTGGTCGAAGTAATACTGCACTCCCCAAAAGCATCCCGCTGCAAAAATCGCCTGTTCCATAACCCTTATTTTAAACCCAGCTTAAGGGTTTCCCAAAATTAGTGCAGTTTCGGATGAAAAGCGAGCACCGGAATGGAGTCGTATTAGAAATACGGCGGAATGAGGAGCGGAACTTTTCGCCGGAAATGTGCTGTTTTGGGGAAGTCTACTCGGTTACTTCTACATCGCGCCAAAAAGCGACGTAGTTGGCGTAGTCTTTTTTGACGATGTCGAGCGAGCTGGGTTTGGGTTCCGGGTAGCTCCAGGCGCTATCTTTGCTCCAGTTGTCGCCAGTTCCGACGTCGAAATACTGGCACTCACCCTTCCACGGACAGTAATAGGGCGTGTCGCTCTTGCGAAAGAAATCCTGCTTCAGGCTGGCTGGCGGAAAATACCAGTTCTGCTCGATATAAATCAGATTGTTGCGTTCAGCTTCTGCCACGACCTGGCCGTTCCAAATTGCTTTCAAGCTTTTTCACCTTCGCGTAGCTGTTTGAACAAACGGGCGAAGCTGAGCAACTCTGCAAAAAGCTTGCCAAGGTTACGTTCGTAACGCTCGCGGTGCTCTTCTTTTATACTGCCGTCTTCGTTGAACATCTTATCGACAAATGGGAAATACACGTCCCAACTGAGCGCTACGAGTCCTGTTTCTCGAATTGCTGTGAGTAGTGCCTCCACCGCTCGCACGCCACCCCAGTTACCATCGCTGGCTCCGGCAAATGCGACCGGCTTGTGGTTGTAGAGCTGCAGCTCGCTATCGAGCATGCGTTTGAGCGTGCCTGGGAAGCTGTGGTTGTACTCGGGGGTGACTATGAAAAATGCGTCGGCCTTGCCCACGATTTCGCTGTAGCGTGGGTCTTTACCTTCTGGGTCGTTGCCGTCGCCCGGGAAATAGAAGTCGGACGGGTCTACGAAGATGACCTCTACTCCTTCTAATTTCCTCGCTTGGTCGGCAACGTAATGAGCCGCTTTAATAGATTGGCGCTGCGCTCTGGTCGTGCCAGCAAGCACCGCTAAAGTAATGGTTTCAGCCATAAATTCCCCCATCGAGTTTATGTATATCAGTATGGTTCAAACCGTAATAATGCGCAATCTCGTGCCAGAGCGTATGTCGGATTTCGTCGTAGAGCTCCACCTCGCTGCGGGCGCGCATGAGCAATGGGTATTTGAACAGCGTTATCCGATCTGGGTACAGGCTGTGCTGACCCTGGCGCTGGCTGAGCGGAATGCCTTGGTATAGCCCTAATAGTGTCTGATCATTGCGGAGTTTGGCGACTTCACGTTGCTCGGCATCTGGCGCATCGGCGTACAATATCGCCACGTTTTTCACACGGTCGCGATGCGTTTTTGGTAAACTATCGAACGCCCGGTCGATGAGTTCTTGGAAGTGTTCGTCGGTGATATCTAACATTACTATATAAAGTATAGCATAGGTTTACAGAAATTCATTTGTGCGATTTATAGCGGTTGTGGTTAGGGAACAACGTGGCTATAATCAACCTATGGAAGAGCGCGACGAAACTTTCATGAGACTGGCTATCGCGCAAGCTCAAGCATCTAAGCGGGCGGGCGATGTTCCCTTCGGCGCCATCGTAGTACGAAACGGAAACGTTATAGTTGCGGCTAGCAACAGCGAGCATCTGGACCAAGATGTTACGAAACACGCAGAGGTAAAAGCCATTAGCGCCGCCAGCAAAATGCTTGGCCGCCGAGACCTAAGCGACTGCGAATTTTATAGCACTGCAGAACCCTGCCCGATGTGCGCAGGCGCCATATTTAACTCGTGCATCAGCCGGATTGTATACGGTATGTCGCGCGATGACCTACCCCATTTGTTCCGCACCCGCTCAATCCGCATAAAAGAGCTCGCAAACGACTGGCACTATGACCCCGAAGTTGTAGGTGGAGTTCTAAAACAAGACGTTATAAACGTATTCCTAGACTACAAAGAAGCGTTTCGGGTGAAGCCACAGGCGTACGGCTCCAAAGCGTCCTGACTTACTCTTTAAATCTACGTTTGTCTACTTCGCCCAAATATGGCATCGGATCAGGACGATCTACTAGGTCAAAGCTGCGCCTAGTTTCTTCCGATGTAACTGTCTGCGCGCCCACGGGAAATGCTTCATCAAAGAGTTTTTTTAGGTCTTTGTTGTCTCGGGCATACTCAATTTCGGCAGCTAGGAGCCTGAATGGATCCGGTTGTTCTGCCTCCGTTACCAAATCTACATCTTCGTCTTGGGTTGCTTCAATAGATAATTGGGTGATGATATGCATCATGCCTGCACCTAGAAGTGCTACTGAAAAGCCATTGTAATTTGAGGACCTTGGAAAAGCTGGTTCAAATCGCCGTATTAGTGTCAAAAAACTAGGAAGAGCATTTAAAGCTTCGAGTGAGTTCACTGCAAAGTTTTTACGATGAATATCATTTACTGTCCTAAGCGTAGTTGCATTGTATGGTAGTGGTACGTCCCCGCCAGCCTCATTTACGGTACCAGCATAAAATAATATACCCCTATTGAGATCCCTTAGCATGAGGTCCCTTTGCGTATCTGGGCCTTCAATACCAAGAGCGTCTGCACAGCCTCTGCCAATAGTCATTAAAAAAATCCGATACATTCGATCGGGCAAGGTAGGCAGGCCGCTGTTTGCCAAGAAACCACGCATATGATCAAGCTCAGGTGGAGTAGCACCGCCACATAAGACCGTAACATGTTCACTTTGTTCGTCTTCCAGAGGTACGTATGGAAATGTTTCGCCACGTATCATATGGAAATTTTAATCCTAAGTTTTACAGATGACAATCTGTTTTTTTAGGCGGCTCCGGGTTCGTATTCTACGAGTTGGAATCGATTGAGCAGGTGTACATTTAGCTGCCTCGTGATTTTGATAAGTTCTTCATCACCCCTGTACAACTCGGGAAGGGATGGATGAATGAACATCGTAAATCCGAAATCTCTGTCGCCATATGCCAGGAAACTCGTATAAATTCTCGGAGTCCACAGGCTGTGGTTTGTGAAGTTTACGAAAAATTCTAATCGCCCAAGCCCGTATGCCTCTGGGTCTGGGGCTTCCCAATTATATTCCGCTCCACGTGGAGTGTATCCAATTGTGTCCGGATATAATTCCGCCTCGCATATTGCGTGTGCTACCCTTAAAAACTGCCCTGCCTCTGTGTTGTCATACAGATGCTCGAGACTTTTCGGCATATTTATCCTTCGAGTTTCAGGCGTTTAACGAGCCAGTCGCGCGGGAGGATGCTTAGGAACCAGCCGGCGCGTGGACCGCTAGTTTGGCCGATGATGAGCCTGTACAGAGCTTGGAACATCTCTTTTGGCTGCAGTCCGGTTTCGTCTTTGCATTCGTAAATTGCATTGTGGAACCAGCCGCCATCGGCGTCTTCTGGCGCCTGTTCTATCTTCGGTGCAAGCAATGCGAAGAGCTGCTTTTCTTGATTACTGAACTGGCTGGTATCGACAGTTTGAAGCAAAGAGAACTTAACATCTGCAGGTGCACGCAGTTCCAGCCATCCATCAATGAATTTCAGCTCGGCACGGATGATGTCGGCATCTTCTTTGGCGACCTGTGCATACTCGGTTCTTTCAATGATAGCTAGCGTTTTTTCGGGGTCTTTGAGCGCTGCCTGATAGCTCGCGACCAGATGACTGAAAGGCACCCGGCTAACTGTCTTATGGTCTATTCCACGTGTGCAAATGTAGAGCAGTTGTTCTTCGCTCTCAGTGCGGTCGGTTCTGTTCGCAAATGCCGCAAACTGATCCATGAGCAGTACGACGCCGTTAACCGGGTCGAAATAGAGTCGTTTTGCCGGAGGTGCGTTGAGCACAAAATAACGAATAACTTCTGCTGGCATAATTCGTGAGCCCTCAACTGCATCCAAGCCAGTCCCCTTGCTCGCACTCATTTTTTTGGTGTCACCCACCATATTTATGAAGTCGTATGGCACAGGAATCGGCGGTTCGGCCTCATATACGTCCTGCATAATCTGAACGCCGGTGTCATAAGAGCTACCCGCACTAGCATGGTCACGACCGAATGGTTCAACTTGCACATTCAGCAGCCACCAGCGACCAGGCCAGTCCAAACGCCAATCGAGTTTTACTTCGCCCTTGTCATAAAGGGCATCCTTTTCAGCGCCATCCTTATCGATGTAGCGGACAGTCTTGGCCTCTTTATCTATACTTACGAATTGTCGGTTTTTTAGCCGGCCATTTTCTAGGATTTGAATGGGAGTCCAGTGTTCATCGAGCTGCCTGCCCGAAATCGTTTCGAGCGCAGCTTTTGCTTGTGGGATACGCTCCAGGCACCGTTCGATGGCCGGGACAAAGAATCCGCTGCGGTATTTTTCGTGCGAACGCACAAACTCGACTTCTATGCCGAGCGTCGCACAGCTATCTATGAGCCCCTGCATGAAATAATCGCCATAAGAAACCGCCTTGCCATCTGGTGAGGGCACATCGCAGAGCGGAAGGCCCAAATACTGCTCGAAATCTGCTGGTACGTTTACCGGGATTTTACGGAGCGCATCAAGATCATCTGAAAAATAAATGTGCTTCGCTTGCCTACCACGACGGCGGAGTTCTAGCATGATTGCGTCACACGTTATGAGTTCGCGTAAATGTCCGAGGTGGTAAGTGCCACTTGGTGATCCACCCGATTCGACCAAAATCTCACCTTCGGGGTGTTTGGCGATGAGTTCGTCTGCTATTTGGTTGAGCCATTGCATAATTCGAGGCTAATTATATCTGTTAAATGAGAGTAAGTACAGAGACCGGAATTGGCTGAAAAGAAAACAACCCGCCGCAAGCGGGTTGTTTGGGTGTCCATGGACGAGACCTACGCTATAGCGTGGATTTTGTATGTCGTTGTTTCCGCAGGCGTCACAATTTCGACATTTTCGCCTTCTTTTTTGCCAAGAAGTGCTTTGCCGATTGGTGATTCGTCGCTGATTTTCTTGGCGAGTGGGTCAGCCTCGATGGTTCCGACCACCTGGAATACCAGCTCTTTGCCCTTGGAGTGTTTGAGTGTCACAGTAGAACCAAGTCCAACAGACTTGCCTTTACCGGCCTTAATGACCTCTACATTGGCGAGGATGTGCTCAATCTCTTCAATCCGGCCGTCGTTGCGTTCCTGCTCTTGGCGAGCGCTCTGGTATTCGGCATTTTCTGCAAGATCACCAAGTTCGCGGGCAACTTTTATGGCTTCAGCGGTTTCAGCGCGCTTAACACGCAGAGCGTCTAATTCGCTCTTGAGTTCATCGATACCAGCCTGTGTCAGGTGAAACAGTTTTTTCATGGGTTTTTCTCCTTGTGTCTTGGTCAGAACCCTTTAGGGGTGACAGTCGTTACCCGGGTTGGATAGTAATAGTACCTGCTTACGCCGAGGCGGTCAAGGTACTTTTGAGCTTTTCTAGGTCAATTATAGAGTTCTCAGAGGAAGTCCGGGCTTTGTACTCAAACGCACCCTGTTCTACGGTCTTTGCGCTCACCACTACGCGGTGCGGGATGCCGAGTAGATCGGCGTCGGCAAACTTCTCGCCGGGGCGAGCATCTCGGTCATCATACAACACCTCTACTCCTTGGGCCTGTAATTCGTCGTACAGTTTGTCCGCGGCTTGTGTAACGGCATCTTCGGTGCCTAGCCGCGCCAAGTACACCCGAAACGGTGCGATGTTGTCGTGCCATACCAGGCCTTTTTCGTCTGACATCTTTTCGGCAATTACTCCGATGAGCCGTGTGACGCCAATACCGTATGACGCCAGATAAATCGGTTTCTGGTGGCCGTCTTCGTCGGTGTAGAAAATCTTCATCGATTCAGACTTGTCGGTGCCGAAATTGAAGATATTGCCAACCTCGGCGCTTTTTACCTTTTCAAGCTCGTCTTTGTTGATTCCGAGCTCTTTTACGGCTTCGTCGAGCACTTCTTCATTCACGGCCACGTTTTTACCTTTGTGCACAAACAGTACGTCTTCGCCGGCGTCGCAAACGGTCTGAAATTCATGGCTAAATTTGGTGAACGCACCGCCGCTCGCAAACGTTACATATGTGTCCTCGCCTATCCCTAAGCGTTCATAGACACGTTTGTATGCTTCAATGACTTGGTTGTAGTAGGTGTCGAGATCTTCGGCGCTCGCATGCAGCGAATACATGTCTTTCATAACGAATTCGCGGCCGCGCATTACCCCGCTCTTGGCCCGAAGCTCGTTTCGCAGTTTGGTCTGGAATTGATAGACGCTGGTCGGCAAGTCTTTGTAGCTTTGTACGTAGCGCTGCATCATACCCATGATCGGTTCTTCGTGACTCCAGGCCAGGCCAAGTTCTGTGCCATCTTGCAGCTTGGTTTTAAACCATACATCTACGACTTTTTCGTCCCACCTTGTGGTTTCTTCCCAAAGCTCTTTCGGCTGCAGGTTGGTCATAATCAGTTCTTGGCCGTTAATTGCGTTCATCTCTTCGCGCACGATACGCTTGATGTTTTCGAGCACCCGTAGGCCGAGCGGTAGATATGCGTAAACCCCCGCCATTTCTTTATGCACGTATCCTGCCTGGATGAGCAGCTGCGCATTTTTAGACGTTTCGTCGGCTGGGACGGTTTTGCTGGTTTTAGTGAATAGTTGCGTTACTCGCATGTGTTTTGTTCCTCGTTAATATTTCAGAAATGAGCAAAGAATATACTACCGCCTAGGCGGGAGCTGCCATAACCTTGAAGTCCCAGAGGTTTTCATTGCCCCTATTGTACCTTAATGGACGTGTAAGATGTAGAGGCTGATAAATGCGATACTGTTCTTGAGGCCATGCAGGAAAATTCCCGGCCATAAGCTGTCCGTTTTTTGCCGGAGATAACAGAGAACCAAACTCAGGGTGAACGTATCGAGTGCCGCTACCCACAGCAGCGGTTTGCCGCTGCCAAATTCTAGATGCGCAGCCGCAAATAAAAAGCTGGTAAGTAGCGCTGCACTCACAGGTTTCAACGTATTTCGAAGCCCGGTATAGACGAATCCCCTAAATACCGTCTCCTCTACAATCGGGGGCAAAACGACCAGACTCAAAAATGTCAAAATTAAACCCGCTCCACCAACGACATTGTCGAACCCAAGCTCCTGTTTCTGATCGACATTTAAGCCAGTAAATAGATGTGTCGCTACTTGCAACACAATGATGTACCCAATGAAATAGACTGCGAATCCGGCTAGTGTGTACAACAAATCGAACCAGCGGATGTGCTTCCAACCTATGGAACTCAAGCTCGCTTTGCGGCGGCGGATAAACCACCAGATGGCGCCGAATGTCATCGCTTCGGCAAATAGCACAAAGAAGAATTGCGCCACGACTGAGTTGTCTAGCCAGGTCGTTGCCCGAGCCTGGTCCCAGCCGCGTAGTAACGGATACAGATACACAATTACACCGGCAAAAATCTGTGCGGAGAAAAACACTAGGGTCGCGTACAGCACCGCGAACCATGGGCTCCATGGCACCTTACTGCTTGTCACGGCTGCAGTTTGATTTACTGGTTGCTCTACAACCTCAGCCCCTTTGACAGGCTCAACTGTTTTCAGTTCGTCGCTCATTCACTCTATTCTAGAAGAAACGTTTCACATCTACCACAGTGATAACGATGATGAGTACCATCAGCACTGCGAAACCGGTGCCATAAATGGCCTCTTCCGCCTGGGGTGATATGCGTGTTTTGGTAACGCGCGAGTACAACATTACGAACAATCGGCCACCGTCTAGCGCCGGTATCGGCAGCACGTTCATAATCGCCAGCGTCAACGATATTACGGCAATTATAAGCAGCATGAATTGATAACCGAGCAAGCTGCCATCTTTCAAAATCACGAAGATACCGACCGGCCCTGATACCTGGCTGCTGGCCGTAGTCTGAGCGTTCTCGCGTGCGGCATGGTTACCGGTGAGCGCACCGGCGAATATCCCCCCTAAGCCCGCCAGTGCGTGCCCCAGCCCCTGGTAGGTTAACGCTGTCAGTTGGGCACTTAAGCCCACTGCGACTATCGGTGCCGACCAAGTCGAGCGCTGCAATGTGAATTCGGCGGGTTCGATACCAAGGTAGCCCTTCGGGTTATCAGTTTTCTTGCTCGCATCCACTTCCTGCGTGCCGCGCAGCGTGGCCTCTGTGGTCTTGGTCTGGCCGTCGCGCACATACGTAACTTTCACCGGTTCACCGGCAAATTGCTTGGTAATAGTCGGTAGTTTGGACGCAGTTGTCACCTGTTTACCACCGATGTTTACTAATTTATCTCGAGGTTGCAATCCTGCCTTGCTGGCCGGGCTGTTCGGTTCGATATAGCTGACAAGTACGTTGTTCCTAGCGACTTTGGTATCGCTTTTAATCGTGAACTGATTGTCGAGCAGTTTCGGCATGCCAATGAGCGCGAGAATGGTGAATAACACTAGAGCCGTAACCAAGTTCATAAACACGCCGGCAAGCATTATTTTTACCTTCGTTTTGGTGGGCGCTGCTCCGTAACTGCCCTTGCCCGTGTCGCTATCGTGCTCGCCTTTCAACTTCACAAAACCGCCGAGCGGCAATGCGTTTACGGTGAAATTCCAGCCGCCTTTGGTCTTTCGCTTATATAAACGTGGCGGGAAAAATATGCCGAATTCCTCAACATCGACGCCGCCGCGCCGCGCCGCAATAAAGTGCCCCCATTCGTGCACTACCACGAGGCCTATGAACAGAATTAGGCCGACAATTAGTAAGAATATCCCCATATGCTCACATTATTATAACAAGGAGCGCGCGCAGGAGCTACCACAGACTCCCGGTCAGCAGACCCGGAGGTGGTAGCAAGCCCGGCTGTCTGAAAGACGGCCGGGTAAAGCGTAGGGGAACCCCCACGGAGGTTCCCCTTCAGACCATGACCGAGATGCCGCCGAAGGCGTACCCCGCGTAAGCGAAAAAGGAAATCGCTTACGCGTCCGTCCGCGGTCGCGGACCAGTGGGCCAGTACGCTGGCCCACTGCATATTGATTGAAAGGGGAACCTCCATGGGGGTTCCCCTACGCCGAGCCGGCCTGTGGCCTGGCTCTGCTTACCCTTCCGGTCCTGCAGACCGGGCGTCTGTGGTATTTATGCACCAAAACGGCGGTGGCGCTGGGCGTATTCGTCGAGCATTTCATTCAGCTCTTCCACACTGAAATCGGGCCATTTAGTCTCTGTAAACATCAGTTCGCTATAAGCGGCATTCCAGAGCATGAAGTTGCTCAGGCGTTGCTCACCAGACGTACGAATAATAAGATCAACCGGCGGAACGCCGTTGTCTTTCAGTTTTTCTGAAATACTTTCAGCAGTGAGTTCAGAGGGTCGGGCACCTTCCGCCACTAGTTCTTTCATAGCTTCGACAATCTCTTGTTGGCCGCCGTAATCCAGGCAAAATAACAATGTGCCACGCTTGTAATCTTTGGTTTCGGCTTCGGCGTTGTGGATGGCTTTCAGCAGCGCCTTGCCGAGCCGCAGTTTGTTGCCGAGCACTTGCAGCCGTACGCCGTGCCGTTTCAGGTTGCCGAGTTCGTGCCTAAAAATCCACAAAAACAGCTTCATGAGCTGTTTGACTTCGTCTTTCGAGCGGCTCCAGTTCTCGGTCGAAAATGCGTAGACCGAAACATATTCCACTCCGCGGTCCATGGCCGCATCGAGGATTTTTTCCATATTACGATATCCCGCTTTGTGGCCTTCGTAAATTGGCAAGCCGCGCTCTTTTGCCCAGCGCCGATTTCCGTCTAATATGAGCCCTAAATGTCTTGGTACGGTGCCTACTTCACTCATGCCTGCCTCGTTATCGAAAACTCTACTAGGTTGTGCAACATACTAGTGTACTGTTTGCTCCAACCACTTCTTACAAGTACTGCCTGAGCGTCTTTGGCTGACCGGGCAGTTATATCTTGTGCGTACGCTACAGACCCTGTGTCTTCTAAAATTTCGCGAACTATCATCAAATCTTTTTCACTTGCAGTAACACTTCCTAGTATACTCCTGAGTTGCTTCACACCATCGGGCTTCGCGTGATTTAGCGCATGGAAAACCTGCAGTGTAAACTTGCCCTCTCGTATGTCATCCAGGTTCGGTTTGCCTGTTATTTTCTGGTCCGCGAATATGCCCAGATAGTCATCGTGCAGTTGAAACGCGACGCCTGCCGGTAGGCCGAATTTCCGACAAATCTCAAGAGTTTTTGGCGTTCCCTTGCCTGCCAGCGCGAACCCACATTGCATAGGATTTATAAACGTGTAGTAGCTGTTCTTGGCCTGGTATTTACGCATAATGTCGGCCTCGTGAACTTCGCGGCCGATCTGCTGGAACATGTCGTCTATCTGGCCAATTCCGGTCGTCACGATATTCGTATGCATGAGCTGCATTGCCTGCTTTAGATCGTGTGCATTTGCATCGATATCGGCAACAACCAAACTGGCCATGTGCTGCGCCAATTGGCCGACGTTCACGGCCATCATCTGCGCTTCGTGCAGATCGACTTTCGGGTCGGTTTGCTTCAGGTATAGCTCGTGCACCGTTGGTTCGCCCCGCCTTAGTGCCGATTTATCCATCACGTCGTCTATCACGAGCAGGTAGTTCTGCATGAGCTCGAGCGCCACACCCATCTGCACACCAGGCTTACCAAGATGCGTTCCGGCAGCCTCATCATAAGTCGCGGCAGCGAGCGAGCCACGGATTCGCTTGCCTTTGCGCAAGCTGTATTCACGCAGACGCTCTATACCCTGCTTCGCAGGCTCAGAGAGATCTATGCCCAGGCGTGCCGGAAACTCATCGAACGCCGTTTCCAGCGCCGAGTTTATAGCGTTACGATATTCATCAAAGACTGCGAGCGTCTTCGTCATGCCGACTCCGGCTACACCGTCATTATTTCTTCTTCTTTGGCCTTGCTGGCAGCTTCTATCTGAGATGTGGTGGCTTTGAGCGCATCTTCGAGCTGGCTGCTGTAGCGTTTGGCGTCGTCTTCGCCGATTTCTTTGTCTTTTTTGGCATTATCTATCGCATCTAGTGCTTCTCGGCGAATGTTGCGGAGCGATATCATAGCCTCTTCGTGCTTACTGCCAAGTTGTTTCACGATTTCGCGGCGGCGTTCTTCGTTTAGTGCAGGAATCGGCACGCGAACCACGCGGCCGTCATCGCTTGGGTTTAGACCCAGGCTTGGGTTATCGCGGATTGCACTTGCAATTGCCTGAATGTTGTTCGGGTCGAACGGTGTAATTTGCAAAAGTTGTGCCTCCGGCGCCGTAACATTCGCAACTTGGTTCAGCGGCATCGGCTGGCCATACGCTTCCACCATCACACCATCGAGCATGCTGGCACTCGCCCGCCCAGTGCGCAAACTTTTCAGTTGTTCTTGATAATGCGTGTACGCGCCGTCTAGTTTAGACTTCGTATCAGATATAACTTGGTTCGGGTTCATCAAAAATAGTCTCCTTGGTGTTCAGGAGACTATTGTACAGTTTAACTTACCAGTTTTCTACTTATCTAACTGCCGCCTGCACGCCCAGCTTCAATTTCATGAAGTGCACCAGCAAATGCAGACGCGGCATCTCTACTGGTAAATATCATTTCGACTTGAAGGTAATCTGCCTCTCTATCATCTTCGACGGGGTGAATAACAACCCTGTTACCATTTCTTATATCTTGTTCGCTAAACGCAATGAGCGCCGCTTCTTGCATCAATTGAGCGCGATTAGGATCAATTGGAAGATCAAGTGGACGCCCTGATCCACTGTTTGCAAAAAGAGCATCTGGGTTTAAAAATGTCATTGTGAGTTTTGTCGCTTTCTACTACTATTTTACACCTGGTGTGCAAGTGATTTTAATTAGTGATTTTTCTCATATGCTCCGGTAGGTTTTTTCACGCCACATCTAATAAGTATGCTTGCGCCTCACTAGCTGCATCGATGATTGCCTCCGGCACGGGTACCGTACTCGAAACTACTATCTGCCCGGTGAGCCTGAGCGTACGCGGACTGGCAATATGCATGTATTCGAGCCACGTAGTGTCTTCACCATTTGCCACATACATGCTCAGATTGCGCTCTGGTACTTCACTTTTATTTACGATGTATTCGACACAACTTGCCACATCTGCCGCAGATATAGCTTTAGGCACTAAAATCCGCTGCCTTCTGGCATCCGCCTGTTCATCCATAACATTTGCTACACCGACGAGTATGGCGTTTTTCGATGGATATGCTGCAGCGTTGTTTATAAATGGCTCGCCAATCAACCCCACACCCCTCCGCTGCAACGCACGATGAGATGGGCTCGGGGGCCCGGAGACGATGGCTGTATTAATGCCGCTACTGCGCAAAACATATGCAGTGAAGTCGTTGATTCGTTGGCCCCGTGCGTCATACGCCACCCTAGTAGCGAGCCCGTCTTCGCGAAGCTCTCGCAATGCTCCCAGCTGCGCACTGGGCCGCCCGCCTTGTCTGAGCAGATAGCTTCCAACATTCAGGTGCGCCGTTTGCTCCACCACTCTTCCTACTGAATCTCCCTCTAGCTGAGGGGGTACACTAACCACTAAACTAAGCGTGCGTTCAACGCCGCCATTATGACTCATTTACTCGGGAACTCCTTTTACTTTTAAAAACCAACTACCTGTCTACGCATATACTATATAACGATTTTACCGATATAAGGTCAGTGATTTATCGCATTTGCGGTTCCTGCAAAGTGCTTTATAGTTAGAAGTCACCCCTCAAAAAAATAGGCCGTAGTGGCCTATTTTACATGTTATTTCCGGCTTAGAGGTTCAGAGCGAGCTCGCCGATGCGCTGGAGCTGATCATCGGTAAGTGAGTCCAGTGGGCCGCCTTTTTCTCGTTTGATAAGTTTGATGGGTTTTATGTTTTTGCTCATGGTTTTTGTTTTGCTTTACTAATCACTAATATACACCATTTTTGCTAAAAACACAAGTACTTTGGCGCGTAATAGTATTGTAAATTTGTTCACACATACAAAACGCCCTGCCGTAGCAGAGCGTTTGACTACATTTTCGACACAAAGCGTTACGGCTTAAGATACTTCGCCGAGGGCGATGCGGCTAAAGCGGCGGACGACGACGTTTTCGCCAAGGCGGGCGCCGTGCTCTTTTACGTATTCGCCGACATTAATGTCCGGGTTCTTTACGAACGGTTGTTCGAGCAGGCAGCGTTCTGCGAAGTATTTCTTCAGTTGGCCATCGACAATTTTGTCGGCAATGTCTGCCGGCTTGCCTTTCAGCGCGTCGCTGGCGAGCAGCTCAGCTTTCTTTGCTTCGCGTGCTTCGGCCGGAATGTCTTCGCTGCTGACGTATTCAGGTGCAGAAGCTGCGATGTGCATTGCCACATCCTTCACGAAGTTGGTAAAGATTTCATTGCGAGCCACAAAGTCGGTTTCGCAGTTTACTTCTACTAGCACGCCGATACGGTTGTCGTGGTTGTACGTACCGACCACGCCGGCACGGGCTTCGCGCTCACCGCGCTTTTCGGCCTTGGTCAGACCTTTCTTGCGCATTGCAGCCAGTGCCTTGTCAAAGTCGCCGTCGGCTTCTTCGAGCGCCTTTTTAGCGTCAGTTAGACCAACACCAGTTAAGTCCTTCAGTCGCTTAACTTCTTCAATACTTACTGCCATGTACAATTCTCCTTCGTAGACAATTTTTAATTATTAATTTTGTAATTTTTGTTTAATTTTCAAGGTTTAAAAACTAAAAATTAAAACTTAAAAATTAAGCTGCCTTCGGCGTTTCGGTTTTGTCGGCCGGTTTGGTTGCTTTGGCCTTGCCAGCCTCGACGGCAGACTTCATATAGTCAGCTACGAGCTGCAAAGCTTTGATAGCGTCGTCGTTCATAGGAATCGGATAGGTGATGTCGGTCGGGTCAGCATTGCTGTCGACGATGCCGACGATAGGCAGGCCGAGTTTCTTGGCTTCCTTAACAGCGTTAACGTCGTGCACGACGTCGAAAACGACGACCGCGCCTGGCTTAGCGTTGAGTTCTTTGATACCGCCGTACAGCGTGTTCAGAGAGTCGATTTCTTCTTGGAAGCGCTGGACTTCAAGCTTGTTGAACTTGCCAGCGAGCTCACCGGAAGCCATCTTGTTTTCGAGGTCGACCAGGTGCTTGATCTGACCACCAATGGTGTTCCAGTTGGTGAGCATGCCGCCGAGCCAACGATTGGTGACATAAGGTTCTTTGGTGTCGGTAGCCAGCTTGAACACGATGTCCTGGGCCTGGCGCTTGGTACCAACGAAGAGAATCTGCCGGTCTTTGCTAGCAGTATCCTGCAAGAAATTCAGTGCAGTCTCGAGCCGGTCGACCGTTTTGGTAAGGTCAATGATGTGGCTGCCGCCGCGCTTGCTGTGGATGTACTGAGACATCTTTGGGTGCCAGCGGCTGGTCTGGTGGCCAAAGTGCGCACCGGCTTCTAAAAGTTGTTTTATGTCGACGTCTGTCGCCATAGTGAATAGATCCTTCCTGTATCCTTGGTTCTTGAGCTGGGAGCTCCGTGACACCTACATGGTGGCCACAGAGAGGACACGTCCCGCCTGCTTCATTAGTTGACCGGTTCATTGTAACAGATACGGCTCCCCTGTTCAAGCCGCAGAACTAAATTCTTTGGTTTCGCTGCAAGTTTACCGTATAATTATCACCAGAGTCGTAACAGATAAACAAAAACAACAAAAATGAGCCGCTCGCACCGTCAAGCCAACTTCTTGCAAGCCCTACCCGCCATTATGGTTGTAGTGGTGGGCGGGTTTTTCGGAGTTGAAGCGCTGCAATCCAGCTTTGCAGCTACAACATACACGAACAATCCAACAGGGACTGCTGACTACTGTAGCCTCTCCGGGTCAACCACGATTATCTATGGCTGGGCATATGACGCAAATGCCCCTGCGGGGCCTCTGCCGAACGTAAATGTGAATGTAGCCGGAAAAACGTACACCGTAGCAAGCAGCATTGCGGGCTATCGTGATACGCAGATAAATAACTATTTGAGTGGCAGCGCAAGTTATGCTGGTGCCCCACATATGGGAACCTATGGCTGGAGGCTGAGCCTGTCAGGCATTTACAAAGGTGGCACCTACACATTCGGAGCGGGTACCATCATCAACTATGGTGCAGGAGTAAATACAGCGCTATTCATAAACACTAATCACTATGTGGATGGTGATACCACGAAACCTTACTTCGCCAGCAACAAGATTCCAGATGCATGTTTAGCGGCCCAACCCGTACCTCCGCCAGCTCCGGCTCCAGCCCCAACTCCTTCGCCGTCCCCGTCGCCAACTCCTTCGCCATCGCCTTCGCCAAGAAAAACCACCCCATCTCCCGCCCCTTCGCCCACACCTACGCCGGCACCTGCCCAGACCAGCAATGCGAACGGCACGGTTACGGCTGGCACAACAAGCGCAGTCCTGGTTATTCCGGCGGATGGTGCCAGTAAAGTACGCGTTTCGTACGGCCTGCCCGGAAACAATCCGCTGAATACCGACGACCAAGCCGTGAATGGCCCGACGGTAAAAATCAAGCTGGGCAACCTAGATGCAAATTCCCAGTACACGTATAACATTATGCGCACGAACGCAGCTGGCTCATCTAGTAAGTCAGCTGCCGCAACGTTCTCTACCTCTGGTTTTGCGATTGCGCTCAAATTTACCGATAACAGCAACCGGCCAGTTACCGACCTAAAGGCGAGTATCGACGACAAAGCCAAAACCTCTGCCACTACCGATAAAAACGGCACACTGCTGTTCAAAAACCTGGCCGAGAAAAAGTACACCATATCCTTCACGTATAACGGAAAGAGGTTGACCAAATCGTACGATACAAGCGACAATAGCCAGCCGCAGTTCGATGCAAACGACACTCCGGCTGTGATAACACTCAGCGATACCATCAACCTAGAAAAACTGGCGCTTGCACCGCAGCCTGCACCTAAAGAAAGTATCGGAACGATAATTGCGATCGTGATTGCGGCGCTTGCCGCAGTAGTCATATTTTTCGTATGGTTTATGCGCAGACGTCGAAGGAACAATCAATTGGCCGCCGAATACAGCGCGTTGGGTAGTTTTGGACACACGGCGGTCACGAGCCCGCCTGCCCAACCCCCGATGAATCTGCCGACCCACGCTGTGAGCAATGCCCCGCTCCCCGCTCACGCCGGTGAATCCCTGCGTGATATGGTTGTGCTCTCCATGCACAATCAGGGGCAGCAACAACCGGGCGGACACCAGCCGACCGTAGCCGAGCGCTCTGCTGCCCTACCGCCGCAAGAGCCAATTTTGCCGCCAAAGCCGCCGGCACCGCAGATTCATTTAGACCATACGTCTGATAATTCGGCCGACCATAGAGACAAACCGGAACACAAACCTGCCGCTGCTCACGAACAACACCATAAAACTGCTTCCACGCACAAAGACGATGATGGCGGCAAAGTGCTCCATATAGATCACCGCAAGAACATTAGTTAGCTTTGACCGGGGTTGACCCGTGACTAACAGAGGTGGTATACTTACGCTTAACTGTTTGGGATACGCCGATTGCATTTCGCCCGATGCTAACCGGCCGCCAACATACGAAATCAATCAAGGGCAAGAGGTTACACCTAATGAAAAAGGATTTACATCCTAAGAACTACCGCCTTGTTGTGTTCCAAGATTTGAACAACAACGAGACGTATCTGACCCGTTCCACGGTCGCCACCGAAGACGTAATCAAGCTCGACGGTGTTGAATACCCGTTAGTAAAGGTACACATCACTGGTAGCTCTCACCCGTTCTACACCGGTGAGGAGCGCGTGCTCGACATCGAAGGTCGCGTCGACAAGTTCAAGTCCCGCGCAGAAGCTGCCGCCAAGGCTAAAGACGCACGTATCGCTGCCGCCAAAAAGCAGAAGACCCGTGCCGCAGCCAAAGCTGCCAAAGCATCTGACGAAGCTGAATCTAAATAGCTACGCTTTCTTAAACCGTCCGTTGATATCTATTCACGGGCGGTTTTTGTATATACTTAAAACTAAGGAAACATATGGAGCAAAAAGAAGCCGCATTTCGCCAGGAATTATCCGAACTCGAATCTCGCTTGCGGGATCCGGGAATCTATAGTGATGCCTCATATCCTAAACTTGCCAAGCGTCAGAAGTACCTCGAAGGAGTTGTGGCACTATTTGACCGCAAAAAGCAGCTTCAGGAATCATATCGGCAAGCATCTCAACTCGTGAACAGCGACGATGAGCTCGCCGAACTTGCCCAGGAAGAGCTGCACGAAACTGAAGCAGCATTGGTTGTTGTCGACACGCGATTAATTGAGGCCTTGACACCGAAAGATCCGAACGATGAAAAGGATGTGATTATTGAAATCCGCGCTGCAGCTGGTGGCGACGAGGCAAGCCTGTTTGCGGCAGACCTGTACCGCATGTACAGTCGTTGGGTTGAAGCACATGGCTTCAAGATGGAACTTATCTCCGAAAGCCCTTCCGAAGTCGGCGGTTTCAAGGAAATCGTATTTGCCGTTCGTGGCGACGACATCTATAAACAGCTCAAATTCGAAGCAGGTGTGCACCGCGTACAGCGTGTGCCATCCACCGAAAGCCAAGGGCGCATTCACACGTCTACCGTGACCGTTTCGGTACTCCCCGAGGCCGAAGAAACAGATGTTGAAATTAAAGATAGCGACCTGCGTATAGATGTGTATCGCGCTTCTGGTCATGGCGGCCAATCCGTAAACACCACTGACTCGGCTGTGCGTATTACCCACTTGCCTACCGGCCTTGTCGTAACTCAGCAGGACGAGAAATCGCAAATAAAGAATAAAGCTAAGGCGCTCGGTGTACTTCGTTCCCGTTTGTTGCAACTAAAGATTGACGAGGAGCAGAAACAGCTAAGTGAAGCCCGCAAAGCGCTCATCGGTTCCGGTGACCGTTCTGAAAAAATCCGCACCTACAACTTCCCACAAGACCGCATCACCGACCACCGCATCGGCTACTCCCGTTCGAACATCCCCGGCGCCCTCAACGGCGAAATCGACGACCTCATCGAAAAACTCGCTGAGTATGACCGCCAGCTGATAAACGAGGGTAAATAATGGACAATAAGCAAAAAACAATAAGCAATAAACGGGACAGCGTCCGGGATGCTACCGAACGCTATGCGCACGCCGTATACACTTTGGCAAGATTACTACCGAAAGATGAACTGTTCGGCTTGACTTCGCAACTCAGGCGGGCGGCATTATCGGTGCCATTGAATGTCGTTGAGGGTTACGCCAGGCGATCCGCAAAGTCTGAGGCGCAATTCCTGAAAATCGCATACGGCTCACTTAAAGAAGCTCAATTTACGCTACAATTTGCTCGTGACGAAGCATATCTTACGGATCAGCAAATCGAACCAGTCCTGCAATTGGGCGAAGAATCGGCACGTTTGATTTGGGCAAAAGCCAAATCACTCGAAAAAAAGCTCTCATGAACATTGCAGCCCCGTTTATTGTTTATTGTTTATTGTTTAAATGGCTATGAACATCCAAGCCTGGTTAGCACTTCAAACGAAGAAGCTCGAGCGAGCTGACATTATTACGGCCAGACTAGACTGCCTGGTCGTTTTGGAGGATGTTACGGGGAAAGATCGGGGATGGCTTTTGGCGCACCCTGAGTATGTATTACAGGGGTCAGATTTGAAATTTTTGAGTACTAAAGTTGCTCAAAGAGCTAAGCATGTTCCGCTTGCCTACATCCGCGGAAAGGCTGAGTTCTATGTCCGCGAGTTTGCAGTCAATGCCCATACACTGGTTCCCCGCCCTGCAACTGAAACGATCAACTAGCTTCTCTCGTTAATACTTAACCGACATAGC
>Ga0157374_10000510_pt1 | contig 34983 bp, 25 predicted proteins | sample M25metaG_FD_115308 | JGI IMG/M metagenome (GOLD analysis project Ga0157374, IMG submission 115308) | Miscanthus rhizosphere microbial communities from Kellogg Biological Station, Michigan, USA - M2-5 metaG | ecosystem: Host-associated > Plants > Roots > Rhizosphere > Soil | place: USA: Michigan...
CCGTCTCCACGTTCCAGGGCGCGGAGCACCCGGTCCCGTAAATCCTGCGAATAGGCTTGCATGCCCGTCGCTCTTACCTCTTTCGCCTTTGAATGTATATATTTAAATCAAAAATGCTCTAAGAGCTTTCTCTCAAAATTCCCTGGGAACGACGACTTCCTGGAGTCGTTCTTTGAGCAAACGCGCAGGCCACTGGCCGGTCGCGTTTGCCTCGTCTAAAAATCCGTAATTCAACACGGAACCCGCCGCCCCCAGCGTCAGCCGCGACAGCTTGCCCCAGCGTCCCATGCCCATCACGGCCAGTGGCAGCTTTTTCTCACGGGTAAGAAATGCCAACAAAACTGATAAATCCCCGGTCGTTTTGGCCAGGCCGGCAAATTTGAAGACCGTCGGCTTGAAGGTGGCCGCCCTCTTTTTCATCGCTTCCAGCCGGGCCAGCGACGGCGTTTTCGAAAAATCATGCGCCGAGAGCACGATGCCCACCCCGGCCTGGCGGGCCGCCGCCAATACGTCCTTCATCGCGGCGGCATTGCGCACCTCGACATCAAGCAGGCTGGCAAAAGGCAGGGCGGCGAGCAGCAATTCCCGGCGCCGGGCGATCGACAGGGAGCCGATTCCGCCCTCTTTCGGATCGCGGGCGGTGATTAGGAGCGGGATCTTCAGTTTCGGAAGAGTTTTGACAAGTGCCTTCATCCCGCCTTCCATTTGCCCTAATGCGTCCAGCCGGATTTCCAGCAAGTCGATTGCATTCGGGGACAAACGCAGCGCCGCTTTCAATCCATGTGACGTATGGATTGCAGCGACGACATGTGAACATTCAATGACAAACTTCTTTCCGGCTTTACTATGCATGGGAAGGTAAACCAATTATCGCTGCTTCAGAGTTTCACGGAACTCTTCGAATTATGCTTGGCAGAAGACAAGAACTGAATTTGCAGTTCCAACAATTTGTGGACGGCGCACTGCTGGTGGTCATGTTTTGGGTGGCGTATGTCGTGCGCTACTACGGGGCCGTGTACTTTCCCTTGGACCAGATTCCCGCGTTCAATGAATTTCGCTGGGTGCTCTTCCTCCTCATGCCTTTCGGGCCGATTATGCTGGAAATGCAGGGGTTCTACACCCACGTCCTGCAAAAGACCCTCCTCAAGGCCTTCCACCAGATCGCCCGGGCGGCTTTCTGGCTCTGCGTGCTGGTGGCCGTCTGTGCTTTCTTTTTCAAGCTGGAGATCCCCAGCCGCGCGGTGGTGCTTATCTATGCCGCCCTGGCCATCCCGGCCTTGCTCGTTCGGGAGAAACTGAGCGTCGCCTATCTCAAGAGCCGGGCGCGCCATGGCCGTCTGTTGGAAAATGTGCTGCTCGTGGGGACGCCCGAGGACATTCAAGCCCTGCGAGCAGGATTCAGCACCGAGCAGTTGCTCGACATGCACATCGTGGGCGAGCTCGACATTGCGGAGCAGCCCATTTCCACGCTGATTGAGAAACTGCACGAGCAGTCGGTCAGCCGCGTAATTTTCGCCGGCGGCCACAACCAGATGAACCGCCTGCAGGAGGCAATCAGCGCCTGCGAGACGGAAGGTGTCGAGGCGTGGCTCATGGCGGATTTCATCAAGACCTCGATTGCCCGGCCTGATTTCGACATGTTTGGCACCAGCCCGATCCTGGTCTTCCGCAGCACCCCGGCGCTTTCCTGGGCGCTGGTGGTGAAGGGGATCGTGGATTTCGTGGTCGCGCTCATCATGATTCTCTGCCTCTCATGGCTGTTCCTGATCGTGGCCGTGGTCATCCGCATCACCTCCCCGGGGCCGATCATTTTCCGGCAGCAACGCGGCGGAAAGCATGGGAAGCCTTTCACGATGTATAAATTCCGCACCATGCATACGGATGCGGAAATGCGCCGGGCGGAACTGGAGGCGTTCAACCAGATGAGCGGCCCCGTCTTCAAGATCGAGAAAGACCCCCGCATCACGCCCTTCGGCCGCTTTCTCCGTAAGACGAGCGTCGATGAATTGCCGCAGTTGATCAACGTATTGCAGGGCAGCATGAGCCTGGTCGGCCCGCGTCCACTGCCCCTCTACGAGGTGGAGAAATTTGAAAACACCGCCCAGCGCCGCCGCCTGAGCGTGAAGCCGGGCCTCACCTGCCTCTGGCAGATCAGCGGCCGCAACGAGGTGAAGGATTTCAGCGACTGGGTGAAGCTCGACCTGAAGTATATCGACAACTGGTCGCTCTGGCTCGACTTCAAGATTTTGGTCAAGACCGTGCCGGCGGTGCTTTTTGGCTCGGGGGCGAAGTAGCGAAACGCGGCGTTGACTGATTGTTGCAACAACCGTGCTGACATTTGGCACGCGGCCTGCATCATGATCGGCATGGCTTTAAAAACCTTTAGGGAAAAAATGGAATCGGCCGGAGTAGCAGAACCGGCGATCCGCTCTTTTGAACGCTGCTACCAGATGCTCGAGGCAAACGAGACCGGGATGATCCCCGAAACCGCGATCACGCCTGTCGAGTCCCTGCCGGACCTGAACACGATCGCGCAGACGATCACCCCGCGCCCCGAGCTGCTCGCGCAGACGGCGATGCTCAAGCTCAACGGCGGGCTCGGCACCAGCATGGGCCTGGAGCGCGCCAAGTCGCTCCTCACCGTGCGCGACGGGATGTCGTTCCTTGACCTCATCGTTAAACAAGTGCTGCACTTCCGCGAAGCGACTGGCGCGAACCTCCGCTTCCTGCTCATGAACAGCTTCAGCACCAGCGACGATACACTGGCCGCGCTCGCGAAGTATCCCCAGCTCGGCGACCTCAAGGCGCTGGAGTTGATGCAAAACAAGATTCTCAAGGTGGACGCGAAAACGCTCGCTCCGGCGGAGTGGCCCGCAAATCCTTCGCTCGAATGGTGCCCGCCCGGCCACGGCGATCTCTACGCCGCGCTCGCCGCCAATGGCAACCTCGACAAGCTGATCGCCGACGGCATCAACTACGTCTTCGTCTCCAATTCCGACAACCTCGGCGCGACGCTCGACCTCGCGCTGCTCACCTATTTCGCGGATTCCGGCGCGCCGTTCCTCATGGAAGTGACGGCCCGCACCTCCTCCGACCGCAAAGGCGGCCACCTCGCGCTCCGCGATGGCCAGTTCATCCTGCGCGAATCGGCCCAGTGCCCCGATGAGGACATGGATGCCTTCCAGGACATTACGCGTCACCGCTTCTTCAATACGAACAACCTGTGGCTGCGCCTCGACAAGCTGCGGGACGCGATCAACGCCTCCGGCGGCTTCCTGCCGCTGCCGCTCATCCGCAACAGCAAGACGGTGGACCCGCGCGACAAGAAATCGCCCGCGGTTTACCAGCTCGAAACCGCGATGGGCGCCGCCATCGAGTGCTTCGCCAGTTCGGCCGCCGTGGACGTACCCCGCAGCCGCTTCGCGCCGGTGAAGACTACCGCCGATCTGCTCACGCTCCGTTCGGACGCCTATGATTTCACCAAGGACGGACGTGCCCTGCTCGCCCCGGAGTTCAACGGCGTGCCACCCAAGGTGGACCTCGACGGCAACTACAAGCTGGTGGACCAGCTCGAAGCCGCCCTGCCCGGCGACGCCCCTTCGCTGCGCAAGTGCAAGAGCCTTACGGTAAAAGGCGCGGTCGAGTTCGACAGCGGCGTGGTCTTTGAAGGCGACATCACGGTCATCAATCCCGCGGCGGAAGCGAAACCGATCCCGGCGGATGTTTACGTCAACGAAACCGTGACGCTGGCCTGAGTGGATAGTCTCAATCGGGCGGATTCGCGGATGGCGTAGTCCCGGAGGGACGTTGGAAATTTGCCGGTGGCGAAAGCCACCGGTTTTTTCCTCTCAAAAATTGATGCGCCCCGGAGTGCGGGAAAAACGCGGGATATTGTTCCAAGGGAAACATCCCTTTCGCTCATCGCGATGAGATCGCGGGCGTGACCAGCGATTGCACGGTGATCGTGCAGGTCGAGGCGCTCCCGTGGTCGTCCAGCGCGATGATTTTCCACTGCCCCGCTGGCGGATGCCAGATGAAGGGATCGCGTGGATGGCCGATGCCAAGAAAACGGTGCCCGGCAAACCAGTAGAGCTTGCGCACGTCGCCATCGGTTTCGGCTGTAAGATTGAGGCCGCGATCCGTGGCGGAAGCAGGATCGGAAAAATAAATGTGGCTGGCTTCAAGCGAAGTGATACGTGGGGCGGCACCGTGTCGCGACAGGGTTTCTACGCTCGCATCGGGAGAATACGGCGGCGGCACCCGCCGGGGCAGGCCGGCCCTCTCAAACAGCGCGAGCAAATTCGAGGGCCAGAACTCATAAACCTCGCGCCGGACTTGATGGGTGCCGTCGTCGGCATTCAACCGCAGGCCGCTCTCCGCATCCACCAGCACCTGCTGGTGCACCGCGCAGGTGCGAATCGACGAAATCCCCGGAATGAACCAGCCCAGGCGGCGGTGCGGACAGAAATCGTTCGGAAGATCGCCAGAGTCGCTGCACAATTCGACGCGGCGGAGATTCAAGCCTGGTGCGGGCCTATGCGGCTGCCATTGCACGAGATTCTGGCGGCGCAGGGCATGCAGGATGTCGAAGGCAAGCGGAGCCGCCGCGCTGCGACCGGCAAAGGCGGGATTGCCGCGTCCGTTGAAATTCCCAACCCACACCGCAAGCACATAGTGGTCGCACACCGCCACCGTCCACGCATCGCGGCAGCCGTGCGAGGTGCCGGTTTTCCAAAAAACAGAACGGAGTACCGTGGGATCGCTTTCATTCGGCGCAGGAATGCTCGCGAGCATCTCCAGGGTCAGGAATGAAGCCTCGGGGCTGAGCAGGGGGCGACCCGCCGCAATGACCGGTTCGCGAGCCTCCCGGCGCAGAGGCTTCCACTGGCCGCCATTGGCGAGCATGGCGTAGAGGCGCACCAGGTCCTCCATCGTCACCTCGCCACCACCCAGCGTGAGGGCGAGGCCATAGTGTTTTGCCTGTGCAGGGAGGGAAACGCCTGCCTGCCTGAGAAATTCGTAGAGCGTCGGGCGGGCGAGCTGTGCATCAAGGGCCACGGCGGGCACGTTGCGGCTGCGGGTGAGTGCCTCGGTGGCGGAAATGGGACCGCAGAATTCACGGTCGGAATTCTCCGGGCTGTAGTCGCCAAAACGCGCGGGCGCATCCACCAGCAGGCTCTGGGGCTGGATGAGCCCCTGCTGCAGGGCGAGCGCGTAGATGAAGGGCTTCAAAGTGGAACCCGGTGAGCGCAGGCTGCGGGTGCCATCGACTTCCCCTTGAATGCGGGTGTTGAAAAAATTCGCCGAGCCGCACTGGGCGAGCACCGCCATGGTGCGGGTATCCACCAGCATGGCCGCCGCATTTTGAATCCCAATCGACGACTGCGATTTCACATAGGTCGCAAGCTGGCGCTCCATCAGTTGTTGCAGGGAAAAATCGAGCGTGCTCGCGAGCTGCGGTTCCTGGGGATGGGACTGCAACAGATGCTCCGAGAAATGGGGTGCGAGGAAGGCCGGATGCCCGCTGGCGCGAAGGTGGAAACAGCGTCCGAGCGGATCGGTCACGCGGCCATCGGCAAGCAACTGGTCGTAGAGCCGGGCCTCGGCGGTATCGAGCGCGGCATTGTCGTGCTGGGCCTGCGGCGTGCGGCGGAACGGGCTCTGCGGGATCACACAGAGCGCGGCGGCTTCCGCCCAATTCACTTCGGTGGGCACTTTTTGCAGGTAAATGGTAGTGGCTGCTCCGATGCCCTCGATATTCCGTCCATAGGGCGCGAGGTTGAAGTAGGCTTCCAGGATTTGTGCCTTGGTGTAGTGCCGCTCCAGCTCGAGCGCTCGCATCATTTGTACGAGCTTGCCGTGAATGGTCCGCGTCTGCAGATGGAAGCGCAGCCGTGCGACCTGCATCGTGATCGTCGAGGCCCCGCCGCAGGCATGGCCGAAGCAGTAATGCCACGCCGCCCGCAGGGTGGAGACGGGATTGATGCCGTTGTGCGATTCATAGTGTTGATCCTCATGTCGCAGGGTCGCGGCGATCACTCGCGGCGAGATTTCCGCAAGCGGGGTGAAGAGGCGATACTTCCCATCGCTGGTCAGCGTCACCCGCAGCAGCCTGCCGTTGCGATCCAACACCGTGCGTGAGAAATCCACGCCGTCGAGCAGCGGCAGTTGGGGCAGGAGCAGCCAGCACACGGCCAGCACGGCTCCGATCTTGATCAGGGTGAGCAGGATTTTCGCGCGTCTCATTTCGTGGGTCCGGTGACGGTGATGGTGGACGCGACGCCGTGCCCGTGGATGCCGCGGTTATACATGGATTCCGCAAACGGCGGCGGGACGGTGTAGGTGCCACGATTGGTCGGTTTGATTTGGTAGGTCACCTCCTTCACGTCGCGACCGATGCTGCCGAACAGCACCACGCGATCCTCGCGCACTTCCACATAATCAAAGCCCGGCACCGTCCCCGAACCCGGCTGGATCGAGGAGTTGACGACCTCAAACCCACCGGGCAGCAGGTCTTCCACCGCGACGTTGTTGATTTCCTCATCGCCGAGGCGGCGCACTTTCAAATGCACGGTGATGGGATCGCCCAGTTTCGCCGTGGCGGGCAGCTCGCGATAGACTTCCAGCCCTTCTTTCACCGGCTGGGTCGGGACCGTAGTGTCGAAGCCCGCCACCACATCCTGGCAGAAGATGCCCATCGGCCCCGCGTGCCCGGCGAAATGCAAAGTCTTCGCCAGCGCGCTGAAATCACCGCGCTTGGTGAGCGCACCCTGCAGCGCGACCGGATGCGCGCTTTGATCGGTATCGACCTCCGAAAGATCCAGCGTCGCACCGTTTTTCTCCACGAGTTGCGAATAGCTCTTCAAGGCCATCACCGCATACGCGGCGGAGAGGGTGCTGAATTCGCCTTCCTGGATCGGATCGAGCACGGCGCGAAACTCGTCCATGGAAAGCTTTTGCAACCGCTGCGGGAAATGGCGCGCGAGGATGCTCACGTACTGCGCATCACCGCCGAGACGCGGGTAGAAATCATCGGCCTCCCACGTTGAGTGGCGCAGCGAGTAGCCCCGAATCAACGACACCGCCTGCTTGTCCTGCTGGAGCATTTCCAGCGAGCCGGCGAGATACACCGCAATCAGGTCGCCCATCCACTGCGGGGCGAACTGATGATCCAGCGTATCGCGCAAATTGAGAATGTAGTTGGTCGTGACCACCTCATCGCGGGTGAGCACGTAGATGGCGTAAGCCTGGGTGCGCGCCTCGGCGAGGCTCCCGGGCTTGAGCGTGACCATTTGCTGCAAGTTCTTGATCGCGGCGGCCAGCATGTCGGCGGGCGGCTCAAAACCTGCGGCCCTCGCCTCGATCATGAAGTGGGTCACATAGACCGAGATGAAGTCGATGCCCCCGGCGTTTTCCGCCGTCCAGTAGCCGAAACCGCCCTGGTCGTTCTGGCGCGTGCGTTCCACGGCATAGACGTGCTCCAGTTGCTGCGCGATCTCGTCGTGGCTCAGGCCGAAGTCCGATTCATCCGCCAGCAGGAGACGGCAGAAGGCGCCGCTGGTGATCTGCTCCGAGCAGCCGTACGGGTAGCTGTGCAGGTAGGCGTCGAGCCCGCCGGCCAGCCCGAGTGGCAGCGCGGAGATGGTCGCGTTCAGCTTGCGATATTGCGGGAGCAGGGGCCGCTCCACCGGCAGATCAAGATGATCGCCGGTGAAGCGTCCACCACGCACCTGAGTCACATAGGGCACCGGCGGCCGCACGCTGAGCGTGGCGCTGCGACGGGATTCCTCCCCGTCTCCGCTGGCGGTAAATTGCAGACGCGCGGAGCCGAGCTTCGCCAGCGTCTTGATGGTGAAGCTCACGCTGGTCTCCGCATTCTTCGCAAGGTGCAGCGGCATCGCGGGCGACTTCACGATCTCCAGTTGCTCCGAGACGAGGGCGGCCAGTTGCACGTCGGTCTCTTTGCCGCCATTCGCCACGGTTACACCCACCTCAAAGGTATCCCCCGGCGCAGCCACGGTCGGCGTGCTCGGCGTGATCACGTAGCGATCGCGGATGAGCGACGATTGCTCGACGCTCCCGGTGGCATCGGGCGCATAGGCGACGGCCATTACCTTCAAAGTGCCGTCGAAGAAATCGGGCACATTGTAGATCACCTCTCGATCCGTCGCATCGGCATCCACAATGCCCGACCAGAAGACCACCGGCTTCTCGGTCACGCGCTGGAACGGATTCAGATTTTTCTCCAGCATGTCCTCCCCGCCACCCGTTGCAGAGATGGCGCGCAGGATTGAAAACTCCGGCATAATGAGATCGAGAATCTGCGAGGTGCCGACCTGCAATGCCGCCTTCTGGAAGAACTCGGCCAGCGGATCGGGCAGCGTGTAATCACTCACCTGGAGAATGCCCTGGTCCACCGCGAAGATCGCGATGCGCGACGGGCGGTCGGTATGGTAGTGGATGTGCAGCGGTTCGCCCGGCTTGGCCTGCGCGGCGGCTTGCAGGGTAATACCGAGATGGCGCTTCTCGCGGTTCACGGTCACCGCTTCCACCGCATAGCTCAGCGGGCTGGTGTAAATCTCGTGCGAATCCAGGCCGCGCACGAAGGTCACGTTCACATACGCCGTGCCTTCGAAGTCCGCGGGCAGCGTGATGTGCTGCACACTGCTGGTCGTATCCGCCTTGAACCAGGCATGGGCATAGACCTTGTCGCGCTCGATGGTGATCAACCCGCTGCCGGTATAGGGGGCAGTGATGGCGACCTCCAGATTTTCACCCGCGGCAAAGTCGTGCTTTGGCAGCTTGATCTGGAGCTCCGCGTCGCGATCCAGCGAGCGGGCCCCCGCGCCCTTGCCGACCACGCTGTAGCTCACCGTGTTGAGCCGCGCGCCCTGGGCGTCGAGAACCTCCAGCACGAAATCGCCGGGGTTGGTCACATCGAGCGCAAAGGGAAGGCCCGCCACTGGCAGATCGCGCGTTTCATTGCGCACCTCGTGGTCACGCTCCACCGATTCGTATTCATAATTGCCATTCGGGCGCCTGGTCAGCACCGAGACATAGGTGTGCTCCACAAGGCGGAAGTGCAGGCCGGTGAGCGCGATTGGTTTCAACCCGGGATTGATCGCGAGGAACTGGACACCGCGGGCCGTTCCGGCGGCAATGTAACCGAGGTCGCCATCGGCCTTGCTGCCCACGAGACAAGGCAGCGGCGAGACCAGCACATCGCTCTGCGTGTTCACACTGCGGCCCCCATCGGCTTCGAAGCCCTCGGCATAAAACGTGAGCGCGTAGGTGGCGTTGGAATAGCGTTCCAACTCCAGATCGAAGGTTGCCTGCCCTTTGTCATCGGTGGTCTGATCGTCGAGCTCCACCTCTTCCAGTTTCGGATGTGCTTCGCGTTCCCGCAGGCGGTCGTAAAAACGGTAGTCGGGATAATCCGCAAAGGAGAAGGCGGTGGGCGAGAGATTCAGGTGCGCCTTCACCCGGCGCTGCGGAGCGGGCGCGCCGTAGAGATTCTGCAACGTGACGGCCGCGTGCAATTGCTCGGGCGTGACCCAGCCGGGGGTCTGCTTCGAAAGCACCGAGGCGATCTTCATCCGGTCGGGCAAGAACTCCTTCACCCACGCGCTGGTGGTGCCGAGCTCCTCCAAATCATCGCGATTTTTCACGAGATAGAGATGCATCTCCCAGGTGCCGGTGGGTGAGGCGGCGTCGGTTTGCACCGTGGTTTCGCCAAACCCGCCCGCGGGCAGAACAACGCGCCGTTTATCCATGATCTGCCCGCGGGCATCCACAATCTGCATTTCGAGCGGCAGGCCGTTCACCGCCTGCCAGTCGCGCCGCTTCACGATGTAGCCTACGTGAATTGGATCGCCCGGCCGGTAAACGCCGCGCTCGGTGAAAAGAAAGGCATCGAGGTCCGCCCCGCTGTCGCTGCTCACGCCGCCAACATCGAAGCGCGAGAAATTCATCCGGCGGTTGTCGCGGTCATACGGAAGGAACGATACGTCGTTGCCGAGGCGGGCCACATAGGCCACCGGGCGCTGGTCGCGCTCGTAGTCATTGAACGAAGGCAGCGCCGCATGGCCCTCGGCATCGGTGCTCTTGGAGACCAGCGGCACGCCGTTCTTGCCGAGCACTTCGATCGTGACCCCGGCCACCGGCGCCCCGTTCTTAATCGAAGCCACGAAGACGTCGCGCGTGTTATCGGCATTTTCCTTGGCGATCAATCCCAGGTCGGTGACGAGGATGAAGCGGTGATCGGAGACACCTTCGAGGTATTGCTTCTTCACCGGGTCCCAGCCCCGGGCCTTGAGGAAAAAGAGGCCGCGCTCGCTGCCGCCATCATTGGGCACCGCCAGCTCGGGCGCGAAGTTGAAGGTGGAATAGTTCGCCACGAAGCGGCTGGTCATCGCCAACGGCTGCTTCTCTTCGGTGATGCGGGAGATGTTTTCCTGATCGAAGGTGTCGCTCAGGAAATCGGGGTTCTGGAATTCCCCCTCGGTCTGGCTCACCAGATGGTTGATCTGCGTGGTGCCCACGCGGGCGATTTCGTAGGCAATCACCGGCAGGCCACGCGATTTCACGGACAGCTTGCGCTCGCCGCTCAGGGCCATCACCCCGCCATCGCCTTCAAACGACAGTTCCTTTTGCGGGACCGGAATGTTCAGCAAATTCGTATAGTCCTGCCCGAGCACAAAATCGCCGACCGACTTCACGCCCCTGGCGATGCTCACGTAGAGCTGCCCCTCCTGTTCCACGCGGAATTTGAAGGTGTGGACCTGCGAGAGTTCATCCCGCGAGGGCACCACGGTTACTTCCACCGGCGTGGAACGGGACAACACGTCGGCCTTGATTTCAAACGGGCCTTCCCAGCGATCGTGACCCTGGTTCTTCTCCGGCAGCACGACCACGCTCAGCGCCTTCGCGATATCTGCCGATTTCGCGGCGGCGGTCGTTTGCACGACCAGGATCTGGCCGGGGTCGCCCTCCTTGTTGCGCACGATGGAGGTCTCCGTGTGCTCGATCTTGAAGAAGCTGTAGAGATCGGGCACGCGCACCTTGTCCTCGCAATCCTCCCGCGTCTCCGCGCCGCCTTGCAATGTGCGCACGCCCTGGGGGATGACGAGCTTCATGAAATCCTCGTGCTCCGGCAGGGGAAGCGACTTGGTGCGGAAATAAGCGACGCGCTGGAACTCGTCGAAATGCACATCGTAGGGCTGCTGCCCGTCCCGACCGACGAAGGCGAAGTAGGAAAGCCGTTTCAGGCTTTCCACGTCCACTTTGTGGGTAAATTCCACTGTGGCGACCACCTGTTTTTCCGCCGGGTCCTTTGGGTTCTGGTAAAACTCGATCTCGCTCACCTTCGCGGTAAAGCGCGGCGTGCTCCAGTCGAAGCGATACTTGGGCAGCAACACATGGGCCGCGAGGGCAGCCTGGTCAATCTCCACGCGATAGCCCGTATCCGCCGGCCAGTCCGCCGTCGAATCGAAGCGCAATTCCCGATCACTGACCCACTGCCATTCGCCGGGTTGCGGAGGCTGCAGGTGGACGCCGCTGGTGACCTTTTTCCCCACCATTTCCAGCGGCGCCACCGAACCACCGAACCTCACCATGATCGGTTCCGGCACGAGCTTTTCCCCATTTTCCACCAAGGGGGTCACCCCCGGCGCCCGCAGCTCTACGTGCACCGTCCGTGGTTGCGGACGGTGCACGTACCATTGCCACCCTCTCCACCCGCCATAGCCCAGCGCCGCCACCAACAGCAGTGCTGGCACTGTGCGCCGCCATTGGGCGCACGCCGTCTTCATCCAGATGGGCGGATTCCAAGAGAAATCGCCCACCATCATCCCCAACCATTGCCGGAATTTGTTCATAGTCGCTTCCGGGAATACGGAGATTTCGGAGCGATCTTTCAGCGAAGTGCGAAATTTTTTGGAAGCGAAAGCCGTCCAGAGAACCTGCCGGGCAGTCCGAGCAATCACTAATACGGTTAAGTATTACCAACCTTGACCTGAGGTCGTCCGGTTTTTAGGTTTTGCGCGGCAAGGGGTGGGGGGGTGCCGAGTGTGTAAGGAAATATCGAAAGGTCTATCTCTCTATGAAAACTTCAGTATCGGTTCAGGTTAAGAGTGAGGCGGCAGGTCGGATGGTCCGTCTCGCGGCGATTTTTCTCGCCGCCCTATTCGTCGGCAAACAGGCGCAGGCTTCAACTACCACGGCGGTCCATTCTTTTTCGGGAAGTGGTCCGGCTGCCGCGCCGCTGGTTCTGGCCAATGATGGCAACTATTACGGCATTGGCGACGGGGTGTTTTACAAACTGACCTCCGGCGGCACCTATACCTCCATCGCCACGTGGTCCGGCGGCTCTCCTTCTTCATTGATCAAAGGCAGCGATGGCAATCTTTACGGCACCACCTGGGATGGAGGAGCGTATGGTTATGGGTCGGTTTTCGAAGTCACGTTGACGGGCACGCAAACAACCTTGGTGGACTTCACCGATGGCAGCGATGGCAATACGCCCAATACACTGCTGCAAGCTTTGACCGGCGAGTTCTACGGCACCACTTATGGAGGTGGCGATAATGATTGTGGAACGGTTTTCGAGCTGGACAATGGGAGCAGCACATGGGCGCTCACCACGATTGAAGAGCTGACCACCACGAGTGGGAAATATCCTGTCGGCCTGATTCTGGCCTCGGATGGATATCTCTACTGCACCGCCCAGGAAGGTGGGACGAATAATGAGGGAACCCTCGTGCGCTTTGAACCTTGGGGGACTTCGCCCGACGTGCTGGTCGAATTCGGTGGCGCCCCGACTTATCCAGATACCGGCACTTCGATGAATGGCGCTTTTCCGTCCTATCTCATAGAGGCGGAAAGCGGCAAATTCATCGGGATGACCGACGAAGGCGGCTACTATGGACGCGGGGTCATGTTTACCTATAGCGATGAGGATGGATTCTCCACCTGGTTTGATATCGGGGGAACGGATACTGATCTAAGCGGGCCCGGCACCGGCCAGCACCCGGCGGGCGCGCCTGTCCTTGGCAGTGATGGCTATTTTTATGGGGTCATGAAAACCGGTGGATCGTCTCCCTCGGATGTTGATGGCGGCGGCATCATCTATCGCCTGTCCTTCAACTTTAGTAGTTACATCCCCAGCTATGACATTCTCTATAACTTCAATTCGGCGAACACGGTGGGTGCGCTCCCGGTCAGCGGCTTGATGTTTGATGGCGCGGGCCATTTCTACGGCACGACCACGTCAAGTTCACATCATTCGATCTTTAAGTTTACTCCGTAAATCGGTCATCTCCTGATCTCTTCTCAAAAGGAACGCCGGTAGCAGCCCAGTATGTAATTACTGGGCTGCCAGGCGATATTTCAGGCGGCATTCGATCGCTTTCTACCGCCTTGTTTCTGCGAAGGTAGAGATTGAAAGAATCGGGATTATCTATTTGACGCAAGTATGAAAAACGGGTTAAAAGCATCAGCATGGAAAAGGCAAAGAAGGTTGCGCTCGAATCTGGAATCGGGATCATCATCGTCACCATTGCAAAGTGGGCATGGAAAGGAGTCGAAATGATCGGGAATTTTCAAACCCTTGGAAGCATCTGGTCTTCCGTTCCCGATGCTTTGAAATGGATATGGCAATCGTGGGATTACACCGTGGCTCCTATTGGGCTGGGTTTGTTGATTTGGATGTTTTTGGATCAGCGAAAATTCAATCGCACCCCAAAAAAAGAAACTTATCCAGCAAATCCGAACAAAGGAATCGGCCCCACCCCGCTGGAACGACTGCAACAGAAAGCTTACGAAACGGACGAGTTGCTGAAGACTGCCTTACGCCTGCCTCCCGAACAGGCCATAGGGACGCTCAACCAATGGTGCGAAGACGCAGGGGCATTCCTGCGCGTGGAGTTCCCGACCCAAGTTGAATACTTCAAGCAGCAAGATCGCTTTGCCCTGCATCGCCCGGATGGGCCGGGGGAGGATTTTGATTTGTGGTGGTTCAATCGTCCGATTCAGCCCGTCTATTCCCGTGTGGTGGAATGCCAGAACCGGCTCCGGGATATTTATGTGCGCCTGCATCAGGAGGCGCTTGCAAAAGCCTTTTCAACCGGGAGTGCCAATGATACCGTGCGGCAAACAACATAACAACTTAGCGCAAGCATCACGGGCGTCCCGAAAACCTGAGAACTTTCTGACGACTCCGAACGCGATAGCTCCTGCGCCCAATCGGGCGTGGTCGCGTCGTTTTCGGAGTCTTGGCTCTCTCAGGTGCCACGGGACGGAAGCGCAGGCCGCGCCCCTTGTTGTTTGTGCGCAATCCATCGCACATGAAGAAGGCATTATTGGCAGGGACATTGGCAGTCATTTTGAGCGGCTGCATTACAAGCTATCGGGAATATGTGGGCGGCTCCGTGATGCAGGGGAATGGTGGCACACGGGAAATCATCAAAGGCATCGAGTATTGGGAGGACGGTGCGCCATCCCGCCCGTTCCGGGTGATTGGCATCATCAACGACCGCAGGCCGGGCGGCCCTATTCCGATGGCCTTGCGGAAAATCGAAGTCGTCACGAAGGCGAAGAAATACGGCGGCGATGCGGTAGTGATGCTGGACGACAACGGGCAGATCGTTGGCGGCGTGAACACGTTCAATGCGACGGCCAACACCTACGGTTCAACGACTTATGTTTCGGGGAGTGGGGTTTCCGTTCCGGTGATTCGCCGGGAGGGAAAATACGAGGTCATCAAATACGTTTCCATTTCACGAAAGTAGGGCTGCCCTATGGCGAAGGAATCAGACTACAGCGGGTGCTCCACCTTTTTCTACGTCTCCCTTTTGGGGGGCATCATGTATTGGCTGGAGGCTCCTTGGTGGGCCATCGTATCAGCGATGGTCATCGTGTATATTCAGGCTCTCACTATCTTTTGGATTATCGCTGTGGCCAAAACGACTTTGGAGATTATGAAGAAGGACTAGGCCGCCTTAGTCAAATCCTTGTAGGTGAGCTTGTCGGCCTGAACCAGTTTGGTGAGTGTATCGCGGAAGATGTATTCGTTCTTGCGGTTATTGAAGCGGTGTTCCAGTTCGTCCAGATAGGCGTCCAGATGCTTCATGCTCACCTGATGGTAAGCGCCGATGATACTGCGCTTGAGCAGGCTCCAGACACTTTCAATGCCGTTGGTGTGAACGTCGCCGCGCACCCATTCCTCTTGGCTGTGATTGACGCTCTCGTGCCGGGTGTCTTCGTCGCCCACGCCGATGTAGGCGGGAAGCTGGTCGGTGTAGATGGCTTCGGTGTCGGGCGCGGTGTTGTCCTTCACAAACTGGTGAAGTGTCGTTTTGTCGGCCCACTTCAAAACTTGGAGGCGAATCTTGCCACCGCGTTGCACCGCGCCAATGGCAATGGACTTGTTGCCCTTGTAGCCGTGTCCCATGCCCTTGGCCTTTCCGCCCACGTAGGTTTCATCCACTTCGACGATGCCGCGCAAAAGCTCGCTGTTGATGTCCCGCATGGCGGCACGAATGCGGTGGCACAGGTGCCAAGCGGTCTGGTAGGCAATCCCCAGCGTGCGCTTGATCTGGAGCGCGGAAATGCCCTTCTTGCTCTCCGTCATCAGGTAGATCGCCATGAACCATTTCACCAACGGCAGATGGCTGTCATGAAAGATCGTGCCGGAAGTCACCGAGAACTGGTAGCGACAGGCATTGCAATCGTATTGCTTGCGCTCCACCACATTGGAAATGCTCTTGCTTTCGCAGCGCGGGCAGCAGACGCCTTCCGGCCAACGAAGCTCCGTGAGACGCTGGCGGCACTTTTCATCACTCCCGAAATTCTCCATCAACTTGATGAGGTTCATTTCCGGTTTCACCGCCGCCTTGGCGGTGCGAGGTTTGCGTGAACGAGGAGTATTCATATGCCCAAGAAATCAAAGAAAGCCAGTGAGATGACCGACAGGGAACTGCTGCATTCGCTGTTCCCCAAGAAAGTCATTTCCGAACTCAAGAAGGAGGCCGTGAAGGCCACCAAAAAGAAGAGGAAATAACCTTTCATGGATTCAAACTACCACGAATCAACCTTGTGTCAAATAGATAATCCCGGAAAGAATGGTGACGGAAAAAGCGATTTTACGGCTGCCCTTCTTGCTTTCCGATCGCATCCGCCGGGCAATTTTCAATCGCCTCCTGGGCCACTTCCCATTCTTCGGGAGTCGTTGGCTGATGGGCCACAACACTGTAACCAAGGGAATCGTCTCGTTTAAAAATCGAGGAAGCGGTGTCGCGGCAGAGGTCACAGTCGATGCAATCCTCTGTGACATATAGGGAGCCGGGACTGTTTTGGGAAAGACGAAGTAATGGATTGGCCATGACTTACGATTTCCTGATTACTTGAAAACAAATAATTCATAAGTAACATCTTATTTATGAATTTAAGGAATGAATATATCTCCACCATTCCCTTCGATTTGTATGCACTGACGGTATTCCAGCTTCTGGCGGAGTAACAGAGCTTTAGCAAGGTGGCAAAGATGGTGGGGCTGACTCAAAGCGCGGTGTCGCGCCAGATTGCCAGCATGGAGGAGAAACTGGGGGTGAAGCTTTTTGAGCGCACCACCCGCAGCGTGCGGCTGACCCCGGCGGGAGCGGATCTGGCGGTGAGAACGCAACGATTGATCCACCAGACCAGCGACATCCTCCGCTCGGTTCGGGAAACCCATCTGCATTTGCCGGAGACTTTGCGCGTAGGCGTGGAGCGGAGCATTGGACTGGCTTACTTGCCGGGGTTTTTCTTCGCCTTTCAAAAGCAGCGCCCCGAGGTGCAGCTTCATCTTCAACACGACTCGGAGGCACGACTCCTCAATGCCATTGAGGAGGGTGAGCTCGATGCCGGGTTGATCCCGCTGCCCAAGGCGCTGCCGAAGCGGTTACAGGCAGGATATGTATTTGAGGACGATTTCGTAATGATCTTCCCCCGCAGCTTCAGCGAGGCGAACGGGAAATCCCATATGTCTCTTCCAGAAGCGCTCGATTTAACCGCCGGGAAACGCTGGTTGCTACTGGACGAGCAAGGATGCACCGGGCGGCTCCTGCGGCACTGGCTGGAAAGCAGCGGATGGGAAGGCCAGCCCGCGATGGAACTGGACAGCTTCGACACCATCGCGGCGATGGTGGCTCTGGGGCTGGGAGTGTCGCTGGTGCCGCATCGAGTCCTGGCCCTCTCAGGAACACGGCGGGCGGTAATGCGATTGCCCTTGCGTCCCCACTTGAGACGCACGATCGCGGTAATCACCCGAAAGACAGCCCGTCCCCGGCCAGTGGTGAGTGAGTTTGTGAAGAATGTTTTGTTTTAAGGACGGCGGGATTTCGCACCGTCCCCAATCCCCCGATATTTTTCGCGCCCCAAGGTCCGATTAACCCCCCACCGCCTGGCGCCGGGACGAATGCCTCCCCGGGTCGAAAAATAATCCCAAAATCCGGCAACCATCCGGCAAGGGAGGCAAAGTCGCGAACGCCCATGGGCCGTAGTTTTGGTCACAATGTCCCTCCGCTTTGCCACCCAGGATGCGAACGAAGCCGTCGCCTCAATCGCCTACCGGCTCAACGAGACCATCGCCATCTACCCGATCACGCCCTCTTCGCCGATGGCGGAGCACTGCGACGACTGGTCGAGCAGCGGGAAGCCCAATCTCTGGGGAACCGTGCCGCGCGTGGTGGAAATGCAATCGGAAGGCGGCGTGGCCGGGGCGATCCACGGCATGCTGCAAACCGGCACCCTCACCACCACCTTCACTGCCTCGCAGGGCCTGCTGTTGATGGTGCCGATCCTCTACAAACTGGCGGGCGAGCTGCTGCCCATCTGCCTGCAGGTGACCGCACGCACGGTCGCGACCCATGCGCTTTCCATCTTCGGTGATCATTCGGATGTGATGGCATGCCGCCAGACGGGCGTCGGCATGCTGGTTTCCAACTCGGTACAGGAGGCGCACGATCTGGCGCTCATCGGCACCTGTCTCGCCCTAGAGTCGCACCTGCCATTCATCCATTTCTTTGACGGGTTCCGAACCTCGCATGAGGTGGCAAAATTCCAGCCGCTCCGCGACGATGTGCTGCGGGCGATGGTGGATGAGGAGGCGATTGCCGCCTTCCGCCAGCGTGCGCTCACGCCGGATCGTCCCTCCGTTCGCGGCACGGCGCAAAACCCCGATGTCTATTTCCAGGCGCGCGAAGCCTGCAACCCGTTCTACGCTGCCGTGCCCGCGCGCTCCCGCACGATCATGGAACGCTTCGCGCGGCTGACCGGCCGTTCTTACCGCCCATTTGAATATAGTGGAGCATCCGATGCGGACCGCGTGGTGGTGATCATGGGCTCCGGCGCGGAAACGGTTGAGGAAGCCTCCCGGTGGCTCAATGCCCGGGGCGCAAAAACCGGCGTGCTGAAAGTGCGCCTTTATCGCCCCTGGGCCTTTTCCGATTTTATAGCCGCGCTGCCGGACACGATCCGCCGCGTGGTCGTGCTCGACCGCACCAAGGAGCCCGGCGCACCCGGCGACCCCCTTTATCTTGATGTGCTGGCCTCGTTCGCGGAAGGCCGCCAGTCCGGCCTTTCCCCTTTCGCGGAAGACCCGCTCGTCCTCGGGGGCCGCTACGGACTGGCTTCCAAGGAGTTCGACCCCGCGATGGCCCGCGCGGTCTTCGATCATCTCTCGACCATCGAGCCGAGGAACCACTTCACCGTCGGGATCAATGACGATGTCAGCGGCAGTTCGCTGCCAGTGGACGACTCCTTCGATCTTGAGTCGGCGGATACCGTACGCGCGGTCTTCTACGGCCTGGGCTCCGATGGCACCGTCGGCGCCAACAAGAACTCGATCAAAATCATCGGCGAAGAAACCAGCAACTACGCGCAGGGCTACTTAGTTTACGATTCCAAGAAGTCGGGCGCGATCACCATCTCTCACCTGCGCTTCGGGCCGCGACCCATTGCTGCGCATTATCTCATCAAGCGCGCCAATTTCGTTGCCTGCCATCACTTCCAGTTCCTGCAAACCCACGATGTGCTCGGCGGCGCCGCGCCGGGAGCCGTCTTCCTGCTCAATACCGCCTTACGCCGGGACCAGATCTGGGACCGCCTGCCGACGGAGGTGCAGGAGCAGATCCTGGCAAAGCGACTGCGCTGCTACGTTATCGATGCCTCCAGGGTCGCCCGCGAGGCCGGGCTGGGCAGCCGGATCAACACCATTATGCAGACGTGCTTTTTCGCCATCTCGGGGGTGCTGCCGCGCGAGGAGGCGATCGCGAAGATCAAAGAATCGATTCGCAAAACCTATCGCCGCAAGGGCGCGCAGGTCGTCGAGCAGAACTTTACCGCGGTGGATATGACGCTGGCCGGTTTACATGAAATGGCCGTGCCCGATGTCGTCACCGCCTCGCAAGGCATGCCACCCCCGGTTCCGCCGGCGGCTCCCGATTTCGTGAAGAACGTCACCGGCATGATCATCGCCGGGAAGGGCGATCTCCTGCCGGTGAGCGCCTTCCCCGTGGATGGCACCTGGCCGGTGGGCACCTCGCGTTGGGAAAAGCGGAACATCGCGTCGCAAATTCCGGCTTGGGACCCCGCGCTCTGCATCCAGTGCAACAAATGCGTGCTCGTATGCCCGCACGCCGCCGTTCGGGCGAAGTATTACGACTCCTCCCTGCTCCCGGGCGCGCCCGCTGCCTTCAAATCCGCCGACTTCCGCTCCCCGGAAATCAAGGGCTGCCAATACACCCTGCAGATTGCGCCCGAGGATTGCACCGGCTGTACCCTCTGCGTCCAGGTGTGTCCGGCCCGGGACAAGTCGAATCCCAGGCACAAGGCGCTCGAGATGACGCCCCAGGCCCCGGTGCGGACCGCGGAACGCCATAATTTCGACTTCTTTCTCGGCCTGCCCCCGTTTGACCGCACCCGGTTGAAGCCGGATGTGAAGCTCTCGCAGTTCTGCGAGCCGCTTTTTGAATTCTCCGGCGCTTGCGCGGGCTGCGGTGAGACTCCCTATCTGAAGCTGCTCACCCAGCTCTTCGGCGACCGGCTGCTGCTGGCCAATGCGACCGGCTGCTCCTCCATTTACGGTGGCAACCTGCCCACCACGCCCTATTGCACGGACCACCACGGACGCGGACCAGCCTGGTCGAATTCGCTCTTCGAGGACAATGCGGAATATGGCTTTGGCATGCGGTTCGCGCTGGACCAGCTCACGACCATGGCGCAGGGACTGCTGAAAAATCTGGCCCCACAGCTCGGCGATCCTTTCGTGCAGGAGCTGCTCGAGGCGGAGCAGCGATCCGAGGCGGGGATCGCCGCGCAAAGGGCACGCGTGACCGCGCTGCGCGGGATGCTCGCCCCGTGGAACGAGCCCGCCGCCCACCGGTTGGCGGGGCTGGCCGATTATCTGGTGCGCAAGAGCGTGTGGATCGTGGGCGGCGACGGCTGGGCGTATGACATCGGCTTCGGTGGCCTCGATCATGTGCTGGCGCTGAATCACGACGTGAATTTTCTCGTGCTGGACACGGGGGTTTATTCCAACACCGGCGGCCAGTCCTCGAAGGCGACCCCGCTGGGCGCGGTTGCGAAATTCGCCGCCTCCGGCAAGCCTCAGGCAAAAAAGGATCTGGGCCTGATGGCGATCAGCTACGGCTCGGCGTATGTGGCGCAGATCGCCTTTGGCGCGCGCGATTCGCAGACGGTGAAGGTGCTGGAAGAGGCCGAGCGCTATCCCGGTGCCTCGCTGGTGATCGCCTACAGCCATTGCATCGCGCACGGCTACCCCATGGCTCAGGGGCTCGACCAGCAGAAGCTGGCGGTGGATACGGGCGCATGGATGCTTTACCGCTTCGACCCCCGCCGGGTGGCCCGCGGGGAATCGCCGCTCCAGCTCGACGGCGGTCCCCCCAAGGAAAACCTCGGACGCTACCTGGAAAACGAGCTGCGCTTTCGCATGCTGGAACACAGCGCGCCGGAGCGCTATCGCGAACTGAAGGCGGCCGCGATTCGGGATGCGGAACGGCGCGTGCAACTTTACCGGAGACTCGCCGAAAGCGGTGCCTGGAATCCCGCCCCCGCGCCGGCTGCAACTTGAAACCACTCCTTGCTTATGGATCTTTCCACCAATTACCTCACGCTGCCGCTTAAAAACCCCCTGATTGCGGGCGCCTCTCCCCTGGGGGCCCGGCTCGACAGCGCCCTCCGGCTGGAGGAGGCCGGCGTCGCCGCGATCACCCTGCACTCCCTGTTCGAGGAGCAGATCGAACTGGAAAGGAATGCCCAGTGGCATCAGATCGCCGCTTTTGAGGAATCCTTCGGCGAAGCCCTCAACTTTCTGCCGCGCCGGGAGGAATTTGATCTCACCCCGCACCAGTATCTGGACCATCTGTCGTGCCTTGCGGAGGCGCTGGAGATTCCCGTGATCGCCTCGCTCAATGGCACCACCCTGGGCGGCTGGGTGGAGTATGCGAGCCTGCTCGAAGACGCGGGCGCCGATGCCTTGGAACTCAACTACTACGACCTGCCCACCAATCCACTGATCTCGGGGCATGAGGTGGAACTGACCGCGCTGGAAATTCTCAACGCCATCCGCAAAACGGTCACGATCCCCATTTCCATCAAGCTCTCGCCCTTTTTTATCGCCCTGCCCCATTTTGCGCGCCGGCTGGTGGATTTCGGCGTCAACGGCATTGTCCTGTTCAACCGTTTTTACCAGCCGGAGATCGTGCTCGATGACCTCGAGGTGCGGCCCCAGTTGCATCTGTCGGACCCCGGGGAACTGAATCTGCGCCTGCGCTGGCTCGCAATTTTGAGCCCGCAGATCCGCACCTCCTTTGCCATCACCGGCGGGGTGCACACGGCGGAAGATGTCCTGAAATCCGTCATGGTCGGCGCCAGCGCGGTGCAAATGGTTTCCGCGCTCCTGAAAAATGGCCCGGCCCAGGTGTCGCAGGTGCTGGCCGGGGTCGAGGAATGGCTGCGCGACCACCAATACGACTCCCTGCAACAACTGCGCGGCTGCCTGAACCTCGCCACCACCCCCGATCCGTCGGGCTACGAGCGGGCAAACTACATGCGCATCCTCCAATCGTGGAAAACCTAGGGTCGCCGTCGGCCACCCCGGGCACGAAAATCTCTTCGCCCCGGCGGAAAAAACGCGCTACAACGTCCCCTCGTGGACACCGACCCTTTTCTTGTTACGCGCCGCAGCCTCGTGGAGAGGCTCGTGAACCGCGATGACCAGAAGCACTGGCAGGAGTTCTTCGATACCTATTGGAAATTGATCTACGGCTTTGCGCGCAAATCGGGACTGACGGATGCGGAGGCGCAGGATGTGGTGCAGGAGACGATCATCACCGTGTCGCGCAAAATCGATTCGCTGAAATACGATCCCTCGGTGGGCTCGTTCAAGGGCTGGTTGCTCCACATCACGCGCTGGCGGATAGCCGATCAATTTCGCGATCGCGATCCGGCGGCGGCCGCGGCGATTCATGGGACGGCGGATGACGACCGGCGCACGGCGACGATCGAGCGCATTCCCGACCAGACCGAGGCCGAGCTGGAAGCCACCTGGGATGCGGAGTGGCAGGCAAATCTGCTCGAGGCGGCGATGGCGCGGGTGAAGAAACGCGTGGACCCGCGCCAGTACCAGATTTTCGACTGCTACGTGGTGAAGGAATGGCCCGCGGTGAAGGTTGCGCGGGAATTGCACGTGAACATTGCCCAAGTGTATCTGGCCCGGCACCGCGTGGCCGCGCTGATTCGCAAGGAAGTAAAGCTGCTGGAGGAGGGCGGCTGCTAAGCCGGCTCCCATGGCTGGCGAAAACGAGGGCCGCTTCCTGATTCCCGACCACGAAATGCTCCGCGTGATCGGGCGGGGCGCCTATGGCGAGATCTGGATGGCGCGCAGCCTCACTGGCGCGTTGCGGGCGGTGAAGATCGTGCAGCGCAACGACTTCGAGAGCGAGCGCGCTTTCCAGCGGGAATTCGACGGCATGTCGGCCTTCGAGCCGATCTCGCGGGCGCATGACGGTTTCGTGGACATTCTGCATGTGGGCCGGGGCACGGGATTTTTCTACTACATCATGGAGCTGGCGGATGATGTGACGACCGGGGCGGATATCGACATTGCACGCTACGAGCCAAAGACGCTGCGCAGCGAGTTGCAGCGCCGCAAGCGCATCCCGGCGCGGGAATGTCTCGACCTGGCGCTGTCGCTCACCGGGGCGCTCACCGCGCTGCACGCACACGAGCTGGCGCACCGGGACATCAAGCCGGCGAATCTCATCTTTGTGCGCGGCGTGCCGAAGCTGGCGGATATCGGCCTCGTGGCCTCCAGCGGGCAGAAATCTTTTGTCGGCACCGAGGGCTATGTGCCACCCGAGGGGCCGGGCACCGCGCAGGCGGACATCTATAGCCTGGGCAAGGTGCTCTACGAACTCTCGATGGGGAAGGACCGGATGGAGTTCCCCGAAGTGCCAACCCGGCTCGACGAGCTGGCGGACAAGGATCAGCTCATCGGCCTCAATGAAATCCTGCTCAAGGCATGCGCGGGCACTTGCGGCAGCCGCTACAAGTGCGCCGAGACGATGCACCGCGATCTGCTGCGGCTGCAAAGTGGGAAGAAGCGCGCGCTCAACCGGTGGATCGTCGCAGGCGGAGCAATCCTGCTCGCGGGCGGGGTTTTCGCGGCCAGCAAGGTGGATTGGACGGGACTGGGCGTTCCGGCGAAAACCGCCGTCGATGCTCCGGCCACGCTTTCCGTGAGCACGGTGCCAGTCGGCGCGCTCGTGGTGCTCGACGACCGCCTGCACAACAGTCCCGCCACCTTCGATCAACTGTCACCCGGCCATCACGCCCTGCATGTGATGCTCAAGGGCTACGAGCCGCTGGACCGCCAGTTCGAGCTCGCGGCCGGAGCGACGTTGGCGCTGGGTAATCTTGCCCTGGTGCCGAGTCACGGCAGTTTCCAGCTCATCTCCGTGCCGCCGGGCGCGGAGTTTTCGCTCAAGCAGGGCGACAAAATCATTCGCCGCGGGAAGACCCCGATCACCCTCCGCGATCTGCCGGTGGGCACTTACGAATTTTCCGCGACCGCCAACCGGCTAACTCTGGAGGATTCGGTGGAAATTCTGCGCAATGAGACGGCAGCGCGTTCGCTCGATTTCGGCCCCGGCAGCGGCACGGTGAAAATCACCAGCGCCCCGGGCGGGGCCGCCATTTTACAGGACGGCAAGGAAATCGGCCATACGCCATGGGTGATCGAAGACGTGCCGCCGGGCGAGGTTACCTACGAAGTGCAGCTGGCGGGATACAAACCGGCCCGACTGGAAGGCGGCGTGCAATCGGGCCAGCGGCTCTTTCTCGCGGCGCGCCTGGAGCGCAGCCTGGCGCCGGTGCCGGGGCAGCCGTGGACGAACAGCCTCGGCCTGCGCTTCGTGCCGGTGAATGATGTGCGCTTTTGCATCTGGGACACGCGGGTGAAGGACTACGCGCAATTTTGCACGGCCACCGGAAGGCAGGTTCAGACGCCCGATTTTCCCCAGACGCCGGATGACCCGGTGGTCCTGGTGAACTGGCAGGATGCGATGGATTTCTGCCGCTGGCTTACGGAAAAAGAGCGCGCGGCCGGACTGCTCGACGAGCACCTGGCCTATCGCCTGCCCACCGATCTGGAATGGAGCACCGCCGCCGGGATGCCGGGCGAGGGCGGCGCCACCCCCGAGTCGCGCGATGGAAAAATCCGCGGCCTGTTCCCGTGGGGCAAGACCTGGCCGCCGTCCGCGCGCAGCGGCAATTATGCCGACCAGAGCCTCGCGAAAAAAGGCGAGCCTGTCATCAGCGGCTACGTGGATGGCTTTGCGCAGACATCGCCGGTGGGCAGTTTCGCCGCTAATGCCTTGGGGCTCTACGACGTGGGCGGCAATGTATGGGAATGGTGCCTTGAGGGCTACAAAGGTGGCAACGATGCGCGCGACTGGGGCGTCCTGCGCGGCGGCTCCTGGGCCACCAGCAAGCGCAGCGAGGCGGAGTCGGGCTACCGCAACGTGGTGGATCGCGGCGATCGGGACGTTATTTATGGCTTCCGCTGTGTCCTCGCTCCGGACGAGCAACCCTGAGGTGATTTCACCGCCGATTTTCGCACAGCCAATCGTGAATGCCTGCTAATGCGCTTCCACCCGGCTCTCCAGCGACGTCTTGGTGGAAATGCGGTCCGTCAGCGCCAGCAGCAGGGCCGAGACGACGAAAGTGAGATGCACGATCACCTGCCAGAGGACGTCCTGATGCGTTACATCCGGCGTGCCGATCTCGATGAAGGACTTGAGCAGATGGATGGAAGAGATGCCGATCAACGCCGTTGCCAGCTTCACCTTGAGCACCCCGGCATTCACATGCGAGAGCCACTCCGGCTGGTCGGGGTGCCCTTCCAGATTCAGGCGCGAGACAAACGTCTCGTAGCCACCCACGATGACCATGATGAGGAGGTTCGCAATCATCACCACATCGATCAGCCCCAATACGCCGAGCATGATCGTCTTCTCCTCCAGGTGCTGGACTTCCGCGATCAAATGCCAGAGCTCGACGAAGAAATGATAAACGTAAAGCCCCTGTGCAACGATGAGCCCGAGATAAAGCGGCGCCTGCAACCAACGGCTGAAAAAGATCAACCCGCCCAGGGCGCGGCCGGATTTTGGTGAATTGGAGACAGTCATGCCGCTGTGGTCTTTAACCAGAAAACAGCGTTTGTCCACCCTCCATGACTGATCCGCAACTTAGCCCTGGCTTTCCGCCGGCGCTTCCGCGGGCGGTTTGTCCTTCTTCCGCATCAGCTCGAAGACCTCTGGGAGATCCGCCACGCAGAAGAAAAGGCCGATGATCCCGCACACCGCATAGATTGCGAAACCAGCCAGCGAGATGAGCACCGCCTTTTCCGCCGGCACGCTGGCGAGATCGTGGAGCAGGTGTTTGAACATCTCCTCCCGCACGCCGATGCCGCTGAAGCTGATCGGCAGCGAGGTGCCCACCGTGATCACCGGCATTACCGAGCAGAGATCGAGCAGGCTTACCGGGGCGCGAAAGGCCCGCGCGCCGCACCAGAAGACCCCGAAGTAGGTGAACAGCACCGGGAAAGACAGCACCACCGCCACCAGCGAGGCGCGCCATTTCTCCACAAACAAATGCCACGCGCCACCCATTTCCAGGATGGCCTTGCGGCCGGGAAACCGGACGGGAAGCTTTTCCAGCGTGCCCTGCCCGCTCAGGAAAAAGGAGGCGGCCAGCAGTAAAATGGAGAGCACGGTGAAGACGATCAGCCCCCAGAGCAGCCCGGTCGCCAGCGCCGTCTGCGAGAGCCATTGGTAACGCCAGAGCACGATCGCAAGGGTGAAGACCACCAGGGCGATCAATCCGATCAACCGGTCCGCCACAATCGAGAGCATGATCGGTCGCCAGTGCCCGCGCCCCTGCTGGCCAAACAGCGCCATCTTCAACACATCGCCGCTCACCATTCCCGGCAGGATCAGGTTGAAAAAGAGCCCGCCCATGAAGACCTGCGTGATCTTGCCCCAACTGGCGTCGATGCGCTGGATGCGCAGGTAGATCGCCCAGCGGACGATGTTGAGCACCTGGTCCGCCAGCGCCAGCCCCAGCCCGGCGGCGAGCCAGCGCCAGTCCGCCTCGTGCAGAGCGGCGCGCGCGGCGTTCATAAAATCCGGCCGGCTGAAAATCCACCACAGCAGGCCGATGGTGAGCGCCGCCTGGAGGATGCGAAGGAACCAGGTTTTCATAAAGTTTGCCGCAAGGCTTCCAGGCGCTGGCGCAGTTCGCGCGATGCCAGGTAGGTAGTGCGCACCGCCCACCAGATCCGGGCGATGCCGCCGGGGAGCGCGAGGTTTGGCTTCAAGAGCGAGACCACCGCGGGCCGGTCATAGCCGCGCAGAAACGCCGTGGCACTCGGGAGCCAGCTTTCGGGTTTCACGCGCCCGATCAAATCTTGGAGAAGCACCAGCAGATCATCCGCATGCCGCTCGTCCGCGCCAAGCGAAAGATGATGCCGCACCTCAAAATCCATTAGCCGCGCCCGCCCGCTTTCTCTTTCAAAAATGAAATTCCCGAGGTGCGGATCGCCATGCGACCACGGTCCGGCAAAGGTGGGGCAGGGGAGCGCATGCGCCCGCCGCAATTCCGCCCCCGCCGCGCCCAGCATCTCCAGCGCCAGCGCCTCCTGTCTTAGCAGCGTGGAGAGATCGGTTCCCGGCATCTCCATGGAAACGCTGCTGTTCCCCTCGGCGACCGCCTGGAATCCCTCGCCCCCGTGCAGCCGGGCAAAGCAATCCGCCTCCCAGCGCTGCCATTCCGCCCCCTGCAGGATCTGCACCGGGTTTCCCGCCAGTCGGAAGAACCGGTTCGCGACCGGAATGAGCACACGACTGGCGGGCTGCCGCTGTTTGCGGAGCCAGACCACCCCGTCGCGGGGGATGCGCTCGATGGAGTTGATGCGGATGGCGTCCACGTATTCGCCCGCCCGCGTGATGATTTGCTGCATCGCGGCGTTAAAGACACCATGGGACGAGAGGAGGTCAAGGCGGGTTTCTGCGCACCCTTGAACGTTTTGCTTGCAGGGAAGCCCTCCCCACGCCACAACAAACGCCCGGGACACTATGAGCACCACTAGGGACACTACGCCACCGGACTACATCGAAATCGGATTCACCAAACTTGAGGAGGACTTGAAATTCCTCATGGAGTGTTTCGGCGAAGTGCTCTCGGATCTCGGCCACAAGGACATGGCCGACCTTCTCCCTTGGACCGGCAAGCCACTCCCCGTGACCAAGGGCGCGGAACTCCCGCCCCAGATCGGCCTCGTTTATTCCGTCGCCTTCCAGTTGCTGAACATGGTGGAGGAAAACGCCGCCGCCGCCATGCGCGACCTGCGCGAGAAAAGCGAAGGCGTCGCCGCCGAGCAGGGCCTGTGGGGTCGTGAGTTGCAGCGCTTGAAGGAAGCTGGCTTCAATGCCGGGCAGATCGCGCAGACGATGAAGACGGTGCGCGTGGAGCCCGTGCTCACCGCCCACCCCACCGAGGCCAAGCGCCTCGCCGTGCTCGACCAGCATCGCACGCTCTTCTCGCTCATGGAACAGCTCGATGGCCCGCGCATCACCCCGTCCCAGAAACTTTCCCTGCGCGAGCACGTGAAGGCCACGCTCGAACGCCTCTGGCGCACCGGCGAGATCCTGCTTGCCAAACCAACGCTCGCCGATGAGCGCCGCAACATCATGTATTATTTGCGCGATGTTTTCCCGGCGGTGGTAAGCCGCCTCGATGAACGCCTCCGCGCCGCCTGGAAGGCCAGCGAGCTGCCCGAGAGCGCGCTGCACAACCACCTGCCCCGCGTCGGCTTTGGCAACTGGGTCGGCGGCGACCGCGACGGCCACCCGGGCGTCACCGCACAGGTCACGGCCGAGACCCTGGAGCGCCTGCGCATCAATGCCGTCACTGTCATCCACCGGCAGCTCAACCAGCTTTTGGAAAAGCTCAGCCTCACGAGCTGGGTGCAGCCGCCGCCCGAGTCGCTGAGCAATGCCATCGAGGGCATGATCCAGATTCTCGGCGATGCCGGTCGTTCCATCGCCGCCACCAATTCGGAAGAGCCCTGGCGCCAGTTCCTCAATCTCATCGTAGCCCGCCTCCCGCAGAAGGCCGCGAGCGAAGAGACCACCCAGGCCTACGCCACCGGCCAATGGTACCGTACCCCCGACCAGTTGAAGGCCGATCTGATCGTCCTGCGCGACTCCTTGATCGAAGTGGGCGCGAATCGACTCGCCGAGCTCGATGTGGAGCCAGTCATCCGCGCGGTGGATGTCTTCGGCTTCCACCTCGCCCACCTCGACGTCCGCCAGAACAGCCAGTTCCACGACAAGGCGATGTCGCAGCTCATGTGTGCCGCCGGTCTCGACGGCTCCGACTTTGAAAACTGGTCCGAGCAGGAACGCCTGCGTTTCCTCGACAAGGAACTGCATTCCCCGCGTCCCTTCCTGCACGCCTCCGTTTCCGCCGGTCCCGAGGCGAATACTGTTTTGAACTGCTTCCGTGTGCTCGCCGCGCACATCGAGCAATTCGGCACCGCCGGCCTGGGCGCGCTGATTGTGAGCATGACGCGCAAGCTCTCCGACCTGCTCGTCGTTTACGTGCTCGCCCGCGAGGCTGGTCTCACCCGTTACCTGCCCGAGGGCCTTGCCTGCGTGCTTCCCGTGGTGCCGCTGTTTGAAACCATCAGCGACCTTGAGCGCAGCCCGAATATTCTGCGCTTCTTCCTCGACCACCCGGTCACCATCCGCTCGTTGCGCCTGCAGGTGAAGCCGGGGGAACCACTCGTGCAGCAGGTGATGGTCGGCTACAGCGACAGCAACAAGGACGCCGGCATCCTGTGCAGCCAGTGGGGCTTGCAAAAGGGCCAGTACGCGCTGGCCCAGGTCGGTCGTGAACGCGACGTCCACATCCGCTTTTTCCACGGTCGCGGTGGCACCGTCAGCCGTGGCGCCGGTCCCACCCATCGCTTCCTCGAGGCGCTGCCACAGGGCTCGCTCAGCGGCGACATCCGCCTCACCGAGCAGGGCGAGACCATCGCGCAGAAGTTCGGCCACCCCGACACCGCCACCTACAATCTCGAACTGCTTGTCGCCGGCGTCACCGCCGTGACCATTCAGCATCAGCACCATTCGCACGAGGGCAACCCGCTTGCGCCGGTGGTGGAAAAGCTCGCCGGCTTCAGCCAGAAAGCCTATCGCAAGCTCCTCGACGATCCCGATTTCATGGTCTTCTATCGGCAGGCCACGCCGATTGATGCGCTGGAGCACAGCCGCATCGGCTCCCGCCCCGCCCGCCGCACCGGCCAGGCCACCCTCGCCGATCTGCGCGCTATTCCATGGGTCTTTAGCTGGAACCAGGCCCGCTTTTACGTCCCCGGCTGGTTCGGCGTCGGCTCCGCTCTGCACGAGCTGGAGGAGACCGACCCCGAGAGCTTCAAGGCACTCTGCGACGGCATCCGCAGCTGGCCGTTTCTCCGCTACGTCTTCACCAATATCGAATCGAGCATCGCCAGCACCGATCTCGACCTTATGACCGCCTACGCCGCTCTCGTGGAGGACAAGGTAGTGCACGAGCGCCTCTTCGGCCTGATCAAGATGGAGCACGAGCTCACCAACGCCATGCTGGAAAAAATGCGCGGCAGCTCCATGGCCTCGCGCCGGCCCCGCATGCTCAAGACGCTCCAGATGCGCGCCGAGGCGTTGCGCCTGCTGCATTTGCAGGAGATTCACCTCCTCACCAAATGGCGTGCCTTGCGCAAGAGTGGCCAGGAAACCGAGGCCGACAAAATGCTGCCCGACCTCCTGCTCTCCATCAACGCGATTGCGAGCGGCCTCCGCACCACGGGCTAGACCGGATTTTCAACCGCGGATTTCGCGGACAACCCGGATCTCCTTGCTCCCAGTCGCCCAACTGGGAGCGCCGATTTCTGTGCTTCAAGCGGCAGGCCAGCATTCCATTTTGTAGTGCTATAGCCGGGCTTTCTCTTGCCGATGGATTGCTCGCCATCCGCGCCGCTTCTCCTCATCCGTGTAATCCGCAAAATCCGCGGTTAAAAATCCCCGGCGCGGATTTGCTCTGGCGTAATGCCGCGTTCCCACAGCGCCCTGAGGCTTAGCGCGTCCTCCCGCTTCGCCAGTCGTCGCCCGCGCGCATCCAGCACCAGCGGGCAGTGGTAAAACCTTGGCGCGATCAGCCCCAGCGCGCGATAAAGTAGAAGCTGCCGGAACGTCGAAACCCGGAGATCATCCCCCCGCACCACCTCGGTGATCTCCATCGCCGCATCATCCACCACCACCGCCAGTTGATAGGCTGGAACATCATCCCGCCGCCACACCACGAAATCGCCAAAATCCACGCCCGCCACTGCCTCCTGCCATCCCGCGCGCTCATCGTGAAAACGCAGCCGTTCCCCATCCGGCACCCGGAACCGCCAGGTCTTCCCCGCCGGGGCTGCGGCGTTGCTCACCGCGCCGAATGACGGCCGGCAGGTGCCCGGATAAACCGGCTCATCATCTCCATGCGGAGCTGTAACCGCTTGTTGAACATCCTTGCGCGAACAGAAACAGGGATAAATAAAGCCGCCCGCGCGCAATTTCTCCCACGCCTCCAGATACCACGCCCGCCGCTCGCTCTGCCGGTAGGGCGCAAACGGTCCGCCCGTCTCCGGCCCTTCACTCCATTCCACCCCCAGCCAGCGCAGATCCTCGTAGATCGCCACCTCAAACGCCGGCCGGCATCGCGCCTGGTCCAGATCCTCCACCCGCATCACCAGTGCTCCGCCCCGCGCCCGCTCCGCCGCCATGGCAAACGTGCGCGCATGCCCGAGATGAAGCAACCCCGTCGGTGAGGGAGCCAGTCGTCCGCGATAGGATGAGGGGTGAGCAGGCATGTTCAGCTTTACAAAAATAGTTTAAAAAACTTTGATGAAACGGGAGGATTCAACCCGTCAGAAGATCAACAATATGAAAACCCTGATCAAATCAACCATCGTATCTCTCATCGCCGTCACCCTCGGCCTCGGCACCCCCGCGCTCCATGCGCAGGCGCCCGCCGCCTCGGCGACTCCGGCCACCGCGCCGGTCAAGCAAAAGAACCCGCCTTTTCACGGTCTCGTGAGTGGCGTGGACGCGAATGCGAAGACTTTCACCCTTACCAGCAAGGCCGGCAACGTCCGTACCTTTACGGTCGGCTCCAGCGCGACCGTCGAGAACGGCACCGCTGCCGCCACCTTCGCCGATATCAAGGTGGGCTCTTACGTTCGCGGCACCGCAACCAAGACCGCCAAGAACACCTATGAGGTGGTGAAGGTCATCATCGGCGCCAAGGAAGCCAAGGCCGAAGCCAGTCCTGCGGCTGCCGCTGCGTCCAACGCCTCTCCCGCCGCCAGCCCGGTGAAGAAGGCCCGCAAGAAGAAGGCAGCCGCCACGGCCTCGCCCTCTCCTTCGCCCGCCCAGTAAGCGCGGATACGATCTGATCACCAGTTAATCCACCGGCATCCGGGCCAACGTGCTTCGGATGCCGGTTTCTTTTTGGAGTTGGGTTGAAAATCCCACCACCACGCACTCCTCGTTCCTTCACCCCCTGGAGTGCGGCGACCTGTCGCCGCTTTCTCCCGGCGGGACCTGTCCCGCCCACTGCCGTCGGCCATTCTTAAAAATCAGCCAATTGCCGTCTCGAGCCCGAAGTAACGCTCGCAATTGCGGAAACAAATATTCCGCACCAGGCGTGAATAAAGATCCCAGTCATCGGGAATCAGCCCCTTCTCCACATCGTTGCCGATGAGATTGCAAAGCACGCGGCGGAAATACTCGTGGCGGCAGTAGCTCATAAAGCTGCGCGAGTCCGTCACCATGCCGATGAAGCGGTAGAGCAGCCCGAGACTCGAGAGCGTATTCATCTGCCACTCCATCGCCTCCTTCTGGTCGAGGAACCACCAGCCCGAGCCGAACTGCACCTTGCCCGCGATCGTCCCATCCTGGAAATTCCCGATCATCGTCCCGAACAGATAATTGTCCGCCGGATTGAGATTGTAGATGATCGTCTTGGGCAGCGCGTTCTCCGCGTCGAGCCGGTTCAGATAACGCGACAGTGCGCGCCCTTGTGGGAAATCGCCGATGGAATCGAAGCCCGTGTCCGGCCCCAGCTTCGTCAGCAGCCGCGCATTGTTATTCCGCAGCGCCCCGAGGTGGAGCTGCTTTGTCCAGCCCTTCTCCGCATCGAGGTGGCCGAAGAAAATCATCATCCACGCCGCGAATTGCTGCGCCTCCTCCGGCGATGGCGCCCCGCCGCTCCTCACCTTCGCAAAAATCGCGCCCGCCGTCGCGTCGTCGCAAAAGTCGTCATAGCACTGCTCCATGCCATGATCGGAAAGCCGGCACCCGAGCGAATGAAAATAGGCATGCCGCTGCTTCAGCGCCTCGAGAAAGCCTTGGAACGTATCCGTGTTGATCTGGGCCGCTGCTTCGAGCTTCGCGCACCAGGCCTGGAAGGCCGCCGCATCCGCAATCCACACCGCCTTGTCCGGACGAAACGTGGGATAAAGATGCAGGGCGCTCCGTTCCGCCTTGACCGCGCGGTGATATTCCAGCGAGTCCGTCGGATCATCCGTCGTGCATTGCACCACCACGCGGAATTTTTTCATGATCCCGCGCGTGCTCAGTTCGGGCGTCTTCAGCTTTTCATTGGCCTCGTCCCAGATCGCCTTTGCGCTCTTTTCATTCAGCAGCCGGTCGATGCCGAAGTAGCGCTTCAACTCCAGATGCGTCCAATGATAGAGCGGATTCCGCAGCGTGTGCGGCACCGTCTTCGCCCACGCGAGAAATTTCTCATACGGCTCCGCATTGCCCGTGCAAAAACGCTCGTCCACCCCGTCCGTGCGCATCGCCCGCCACTTGTAATGGTCGCCACCAAGCCAGATTTCGGCCAGGTTGGCAAAGGTGTGGTTTTCCGCGATTTCCTTCGGCGGCAGATGGCTGTGATAATCGAAAATCGGCTCCCGCGCGGCCACCTCGTGATACAGGCGGCGCGCCACTTTGGTCTCGAGAAGAAAGTCGTCGGTAATAAAGCTGGTGCTCATGGGGTAAAAAATCTTGGGGACGTGGGATGATGAAATCGGTGCGTCGAGCTTGCCTGCCGGTCGTGCTTTCGTCCAGCGCGATGCCGTATGGCTGCGCAAAGTTTCCTCCCAAGTAACTTTTGCGCAACTCGGCCGGGTTCTTCGTGCTTTCCGTCCATGCTCCCTTCCGCTAATCAACATGTACCCAACCCCTCGTCCCATGAAATGCCGCCCTTTCTCCCTTCGCACCCTCTCCGGCATCATAGCCTTCCTGCTGGGTGTGGCCACCCTTCACGCCGGTGAAAGTACGGTCGCTCTCACCTGCCAGCCCGACAAGGCGACGCTGAGCCAGGGCGAGCCTTCGCTCGTTGCCTGCAAATTTTCCAATTCCGGCCCCCGCCTGGTAATCATCAACCTCGATGGTTTCGTCTGCGCCCTCGACGACGGCGCGTTGAAGCCAAACCGCGCCATCGACTCCGCCTTCGAGCATCAGCTGGATCCGTTCCATCAATTCGCCTTGAAGTCTGGTGAGCAGCACACGGTGCTGATTCCGCTCAACGCCTGGCTCGACCTGCCGCCCGGTCGGCATCAGGTGCGGGTGGAGTATCAAAATGCCGGCCTGCATTTCGTCGCCGCGCCCTTCGCGATCCAGGTCGCCAAAAGCACCCCGGCCGCCCTGCTTCGCCAGTTTCGCGCCGATCTCAAGCAGTGGGCCGCCTATCCCGATGAGGACGAAGTGGCAGCGAAGCTTTCCTCCACCTATCCCTATCTGTCCGAGTTTCAAAAGGACGTGGAAATCCTCTTAAAACGGGGCCTCTTTCAAAGCCCGGTCACCAAAAAAGATCCGTTAACGGCGGATGAGCAAATTCTGCTGCTGAAAGTGCGCGAAGAGGGCAGCGACTCGCAGTAACGAACGAGCGGCTGTAAAATGGAAGTGAATATTTAAGAAGCAAGCTGCTTCAAAAGTGGCCCATTTAGCGGGGAATTTTCGTTTTTCGGAAAATCCGTTTTTGGTGCGGCGTCGAGCAAAGCTTTCGTCCGGGGATACTTTCGAAGTGGAATGGATTTACCCTGTCTTTGATCAGGAATGTAAACCGTGTCGCCGAGCCAGAATTTCACTGCGGCTACCACTTCGGGACGTTCTACATGGAGTGCGGACCAAAAGGTCAGGTCACCATGATGATATATAGCATCTCTCATAAATCATTTCCGAAACGCGCATTGAGCGGCAACGGTAGGCGGAGCCCCCATGAAGTGGCAAAGTGCGGCGCAAAGCCGGTCGGTGAGTTGCTCCGGCGTGCGCGCGA
>Ga0157374_10000511_pt1 | contig 34950 bp, 61 predicted proteins | sample M25metaG_FD_115308 | JGI IMG/M metagenome (GOLD analysis project Ga0157374, IMG submission 115308) | Miscanthus rhizosphere microbial communities from Kellogg Biological Station, Michigan, USA - M2-5 metaG | ecosystem: Host-associated > Plants > Roots > Rhizosphere > Soil | place: USA: Michigan...
CTTCATTGAAATTTGTTCTGACGAAAACAATGATGCCTGGCTTTTATTGAATAGTGGTAGCCGAAACATTGGAAAAACATCAGCAGAAAAGCACATTGATATTGCCAAAGGGTTAATGAAAGAATATTTTATCTCGCTGCCTGATATTGACCTTGCCTACTTAGTTCAAGGAACACCACAATTTAAGTCATATATTGCTGATTTATTGTGGTGTCAAGATTATGCGAAACAAAACCGAAACGAAATTATGTTGCGAGTTTTGAAAGATGTTTCACATCACGTGTATGGAAATGAACTAAGATACGATCATTTGGTTGATATGCGTGTTGATTGTCATCATAACTTTACTCAGATAGAAAATCATTTTGATAGCAACATTTGGATTACACGCAAAGGAGCTTTATCAGCCAGAGAAGGTCAGCTTGGTATCATACCAGGTTCAATGGGTACGCGTAGCTATATTGTAAAAGGAAAGGGAAATCCCGAATCATTTTGTTCCTGTTCTCATGGTGCAGGACGAGCCATGTCGCGTAATAAAGCGAAAAAGCTCTTTACCCTAGAAGACCACATAAAAGCAACAGAAGGTGTGGAATGTAGAAAAGATGCAGATGTTATTGACGAAACACCAGGCGCGTACAAAGATGTAGAGGCCGTTATGCGAGCACAATCTGACCTGGTTGAAATTGTTCATACTTTAAAACAATTACTTTGTGTTAAAGGTTAGTATGGAAACAGAAAAAGGTAAGTTTAAAATGAACGAAAATGAAATTATTTTTTTGATTAAAAAATTTGAATCTCGTTTAGATAACCTAGAAGAACTTATTTATGACACTAGATCAAGAATTATTACAGGGTAGAGAAAAATTATGACGTACTTTCAAGATTTTAAAAAAGAAATAGTCGGTAAAACGCTTACTAAAATTGAAATTGAAGATTCTGAATCAACATTATTGATACACACTACTGATGGAATTTATATGTTTACAGCAGAAGGTGACTGTTGCAGTCAATCTTGGATTGAACATTTCAGTTCACCAGAAATTCCATGCATTATTACTGATGTCAAAGAAATAGAAATGTCAAATTCATCACATTCGTATGATATAAAGCCAACAGTTCATAAACATCATACTGAATATTATATGAAATATTATTTTTACGAAATAATAACTGATAAAGGTTCTTATTTGATTGAAATGCGAAATTCAAGCAATGGTTATTATGGTGGATGGTTAGAATATATAGGTGTTAAATGATTAATACCTGGTTTATAAGCGATACCCATTTCGGACATAAAAATATCCTTGAGTACGAAAAAGAGGCTAGGCCATTTTCATGCTTAGAAGAAATGCACGAGGTGATGATTGATCGTTGGAACTCTGTTGTCAATAGAAAAGATATTATCTATCATTTGGGGGATTTTGCTTTTGGTAGACGAAACATACAGATCGCAGAACGTCTAAACGGAAAGAAAAAACTTATCATGGGTAACCATGACATTTATTCTTCTTCTGATTATATTAAGTATTTCGATAAGCTATATGGTGTAATTTTCTGGAATAAATGCATATTGTCACACATGCCTGTATCTGAAGATGGATTATGCGTTAGATGGTTTCTGAATGTTCATGGTCATTTACATAGTAAAAACGTATTAGATAAAGATAACTCTAATTGGCACGATATTAATTATTTTAATGTCTCATGCGAACAAAACAATTTAACACCTATCCACGAAGATATTATTTTAAATCGATTAAAAAGAGTTTTTGAATTAAATTGGTAAAAATTATGAAACTAGAAAAAGAAATAAGATTTATTCCAATAAATGGAACCTTATATATTAAATTTTTCCTAAAAGGAGAGAATGGAATAGTTCAATTCTGTATCAATACTGGATGGAATCACAACATGACTGGATTTGATCAAAAAATAAGATCTTATGCTTACGATATTGGTTATCATTCTCCTGTTCCAAAATATAAAGATCAAGAACCGATGCCTTCATGTGATTTCTATGATACTTGTTATTATGATGGCTCATCAATGTATGCGGATGAATTATTCGATAAATTAATAGATCATGGCCACGAATATATATGGCAAAAAATGCAAGAATTTTACAACGAAAAATTATTAAATAATTGTGATTAGGTAAAAATATGGAGTATTTATATGGAAAATGATTTAGAAAAAATAAAAGCTACACTTAACCCGATATTTGATTTTAGTATCGGAATTAATAAAAAACCAATATCTTATTCTTTAATTTTGACGATTAATGATAACTGTAAAATTGAATTATCAGAATTTCTCGCAAAAAATATTACTAAAAAATATGAATTATTATTAGAAGATCAAAAAATATATCAAGAAGAATATGAAAAATTTATTCTTCTGAAAAATAAAGAATTATAAATATGGCCATACAATCTAGATTTGATGATTTAACCAAAGAATATGTCAAATATTTTAAATTAGATGGTGAGGTTATAAGATATGATGATTTTATGAATATAAATATTAATATAATTTTTAAATTTTGGTGTAAATATTTGTCAATAAATGACATAAAAGTAATATATGGTTATGAATACCCTGATATATCTTATATTTTCGACTTTACAGTAAAACATTTAAAAGATATTAAATTTCAATTTGAAGATTATTTTAATGAATTATGGTGCTGATATGCGACTATGGAAGCTTCAAGATTTGTTTAATGATATACATAAAAACAACCCAAAGGCATACAAGTATGTGCGGTTAATTCATATTTGTGAAAAGTGTAGTTTCCGTACACCAGAGTTAGCGCCATTGGGGAGATTGGCGACAATTGATTTCAACAAAAATATGCCAGTACATGCACCAATTAACTTTGAAATAAAAGATCACGGTTATTGTGATAAGTGTAATCAGGATTGCTGGAAAGAGGTGAGACAGCATATTGAATATTAAAAAAATAATTGTGAACATTGTTGTTTTGGTCGATGTAATCATTATCCAGAGGAATATTAATGAGTGATGAGCTTAATATATTAAAACGTAATGAATTATGGTGTTAATTTTATGGAATATGAAGAACATTTAAAAAGGAATTTTTATATATGAACATTAAAATATCGTTACCTGTATTATTATTTATTGTATTTCTTGTATTAAAATTAACAAATTTAATTGATTGGACATGGTATTGGGTAACATCATTGATTTTAGGGTTTATATTTTTTTCTTTGAGAATTTTTGAATTATTAACGAAAAAGATCGTAATTAAAAAAATGGGGACTTAATCGAAAATAAATGATTACCCAAATATAAAATGTCCTAAATGTGAAATGAAAAGCTATCATCCAGATGATATTAAATATAAATATTGTGGTAATTGTAATGAATGGCATGAATTTATGTATTTAGAAAATGAAAAATTAATGGGAGGTTCTTAAATGAATACCAAAAGTAAATTTATATTTTGCGTTGGCAGTTCATTATATCCAGTTCATGTTGATGATCCTAATATTGAGCATGAAGCATATATCATAATCGAAAATGTTGAGAAAAACTTTAGGATTTGTTTAGGATTAGATCGTGATGATGAATTATCACGGCCGTATCAACCTTACTGCACAAGGGTTTTATCTTTAGAAAAAATGAAAGAACTTAGAGATGGTCTGAATAAGTTAATAAAAATTCATGATGATGATCTTGAGTTAGTATGGATATGTGATTAATGAGAGGTATTGGAAATGTTTGATGAAATTAAATTTATTATATTAGGAGCTTTAAATGTTAATCATGAAATTTTCAATGCCAATCCAGGGACTGGAATTTCAGAACTACGGCATAGTAGAGGATCAAAGCCTGGAGATTGGGGGCTTAATAATGAACACATTGGATGTCGTTACCGGAGAAACCTGAATGAACATAGAAATATTTAGCCAAGAGAATTTAGAGTTATTATTTCCAAATAAAATTCAGAGAGATATTTTTATAAATGGTATGAATAAACTAGTTAATATTATTTGCGAAAGAACAGTAAACGTTCCTTTTGTTAATATTAAATGTGAATCACAAGAGTAAAAAATGAAAATAGAATATCAAATAGTTAATTTAGAACTGAGAAATAAGTTACATGAATTTAATTTTAAAAATGTTTTGACTGCTTCAAAGAAACAGTTAAAAATGATCCGAAAATTTTACAAGATCATGTGAGAATAGACATATGAAAAAATCGAATATAAAACCTAAAGGAAAATTAATAAAAATAAAACCTCCAAAGAGAAAAATAAATTATAATTTTGTTGATTATGATAAAAAAAGAGAGATGAATAAATTGACTAAAAGTAAGAAATACTTTACTTGTTATAGATGCAAAGTAACATTTGAAAAAATGAATAATGAAGAATGGAATGAAGATAAAGCATACGAAGAATTTCGAACTCTTTATCCGGAATCAAAATACGATCCTGTTGATGTATTGTGTGACTATTGTAATGAAGAATTTAAGAAATGGTTTTCTACATTAACAGAAGAGGAAAAGAAAAAAATGGTAGAAGAATATGCGTCTTGAATATTCAATTCTTATTATTTTGATAATACTTTTATTAAATAGAAGTATTATCACTGAAAATAAAAATATGATTATTGATTTAGATAATCGCATTAAAAAATTGGAGATTATAAATGCTTAATGATAAATTTTTTGAAATTTCACTAGAGATAACTGATAGATATGATCAAATATTGGAACTTACTCCAAAAGAATCAAATTATTTATGGTATTTAACTGAATCACTTTTGCTTTTTACAAGATTTGTTCTATTAGTTTCTGATGAATTCAATGTTAATAGAAATAACGAATCTTCAGATAATACTATTAAATAAATATGATATATTTCAGTTATCCGGAAACTCCGGATAACTGAAAATGAATCAATCCAATAATTAGAATGTAATTACCGAGATAAATTCATGCTTTATACGTTCTAACTGCTGTTAGACATCCATAAGCTTTCATTGAATTAACAGCAAATGTAGATTGAGCTACTAAGTAAGCATGATCAATGAATAATCCATTAGAATAACGAACAGGCCCTACAGTTAAAATAACAAATTGTCCTGCTGAAAATGTAGCATTTATTTGAGACGTATTATTTTGTGCTCCAACAGGTGGAAGAGTTGCAGAAGTTGGACTAATAGCAGCTATAAAACTACTAGATGTAGTTGCCGCATTTGGCTCGAAAACAACTGTTCCAGTAACATCCCATTCACCTGGCGGAAGAGGCTGGATAAAAGGAACAATAATATTGGCGGGAGTATTTGAGACAAGTGTTACGGCATCAGCTTCAAGAGTATATTGATTAAGATAATTTCCAATTAATCCTAAAGCATTACTAATACCATGCAAGTGTGCTGCCACAGAATTGACAGGAGAAGTGCCACCAGAAGCATCTGGTGTATAATTAGCAGGCGAATAAGTAGTGATCACATCATTAGCCGTCGGAGTAGTATTAACTAACGTAATAACGCCATTACTGATGCTAACTGATAATTCAGCATAAGTACCCGCTCCAGTTAATTCATTAAACGAATAGAAACAATAAATAATATCGCTAGGAGAGATGTTTAGGCTTGATAGCTGATTCCCTATTCCGTTCAAATAACCTGGTGCTGTAATCGTTGCTAAATTATCAGAAGAGGTCATTTTAATAACTCCAGGTTTAACCCCAACTTGGCCTATTTCTGATCTATATAAAATTGTTGCCATTTTAGTGCTCCTTATTAAATTTTAGCTAGGTAGCGCATAAAAACTAACGCTTACCGATGTGGTAGTACCAGTGGTTAAAAAACTCATGACTGATCCAACAGGCACTCTAATACAACGAGGATCATCACTGGTCACTACTTCTGACGTTGCTTTTGCAAATGAGCTACCAGCCGGTGCAGCCGCTGTTGCGCTAACTGAAACCCAAACCTCATCGCCAAAAGTTACTCTTATCATAGCAAGAACATAATTTTTGTCATTATTTCCGCCATAAGATGCAATATTACCCATTATTCCGCCACCTGGTACGGTTAAAGAAGTGGCTGTATTTTGAGCCAAAGTCGCATTATAAATTTGATCAGAAAGCAATTGAGCAAAATCATTTGATCCTTTTGTTTCTTGAATCGTTCTAAATTGTTGTGTCATTTAATAACCCTCTTATTACAGTCCTAATCTTGAGCTTATTGTATATTGATATGCCAGTATCCCTTCATAATTAGCGCTAAATCCAACTGATTGAGGATCTTGAATAGTAGCCATTAATGAATAATTTTGAGTCGTACTCCCTTTCACAGTCCAACCCACTATTCCACTATCTTTTTCTGCGGCAACACCTGCCCCAACTTGATTTATTATAAGTCTCACATTTCCTGATGCTCCCGTAACCGGTGAATAAAATGTGGGTGTAGAAGGGAATGCTTTTGGTTGCTTATAATCCAATGTAAATGATCTGCGATCTAATACGCTATTTGCTCCATCTTGCAATCCTACATTAAGTAAAATTGCTCCATTATAATTTGTGCCAACGGCTGGATATTCATCGAGCTCAAAACTTTTTTCGTAATAAAATTGGCATTTTCTTAATGATTCATCAAATGTTTGAGGAGGAGAATCAAGAGCAAAATCATTTTGCATTAAAGAAACTTTATCAAATACAATTATGTCTTCACTTCCTAGCGTATTATCAATAGGATTCGTAATATAAGTTACAACACCTAAATAAGGAGTAGAGTTAATTGCAGGTGGCAACTGAAATTTATTGTAAGGAAGTCTAGGAAAATTATTAGCAGACAATGTTGCCAACGGTAATTCAGTTAAAATGTAAGAAATATCATTTAATGGATTTATCGATGACCATCCCGATTGGAAAGTAACATCTCCATTCGAATCCCACCCAGTTATTGGTTCTGAAGCGCTAATTGCTGGTATAGAATCTCCTGCTGTCCTATAAATAATCCTCATTTTTAATTTAGTTTGACTAGAATGATCAGTAAATTTCTGAGCCCTCGCCATAGACGATAATATCTGGCCAAAATATTGGCCTATTGTTGAATAATGAATATATTGAATAATTGCGAATCGATTTGCTCCAGTGCCAACTCCATTAACTGCTTTAAGTTGAAAGCCAAAATTAGCTCCTGGGCCTGCTTGCCCAGAACTAATTGAGCCAGCAGTTTCTAAGTGTAAAATGGTTTGGTCTGCAACATAATCTGTTGTGCCAGCGAGAATAGTTTGTGCTTTGCTATAAAATTGATATGGATTAAGGCCAAAATCCCATCCTACTAATAAGTTGGCTTTAGGCTGATTTATTATTGAATTTTCATAATAATGGAAAAGGTGGTCTTTTTGTCTATCCGATGTTTGCTCATCGAATGGTACATTAACAGCATCATCTGCACCAACGATCTGTAAACTAGAAATTCCAATCGTTCTTGATGTTGGAATTGTAATAATAATATCAACATATCCACTATCAGCAGGACTATTAGATTGATCAGGTATTTGATTATTGCCTGAAATAATATGATAAGCACCATCATTTATGATATTAGTGCTATTTATTATAGATGTTGATGAGCCGATTGATGGATTATAATCCATACTGACATTTGAAGCGCCACCGCTTATTATAGATGCAATAAATGACCCGCTAACATAGCCATTTCTAAATATACCAGGTGAATTATTTAATCGTTGTCTTAAATTAATATTTGCTCCTAATCCAGAAGAAGCGGAAATACTCAATATATAAGGCGGATTAGTCGGTATAGCAGTTGATGTTGGTTGCAATCTTTCTAATGTGACTGTTCCGCTTCCAGTGGTTATTAAATCCCATCCTGGAGCGATAGGGGTAACAGTATTAGATCCCGATACATTTAATGTGATCGGCCCTTCCTGGAAAAGAATTTCTACAAACTGTGGATTACAAAGTTCATTTTCAGTATTTGTTCTTTGACTTTTTTGAACACTATCACCGATATAAGGGACAGCTTCTCGAACAAATTGAGGTACACTACCTTCGCTAACTACCGTCACATAATAAAGATCAACATCGCCATTTTCATCATAGGGATAAGCATATGGCACGAACGGATCACCATTATCATCGACAAATGTGCCAGATAATCCAAGTGTCAATACGGCACCTACTGAAACGAAAGTATAATTTGGGCTTGTACCACTAATTTTATAAACAGGTTTTGGAGTTAATCTCTGTAAATCTCGATAAAATCTGACAACACCGGCAGCAAGTGGAAGGCCGGAATCTTTGTCTAATATGACTTCTTCAATCGTGAATAATGGTACATATAACGGACTAATTGCCATTATTTTCTCCATTCAGTGCTCTTGTTAATAATTGAGTACCAATTATATTTTCTGGTTTATAAAATCTTGTCTTATTTTTTATCATCTCTTTTATCAAAGAGTCTCTAAAATTTTCAGATGTTAACTTTTTGGTCAAATAACGACCCGATCCAATCGCAGAAATGGGTAATGCAATGGCACTCGCATCGCCTGACGCTGTCTTACCTAACATAGCTAACAGCGCAGTAACAAGAGTATCTGTATTTCTTTGACCTGTTTTTGGATTATACATTAAATATTGAGCTTCTTTATTCATATGTTGCAATTTACTGTAATCTTTTAATTTCTTACGCATGGCAGGATCAGGAACCAATGTCTTGAATTGATTGTGTCCAAGCTTTTCAATTGATGTACCGAGCTTGGATGGGGTAAGATTGCCCTCATTGTCTAATGCACGAGAGAAATATGAATATGCTAATAAAGATTTTTCTGATTCTGGTACTTTACTACTTAACTTTTCCAGGGTTGCCGCCAAGTCAGCAGTCGGACTAGTTTTTATAAACTTTTGAACAATCGTTTCAGGATCAGCATTACCGCTTATAAACTTATAAATATTCTTATCCAAAAAAGGAGAAAAGTTTTTTGCATAATTTTCTTCGGCGATTTCGTATGCTTTTTTTAAGTCTAAATTACCAGATTTTTTAATAGACTGATTAATATCTTTTTTTAATGAATCAGCCAATTTTCTATAAACATTAGCTGTATTCCTATCTGCTGGAGTAGGTGATTGAGCTGCCATTTCAGCATAGTTATTTAATTTTCCTTTTAAAATATTAGCCTCTTCCAATGATGGAAAATTTGTAGATGTTTTTTTAAGAATAGGTTTTCCATTAACATCAAGAATGGCGCCCGTTATAACTTCATTTTTAATTGGATTTTTATAGTTCTGTAATTTTTTATAAATTTTTGATATATCGGGATCAGATTTTAATAGATTCATTTGATCAATAGCATTTGAAAACTCTGTTGCTTTCTTAGAAAAAGAAGGTAATTCAAGTTTTAATCCAATATCATTGGATATCTTATTGGCATCTGTATAAAGAATATTTTTATTTGTTTCATGCTTTTTAAATTCTTCTATTAATTTTTCTGTCAGTTTTTGAGGAACAGAATGAGGGTCATTATCTCCAAGCATATCCGATAAAATATTTTCGCCCCGAGATAAAACTTGTTTTCCAGTCCTTTGTAGTGATTCATTTGCACCAGAAAAAGGAACATTTGTTAACGTATTTTCTAATCTTTTTTTAAGGAATGGCGATTCAATCACATCTCCTAAACCGGTTTCAGTGCCTTGAGTAATTTCTAAGTTACGTTGCAATTCTTCAGGAGATAGATTACCTCTAAACATTTTGCTTGGTCTTAATTGTTCTAATCCTTTAAAAGTTCCGTGAGTTAATGCATTAATTAATGCACCTTCAATTGCAGCTCCTTTTGATCCAGAAGGCAGTATCCCAAATAAATTTTTATCTTTTGGATTTGACAATGCAGCTCCCGATGTGGCGCCCGCAATTACTTGTCCAGGAAAAGAAGCACCACCCAATGCAGCATAAGGAAGATATTCGCCTGCGCCTTTTATCATTTCTCCTAAGATGCTTTTATTTTTAGAACCAATATTAGAAAGTACTTCATTGAAATCTATTTTAGGAGCACGTCCACCAGTTAATGTTGATGCAACAAATTGGCCACCTTTTCCTAATCCAGAGAGAACACCTTCTGTTAAATCGCGTATCGAATCTAAAGGAGTTCTATCTATTCCAGTAATATACTTTAGCCTTTGAGTAGACATATTATCTTTTTTATCTGGAAAATTCTTTTCTAAATCAGATAAAGACGGTTCATAACCACCTTCTTTATTTTCTAACCCGTCCAAGTCAGATAATTTAGGAGTATATGACATTATGAACCTCCTAATTTTATTTTAACGGCATCTTGAACTACTTTAGGTTGTAATCTGTACCAATCAACAAAATCTTTTTGGCTATTGAATTTAGGTAAAACAACATCTTTTGCTAATAATTTTGCACCGGTTTTATTGCTAAATTCATTAACACTAGATGGATGCAATCCAATTCGATTTCTAGCTTGGAGACCTTTTTCTAATGCCTCATCCATATATCGTGCTGCTTCTTGGCGAGCATTATATGAAAGCCTTGGATATTTAGAATTAATCAGTTGTCCTGACATTTTCATCAATTCTTCAGTTGATGTGACACCAGGTTGCCCATTAGCCAAACGAATACGATTTTGTGCCGCTTCATATTGTAATGCTTGTGACGCAACAAACCGTCCTAGTTTTTTCTGTGATTTATCATCAGTTTTAAATGTATCTATGACTTGATCTGGATTCATTCCAAGAATAGTATCACCATATGGAGCAAGTCCACGCTGAGCATATTCATCTAATACCTTCAACTCTGCATCAGCCTGATTTGATTTAACAGCTTGTGTAACTAAAGATGAAGTCGTTCCTTGCATTACTGCTTTATCAGCCGATAATTTAGTAAGACCACTTACATTAAAAGGAGTTCCATCATTTAATTTATTATCGCCATTAACAAGATTTCCTGCTGCTTCAAAAGCCTGCTCAGGAGTAAAATTAGGATTATCCTTCATAAGTTGTTGTTGAAGGAAAAGTTGTTGTTGACTAGTTACCCCAGCTCTTCCGCCACCCATTTTTCTATAGTCATCCAACGCTTTACGAGATTCAAATTGAGATTGATAATCTTCGGGCGTAAATTGATTTACAATTCTTTGATAAATATTTTTTAAATTTTTATTCTCTAAGTCCATTTCATAATTACGTGGGGAAAATTGATTAATTATTCCTTGATAAATATTATCTAATTTCTTTTTTTCTAAATCTGATTCCATAATAGGTTTTGCAAATTCTGCTTGAACTGACTTAATAAAATCATTCTTTGGCATAGATCTACCAGCATAATAATTCCCTATCAAATCGCCAATACCAGAATAGTCTGGTGTACGAACAGGAACGCCTAAGAAATTAGGAAATTGCACAGCCATTATTCAATTCCTTTTAAAAGATCAATAAAGAATAATATCATTCTATTTTTAGCCACCATAAGCACCGGCTCCTTGTGATAATGCTTTTATCAAAGAATTAACAAAGGCATCACGTGAAGCATTTGTCTGATTCGCTTGCTGAAAAGCAAGACCGCCTTGAGATCCTAAATTTCCAGCAATCAAATCTGCTAACGAAGAGGAAGCGCCATAACCTTTATTAAAAAAATCTTCTTCTCCCGATAAACCTTTTCCATAAACGCCTAACGCATTTTGCAGATATTGCTGCATATCTTGGGAAATAATTTTATCAGCCATATTACCATATGACGTCTGATGATATGGCGTCCCAGAAAATCCGCCAGCAGCAGCAGTTGCATTTAAGCCTTTTGTTAATTCATCTCTTTGATACTGGGCTCCTTTAGAAAGAGAATAATTTTTCATAAGTTCATCGATAAAAGAATTGGGGTTTAATAATTTACTGTATTCCCCTTCTAAAACACCTCTTGCCTTATTCCCACCTTCAATAAATGGATTGTAATATTGTCTACCTACCCCTGGTATTTGATCCAAATACCTATTCGCTTCTTCTTTGGGATTTTCCCTAGACAGTATGTTTACTGGGTTAAAAATACTTTCTGTGTAATCTGACCATAAAGACATTTTATATTTCCTTCCATATCATAAATTATGGGTAAGCTGTCGTTGTTAATTTTCTCAAAGCACCGCCAATTTTAAACACCATCACTTGATTATCTTTTTCATACCACCCCGTACCATCTGGCATTTTAGGAGCGATAAGCACTAAATTTGCTGCGCTTATTTGTGGAAATGTCCAACCATTATCACTCAAACAATTTTGTAATGATTGATTAAGTTGATCATTATATATTTGTGAATCGGATGTTAAAAATCCAGAGTCATTAACATATTGAGTATTATTAAATACAGGTATAAAAGCCATATTTAATTCCCTATTTCCATAGTACCATTTTTAACAACAATTCGCCCAGGACACCAAAATCTCATTTGATAACCAATCTGATTGGCATAACCTAAATTATTAAAACGTGGCTGACTCTTATAATCACCAGTTTTCTTCAACATATAACTTACGACATTACTAAATGTATTTCCGCCATTTTTAGAAATAGTGAGATCTACCCTAGGCAAGTTACTATCATCTAAAATATTAGGCGTCGTTCCTGTTTCAATCGTAAACGTAAACATTTTAACTTTATATTTTTGAGGTCGAGTAGGAAATCTAAAAGTATTAGTCAAACGAACTCTCGGAATATCATAGATTGCATTAATACCGTCCGAAGAAAATACTTCATATTGCGTGATAGTATTACTTAATTCACAAATTCCACCATTTTTGAAATTCATAAAATAAGTGTGATTGTTAAAATAAACAATTTGTCTTGCTGGAAAGACACTAAAGTCCCAATCTGTAATATCAATAAATCGTTTAGTAGTAAAATCATATACAATAGTGAAATTATCATCTGGGTGAAAAAAACTTAGAATATAAAAAATATGACCGCCTTGTCGATACAAAAATCCTGTGGAAAATTTTGGAAAATCGACTGTCGATAATAAATTGTCTATACCATCTGTTGATATTCTCTGCGCACCACCACCTTGCATTGACATAATAGCAGGAGAGGAATTTTCGTTTATTCCAAGCCATGCCACAATTTCTTCACTCGATGCAATCGTAGCAACTGATGCTGCCCCATAGTCGATATTTAAAGAAGAATTTCTTTGATAAATTGACTGCCCACCAACATTACTCCAAATTTCAGCGACCGTTGATCCAAAAACAATAACATTATTTCCTGCACCTGGTATCCTCAAAACAGCTTTTGCAAAATCTGGCTTTGTTTGAATTGCTAAAGTTTGAACCCAGTTAAGTTTATAAGCATTCGGTAATGTATTATCAGATCCTGATTCAAATATAACCCATTGAGAACCGAATGCTGTCTCTAATGCATTTCCATATATCAGATAAGTATTTTGATAAGTAACATAGTTAGGTACAAATTGTGTATCTCCTGGAACCCCAACGTAAACAGCATCAGAAATAGCACCAGGCGCAAGAGCATAATTGTAAATCTTGTTTTGGCCTTCTGAAATGATGGATATTTGAGACGATAAATTTTCATCAAAAAATACTTCTCCAGTACTGCTGGATAACGTCCCAAGCTGAGTAGGTATTTCTTCTACTTGATCAATACGAAAAACCTCACCAGCAACTACTGCTAATAAAAATCCGCCTCGAACTGAACGATATATCCCTCTTCCTTCAGCACCTTCCAAAATCAAAGCTTGTATATGCTTAAATCCTGGAAAATTAACTAACCATTCTTCTTGCCCATCACCAGAATAAGTGATGTACATATTATATGTTCTTTCAACGGAAATGGTTGGATATATACCAAATACAGAGCTGCCAACAATCCGAACTGGTATATCTTGGCTGTCTGTAGTTAATGACATTTTATTGACCTATCTATGACGAAACAGGTAAAAATCCAGATGTGCCTAAATTAACAATGGCATAATTAATCGCGGCGCCTCCACTTAATGAACTCAATTTCTGCATTCTTAAATCCATCACATTTGTGTTATTGCTAATCCATTTGTAATAACGTTCTAATTGAATTGATACATCTTTCGGAACGATGTAAGAATTGAAAGTACATAATCTTTCTGCTAGTAAAAATTCCAAAAAATTAGTGTAAAACTGATCTAGTGATAAAGATAAATCTTGAAATAAAGTAACACTTGATAATCTAAATGTACCCCAAATTTCCAACGGATAATTAATATCCGGAACGAAATAAAGGTAAAGTTTACCTCCGCTAAACTGACGTTCAAAATGCCAATTCCAAGGTAAACTTTTTATATCAATAGGTCTGAAACCACCAAAGAATTCTTTCCTCTGTTGATTTCGAGTCTGATATCGAAGTGAATTAATATAAAATGTAAATACATCAATATCGATTAAATCAGGTATCAAATATTCCGATGTTCCTGATACGGCTGGGAATGTATATTTTTGAGTATAAGGAATCGTAGATTCATTTATTGTTCTATCTGCTAGTACTTTATTTAGTAGTCGGAGACCATCGCTAATTTGAGAACCCGTAAGCGTCTCAAAATCTCTGCTCACAATTCCGCTGAGATAATAACTCTCTGCTATCAGATTGCTAGCCAAGTAAGCCATAGTCTCTTCCTTTTTACTTTAAATAGTATATCGATATCCACCAACAGTAATCGCAACAGCATCACCTGAGTTAGATACTGCGTAATAAATTAGCGGAATATCTGAATTGACACGAGATACTAATTGAGCATTACCAGTCACATGAACCGAAGCCACCTGTCCAGTAATCGTAACCTCACCACCAGAGCCATTACCTGACGTTAATCTTAAATTCCGAGATGCCGCACCAGGATTAAAATCATAGTTGATAGTAACTAGAGTATTTTGTACCAAAGGAACAAGAGAGGAGCCACCAGCAGTTAATGCAACAGCAGTATAACTAGTTGCATTACCCGCTGTTACAAGAGTAAGTTGGGGAGAATCATAAGTAAACACACGTTCGTTAGAACTACCAGAAAAATAGCCCAAAGTAAGATGTGCTGCATTATCTGACCTGAGATATCCAATCTTTCGGAACATATCATAACCTGCTGGCAGTAATGGCGATGAATCATCAAATGACAGAATAACGCCTGCCTCATTATTTAAAGATGAATCACCGATTAGATATAACGAATAAAGAATACTAACGGTGATAACACCCGTATCTATTCCATTCAATCCCCTATTAGCAGTATTTAATGTGACCGTTGAATTTAGAATAATATCACTTTCGTTTGTACTATTTCTCGCACGACCAGCATTTATTGTCGCTAACGAATTACTAACTATAGAAATTTCCAACCCATTTACACTTAAGTAAGGGGCATTAACAATAGGTAAATTAACCATTTAGATTTTCTCCGTTTTAATTAAAGTGGGAATATGATTGCCATTGAGTTATCAGAAACTATAGTTTTACCCCAAATTACATCATTAACAGTCCCATAAAGGTTTTCACCGAATTGTGCGCCAGTGTACATACGTAAACTTACTCCCGTTTCTTCATCTTGTTGAACAGATGTCATATACGGATGACAATCAGGCAATGGCGGAATAGCAACATAAAATTGATTGCCTGATTGAACCATACCAACACGATGAGATGGCAATACTTTAACTTGCATTCCTGCAACAATTTGTTGTGTGATATTTTGATTTTTACCTACGTTTGCTTGCAATGGCGGATCTATTGATACTGTAACCTGTGATCCACCGGTACTTGCCGCATCGGCAGTTGCTTTAAATTGCACAGGACTAGCAGATGGTTTATGGCCTGTCCAAGTTCTAAATCGAACATTAGGTAAACCAGAAACGTTATCTTGAAACTGAAATCTATCATACAGCTTAACGGAATCAGCATCGCTTGCTGCTGAAGTACCACTAAAAGTAATTGCAGTAATGGCTCCATCAGAATCTTGTGTAACGCTAACAACAGTTAGAGTGACACCGGCTTGACCTTCCGATCCAGATATATGTTCTGGCAACAAATTTGACTTATACCATCGACATTGTGAAAATTCGCCTAAATCCCAACTGTTACGCTCTTCTTCATTTCCTTGAGGAACAAATTGATTTAAGTTAGATCCAATGATGTCTGGGATAACAATATCGGATAAATAAGCTTTCGTATCATTTCTCGATGCGCCAAAGTTTCTAAATAAAGCTAACATTTGAGCAAGTTGATTACTGGAATTAATTGGAGTAATACCATTTCCAAAGAATCGATACGGAGCACTTTCGCAAAGAGTCGCAACATCTGATTCAATTTCAGCGCCTAATTCTTCGACGGCTGCTTTACCGAACCTATCCATGTAATCTTGAACGTTAAAAATTAACTGTTGAGCTGAGACATCGATTCCAATATTTTTAGCTTTATCCACAACTAAATTTTGAACACGCTGCTCAACGCCTTGAAACTGAACAACTAAACCATCATTGGAAATAAAACGAGCAGGCTTATCAAAAGTAATAGTATCGCCCAAATTGGCTGGATTAGCTTCTTGAAAATTTTTATATTTTGTATTGGCGGTTTCAATAAAACAATTATTGTTTAATAAATAACCTAACTTGGCTTTGTTGTAAGTTTGTACATTTTGCAAAATATTATTGGGTAATGGCATTTTTGTCTCTCCGTTAAATTTAACATCAAGACAAAACTCGGCATTACCTTACGGATTTATCTACGATACATCCGTTTAAAATCACGCAAACTAGGCTCGCCACCGTCTTGTCCTGTGGTAGAAGACGACAAACGGCCGAGTGGAGAAGGAACCTCTTTCTCACTAGCTTTAGCTTGCTGATTGGCTTTTATAGAAGAACTAATCTTATTAATCATGTTCTGAGCCGCATGAGGGTCTCTGTCAGAAAGAATAGCAAGAGTTGCCCATTTGCTTGGATTTTTCACCAACTCATACATGACAGCAGGTGTGTTATCAACCTGCGAAGCCAATAATACAAGATTCGGAAACGAAGCAGGATTAAAATCAGCCATAACCTCATCAAAATCCTCATATTCTTCCTTACCAGCCGACATACGAGAACGATAAGTATCTGCAATCTTTTTGGCTTCTTTATCCATTTCCTCTTGGGCGCGTTTTTCATTTGCTTCCTGAAATTGTTGTCGGAGATCATTTAAAACCTCCTGCTTAAGAGCTTCTTTATCTACTGGGATAGGCATACCACCCATTGATCCAGAGTTATTCTTAAGTTTTTCATTTTCAGACTTTAACGCATCCAATTCTGCTTGCATTGAATCCCTCCCTTTGAGTTTGGCTTTTTTTACCAGTTCCTCAACGCGAGAGATCGGCAGTGTCTTCTCCTGATTTTCATTAGGATCAGACGCCACTTCCGTATCTAAAGCTACTTCATCAGTCATTTATCAATCTCACTGTTGCCGTTGTGAACGTGGTCGCATGGTTTGAGTGCCAAGAACTACTATTTATGCCGCATAGCTGCGTATTAGCCGGATTATTCGCTTTCCGTAAGCGTGATATATTTAAAAAATATAGTACATAAAATAATCTTATATTACAACTAGGATTTTTTCTTATTCATTTTTTTAAAGTTCTGAGCAAGAATCGCTCTTTTCTTCAATGTAGGATTTTTGCTCTTCGCTGCCTTAGCCAATTTTTTAGCCGGTATCTTCTTGTTTCCTTTTACACCTAATTCTTTCCTAAGCGCGCCTTTCTTTAATTTCATTTTTCCTATCCATTTATTAGTCATTAGTCTTAATCTCCTTTACTTTGATCTTGTTTTGTTCCATTTGTTTCTATTAATACTTCTCCGAAAGAAATAGCGGCATGTAGCATATTAGTAATATGATTAACATGATCATTATCCACTTCCATTAAACGAGAAATGGCATAGTCAGCCATTTTTAATCCTTCTTCTACAAGTTTCAGATCTTCTGGAGTCATTTATTTTTCTTCCTTCTTTTATTCTGTCTTTTATTCTGTTTCTTCTTTTTCTTTAATGATCCAATCCCATGCTCATCTTCAAATGACATCATGATTCTCCTTATTATCTTTACTCTTTTCATTATCTAAAATTACTGCTTTTGTAGACCACATTATGGCCTGTTCAAGATTAGTTTTAGCTAATGACATTTCTCTATTATTAACTTTGCTCATTAAATCTTCTAATTCTTCACCTTTTGTTTTAATAGCTAGAATTAAGTCACTAGTTTCTGATTTTAATACAGAATAAACTTTCCTAAATGTATCTTTACTCATTATTAACATCCTCTCTTCTTAGATTTACCTTTCTTCATTGGCATTTTCTTCATTGGTTTTGATTTCATTTTGACTATCTCCTATTTGATTAATGTGACTACTTAAACTAATTGCCATATCAACAGCCGTTCTGCTCTGCTCGGCATCTATTTTTTCTTGCTCTAATGCTCTATCTAAATCAGAATTTTGTATTTTAGTCATAACTTCTAAAAATTTAATATCAGCTTCTTTGTTTTCAACAGCCGTTTTAGCATTGGATTTTGCCATCTCAACTTCAGCTTTTAATTTATCACCTTCTCTTTCCGCCTGTACTTTCTGCGATTCAATTTGCAATTGCATTTGGGCTAATTGCGATGGTGTTGGTTGGCCTGCATTAGCTTCTGCTGCTTTAGCAGCATTTTCTTTTTGTTTTTCACTCCATTTTTGGACTAGATATCTTAGTTTATCGATACCACGAATATCGATATTTTCTAATAAAACTTCTAGTCCTTCTTGATTGATGAATTCTTTAAATGTTTCACTGATGTTCATGAGGGATGTAATTACTTTCATCGATATTTGTTTCTGAACTTCGTAATTGACACCAGGCTCAATCGAGACTTCAAGAGCGGAAACATCATAATCAAATTTAATACCATCATTACCCTTTTTGTTTATTTCATAAAAATCACGTTTTCCATTTGGATGGATAATTGGAATAGATCTTGGTGTAACATAATATTTCGGTAATAAATTTAAATATATTTCGCCACATCTAGCCCAGCCTTCGATAAAACCCATTGTATATGGCATTGCGGATGCATTTGAATGCATCGCACCTTGCATGATAGCAATCCCAGATAGATCATTATCATTAGCGCCCAATGCCGCATCATACGAGCCTAAAATAACTTGTAACGTATTATCAGCTAACGTAAATGTATTTGTGAGTTCCGGTGGAATAGGTTGTCGTTGTATTTCTTGTGGTGGATTTAATGGTTTGTTTGGGTCGCCGTCTTGAAATTGATTATATAAAACCACCGTCGCTTTTTGTGGGTCAGTATAAGCTAACTGATAGTCTTTATTTGCTGGTATTCCTTCTACAGGCGCTTTCCATTTATTCTGAGTAATATTTTCAATCTCATTACAAAGCGATTGACCAGCTAAGTTTTTCATTCTCTGAGTATCATAACCATGATAAACGTAAGGTCGAACCACTTGTTCAGCTTGTGAATCAGTATTATCTCTAACAATGACACTATTTCCATCAAAAAAAACTAATGGGATCATCGAGAAATTTGTTTCTTTATGATCGACAATTTTATATCCGGTCGATGTATATTTATCAATTGTTTGTATATCAGACATCCTAGATTTTAAAACAATGGGAGCTTGTTCCATAATACCCAACTTTTCCCATTTTTCTAAAAAATCTTCGTATTGCTTTTCTGTGACAGAATGACCATTCGCTAATTTCAAAATTTTTGTTTTTTTTGTTTTCTTTCCAAAATATTCTGCAAATAAAAGTATATCTTCTTTTTGATTACGGTATGACCAATTAAATCCGCCTGTAATAGAATTTCTAGCAAATCTCACACCTTTTAAAATATCAGACCCATACATTTCTTCTGCTTCATCAATTGATTTTGGGAATAATTCACACGCAAATCGGCCATCTCCCTTATGAGACTTTCGTGCGAGAGGATCAAAAACAGTAAGAGTAGGATCGAATACACGCTCGATATAAATTTTTTGATCGAATGACATTTCGTTCGCATAATCTGTATAAAGTTTTGCAACGCTATAACCTCCGGAAAGTATGTCACGGTAAAGATGATAGCTTAGAGAATTTTTATCACCACCACAAAATGTGGCTTTTAAATGAGCTTCCACCAATTCAATAACTAGAGGATTAATTAATTTTACACCTTCTTTTGCTCTCACTGTAAATGACGGATCCATTTTAGAAAATTCACCACATAATCGACTAATAAAAGCCTCAAGAATATTAAATTCCATATTTGGTTTTTGAATTTCGTTATTGACTGACATATCAGCCATAGTGAGAGATGTTTTAAAAACAAATCGGATAAAATTGTTATATATGGTGTAATTTTTTTTAAAATATAAAAATCCTTTTTCTATATTTCCTTTTATCTTGTCAAATTCGCTCAATGCTGATTTTTTAACGTATGCCATCTCTATTCATCCTTACTATTCGTTGCCGTCTCATTTGGTTAGCAATTTCTTTCATGACATCATCAGCATTTGTTTTTGTTGACTGTATATTATACAAGATTTTATCTATCAGTGCTATTTTTATACCATCGTATAGGGTGTCACAATTCGAGGTTAATACATTATTAGCGTAGTAGACGCCATCATGTTGAATAGTTAAATTGTAAACTTCTTTTTCTTCTTCGATAGACTCTCGCTCTACAGGTATCACCGCAATATTTTGTCTTTGGTTTTCTGGCAATGAATCGTTTAAAGCATTCCACACACACAAATTCACGTTCATAGAATATTTTGGATGCTGATTTTCTAGCATTCTTCCTATGCCAATCTCGCCCAATATCGCTTGCATGCCACGCTTTAGCTTTAATCCTAATCCTTGCCAAATGTTCAATCTCTTTCGAGGTATTAGGACGTTTACTACGTAATTCTGCATGTTCTTTAAGATGTTGCTCGCGAGATATACATTCCAAATTACTATACTCATTATTGAAAGAATCATGGTCTTTATGATGAATGACCCACCCATTAGGTACTTTCTTTCCGCTATAAAATTCCCAAATTGCCACATGCAATCCTTTAGGATTTTTCCTTTCTTTATTGGTATTTGATTGACTAAGATAATAGCGTCGCGACCCACCCATGAGCCTGTAGGTAACACCATTGAATTTAATAATTTCTTGTATCGCCATTTTACTAATCCATTTAATGATAATTTATCTATTTTATTGCCATCGTTAATAGCATCAAGTCGTTCAAATTTATTTTGATAAAATATAGGGTGATTTCCTGTTCCTTCTATCCCAAAACGATTAATGGTACATCGGCGACCTGTCATACTAGATGCAATTACGCTAGCATATCCAAAAGGAGTGATAACCTTATCATTTATTTTTACATCTTTTATTTTCTTATCACCAAACTGGGTGGCAATCAAAGTATCGCCCACTAAACAAATATCGTCATGACGATGAGCATCGTTTGATGTTATCTTGCTCATATGCAATTTGCATTTTTGGATATGTTTTGCGCCAATTGAAAAAGTAACTCTTTTGCTTGCTATAAATGGTTGCATTTCAATATATCTTGCTGCTTTGCTACCTGACGCGGCAGTGCGTAATACGTCTTTAATTTTCAAACCTTGCATATTATTAAGCGCTCCGATTAATGTCACTCCGGTCGATTTCTTTTCAATTGCTGCTATTAAAGGCGGCATTTTATGATGAGAACATTCGCGCCAGAAATCTATAAATCGATCTTGCAAATCTTTAGCTTCTATCCAATCTTCTAAGCAATCAATCCAATGCAGTCCCAATTGCCCTGTTTTCTTTCCAAAAACCTCTATTTCATACAATCCAAAAAAACTAAAAGCAGACGGATCATTATAATTTTTCCCAGTTTCTGCGGTATCAGCGGTGATAAATGTCGAGATAAATGTAGGTTCTTTTTCTAATTCTAAAAACCACTCTGGCCTAAATAATGATCCACCCGCAGGTGTAGGATTTTGCTGGAATTGGCTATAAAAAACATAGGGGGATTTTTCTTGTAATTCTAATAGGTATTCTTTTGAGTGAACTTCTGGATACAGGGCATTACCAGCTTCATCTAAAGATTTCAAAATAACTTTTCGCCATTTTTTAGTGTCTTTATTTTCAATAAAAAATGATGCTAAATCAGCTTCATGGACTCGTTGCCCTATAAATATAATTGGAACATTATTGCCACGAGGTCTTTGACGAATAGTATTTTCATAATTTCTAATCACATTTTCTCTCATGGTATCTGAAAATGCTTCGTCAGGCTTGTGCGCATCATCAATAATAACTGCTCCACTAAATATATTCTGTCCTGGCAATCCGGCATTACGACCAGTTATTGCACCAGCTGATCCAAATGCAGCAACATGCCCACCAGCTGTAGTGGCAAAGTGATCTTTCGCTCTTGTGTCTTTTGAAATATAAACATTAAAAAGATATTCATATATTCTTGATGTCATTATTAACCGAATAAAACCCGTATTTTCCGCAGATAATGTTTGACTATGAGAAACATAAATGAAATTACATTTATCATTATGGGTATAACACCACGCTACAAACATGCAAAGGTGTAAAGTTTTTCCAGATCCAGGCTCCACATTCATCAATAAATTTTCATCAGGATGTTCAAGTCTTGCAAAACTCGTTAGTTCTCTACAGATTATTATCTGATGCGATTCTCTGCATTCTGGACGAGATTCGATATAATCTCGATTAGTAACATGCTTGGTAAAAAACTTTGTGAATTCCATCAAAGAACCGCGAAGTCGTGAGGCTTCTTCTTCTTTGACAAGATCAATCATCAGGCGAGATGTCCGTACAAATAATACAAAAAGAATATGTTTTATTTTTCTTATTATCTTTTTGAAAATCTTTAACGATACAACGAAATATTTTTTCAAACGCTGAGATTGATAATGGAATAGCATAATTTTCCATTAGATCAACTAACTGTAACTCATCACTATCTTTTATGGAAGATTCAATAATACTTGCGGTATTAATTATTATCTCTTTACCTTTTTTTTCACGATTTATACGCATAAATTCCTTTTTAATATTCTTTCTTGTTTTTAGAATCTAACTGCTCTCTCAGTAAAATTACTTCTTCCCTTAACGCATTATTTTGATCGACTATTGATTCCACATCTTCTGTACGCCATCTTGCCCTTGTTTTTAACCAGAATATTTGTGCTGATAAATCATCTTTTTTAGTAGCACGATTAAAAAGTCTTTTAGCAACTTGAGAATTCGCGTTAATAGCAGCAGTTTCTAATTCCCGACTATAATAATAAGTTAGGGTGTCTTTGCAGATATTAAGGAATGTAGAAATCTCTTCTTGCGTATGGCCATAACTTTTCAGTGCGGCCACTTGCGCTCGTGATTCAATAGTAGGCTTATGTTTAGCGCCTTGTGCCATTGTGATTCTCCATAATTTTTATCATTGAAACTTTTATTTTTACATAATTTATTCATTTTTGTTCATAATTTTTTATTAAATTTAAATTTTGCACTTTATATTTTCGAAAGATTTTATTCGATTGATCAATTTTTGATTCATTATTCATCTAAATTGCCTTTTTTGACTTTATTCTTATTTCGAGATTTCTTTTTCTCGATCAATTTATTTAACTTTTTTTCATTTTCTAAATTGTTTTTTTTTACTAGATCAATATTAGAAAATGACAATGACTCGGAAACAGGCTCGATAAAACCTTTACCACCGCAATATTTGCACTTTTCTCTCATACTACCCATACCGAGTATATATTTATGACCATTACATATTGGGCATTTTTTCATCTTTTTCCTTAAAAATAATAACAAAAATTAATCTTAAGTTTATATATTTATATACAGAATGTATATATTATTTGTATAAATATATATACACATTAGGATTAGAATGAATAAAAAATGGCTTACTATCAAACAAATTGATCGTCAATTAAATTATTGGCAATCCGTAAGAAAAAAGTGTGGTGTTCCAAAAACTGGATGGATAAAAACACTGCGTGTCGCATTAAGTATGTCAGCAGCACAATTTGGTGATCGACTGGGATTAACACGTGGCCGAATAAACCAACTTGAAAACGCAGAAGTAAATGGAAGAGTAAAATTACGGACTTTGCAAGAAGCAGCGAATGCCATAGGATGCGAATTAATTTACGCTGTAGTTCCAAAAGGTAACACTACTCTTGAAAACATAATTAAAAAAAGAGCAGAAAAAATTGCAAAAGAGAAAATAGCAAACGTAGCACACTCCATGTCCTTAGAAGCACAATCCATAGATAGTAAGGCTATAAAAATTCAAAAAGACCTTCTCATAAAAGAATTAACCGATAATCTAAATAAAAAATTATGGGAAAATAATAAAATAAAGTGATAAAGTCATAAGTTAGACTTCCATCGTGGTGCTTTTTGTCTACCAAGATCAGATGAGTGCTAATTGCGTCTCTGATTTTAGTTATAAAAAAAGCCGCTAGCGTTAACTGGCGGCTTTTTTTGTTTACTTGAAAGCCTGAAGCATACATACTTTTGTACGCGACTTCAGGTCTTGTCTCTAAATGACATGCATCCTAAGTATATACTTAGAGGTCATTTCTGACAATTTACCTCCATGGAAAAATAAAATTAAAATATCAACTCATAATGGGGAAGATCAATTAATCCTTTATCGTCAGTGATATCATAATTATTATTAAAATCACCACCCCATCTAATTCGGTGGCTTATTTTTTCTTCCTCATATAGTTTATTAGCAGTCCCTAAAACATAGCCCGCCAAAAAATAGAAACGTGAAATATTTTTCATATCGACGGGATAAGGATAAACATCTACGGCATTGCTAGGTACTGAATTATGTTTTCCATGGGGATAATGAAGCTTAGAGTTCCCAGAATTAAAAGCGGCTTCTTGTTTTTCTTGGTCTCGATGTCCTTCTGTAACGACACAATCGATATTCTTAATCACCTCTTTGAATAAGATAATAAGATCTTCATGGCATGTCATAAGATTTGATAAAGATTTACTGCTAAATATTGGCATTAATTTACCCTATTTATTAACAATAAGTAATAAAGCGTCTCTTATTTGCTCAGGTATATCGTCATCCAATTTAGACGGTGTTTCCAAAACATAAACCTTAAAAATCACATACATAATCATAACTACCAAAACGCCCATCCAATGGCGATATTTGAATCTTTTGAACATTTTCTGATCTCCATAAATTGATCATATCATGAAAAGATAGTACAGAAAATGTTCTACAAGGTAAATTACAGTTAAGACAAGAATAATAATCCCCATTTTCGGTCTCATTAACTTTAACCTCAAATTTGCAACAAAAACTTAATATCATTTTTTTACACCAGTTCTGTTAATTAAAGCAATCGCATCATCTACTGATTCGATAATACATATCTGACCTTTCCAGGATAGATGAAATTTCTCTTCAAAAGGCGTCAATTTTCGCCGTGACGGGCTTTTCTCACCTAACTTGACCTCTACTAGCAGGTTGACCCCTCTAATGCCAGCAACGAAATCTGGAGCCCCATTGCCAACATGAGAAGTAACCCAAACGCTAGCGCCCATATCACGCATTACTTTTACAATTTCAATTTGATTTTGGTCGGTTCGTTTGGCTCGGGACATTGATTTTTTTTAATACTTTAAAATTATTTTTGTAAATATTATTTTCAATTAGTTTATTATCCAATGTGTCTCTTTTGTAAAATTTATCCATATCCTCTATTTTTGTTAATTTTATCCACTTAGACCTTTTAGATGACATTACTTTTACCCTCATGTTACACATGGAACGTTTAATCATTAATATTTTATCTGCTCATTTATAACCCAACATACTCTATTTATCCACAATTTCTGTTGATAAAACACTGGATAAGTATAGCTAATCCCCATTATATCGCTCCGATATGTTCTGATCGATATTTTCTCTATTTTCTCTTCGGTATCTTTTTGGGCGAAGAGTGCGAGGAATAGACATCATAGCCACTCTTACCAATTCCGGATTACTCATCTTTTCTTCCTCATCCGGTTTTTTATAGCTAGTCGATTGTTTTGTTGGATCAGAAAAAACAGATTTTTGAAATTTTGATGATTTTGGTTGATTTGACGATGGGGTTATTTTTTTGTTCTTAAAATGATCAGAGTTATAAATGCTTTGTTTACTATCTGGATTACTATCTGGTAACGCTTGGTTAGAACTAACCAATCGATTGGTTAGTTCTAACCAAGGGTATGGCGAATCTCTCACAATTTCATCATAGTTATCCACAGACTTATCCACAGCCTGAGTGCTTATATCAAGAGAAGGGAAAAATTTAAGGCCAAAATCAGTCAGTGCGTACCAAGTCGTTTTGTCAGTATTTTTTTTGTTATAACGGCCGATTTGTATTAAATTTTGATCAATACAATTTTTGACAATCGTTCGTATGTTTTGGCGAGTCCAATACGGGAATAAAATCGTCCAAGCCTCTTGGGTGTTGTAAACCCAATAGCGCCCGTCATGATAATGTTTCTTATTAGCTATATTCTTTAATGTCCAAAATGATATGTTCTGTAAAAATATTGCTACATCTACACCGTGCTTCCTTGCAATATCAACGTTAAAATGATGCTCCATACAATTAAATTCCTTATTACAGAGTTAATAAGTGTACGATCCCTCGTAATGTGTATGGACAATTGTATACCTTCACTATTGTGCACTTTGTCGTGCACTATTGATTTTTATCCTAGGCGTGATATTATCGCGACAGACGTTATTAGATTCAGGTTTTTCGCAATTTTAGGGCAGTTGTAGCTGCCCCTTCACATCTAACCATAAAAATTAATCCGGTTATATCAATATTAAATTAACAATTAAAAAATATTTCTGTAAGTAATTGTTTATTCGTCTTAATTTCCGTATTCGTCTTTGATATTTTCATAAATTACTATTTTACATTAATTAAAATAAAACAAATACAATCAACTAATTATTTTGATTTGTTAAATTTATTCTTTGCATCCCTTTCAGTTTAATTTGATCAAAATTTGATACTTTAAAATTCATTAAAACATCCTAAATTTATGCTTGATGTTGAGCGTAAATAATGTTAGATTATGCTCATGGTAACGCATTGCATAGAGAAATAGCAATGAAAATAAGATTCAAATTTATGCTCATACACGACAATAAATCATTCACCACTAATAGGAAATTTAAAAACTGTTCACTTTTAATTATCAGATAATAATACATTAGGTTAAAATTAGAACAACAATGGAGGATTTTATAAATGCTACATTTATTAATGGAATGCTTATCAGAAACCTGGTTAATAATTTTGTTTGTTTTTATTGTTTATTTAATAAAAAGGGAGATAAAAAATGAGCGATTATCGAATGATACTTCAAAAATTATCAAATATGGACGAAAAACAAATAATAGAATTACTACACGACCTAACCGACTCCGATGGAAGTGGCTTGCGAATTGTCGAGAAAATATCAAATTGTGCAGTAAAGTTTTTGGATGATTACGAGCCGCCATCGAATGGCGAAGAATCAGAATGGACAGAATTAAAAAGACAAGATGATGCTCAACGTTATCAAGACATCAAATCAACAATGGATAGAATGCGGTAACCAAAAAGGATTACAAATAATGGCTATCACTAAAAATTTTAACGGAGATGAAATTATAAAATTAATATCTTTCTATTCGGTTTACCCTCAATGGAAACTTATCGAGAAAATAATTGAATTAGAAGATGAAGTCCAATTGAAATCTATTTTGAAACAATATTATTTCGAAAATCAATAAGGAATAAAAATTATGATAGGGATATTTAAAGATTTAAGTAATGACGATTATCATAACGATAAAACTGCTATTAGCAGGTCAGGTTTATGGAAATTTCGAGAAGCACCATCCAAATATTGGAACAATTATCTCAATCCGGATAGACCAGAAAAAAAAGATACGCCTGATATGGCATTCGGAAGAGCATTTCATACACTTGTATTAGAGCCCCATTTATTTTCAGAACAATACGCGATAATTCCAGAAGGAATAGACAGAAGAACAAAAGAAGGAAAAGAAAAATATTCAGAATTTTTATCAAAATCTCATGGAAAAACTGAAATAACTAATTCGCAAATGAATAATTTGAATCTAATGAGAAAAAGCGTTTTAGATCACCCACAAGCGTCACAATTAATATTAGGAGGCGCTATTGAAAACTCATTTTTTTGGGAAGATCCCCATACTGGTGTTCGATGCAAAACTAGACCAGATATCTGGCACGAAAATATGACAGTTGATTTAAAAACTATTTGTTCAGCCGACGAACGATCTTTTAAAAATAGTCTGGTTTCTTATGGATATCATTTGCAATCAGCAATGAATCGAGAAGGAATTTATCACAATGTGAATAATGATATAAAAACACATACTTTTATTTGCGTTGAAAAAGAATGGCCCCACTTAGTAGCAGTTTACATACTAGATAAAAATACGCTTGACTTCGCGCATAATATGTTTAAGAATATCCTCACTGATTTTAAAAAATGTTTAGATAAAAACGAGTGGCCAGGATATGAAATAAAAGAAATTTCATTACCAGCATGGGCTTAATAAATTTAATCAACATTTTGAAAATAAAGGTCAATAAAAAATGAGCGAAGAATTGATAGTACAAGAAAACAAAATTACTGAAATTATAGCTAGAGTAGAACTGGATACCATGATAAGCACAGCTAATGCCTATCCAAGAGATGAAATAAAATCAATTGAGAAAGCCATAAAAATGGCAACAATTGATGAAGAAACAGCGCAAGGTTGTTTTTATGCTTTACCTAGAAAAGATAAAGACGGAAACAAAATAACTATTGAAGGAGATTCAATTAGATTGGCTGAAATAATACGATGCTCATGGAAACATATGCACACACAAACGAAAGTTGTTTTGGTAGCTGAAAAATATATAGAAACAGAAGCGGTGGCATGGGATTTAGAAAATAATAATAAACATATTTCAAATGATCGAATCAGTATATGGTTCGGTGAGAAAAATGGAAAAGGCGGTTATCGAGCAAATAACGATATGCAAATTATGTTGGCAAAAGCATCTCAAGCAAAAGCATTGAGAAATGCCATATTCCAAGTTGTACCTAAATCATTAGTTAAAGTAGTAGGAAATGCCGCGAGAAAATATTCAATCGGAGACTCAAAAAATTTATCATCAAAAGTAACTATGGTTGTTAATAAACTAGTTAAAATGGGATTAAACAAAGAACAAATGCTTGAATATTTCGAGCACAGCAAAATAGATGATTTTACAGCAGAAGATTTACAATCTTTAATTGGAATAGGTACAGCACTTAAAGATGGAATGATTAAACCAGAAGAAGTATTTTCAATCGAAAAAAATACAAATGAATCTGCATCAGATAAATTAAATGAGTTAATAGCTGTTAAAAAATCTCCAAAAATTGAATCTTACATAAACTCGAATACAGGAGAAGTTTTAAACGGAAACGATTTGCCTTATTAAATAAGACACCAAAACTGTCCGGTTTTTGATGTCTTATACGACAAGTAAATAGGATTATTATTTCAATGGGTAGATTGAAATTTTATTAAAACATAAATTTCAATATAATTCTAGCGCAATATGGGAGAAAAATAATGGCGTTATTAAACCCAGAAGAAATAGCAAAACGAGTAGGTTTGTCATCTTCGCAAATAAGACGACTAATAAGAGAAGGAGTAATAAAAGCGGAAAAAGTAGGATGGAGCTATGTGGTGAATGAAAAAGACATTAAAAATTTAAAAAGAAGAAGAAGAGAAAGGATCTTTAAAAAAAAGAAGGAAATAAATAAATGAATGAAATAATTAATGATAGCTCACGTTTGGTAGCACAGTCTTTACAATTGATAAAAGATTATATGGATAATCATTACGTTTATAAAAAAGAATTATTAATTAAAGCACAAGAAAATTTAGAAAAAGCTTTAGAAACTTTGGCTAGTAATATTGGATGAAACAAAAACAAATAGTGTTTGTAATAACAAAACATGGAAATCTCTTATATGGCAGTGAATAGAGGAAACTAATAATGAGTAGTGATTCTGATTTTTTACTAAATACGTTAGAAGATATCAAAAAAATAATTACAAAAGATGAAGAACTTTTTAATAAGATGAATGAAGTTTATCTTAAAAATATTAAAAGGATGGAAATGGCTTCGTGTAATTATAATGCACCAAGAAGCATCACTTGAGAGGGGAACCCTCCGGCACTCATCATGTTTGGATGATTCTAAGCTCCACATATCACTCGTTGGCGGTTTCCGACGGTGGAGAGGGAGAAATGTGTAGGAAGCTAGGTAATTCCTAGCTCTCCGCTCAAGTGATGTTTAAAAGGTATTAAATGGAAATAGCGTCGTTGACAGTGAAACGAAAAGACATTTTGTCATAGGTGGTTAGCTCTGGAATGGATCGAAAGATTCCAAACTAAAACGCTAACAATAGAGGATACGGATTTAAAATCCGTTAGGTCATTTGACCCGATAACCGCACAGACAGTGCAATTCTGTCCTATTTCCAAAGAGTGCTTTGATAGTTGTGCAGTTCCTAACATAAGAAACAACTATATGGAAACTATAGAGAAGTGGACTTAACTCAACAGGCTTCAAGAGAAATCTTGTCGACGTGCTGTTACGGCGGTGGTTCGAATCCACCTAGTTTCCAATTAATTATGGAAATCGCGGCGCTGACAGAGAAGCGCACACGAACTGTTCGGTGCTACCGTCGAGTGTAGACAGGCTCGCAAAAATTTATTTAGCGATGTTCACTGGGTAATAAGGTGCAATTCCTTACGATTTCCAAAGTATTAATATGAGAGTAAAAATTAATGAACGACGAAAGATTAATTTCAATTTTATGTGCACAACAATGGGAAAAATGTAAAGGCGATTTAATGGCATTAGTTGCACTACAAGGTTCTTGTTTGACTAAATATGAAGGAAATAAAGCACTAGGTAATCGGAAATGGGAACAGTTATTAAAGAACATTAATGCTTTCATTAATGACGTAGAGGAAAACGAATTGCATTGCTAGCCGGTTCAATTCCGGACGATTGCCAGAGTATTAACGAAAGGAGATTTAAATAATGTCACCAAATGAATTTCAAAAAAAATATCATGATTATTCTACTGAAAATCAAATAGAAGCAATTTGTGATTCGATTAAGATAAATAATAAATTAATAGGTGGTAAATGTGTACCAGTTAAAATTGGAAATAAATATTGCCTAATGCTTGATACTTCCGCATCTTTTCTAAAAGAAAATGGAGTCTTATAAAATGTGATTACTCAAAACCATTAGACCTTCAAAAAGGAATAAAAATGACGTTTATAATAAAAGGAACCAAAGACATGTTTAAAAAATATTTATTAGCATCATTATTAATTACCATAAATACTTATGCTATTGGAGTATCAGGTCATGCTAGATCTCCTCACGGTTCACCACATCAATTTTCTGTAACATCACATGAATCGGTTTCTTTACATTACGTACCTAGAATTGTGCCAATCGTGGATATTACAGCGTCACAAAGATATTCATCTTTGAATGCAGCAAAAGCTATTTCTGTGCAAGTTAAAGGTGTTTTGACATGCAAGCCTTCAAGAAAATCAGTCCGTGATGAAGTGGGTTATATTTATGACGGTTGCACAATAGGTTCATTTATGAACAAAAGTAATATTCCAATAGATGAATTTTTTAGAAGATTTAAACCGGATAATGCCAGCGTAATAACAATGGTTATTTATAATAAAGATTATTTTGAAATTTACTATTCATAATGGTTGGTATTGGAAATGAAATTTCCCACGGAGAACAAAAATGGATAAAGGTTGTATGTGTACAAATTATGATTGTGATTGCTATAAACCTTCAAATACTAATACTAATTTTTATAAAGAGCAAGAATTATTAAATCATTTGTGGCAAATAAAATCATTTTTTGGTTCCAAAAGTGATTCTATTAAATTACAAAATGATTGTATGGATAGACTTGAAATTGTGATTAAAAAATTAGAATCAAGAGGAAGACAAAATGCTTAGCTTTCACAACGATCCAGCTATAAAACAGAAATACTTAGACAGATTAAAACATCATATGGAAATGGATAATATAATTCAAGGAACCGGTTGGGAAAATGGAAAAGGATGCGCAGTAGGCTGTACGTTAGAAAATTACGATCACAGTAGATATACAATAGAATTAGGATTGCCTGTTTGGATAGCTTATTTGGAAGATAGGATATTCGAGGGTTTAGAAAATAAAAAATCGAAATTTTGGCCTTACAATTTTTTAAATTCAATTCCAGTTGGAGTCGATGTTGAAATAGTTAAACATAAATTGGCTATTAAAAGATTAAATCGATTAATAGAAATACAAGAAAAATTATTATTAAAAAATGAAAATTTATCTGATGTTATTAATAAGGTCATTTGTTCAGTTAAATTAGTTATATCTTGTCATGAATGTGAACTTAATCATGAAAGTTGTAATTGGTCAGAAGCATGGTCAGCAGAAGGGTCAGCAGTATGGTCAGCAGAGTCAGCATGGTCAGCAGCGTCAGCAACATCAGAAGCAAGGTCAGAAAAATGGGAACAAGAAGCAAACGATCTAATAGAATTACTTAAAGAATTAGGAAAATAATTTATTTAAATCGGAGAAAAAAGATGAAGAAAGTTAAAAAATCTATCAGTAAGAATAAAATAAAAAAATACAAGACCAGTAAAAATAAATACAAAGGAAAATATTACATTGTAAGAACGTATTCTACAGGAGTATTTGCTGGGTATATGGAATCATTCATTACCTGGTAATAAAAAATGAACTACGCAATTTTAAAAAGCAATGAATGGACTAAGTCTAAATATAGGTCTAGGTCTTGGTCTAGATCTTGGCCTAGATCTTATTCTAGGTCTAGGTCTGGGGCTATGAATAATTCTAGTTCTAGGTCTAGTTCTTGGGATAGATATGAGTCTTTTTCTGGATCTAAATCTAAGTCTAAGTTTTAGAAAATAAAATATTAAAAAATTAAATAGGATTAAAAAATGAAAGATATTAATATTTTTGTTCCTGACAAATTTAAAATGGGTATTAGAGTTATTATGTTAATAAATCGTGGGGTTAATAATTCTAATAAGGGGTCAAAAAGATGGATAAATAAAATTATTACAACAAATGAAAATGATTGGGATAATGCTTTTGAAAAATTATCTCTTCTTCAAGACAATTTAAAAGATACAAACGTGAGAATGTATTCATGTGTAAATAGCAGAAATATAGATAAAGCAATATCAATGTTTAAACATAAACAAATTGATCTTAATGAGGAAATGAAAAATAAATTTTATTCAAATATTAATAATTCATTTTGTAGCTGCCTAATGAAACCAGAAAATAAATTATCTAAATATTTCATTATTGATATAGATACTAAAAGGACTAAAGAAGCGGATTATTTTGTTTTCAATAATGAAATAGAAGTTATTAGCATTAGAGAAACAGTGAATGGGCACCATTATATATGCAAACCATTTAATTTTAAATTAGCAGAAAACTATAAAACTTTCTCTGTTATTAAAGACGGACTAATTCTTGTAAGATTAACTTCTGAATGAAAAATAAAATTAAAGGAAATAAAATGGAAAATATGAAAGATTTTTTAGAGTCTAAAAATATTGCGTTTAATATTTCAGAAATTATAAATACGTACCTTTCTGAAAATAATTCCCCGACAGATATTATGATAATTTTATATTCTATTTCATCTGTTGCGGCATCATTTGTACATTCTATTTCAGAAGAATTTTTACCTGAAAATAAAAAACAAACAAAAGAGAAATTATTAAATGCTTTATTTAATACAATAAAAGGTATCATTTCAAACCTTGAAAAAATTGAAAAAAATGGATTTCATTAAGTAATATAAGGAAAAAATAATGCCGATGATAATATTGAAATACGAATGCCCAATGTTAGTAAAATCATTTCCATATATTGAATTTGAAATAGAAATGCGAATGAATTCGAAATTTTTATCTTTTCAAGAGCAACATGGAATACCCGTTGTTTGGTGCTTAGTGGATACCTCATTTGAGGGGAGAGTAAAAAGGAAAAGAAAATTTAGAATATATGGAACAGGTATTGAAATTGATTATGATTATAAAGATGCATCATTTAATTATATCGGGACAATTCAATTACAAGATTTTGTTTGGCACTTGTTTGAAATTTTTGAATAAAAAAGGGAGTTGTTAAAATGAAAGTATTAGAAGGTGTTAGAGTACCGATTAAAGCATGGATTGATGGTGTAACGCTTGAAGAAGAAGCACGAATGCAGTTAGTTAATCTTTCGCAAATGCCTTTTATATTTAATCATGTTGCGGTTATGCCTGACGCTCATTGGGGAATGGGTTCAACAGTAGGCAGTGTTATTGCAACAAGAGGTGCGATTATACCATCGACAGTCGGCGTTGATATTGGGTGTGGTGTGAGCGCGGTGAAGTTAAAGTTCAAAGTGGACAAGTTAGGTCATTCCTTAGATAAGTTGAGAGATTCAATTGAAAGATCAGTTCCAGTTGGATTTAGCAATAACAAAGAAATTACACACCGTATGTGGTCATCCATAAAGTCGACTTATGCAGACGGAACACCTGTCACCGAGAAGACCTTTTTACAATTAGGTACGCTAGGAGGTGGAAATCACTTCATTGAAATTTGCACTGACGAAAACAATGATGCCTGGATTGTATTGCATAGTGGTAGCCGAAACATTGGAAAAAC
>Ga0157374_10000512_pt1 | contig 34928 bp, 27 predicted proteins | sample M25metaG_FD_115308 | JGI IMG/M metagenome (GOLD analysis project Ga0157374, IMG submission 115308) | Miscanthus rhizosphere microbial communities from Kellogg Biological Station, Michigan, USA - M2-5 metaG | ecosystem: Host-associated > Plants > Roots > Rhizosphere > Soil | place: USA: Michigan...
ATTCTGGAGTACGCTCTTCTTTCAAATTGTCTTCCTTGCGCCGTTGCTTGTTACTTTTTCCGTAGATACACAGCATAGGTTGCCTCCGGAGCGAGTAGCGACGTGGCCACTGACAGGAACACGAAGACTCTTGCTCAGTTGCGCAAGTTTTGCGTTGAATCCAATATTTATCGTGCTGTTTTTGGGCTACCTATTCTGGATGGGCTTAGCCGCAGGTCTCTTTTTCGTTCTCCTGGCATTCATCATCCATTGGGCGGTGTATGCCGTCGGCCGTCTCCCATTCAAACTGACGACGCAAGCTGGTCTGGGAATCTCACGGGCGCCCCTGCAGGTCAGCGGGATCGCGCAGGAGATGTGGCGAGAGTTGCAAGGGACTCTCGACTTTTGGACCGCGCTACTTATAGCCGTTAGCGGAAGCCTTTATCGTCTGTTCGGGCGGGCACCAGAGCCCGAAGCATTTCCGATGCTGTCACTATTCGTGGGTATTGCAATGAGCACGATTGGGCAACGCATGCTCCGTCTTGATGAAGGGCGGTCGTTGCTGCGCTATCGCCTCTTGCCGATAGCAGGCTGGAAGCTTCTGGTCACTCTGGACATGACTTTCCTGATCCCGCTCGGCGTGATGGTTTCACTCCTTAGTCTACGAACCGGCCTTGCATTTGGTCTGGTCGCAATCGCAGTCGGACGATACCCGTCTCTGAGGCAGCGAGCGAACCAGCGTAGATGGCGTTTCGTCGGAGGAGATCCACGGTTCGGAGTTGCACAGGTTTTCCTGGGCGGATCAGCTGGAATCGGAGCGGCAAGGGCGGGAGTCTGGGTCTTGGCCGTTGCCTTTGCCCTCTACGTGGTTTCCATCTTTTGGGGTGAACAGCTTTGGAAATGCTCCTTGACTGCTTAGTCCAATAACGCGTCTCTGGTAGATCTGTTTGAGCAAGTTACGCTGAAACGAGTTTCGCGGCAATGACCGACGGGAATGATGCATAATCGCCAACGCGTTCACCAAGACCAAATCAATTCGGCTGGGTCTCACGACCGCCACAAGGATTCAACTCACAGTGGCGGTGCGATCGATCAAACACCTCTCCACGGCGTTGCTGTTTTCGACCGATATCTGCGAGCGCTTGCCGCGTCCGTTAAACGCTTCGGGCTTGGTCCGGAGAAAGTGGGACGCGTTGATGGCTTGAATGACCAGTCGGCTAGGAAGGTGGACGTTCCCCGCCGTAGGCAATTCGGAATCATCACCCGCGGGTCTGCCAAAATAAGCCCAGGGCTTTAGGTCTGGCTTTTTGCGATGCTCAATCGACGGCCGCCAAATGAAGAACCGAGCCGTCCTAACTTCAAGGCTCAAACGAGGGTGGCGCATCCTCGATCGCCGTTCCCCAACTCTTCTCCGGCGACCGACTCAGCTGAAACTCAAGGGTCCCACCGTGTTCGACAAAGCTTTCAGGGAGCCAGGTCTTTGTCGAAGTCTGCCCATTTATCTTCAGACTTCGCACGTAGGGAGATTCCGCTTCTGCCCCTTCGCCCCTCACCACAATGTCTCCGCCAGACCTGTGAATGACAATTTTCGAGAAGAGAGGACTGCCGAGCACCAACTCGGCACGGCCCGGGATCTCTGGATACATCCCGATCGCCGACCATACGTACCACGAAGACATCTCGCCCAGATCATCATTGCCTGGCATGCCTTTCGGCGAGTTGGTCCATATCGTGTTGAGAACTTTGCGAACCGCCTCCTGCGTCTTCCATGGCTGTCCCAGAAAGTCAAAGAGCCATGGAGTTTCGATGGAAGGCTCGTTATCCAGCTCGGCGTGCAGTCCGCCCGACTTGGTAACAGCCAGACTGCCATCCGGGTTGTAGAAGAACGCATTCAGACGCTGGCTCGCCTTCTCCATACCACCCAGCATCGTGAACAGTCCCTTCGCATTGAATGGCACCATCCATAGATACTGAGCTCCGCTGCCTTCTACGAATCCTTCATCCGCCGCCGGATCAAACTTAGGCCATGATCCATCCCCATTGCGATTTTGAATGTATCCGCCCTCTGGCGTTGCCTGCGCATTGAAGATGTTCTTCCAATACTGCGCGCGCTCAAGAAACTGCTTATGAGTTGTGTCATCGCCCACGCGACGAGCAAGCTCCGAGATGGCAAAGTCGGCTGTTGCATCTTCCAGCGTGTCCGCCGCGGGTCCCCACGCATTGGCTCCAACTGGAATGTAATGGAGCGACAGCCATTTATCCAGAGAGGGCCTCTGCCCAACGCACTCCACTTCACAACCCTCTTTGCTCAGATCGCGCGCTGTCGGCACCGTCGCGGCCCGTAGCAGGGATTGATAAGCCCCCTTCACATCGAAATTCTTCCCTCCAAACGCCAGGATGTCGGCAATCGCCGGGGCCGCGGGATCCCCATTCATCACGTGCGTAATGCCGGCATTTTGCGTCCAGCGATCCCACTCGCCTCCGTTCTGGTTGGCTTGATTCAACAGTGACTGGGCAATATCCCCAGCCACGTCGGGCGCCAGCAAAGTCAGCAGCTGCAACTGGGAGCGATACACATCCCACCCGGAAAATGTACTGTACTGCGCTTTCTGCAGCGCGCCCACTCGATGACTCTTGCCGTCCATTCCGAGATACCGGCCGTCGACATCGCTGTACAGATTCTCACCCATCAGCGTGTGATACAGAGCCGTATAAAAGACGACCTGCTCATCGTGCGTGCCGCCTTCGATCTGCACGCGATTGAGCATTTCGTTCCACCCTGCGTGGGCCTTTTTGTGAACAGCGTCGAAGGAGGTGCCCGCTGGATTCTCAGCACGTAGATTGGCTTCGGCATTCTGCTCGCTCACGTAGGAAATGCCCACTCGCACCCCCACCGTGGCTGACTTCGACGTATCCAGCACCACCCACCCGCCCGAGCCTTTGCCCGGCGGCACAAATCCTTTTGTCCCGTAGGTCGTGCCGCCGCTAGCCTCTGAAGTGTTCGCCCGCACGGTCGAGTCTTGCCAGGTTCCAACACCTGAAAACGCAGTGTCGAAGTGGGCCACAAAATATAGCGTGTAATAACTTCGGCGGTCTACCGTGCCGATATACCCGCAGAAGTTTCCGCTGGTCACCGATCCAGAAACGGTCCTCGCCTTCTGATCGATATGGATGTGCGCGTCCGAGCTCCCGGTCTCCGAGTAGGCGGTCCTGATCAACATCACTGCGGGCTTGCCCTGCGGAAAAGTGAACTGCCCCCACCCGCTCCGCAGCGTTGCCGTCAACTCCGCGACCACGCCATCGTCAAGCTGCACACGATAATAGCCAGCCTGCGCAGTCTCGTGGTCGTGCGAGAACGTGCTGCCGTACTTCTCCGCGCCTGCATCGTCTGCCGGAGACGAAGTAAGTTCTCCGGCATAGGGCATGAATGGAATATCGCCGCTGGCACCGGCACAACCGGTACCCATCAGATGCGTCAACGAAAACCCGCTGATGCGATTCGCCGAATACTCATATCCACCCGGTGCAGCAGGCCGGCCACCATCATCACGCATCGATCCCGGAACGCCTTGTACCTGTTGTCGGGGGCGATTGCGCGGCTCCTCGGGACTCCACGCCAGCATACCCAGCGGCAACGTCGCGCCAGGATAATCATTTCCGCCATTGGTCGTGCCGATCAGCGGATTCACCAGCATAGCCGGATCGCTTCTATTTATGGGGCTATTCTGCGAAATTGCGGATGCCGATACCATCCAGAGAAATAAACCCGAAAGACCCAGACCGCTTCGAATTGATACACGCAATATTGTCACTCCGCTCGAATTTGAATGCGAACAGCGAACCTATCCATCATCGCATTTCTGCCGTGCTGTCTCCGGTGCCGCACGAAGAATGAGGTGCGGTAACATCACACCTATGCAACTGCGCAGCGCGATGCTTTACGTCAAAGACCTGGTTCAGATGAAGCGGTTCTACATTGATCTCCTCGGAGTTGAATCAACGAATCAGAATTCGACGAATGAATGGGCCTTATTTGATGCGGGGTGTGTTCGATTCGCACTGCATGCAATTCCCGCCCAAATTGCTCAGCAGATCGAGATCGCATCCCCGCCATTGCCTCGTGAGACGAATCCGGTGAAATTGATATTTGAAGTCGTGGACGTGGAACGTGAGAAGAAGCGGCTGGAGTCAATGGGAATTCGGACGTTGCGGCGACCCTGGCAGCAACCGGGAGAAGCCTGTGACGCAGTTGATCCTGAGGGCAACATATTTCAACTGTGCGCCCCGGGTGTCGACGCCTTATGCTGACGCGTTTCCATCGCAGTCAATTCATCTGCGGAAAGTCTGATCAGCGCACGTGCAATGAGAACAATGAATGATGCGCCAGGATAAAAAGTGTATTGCGGTCCGAACCGCCGAAAATGAGTTGCAGTGGCCTCTCTGGGACATCGATCTCCGCAATCTGCTTCCCGTCGGGTGCGTAGGCATAGATCTGGCCGTTCGCAACAAACACGTTTCCGTGCCTGTCCGTTGCCACGCTCTCTCCTCCACGTTGAGCGAAAGGCGTCAGCTTCCCAAGTGTCCCATCTGGTTGAACCGTCGCGTCGTAGGTCATATCCTCTGACTCGCTGCTGACATACACTCGGCTGCCTGCTTCTGCGACCAGAAACCCATACGTGTCTAGGTTGTCGCTGAATCGCCAACCCGACGTGTCGTTCGCCGGGCCCTGTTGAAACACCCGTCCCGCAGGCAGAATCACGCTGCCATCCTGCGACACGTATTCGCGCGTTTTCGGAGTAGTAGCATCCGCTGCAAACATCTCTGCCAGCGTGGTGAACAGCATCGTTTCCAGATTCAACTGATCCTTGAATTCGCCGTTGTTCCACCAGCTCACAGGCAGGATGAAGGAAGCTTTTTCATGAGACCTCGCGGGCTGAGGACTTAGCACTGTTACTTCGGCTGACCTTCCCGGGCGGAACGTGTACACCGTACTCTCCGGCCCGGCAGAAGACAAAGCCAGCAGGTTTCCCGATTTGTCGAACGCCAAATTCACAGGATCGAGCGGAGCATCGCTCTCTACAGTCAGGCCCTCTTTCTCCGACCATCCATAAATACGCTGATCGTGGTGATCGACAAAAAACAGCTTGCCCGCGCTATCCACGGCTGCCCCTGAGATCGAGAAGAAACCTCCCTCAAGCTTCTGTATACCTTTTCCACTCCCCATCACCATCGACGCATCGCCAGCGGGTGTCTCCAGCGGATCAGCCAATATATCAAGCGACGCAAATTCTCGTTCGCGCACTTCGAGATGGTGCGTCACATCCTCGATTGCGTTCTCGTACGGAAACTTGCTCAGACGCAAAAACGTTCCGCAGCCGTTCGCATCGCAGATCCCGTAACCGCTCTCCGCATTCACATGCACGTTGCGAAAATGAATATCGTAAGATTGATAAATCCGCACCGCCGAAGAGATCGGCGCGCGCGATCGCGTTACGCGGTAGCCGTGATAGTTTGCGATCGTGAGATTGCGGCAGTAGTCGATCTCGAGCGAGAGTGCCGCAGGACTCTCACCGGCCTCTTCTTCCGCCTGTGGAGAGTTGATATCCCAGTTCTCTACGTGATCGAACTTGATTTCATTACGCACGTGATGCTCGTTTGATAGCTCATACACGTGACCGGGCGTCTTTGTGTTCGACACCAGAAACCCTGATTGCGCGAACGTATTCGGCGTCCAGATGTCAGCGAAAGTCCCGCCGCCTCCATCCGCAATCCATAAGCTGGGATACTGTCCATCCCAGCGCTTACGCAAGTCAAAGTCAGCAGTGTGGTTGTTGTTATAAGGGTTGGTTCCGCTGCCATGCCCGCCGAGGAACCGCACATCGTCAACAAGTGACTGCTCACCCGCCTTCCACAGCACGGCGACTGCTCGTGGATTGACTCCGCCTGCGAATACCCCGATTCCGCTGAGAATATTCGTCCCGCCCGTCGGAGCGAGAAGCACGGCCTTTGGTGCGCCTATCCCTTGATAGGCCGGCGTTTCATCCAGCAGATCGATCTGGGTGAGTGTCGGATGCAGTCCGATGAGAACCGTGTCGGGCCTTAACGTTATGGTTTCGCGAACCACATAGTGACCGCTGGGAAGATAAAGAACACGATGCGTGTTGATAGCATCCTGCAAGGCTGCAGTATCGTCGCTCGTTCCATCGCCCTTCACCCCAAGTGCGTGCACATTCACCCACTCCGCGCTAGGCGGCAGTGATCGAATTGCGGATGGCAGTGCTTCTGGCAAAGAGGCCAACGGAGTTGCATCGTATTGCATTCCAATGGATCCCATTCGGCCCTCGCCGGGCACGATCAGCCCGTAGATGAAGTTCTTCACCTCGTAGACCGGTCCTTTGCCCGCGACCGTTTTGCCGCTCTCGCGCAGCCTGGCGAACACCGGAGCATTGCTCAAAATCGCGTCTCTGAATCCGATCCCCGTCAGCGGGCTCTTCTCCAGGCTGATCGTCACTACCGGCCCAGGGATGTCTTCAAATCGAGAATCCTTCACCCAGAGCTGATCAGGAAACCCTTCGTCGACATCGATCGCCTTAGGCACGTTGCGAAACGTATCGCGGATCAGCGTCAGTCCCGCCTCATGTTCACGAATCGCTGATTCGCTCTGGCCCTCGAACACGGAATCGATCAAGGTAAATTGCCATGCCGGCGAGGTCTTCTCGGTTAAGATTCCGTAGCGCCCTCCGTAGAAATGCAGATCTTCAGCCTCATTCCCAGCCTGATAAACCCCAGCCAGCGCGGAACCAAGATGGAAATCCATGTGCGCCAGAAACGCGTGCTGCGCTACATGAAAGCGCACCGCCACCGCAGCAGGATTGCCGTCCCCGATTTCGAAGTCGATGTTGCTCATCGCTGAGTAGAACGTATTGGGATTCGCATCTGCCACGTTGTCATTTGCAGGCACCGATCCGGGCGGCGGAAACGCAATGCGATCCCCGGCTCGCGGATGCTCATGAGGTGTCAGTCCGGCGAACATCACCATCACGCCCATGCCCTTTTGGAATCCGGCCGTCTTTGGCGGCAGCACAAACACCGGCCGCGCAGCGCCATACCCGATGAGGCGCACACCCGGCCACACATAGATCGTTCGCGTGATGGTGTACCGGCCGGTGGGGACGAACACAATTCCCTCCCGCCCCGTGCCTGAAGCCTTATCGATGGCTGCCTGCAGCATGCCAGAGCTGTCCTCTGCGCCCGGCACATTCAGATAGATGGCCTTCGGATCGTCGAGACGAATAGCGATCAGGGATGTGGCGAATGCAGTCGTGCAAAAGAAAAGCGCGACGGCGGCCAGTACGATCTTCTTCATGGAATTCCCCGCGTGTTGAGGTGGTGGCGCACTGCGGAATCCAGCATATCCGAACAGTTGCGTCACCCTTCAGACCCGTTCGCGCCTGGTGCGTGCTAACATCCACTCATCCGGCTCGCCCCACCGGCTTGAGCCGAGGAGGTCCTCGTGAATTCAACTACTCGGCGTAGTTTCCTCAAGACAGGTCTGGCCGCCGGAGCCATGGCGACCGTAGGAACCCTTCCCCTGGCTGCCAAGCGTACCGCAACCGATACTGTGGTGCTGGGACGCTCGAAATTGCAAGTCACTCGATTGGCCTTCGGAACCGGGACGGACGGCGGCGCGGTTCAGGCCGGCCTCGGCCAGCAGGAATTCACCCGCCTGGTGCACTATGCCTACGATCATGGCATCCGCTTCTTCGAAACAGCTGAGGCTTATCAGACGCCGGCCATGCTCGGCGAAGCCCTGAAAGGCTTGCCCCGCGACAGCTATCAGCTGATGAGCAAGGTGACTACCTTCCACGAAGGCATCGACCCGCAAGCCAAGTTCGACGAACTGCGCCGAACCTCGCAGACAGAGTACTTCGACATCATGCTGCTGCATTGGCAACACACCGCAGACTGGCCTGAGACTACCAAGCGTTGGCAGGATGCCATTTTGGATGCGCAGCAACGGAAGACCATTCGTACTCATGGCGCATCCGTTCACGGCCTTCCCGCTCTGCGGCAAATGCCCGGCACTCATTGGCTCGACGTCGGCTTAATCCGCGTCAACCATAGCGGCGCGCGCATGGACGGGCCCACCTATGAGGACACGAATCATCCTGACAATGTCAGCGAGGTCGTCGGTCACATTCATCAGCTCAAAAAGGAAGGGCTCGGTGTGATTGGCATGAAGCTTTGCGGCGGCGGCCAGTTCCAGACCAGTCACGACGACCGCGCGAAGGCGATGAAATTCGCATTCCAGAACGCAGGCGTCGACTGCGCCACCGTCGGTTTCAAAAGCACACAGGAAATCGACGAAGCCATCAGCAATATGAATTTGGCGTTGGCATAGCCTAAAGACCGAAATCTGCGGTCCGTATCCGGAGACTCACAATCTCCGGATCGGAAGCCAGCCTGCGGTCCCACGCAGCATCATCACTCCAGCAACAAGCCCTCATCGAAGCGCACGAGCAATCTGCGGGGCCGCAATTCTTCTACCCATTCCCGCTTCGAAAGCCCTCCTCGAAAAGCAAAGAAATCAACCCTTGGTGATTACGCGCCATGCGGCGCTCAGCTAGTCGCGTTCCATTCCTGAAACTCCCTTAAAGACTAATCGTTCCTGCCGCCGCGCCGATAAAGCATCTGAGCAACAACAGCATCCAGATCGCACGCCGCCATCGATGCCCAATGAAGCCGTGAGTAGGAAAAACGGTTCCGCGGGCAAGAGTCTCAATTGGAGTGGCCGGATTTACGAGTCAGCCTGTGGTGGGTTTGCGAAATTCGTTTCGTGGGCCATTGCTGAGTGAAGGTTTAAGGAAGGTACTCATGTCGACAGCAATCGTGGACGAAATGCAAGCCGGAGAGAAACCCAATATCTCTCAGGCAAGGCAAGTCGTCGAAAATGCGCGATCTTCGATCCAGATGGCGATGGAAAAGCATGAGCCAAAGGCCGCTAATGCGGACCAGCGCACAGGCAAATACCTCACCTTTCTGCTGGGCCGCGAAGAGTTCGCAATCCAAGTCCTCAAGGTTCGCGAAATCATGGGGATTCAAGACATCACCGCCGTGCCGCAAACGCCTTCATATGTAAAAGGCGTCATCAACCTCCGAGGCAAGGTGATCCCCGTCGTGGACCTTCGCCTCAAGTTTTGCCTGCCTGAAGCGGAATACACCCAGCGCACCTGCATCATCGTTGTTCAGGTGCAGTCGGCTGGCACGACACTCAATACAGGAATCATCGTGGATGCCGTTTCTGAGGTGCTTAATCTTGCCGCCGCCGACATCGAAGATACCCCGGACTTTGGGGACGGCGGCGCCTCCGCCGCAAATTACCTGCTGGGCATGGCCAAGGTCAAAGGCAAGGTCAAAATTCTGCTCGATATCGATCAGGTTTTGAGTGCTCAGGAAGTGCGTGGCCTGGATGTCTTGGTGCAGAACTGATCGGGATTTGAAGAGAAGGGAAGTAAGCGATGGCATCGCAAATGACAATCGGAAAGAAACTCTTCGGAAGCTTTGGCGCCTGCGTGGCATTGACCCTCGTTGTGGGTGGCTCGTCGCTCTGGCTGATTAGTAATCTAGGTTCCAGCATGAACAAGCTGGCCCACGTCACCGCACGCAAACAATTCCTGGCCGCTGAGATCGATGCAGCCGAGTCAGACATGCTCGCGGCTGAGCGCGGAATCCTGCTCAGGGCAATGATGAAAGATCCGGCTTTGGTTGCGCAATACAGTCAGGACTACCAAGCCGCAGTTGCTGGGATGAAAAGCAAGCTGGAAGAGATGACCCCGCTCGTTGAAACCGAAGACGGACGCAAGGTCATTGCGGGTATTCAGGGGGATCTCGAAGCCGCGATTCGACTGCACCAGGAATTTCTTCAATTCGTAAGTGCCGGCAAAGAGGTCGAAGCCGCTGCGTTTATGAGAGACAAGATCATTCCTAACCTCACTTCGTTGAGTGCCCAGGCAGCAAACGAAAAGCGTCTGTCCGCTGAACTGATGGCAACAGCGCTCAAGGATACCTCGGAGAGAGTGACGCTCGGCAACTGGGTAACTGCCATCATGCTTCTGTTCTCACTGTCCGTCGGTGCGGTGATCATTTTTGTGGTGCGTCAGATTAATGTCTCTCTTCGCAGGGCAATCAGCGATCTCTCCGAAGGCGCGGGCCAGGTCGCCAGTGCGGCGGGCCAGATATCCTCATCCAGCCAGTCGTTGGCGCAGGGATCGTCGGAGCAGGCGGCGTCCCTTGAAGAGACATCTTCTTCCAGCGAAGAGATCAACTCCATGGCACGAAAGAATGCCGAGAACTCGCAAACGGCTCATTCTCTCGTTATGCAGTCGCAGCAGCGGGTTGAGGAAACTAATCATTCCCTCGAATCCATGGTGACCGCCATGGCGGACATCAAGAATTCCAGCGATAAGGTTTCGAAAATCATTAAGGTCATCGACGAAATCGCATTCCAGACCAATATCCTCGCGCTCAACGCAGCGGTCGAGGCCGCTCGCGCCGGCGAGGCCGGCATGGGGTTCGCGGTCGTTGCCGACGAAGTTCGGAATCTTGCGCAGCGCTGTGCGCAGGCCGCCAAGGATACCGCCGCCTTGATCGAGGAATCGATTATCAAGTCAGACGACGGCCAGGCAAAGGTCAACCACGTTGCTGTAGCCATCCATGCCATCACGGAAGAATCGGCAAAGGTCAAGACTCTTGTTGATGAAGTCAGCCTTGGAAGCCAGGAGCAGACGCGGGGTATCGAGCAGATCGCCAAGGCACTCACGCAAATGGAGCAGGTGACGCAGCAGTCTGCCGCCAACGCAGAGGAGAGCGCGGCTGCAGCCGAAGAGTTGACAGCCCAGGCTTCTACGCTAATGGAAGTTGTCCATCAACTAAGCGCGATGGTTGGAGGAATGCAGGAACCCGAACACGGACGCTCCGAGCATCGCAGTTGGCACTCTTCGGCGGCGGTAGGCGACCACAAAAGATCGTTCAAGGCCGCCAACCTCCACATCGGCTCAAAGGGCATCAAGTCCGATCCGATTCCGATGGAGACAGACTTCAAAGCAATGGCGTGACCGGATGTAGAGTCGGCATTCCCTCTCTGGCGCGTTTCCATGTATTGAGGCAGAGTACCTCAGATGGATGCGCGCCCTTCGCAGCTGTCACATCATAAGGACTTGCTCCATGTCAAACCCAGAGCCACTTGCTGCCGGACAAGGCGAAGTGTCGGAGCTTCTATCGACTCAGATAGACAACGCCGCGGTTCAAATGATTCTGGGCACCATCAACAGAACCGAGCGGGTTACGCTTCTTCAGTGCATCTCCGATCAAGCTAGAATGGCAGACCGCACCGACATCGCAGACACCATCAGCGTTGCAGTCGACACTGCCTCTAAAACAGCAGACTCAGGCAGAACAGACGCGCTCCTCTCGGATTGCATCACGCGTGTCCAGCAGATGCTGTGCGATCCGGGCCCGGCAAAATGCTTACCCTACTCAGAATCAGGGTCAACAAGTGCTCCGCCCGTCGCGCTGGGCGAAGACCGCGAGTTGCTCGGCGACTTTATCCTTGAGTCGCGCGATCACCTGACGCAAGTCGAGTTGCAGATAATCACGCTGGAGAAGAACCCGCAAGACGGGGAAGCTATCAATACAGTCTTTCGTGCATTCCACACGATTAAGGGTCTTGCAGGCTTTCTCGGCCTCGATAATATTCGCGAGGTTGCTCACGAAACGGAGACACTGCTCGATCTCACTCGCAATCACACGCTCCATATCTCCTCGTCGATCGTGGATGTTGTGCTTGCTGCTGCAGATTTTCTCAAAGCTTCCTTGCTGAACCTCGAGCAGCGTTTAAATGGCGGCCAGGAATCGACAGTTACGGACAAAGCGCCGCTGCTCCATCGAATCCACAGCGCTGGCGCCAGCCCTATAGCCGCTTATGTCTCTTCGTCTGATGCGCAGCGAAGTGGTTGTCCCACGCCTCAACCTGCGGAGCCAGCGGCAGTAACCGGAGAATGGACCGGACCCGAGCGACGCGGTGGGAAGGACCGCCGAGCCGGGGCGACAGATGCGAATTGCGTCAGAGTTGGAACCGCCAAGCTTGACTACCTTGTCGATATGGCGGGGGAGCTCGTGATCGCCGAATCGATGGTTCGCCATCACCCGGAACTTGCCCAGTTGCACAGCCCTGCGGTACTGAACAGTTTGGCGCAACTTGCGAGAATCACCAGCGATCTGCAGAAGACAGCCATGTCAATGCGCATGGTTCCCATTGGCGGACTCTTCCAGAAGATGAATCGTCTCATCCGCGACTTGGCTCGCAAAACTGGAAAACAGGTTGAGCTTGAGGCTATCGGCTCCGAGACCGAGCTCGACCGCAATGTCGTCGAGGAACTCGCCGACCCGCTCATGCATATGGTTAGAAATGCCGTCGATCATGGACTGGAGTCCGAGCACGAGCGGGTTGTAGCCGGAAAGAACCCGGTTGGGCGCATTCGCTTGCGAGCCAGTCACCAGGCGGGCCATATCGCAATTGAGATTGCTGACGACGGCCATGGACTGAATCGCGCCAGGATCCTCGAGAAAGCGCAGATCATGGGGCTCATCGAGGACTCAGTCAATCTCTCCGATACCGAGACGTTCAACCTTATCTTCCATCCCGGGTTCTCCACGGCTGCCGAGGTCACGGATGTCTCCGGTCGCGGGGTGGGGATGGATGTTGTCAGAAAAAGAATCCAGAAACTTCGCGGCCATGTCGAGATCGAGTCCTCTCCAGGGCGCGGAACGAGTTTCTGTCTGCGTCTGCCCCTTACCCTGGCCATTATCGACGGTCTCGTAGTCGGCGTGGGATGCGAGCGCTACGTTGTCCCGATCTTCTCGGTGCGCGAGATGCTCCGTCCGACTGCGGAAATGATCTTCACCATTGAGGGTGCGCAGGAGATGGCTCTCGTTCGCAACAATCTGCTGCCTATGGTCCGCCTGTACAAACGATTCGGCGTTCAGCCTCGATCCGAAGAGCCGGCGGAAAGCCTTCTCATAGTCGTCGAGGCAGCCGGTCGCTCCTTCTGTCTTTTGGTCGACGATCTCATCGGCAAGCAGGAAGTAGTGATCAAGTCACTTGGAGAATTCATCAAAGACATTCCCGGAATCGCAGGCGGCGCGATTCTAGGAGACGGCAGGGTCGGGCTGATTCTCGATCTTGAAGGCGTATTTCGAGGCGGCGTCAAATGACAGGTCATCCAATGCATCTTGCCGGCCAACAAGACCCTCAGCCGCAGGTCGGGCCCCTTACCCTCACGCAAAGAGAATTCGCGGCAATTTCCGCACTCGCACGCAATGAGTGTGGCGTCGAGCTGGGCGCGGGAAAGGAGCAACTCGTAGCAGCAAGGATCGGAAAGGTCATGCGAATGCTCCATTTCTCCAGCTTTCGCGAATACTACGAGCATCTCCAGGCCGATCGAACCGGGCAGTACCTCACGCAACTCATCGACAGTCTCACCACCAACCACACCAGCTTCTTTCGAGAACAGCCACATTTCGATTTTCTCGTGCAGAATGTCTTCCCGGCGCTCGATAAATCTCATCCGATACGGGTTTGGAGTGCAGCCAGCTCCACCGGTGAAGAACCATACACCATCGCGCTCATCGCACTGGAGTACTTTGGAAATCGCGGCAAGAGCGTCCCATCGATCCTTGCTTCCGACATCTCCACGCAAGCCCTCGAAACTGCGCAGAAGGGTGCATACCCTGCGCAGCGCATGCAGAACCTGTTTGCTCCGTGGCTTCGCAAACATCTTCTGCGCGGTGAAGGTCATTGGGATGGTTGGTATCGGATGCGGCCTGAAGTCATGGACATGGTCGAGTTCCGGCGAATCAATCTTGTTCAGCCTTTTCCAGACATCGGTCGCTTCGACGTCATCTTCTGCCGAAACGTCATGATCTATTTCAGTCATCAAACGCAGGCGCAGCTCGTGACGCGCCTCGCCGCTAGTCTCGAACCCGGGGGCTACTTGTTCGTCGGACATTCAGAGACTCTCACTGGCATCCAACACGGCTTGCAACACGTTCAGCCGGCGATTTATCGCAAGCGAGGCGCAAAGAGGTGAAAGAGCTTGTCATCGGGGTGGGCGACGGAGGCGTGAGCCGCGATGCGGACACCATGCTGATTACCTATGCCCTTGGATCATGTGTTGCCCTCATGCTGCACGACCCCGTCGCGCGGGTTGCTGGCATGGTGCATTACATGCTCCCTGAATCTCCCGAGTCTCACCCCGAGCAGAACACGCGCCCATGCAAATTCGCGGACACGGCGATTCCGTTCCTCCTGCGTGCTGCTCTCGCACAGGGGGCGGATAAACGCCGCTTGGTAGTCTTCGCCGCCGGTGGTGCTCAGGTGATGAACGATAACTCAATCTTCAATGTCGGCAAGCGCAACTGTCTGGCACTCCGCAAGGCGCTTTGGAAGTTTGGCCTGGTAGCCCATGCCGAGGACATTGGCGGAACAACTGTGCGAACCGTTCGCATGGAGGTTGGCACTGGGCGCGTATGGCTTCAATCTCCGGCAGGTAAACGGTGGGAGATGAGCGCTCGCGCTGTGCGCACAGCAGCTCCCAGAGAGGAAAGTCCATGGCGCTGAACATCTTGATTGTGGACGATTCACCCGTCATGCGAATTTTCCTTCGAAAAGTTGTGGAGCTGACCGGGCTCCCCGTGGGCGAATACTGCGAAGCGGGAGATGGCGAAGCCGCGTTGGCGGCCCTGCGAAATCGCTGGATGGACTTGGTCTTGACCGACATCAATATGCCGCGCATGAATGGCGAAGAGTTCGTCAGGCAACTAAAACGGGATGAAATGCTTTGCGATATCCCGGTCATCGTAGTCTCCACCGATGCGAGCCGCGAGCGCATGGACCGCCTGATCAAGCTGGGCGCGAAGGGCTACATCTGCAAGCCATTCCTTCCGGAAACATTGCGCGATGAGGTTGAAAAAATTCTAGGAGTCCAGTATGTCTGAAATCGAGCTGAAACCTCTCCTGGCGCCTGCCGTTGCCGATGTGCTCGAAATGATGTTCTTCTCTGAGGTTCTCGGTCCCGGTGAACCCGACTCGAATGCCAACGAACTGGAGGCACATGTCGCATTCGCCGGTGAAACCTCAGGCAAAGTCGGCATCCGGATCTCCGAGCCGAGCGCGCGGTGCCTGGCAGCATCGTTTCTGGGCGAATCCGAGGATGCGCTCACTGGCGCCCAGATCGCACAGGTCGTCTGCGAACTCACAAATATGCTTTGCGGATGCATCGTTTCCAGGATGGCAAGTCGCGGCTCCTTCAATCTCGACTCGCCCGAGTTCATTCGCCCACACAACGAAAACTCGACACAGATCTCAGCCACGCAGCAGAGCTTCGAAATTGAGCATGGAACTTTAACTGTTTCACTATCCTTGAGCGCTTCCTCATGACCGTGCAGAATCGAATCCGGGTCCTTATCATTGATGACTCCGCCATCGTGCGCAAGGTCCTCTCTGACTCTCTAGCAGGCGAGCCCGATATCGAAGTCGTAGGGACCGCGCCAGATCCCTTCGTCGCCCGCGACAAAATCCTTGCCCTGAAGCCCGATGTCCTCACTCTGGATATCGAAATGCCTCGCATGGATGGGCTCACGTTCCTCAGGAAGGTCATGCACTATCAGCCCATGCCGGTAATCGTAGTCAGTTCGCTCGGCGATGCATCCAGCCGAATCGCGCTCGAAGCACTCGAGGCGGGCGCCATCGACGTGCTAGCCAAACCCGGCGGCCCACAATCGGTCGGAGAGCTCCGGCTCAGCATAGCTTCCAAAATCCGCGCCGCTCGAATCGCGCGGTTACGACCTTCGAAGACGACCCCTTCCGCTCCCCCGCAAACAGCCGCGTCAAAATCTTTGCCGGCATTCTCCCCCTCCGCCGTGATCGCGATCGGCGCCTCGACCGGAGGAACCGAGGCAATCCGAAGCGTCCTCGTTGACCTCCCTGAAAACTCCCCCGGCGTGGTCATCGCTCAACATATTCCCGCTGTCTTTTCACGCTCCTTCGCGGGTCGTCTCAATGAGCTCTGTGTAATCCGGGTTCGTGAAGCCCAAGATGGGGACAAACTAGAGCCGGGCTTGGCTCTGATCGCGCCAGGCAACTTCCATATGCTTCTCCGCCGAGCTTCTTCCGGATATCGAGTAGAAATAAAGAAAGGTCCCCTTGTGTGCTTCCAGCGTCCGGCCGTAGACGTTCTGTTTCATTCGGTCGCAGAGGCAGCAGGCCCCGGGGCGACTGCCGCCATCCTCACCGGCATGGGTTCCGACGGGGTCCAGGGAATGCTCGCGCTTAAGAAAGCGGGCGGCCTTACAATCGCCCAGGACGAGGAGAGCTGCGTGGTCTTCGGAATGCCGAGAGAAGCCATCAAGGTCGGCGCGGTTGATCAGGTTCTTCCTCTCTCCGCAATTTCCGGCGCGCTTCTCGCTGGATCTAGGCAGTCCAGACAATATCCTTCCTCACTTATCAAATATTGAGAGACATCAAAATTCCATTCGCTGCATCCAACTAACCGTCACCTTATGCCCTCCCGTAGCAGAAAACCAATTGATATCTCCGCCGCAGCTCAGAAGCTCCTTGGATTCAAATCCCTTCGCCCCGGCCAGCGCGAAGCCATCCAAAATCTTCTTGAGGCACGCGACACGCTTTTAGTTCAACCTGCCGACTCCCAAAAGTCCCCTGTCTACCAGATCGCAGGCAGCTTGCTTGATGGCCCTACCCTGATCGTCTCCCCGCAGATTGCTCAACAAGGCGGCCAGGCCAGCCAACTCGACAGGACAGCTCCGATCAACTCAACTTCTTCTGGTGAGGATCGGGACATTCTCGATCGCATCGAGCACGGCAAAGTTGAGTTCATCTCTCTGGCGCCGGAACAGCTTCGAAATCCCGAGATCCTTGAGCAGCTTCGCAACGCCGGAATATCGCTCGTCGTCATCGATGAGGCGCATTGCGTTAGCCATTTGAGACAGGACTTCCGCCACGACTATCTCGAATTGCGTCACGTACTTGATGCACTCGATCACCCCGTGGTGCTCGCCATGACCTCGGCAGCTTCCAGGGAAATCCGTGCAGAGATCATCGAGCGCCTCGGAATGCGCGATCCTCGAGTCCTCATCCACGGCTTCGATCGTCCGAACATCTCTCTACGCGTCGACGTCTTCAACGAAGAGGACGAAAAGCTCGAGGCAGTCGTTAAGCGCGTCGAATTTGCGGAGAAACCCGGCATCGTCTACGTCGCCACGCACAAACATGCGGAAACCCTGGCAAAGGAACTCAGAGATCGTGGCGTGGAAGCCGCTTACTATCACAGCGGCATCAAGGCAAAAGATCGCGAAGAGATACACGATCGGTTCATGAAAGGCGAGATTCCTGTCATCGTAACGACCAATGCTTTCGGTATCGGCGCTGAGAGGCCCGACATTCGCTTCGTCTACCATGCAGACGTGAGCGATTCGGTCGAGGCCTACTATCAGGAAGTTGCCCATGCCGGCCACGATGGCGCACCGGCCGAAGCAGTTCTGTTCTACCGTCCTGGAAATATCTCAGCTCAGCGATACAAAACCGCCGCGGGCCGCGTGAATTCAGCCGACCTGCAGGCCATTACCGACGCTCTCGCTTCAAAAGACAAGTCGGCAAGCCCTCGGGAACTAAGCCACGACACCGGCCTCTCCCAACGCAAGGTCATCAATATTGTTCACAAACTCGAAGAAGTAGGCGCTGCTGAAAAGCTCACCTCAGGCGAGGTCCAGCTCGTTCAGAAAACAACTTCGGCGCAGATGCTTGAGGCGGCGTCTGAACAGCAGCAGGTGCTTAAGGATCTGAAAAGCCGTCGCCTCCAGCAGATGCAGCAGTACGCTGACGGCCGAAGCTGCCGTCGGGCGTTTCTCCTGCGCTATTTCGGAGACGATTTCAATGGTCCTTGCGGAAACTGTGATCGATGTGAGGCTCTGGGCGGAATTGCCGTAGCTCGATAACACTCGCGGCCCGGCAGTCTGCTCGAATTCCACATCTACTTCGCTCTTGCAGAGGCGTCGATCCTCCTCTCGTTTCCGCGTCTGCGGAAAACTGCATCTCATCAGACTGGTGAGCCACCAGATCACTGCCGGATCCGTCTCCTTATATACGATTCCGACGGACTCTCCTGAAGCCGACGGTACCTTCAACTGGATTAGCACTTCCATGGTGCTCGTTCAGCTTGAGTCCGGCTCGATTCGCGGTCTGGGATACACCTACGCCGATCGCTCTACGGCTGTGCTCACTCAAAAGTTGCTGAGTGAAATCGTCGTGGGTTCTGACGCTTTCTGCCACGCCGCAACGCTGCAAAAACTTCTGGCCGCAATTCGCAACTTGGGTGAGACCGGTATCGCGATGATGGCCCTATCCGCGCTCGACAATGCCCTCTGGGATCTCCGGGCGCATCTGGTCGACCTTCCCTTGGTGAGCTTGATCGGACAGGTCCGTTCGTCCATCCCCCTTTACGGAAGCGGTGGGTTCACCTGCTACTCCGACAAGCAACTCGCAAGTCAACTCGGTAGCTGGGCAGAGCAGGGCTTCGGTATGGTGAAGATGAAGATCGGCTCAGAACCAGATCGCGATCCAGAGCGTGTGATTGCTGCCCGCGGGGCCATCGGTTCAGCCTGCGATCTCTTCGTGGATGCAAACGGAGCATATACCGTGACGCAGGCCATCGAGCTTGCGCACTGTTTTGCGCAGCAGAGTGTCTGCTGGTTCGAAGAGCCCGTCAGCTCCGACAACCTCGTCGGCCTCGATCAGGTCCGCCGTCGCGCACCGCTGGGCATGGACATCGCCGCCGGCGAGTACGGCTACACCGCGTGGTACTTCCGGCGAATGCTCGATGCGCAAGCCGTTACCATCCTCCAGGCCGATTGCACCCGTTGCGGGGGAATCAGCGGCTTTCTTGACGCCGCCTCACTCTGTTGGGCTTATAACATTCCGCTCTCATCTCACTGCGCCCCGAGCATGCACCTCCACGTTTGCTGCGCGGCTCCTCGAGCAGTCCACATGGAGTTCTTCCACGACCATGCCCGGATAGAACGCATCTTCTTCGATGGATTCTCCGTGCCCCGCCAGGGCCAGATGTCCCCTGATCTCTCCCGGCGAGGCATCGGACTGGAACTCAAAGTCCAGGACGCCGAGAAATTCAGGGTCGCGCTCTAAACCACGCGAATCACCTCCTCCGCATCCAAGCCCGAAGAACTGCCTGAGGAGTGTGCGATGGCGAAGCAAGTGTCTGATTTGATTGTGGAGCGGCTGATTGAATGGGGCGTCGATACCATCTTCGGATTACCCGGAGACGGCGTTGACGGATTTTTCGAATCGTTGCGGACCCACCAGGATAAGTTTCGCTTCATTCAAGTCAGGCACGAAGAAGCGGCCGCGTTTGCCGCTGTCGGATACGCCAAGTACACAGGAAGGCTGGGTGTATGCGTCGCGACGTCTGGCCCAGGCGGCATTCATCTGCTGAATGGACTTTACGACGCCAAATGTGATCAGGTTCCGGTCCTCGCGATTACGGGTCACACCTTCCATGATCTGATCGGCATGGACTACCAGCAGGACGTAGACCTCGACAAGCTCTTCATCGATGTTGCCGAATTCAATCAGCGCGTGATGGGCCCCGCTCACGCTGTTAATGTCGTCGACATGGCTGTGCGGACTGCCTACGGCCGTCGCGGCGTCTCTCATATCTGCATTCCCAAAGACATTCAGGAGTGGCCCGCTTCGGAAAAGCTGCGAAGCTCTGCAAACGTGAAAGGGCATAGCGGAGACTGGGAGCATCCGCCTTCATCTGTGCCTGCCGAATCATTATTGCGTCAGGCCGCTCAGATCATCAATGACGGCTCGCGCGTCGCAATCCTCGTCGGCCGCGGAGCATTGAAGGCACGCGAAGAGGTCACCCAGCTTGCCGAAACAGTTGGTGGCCCAGTCGTCAAGGCTCTTCTCGGAAAAGCAGTTCTCCCCGACCGCAGTCCGTATACGACAGGTGGAATCGGCCTTCTCGGCACCGCACCGTCCGTCGATGCAATGGAGGAGTGCGACACGCTGATCATGATCGGCACCAGCTTCCCCTATATGGATTTCTTGCCCAAGCCCGGTCAGGCCAAATGTGTGCAGATCGAACTTGACCCCACGCGTATAGGCTTGCGCCACGCTGTGGACGCCGCACTCGTTGGCGATGCGAAAGCTGTCCTCCATCACCTGCTGCCCCTTCTTAAAAAGAAAAGCAACAAGTTCCTGAAGAAGGCGCAGGATCGAATGAAAACCTGGAACGAGCTGATGGAAGAACGCGGTACCCGCACAGATATGCCGATGAAGCCCCAAGTCGTCACTTACAACCTGAACAAGTTCCTCGAAGACGATGCGATCGTTACTGCCGACAGCGGAACCATCGCAACTTGGTCTGCGCGCCAGATCGACATGCGCGGCAAAATGCAGTTCTCGCTTTCAGGCTCGCTCGCAACAATGGCTAACGGCCTGCCATACAGCATCGGCGCGGCCGCCGCTTACCCAGGACGTCAGGTAGTCTGCGTCGTTGGCGACGGCGGTCTCAGTATGCTGATGGCCGAGCTTGTCACACTCGTGAAATACAAGATGCGCGTCGCCGTCGTCGTGGTGAAGAACAATGTCCTCGGCCAGATCAAATGGGAGCAGATGATTCTCGAAGGCAATCCTGAATTCGGCGTCGAGCTGCATCCAATCGACTTCGCCAAAGTTGCGGAAGCCTGCGGTGTTCGCGCCTTCACCATCGAGAAGCCTCAAGAAGCGGAAAACACATTTCGTGAAGCCCTCGCACACTCCGGCCCCGTCCTCATCGAAGCCGTTGTCGATCCCAATGAACCCCCGATGCCCGGCAAGGTCACCACCCAGCAGGCATACAAATTTGCCAAGTCTCTCCTGCGTGGACAGAAAGATGCCGCGAAGATCCTCGAGACCATCGCTGAAGATCAGCTGCGCGAGGTGATCTAAGGCCCCGAATGACCGACCGCAAAACGCAGATCCTCCATCCCGTCACTGAGCTCAAGTCGCTGGAGAATCGTATACGCGAAGGCCGCTTCCAACGCTCCCTAGCCCTCCTCACCGTCGCAACCAGCGTCTTCAGCGGTCTCGAAGTGGCCTACGAGCACTATCGCGGCAGCTACAGTCGGCGCGTAATGTACACGCCGGTCATCCTCAGCGGAGTGCTTGCAATCGCTGGGATCGCAGCATTTTTCAGCCGACGTGCGGCACGTAAAGTGCTTCGTCTTGCCGCTGCTGTCACTCTCATCGATGCAGCTATCGGCTTTTATTTCCACATCCGAGGCATCCACCGCAAGCCAGGTGGATGGCGTCTTCCCATGACCAACATGATAATGGGACCGCCAATCTTTGCTCCGCTTCTCTTCGGAACCAGCGCCTATCTCGGCCTCATCGCCTCCTACCTCCAACGCGAAAATGCAAAGGAATTCGAACGCGGAGACCGCGGCGGCACTGACACGTGGCTCGCTCGCCTGCTGCCTCCCCACCAGGCTCGCGAACTCATCTCCGAAGAGCAGGACATCCGCGAAGGTGCATTTCAACGTCAGGTAGCCGTCGTCACCGGCGTCAGCGCGCTCCTCAGTGGATTCGAGGCTTTCTACTCGCACTATAAAAACAACTTCCGCTACGCGGTGCAGTGGACGCCGATCGTCATTGCGCCGCTTCTTGCCGCAGCTTCATTTGCAGCCGTCCGCAGCCGGCGCGCAGCAACAAGAGCTCTCCCCGCAATCTCAGTCGTCGCTGCAGTCGATTCAGCGATCGGCTTTTTCTATCATGCGCGTGGCATTCTCCGCCGGCCCGGCGGTGCGAAACACATCGTCTACAACATCATCTATGGGCCCCCGATCTTCGCGCCTCTTCTCTTCGGCGCCGCCGGAATGCTCGGCATCCTCGCGAGCCTCCTTCGCAGGAACCGCATATGAGCCGGCAGCCGCCCCAATCCGCCGGGCCCCTGCCGCCCGATGTCGACGTCTCTCTGCTACCACGCGACGCCAGGACAGGTGTGGCAATCGTGCCTTCAGTGCAACCCGGTTACTATCCCGGCCACAGTACTCTCTCGCAACGGCCCTACTGGGATAAAACGACGCGCGATCTCGTTAACGATCGCGTGAACCATACTCCCCGGATCCGTCATTTCAGTGCGGAGTCCGCCCGATTCTGGCGCGCTGTCTTTGATCACATCCTTCCTCAAACCGATCGAGCCTCGCAACGCCGCATCCCGATCCTTGAGCGCGTAGATGACCGCCTGCACAACAAGCGCGGCGAAGGCTTCAGGTATGAGAACATGCCGCCCGACCCCGAGGCGTACAGGCTCGCAGAGATTGCCATCAACGAGGAATCTCAATCGCGCTACAGTGCCGGCTTCATCGATCTCCCGCATCTGCAGCAGGACGTCGTTCTCAAAGCCATCCACGATGGCAAACCTGCCGCGAAGGAATTTTGGAAGCAAATGCCAATTGGCCGCTTCTGGGCCCTTCTGATGCAGGATGCGGTCGAAGCCTATTATTCCCACCCCTGGGCATGGGATGAAATCGGCTTCGGAGGTCCGGCATACCCGCGAGCCTATACACGACTCGAACGTGGCGAGCCCGAGCCATGGGAAGTCGAAGAACAGCGCTATGAATGGGACGCGCCCCGCTATTGCGTCTCCGACGCTACCGAAGCTACACACCACCTCCACAGTGAGTCGCGCCAGAACGAATTCATTCCGGATGAGAGCAAGTGAAAACCCCGCTCTTCGGCTCGTTCAAAGCGCCGGCAACCAGTCGCCACGCCTTGGGTCCGATGCAGCAGATCGACGTTCCAATGCGCCGTTTTCGCGATACCGATGAGGTCGACTACCTCATCGTCGGCTGCGGATCGGCCGGAGGTGTCCTGCTTCAGCGCCTTAGCCGAGCCGGCTTTCGAGTCGTCGCGCTTGAGGCAGGGCCCTTCTGGGATACCGAACGCGATTGGGTCAGCGATGAATCGGGTTCACACAAACTTTACTGGGAAGACCCCCGCATCACCGGCGGAACTGATCCGCTTGCCTTCGGCGCGAACAATAGCGGAAAGGGCGTTGGGGGTGGTTCCGTGCATTGGGCGGCCTTCACGCCCCGTTTCCATCCATCGGATTTTGAAGTCCACACGCGAGACGGTCTCGGTGCTGACTGGCCGATTCGATATGAGACTCTGCATCCCTACTACGAACAGCTCGAACTCGAAATGCCGGTTGCCGGTCCGGCCTACTTTCCGTGGGGACATCCGCACGGCTATCCTTACGGGCCCCATCCGATGGGCGGCGTCGGAAACGCATTGATCAAAGGCTGCACTTCTCTCGGGATCCCCGTCTCTATCGGTGGACCGGTCGCCATCCTCTCCGGCTCTCGCGCAGAACGCCCTCACTGCATCTACCGCGGTTATTGCATTCAGGGATGCAAAGTTGGCGCAAAAGCAAGCACGCTGATCACGCACGTTCCCGATGCGATCGCGCAGGGCGGGGAAGTGCGCGAATATTCCATGGCCCACCGCATCGAACTCGGAAAAGATGGTCGCGTCTCAGGGGTGCACTACTTCGATCGCGATGGTGCATCGTGGTTCCAGCGCGCCAAGGCAGTCATCGTTGCTGGATACGCGATCGAGACTCCCCGTCTGCTGCTGAATTCTGCATGCCCCGGCCACGAGAACGGTCTCGCCAACTCCAGTGATACCGTTGGTCGCTTCCTCATGGCGCAGGCGGGCAATGTCATTCTTGGACGCTTCGATGACCCGGTGAGGATGTACAAAGCTCCGCCGGCCCACGCGCTTACTGAACAGTTTTACGAAACTGATCCACGCAATGATTTCGTCCGCGGCTTCGCAATCCAGACCGTGGGCCCGCTTCCGATTGCCTTTGCCAGGCAGATGGTTTCCGCAAAGCGCGCATGGGGATGGGGCCTGCGACGCGAAATGATGGATTACAACCACTGGGCAAGCTTAGGCCTGCTCGGGGAGATACTGCCATGGCCCGACAATCGCGTTACACTTTCTCAGGAACGCGATCAATTCGGCATTCGTGTGCCGCATATTTACTTCAACCTTCACGACAACGATCACAAGCTCATCAAAGCGGCAAAAGACAAAACAATGCAAGTGATGCATGCCGCGGGCGCAACGGAAGTAGTGCAAGAGGCGCGCTATGCGCATCTGGTCGGAGCAGCGCGCATGGGTAGCGATCCGCGCACTTCCGTTGTGGACAAATTTGGCCGAACCCACGATATTGCCAACCTCTTCGTTTGCGACGGTTCAATCTTGCCAACGCAGGGGTCCGCCAACCCCGGACTTACAATTCAGGCACTCGCAGCTCGGACCGCCGACTATCTAATCGCCCAGGGTGACACGATCTTCAGTAGCGGCAAACGCGATCAGACGGAGCCGCGCATGCGCAAAGACCTTGCGCCACCTGATACCTGGGGCCACGGTGTTCCCTATCTGAAGTAATTCAGGCAACCGCTGCGTTGGCTTCGAGGCTGAAATCTGCAAGCAGAGGCAAATGATCCGAGGCGACCAGCGCTTTCCGGCTCCGCCATATCTTGGAGTGCTCAAGCTTCAGCGGCTCCTCGTAGTAGCAATGATCGAGACTCAGCAGAGGCAGAACACCTGGATACGTCCGCTCAAACCGAAACGGCGGCCTGGGCCGGTGGCTCAGAAAGCTCTTCTGCAATACCTTCGTCGTCCGCCCACGCGTCCACTCGTTGAAGTCTCCAATCACGATGCGCGGTCCGCTCAACTCAGGCTTAGCAAGAATCTCGTCTCCGATCAGGGCTTCGATCTGCTTTCGCCGCTCCATGTAGCCGGTTCCAAAATGCACGTTGAAGACGTTCACTCTCAGGCTGCCGCCCAAGTCCAGAACGCAGTGCAGAACACCACGTTCTTCGCGTCGCGATCGCGGCAGCTCGTGCGTATGCGCTTCCAAAATAGGAAACCGCGACAGAACCATATTGCCGTACTGTCCGCCATGAAGCGGGCGCGTTTTCCCGAATGCCGTATGCAGCTGGGGAAATGCTGCCGCGATTTGGTTCGCCTGATCGAACTTGCCCGTTCCGCCCGGCGCATCCACGATCTCCTGCAGGCACAGGATGTCCGTGTCGAGCTCGGCGATCACGCGGATCACACGCTCAACTGAAATCGTTCCGTGAATGCCGCGGCACTTGTGCGTGTTGTATGAGGCTACTCGAAATCGAACCAAAGGCTTGCTCATTGTTGCCGCTCGAAAACCAACCCCATCAATTCGGTTGCTCGTTCCGTCACTGGCCGGTGCTCCCACTCCTGCAGCGAAATCCTTCGGCTCTGTTCCAAGTCCAACGCGAGATCATCTTCAAACCGCTGCGCCACATCGGAATTCCGGATAGCTAGGTTCACTTCGTCATTGATCCCGAATGAGCGGTTGTCGAAATTCGTTGAACCCACAACAACCCACAGATTATCAATGCACAACACCTTTGCATGAATCATCGACGGCTGATATTCATACACCTCGGCCCCGGCTTTCAGCAACTCGCCATACCCCGCGCGGCTGGTACTGCGCGTAACAAAATGATCGCTCTTTCGCCCCGGCACCAGAATCCGAACCCGCAGCCCGCGTTCCACTGCCCGGCACAATTCATTCATCAGGCTTTTATCGGGCAGGAAATAGGGTGTAGTGATCGAAATGCATTCGCGCGCGGAAGCTAGCAGCAGCTGGAACAGAATCCTTGCGCGCGTGCCACCACCGATCGTCGGTGTACTGTTTACCACCATCGCTACTAGCGGATTCTCGTTTTTGATACTCGGGAAATAGGCTTCTCCCGTCAGCAATTCCCCGCACGTCGCAAGCCAGTTCTCAGCAAAGGTCGCCTGCAGATTGCAGACAGCCTCACCCTCGATCCGCACTGCCGAGTCCCGCCAGCGGGGGTGTCCCTTGGTACCTACATACCATTGGTCCGCAATGCCCGCGCCGCCGATGAACCCGATTCGTCCATCTACGATCATCAGTTCTCGGTGTGTACGGTTGTCCAGGTGCATCAGCCTGTACCACCGCGGGCTGTTGTACCAGCCCACTTTCCCCCCGGCGTCAAGTAACGGCTTGAAATACCTCTTCGTTGTTCCCACACTTCCAAAAGCATCAATTACGAGATTCACCTTGACGCCTGCCCGCGCCTTTTCGGTCAGCGCGGAAAGATACTGATCCGTAATCTTGCCCTTCTGGAATATGTAAGCCTCGATGTTCACACTCAGAGTCGCATTGCGAATAGCGTCCAATTCCGCCGGATAGAAAGAAGGGCCGTTTTTCAGCACCTCGAGAGACCCCGTCCGGTTCACCTGCGCATCGCTCAGCGCTTCGAGCACCTGCAAAAATCGTTCCGAATCATTTGTGGGCACGTCCTTGCGATCAGCCAGTTCATATTTCGGAAGGGGGCCGATCAGGGCTCCCACAAGCGAAGAAGCCACCAGCACAAGCGCAACGATCCCCAGTACCGCGACCCAGGTAGGCACTGAGACGATCATTAGAGAGACAAGCACGTCAAATTAGATGCATCCGGAATGGCAATGGTTCGGACCCGAAAGTCTACGTTTCCCATTCAAATGATGAACCTACTCCCGTTCTGGCAGGTTCTGCAGGTCGATTCCCAGCTGCTGGCATTTCTTGTAAAGGTGGCTACGCTCCAGGCCAAGCGTTTTCGCGGTTTGTGTTACGTGCCGTCCGTGGCGATCGAGTTCCGCGAGTACAGTATCTCGTTCGAACGCCAGCACTCGCTGCGCCAGAGGACCCTCCGAATGACTACTAGTGGTCGTCCGCGTCACCTCCGGAGCCCCGGGGAGTGCCAACCGCACATCCTCAGCCTCCACCTGCGTGTCTGCCAGCAGCAGTAGCCGTTCCACCACGTTTCGCAACTCGCGAATATTCCCTGGCCACGAGTACTGTTTCAGCAAATCGATCGCGGTCTCGCTGAACGGCACAGGCTTCCATCCATTCTGAGCGCTCACCTGCCCCGCAAAGTGATCGACCAACGCCGCCAGGTCTTCGCAGCGGTCCCGCAATGGCGGCAGAGTCAACGGGAATACGACGACGCGGTGATATAAATCGCGCCTGAAACCGCCGCTCTCCACAAGCTGCTCGAGATTTCGGTGGGTCGCTACCACCACCCGCACATCCACCTTGGTAGGCTTGTCCGAGCCGATCCGCTCCACCTCACCCTCTTCCAGCACGCGCAGCAGCTTGGCTTGCATTGCAATCGGCATGTCGCCAATCTCGTCCAGGAAAAGCGTCCCCCGATGCGCCTGCTCAAATTTCCCGTTGTGCCGCTGTGCTGCTCCCGTGAAGGAGCCCTTCTCGTGCCCGAAAAGTTCGCTCTCAATTAGCTCAGCCGGAACCGCGGCGCAATTCAGTGTCACAAACGGCCCTTTCGCTCGCTGGCTCTTCTCGTGAAGAGTGCGTGCTACAAGTTCCTTGCCCGTACCCGTCTCGCCGTAAATGCATATCCGGGTCTCGCTCGCCGCCACGCGCTCGATCTGCGCCATCACGCGCCGCATCGTTTCGCCGGTCCAAACCATCGTGTGCTTGCCAACGCGGGTGCGCAGATCGCGATTCTCCGTCTCGAGCCGCGTGAGTTTCATCGCGTTGTCGAGCGTCACCAGCAGCTTCTCGGTCGAGAGCGGCTTCTCCAGAAAATCCAGTGCTCCCAGGCGTGTTGCACGCACTGCCATCTCGATGTGCGCCTGCCCGCTCATCATCACAACCGGAGCGGCGACTTCCGCGTTTTTGAGATCTTCGAGTAGTGCAAGCCCATCGCGCTTCGGCATCACCACGTCACTCAGGATGAGGTCGAAGGGTTGCGCCTGTGCCAGCTCAAGCGCACGCGCGGCGTTGTCGCAAACCACCGCTTCATGCCCGGCAAGACGAAAAGCACGCGACAGCGAAGCCAGCGTGTTGGCCTCGTCATCAACAATCAGTATCTTTGCGCTCATCGATCAGCCCTCGGCAGCGTAATCACAAACGTCGCGCCTCTTCCTTCGCGGCTCTCCACCGCTATGGTACCCGCATGATCCGTTACGACGCTCTGCACAATTGCCAGTCCCAACCCAGTTCCGTGCTGCTTGGTGGTGTAGTAGGGCGTAAAAAGACGCTCGCACTCTTCCGGCGTCATGCCCTGTCCCGTGTCTGATACGCAAATCTCAACATTGCGCTCGCGATTTCCCGCCTGGATCGTCACTGTGCCGCCCTCCGGCATTGCATCCTTTGCATTCAGCACCAGGTTTGACAGCGCCCTGTGAAGAAGTTCCGGATCAGCCATCAACGGCATGGGCGCGTCCTCGAGCTTCGTCGCCACTTCGATCCGTGGCCCATCCACATCTGCAGCCGCATACAGGTTGCGAACCCGCGACACAACATCTCTTGCGTCGATCTTCTCCAGTTCAGGCTTGGGCATTTTGCTGAAGTCGCTGAATCGTCCGATGATCTTTTTCAGATTCCCGATCTCCATGCTCAGCGTCTGGGTGCTCTCATTGAACACTTCATCGAACTCTGCGGGCGGCAACTGCCGTGCGCGCGCCAGGTTCTCCACCGTCAGCTGCAACGGAAACAGTGGATTCTTCAACTCATGCGCGAGCCGCCGCGCCAATTCGCGCCATGCCGCAACCCGCTCGCTTTGCACCAGCCTGTCTCGCTGGTTTTCAAGCTCCTCCGTCATGTGGTTGAAACTCCGCGCCAGAACACCAACTTCATCATTCCCGCGAACCGGCACTCGCGCATCCCAGCTTCCGTTGGCAACTTCTTCGGCAGCGCGCGCAAGTTCCTCAACGGGTCTCGATACCCGCGCTGCAATCCACAGACTGAATAAGATCGCCAGTAGAATCCCGCCCGCGGCCACACCGTATGCGGTTGCCCGGATCTGTTGCTGTTCAGCCACGAGTCCACTTCGCGAGATCGCCACCGTCAGAACTGCGAGCACGCTCCCCGCCGAATTGTGGAGCGGAATCGCGGTGGCCGCCACGCTGTCTTCCCGGCTCGGCGTCAAATAGAGGATGCCGCTAGCCTCATGTCCGCTCTTCCGTGCCTGTTCAATCAATGCAGAATACTTTTCTGCATTCGGCACGCTCCCATCCGCACAAATCAGCCTCTTCGGATCAAATCCTTGTCCCTCATCCGTTCCACTTCCACCAGCCTCGCTGTATAAGCCCACCTGCATTCCCTTGGCGACCGGAAGATCCGCGAGAAAGGCGCGGTCCATCCTTACCCCGCCAACAAGCTTCACCGCCGGCTCTGCTCCCCGGACTACACGCACCGCGAACAGTCCCAGTGCCGCGCTGCCATCTGACAATTCCTCGCGTTTCAGAAACGGCGCTTGTGCGGAATTGTTCGCGGCAGGCTCCGGATAACCAAATCGCGCAGGCCACTGTGCGGAACTCACGATCGATCCGTCGGGCCCCACAATCTCAAGAAAGTCCAGTCGCGCATCCTGCGCCAGCGTCCGGGCTTCATTCAGAAATGGAGAGCCATCGCCCGACTGCACCAGCTCGAACGCCATATTCCGGACCCGCTCCTGCGCTGCTATGCGATCGATCGATGCGGCGACATCCGTCGACCGGTGTTGAAACTCCCGTTGAAACTGGCTGACGAACAACGCGGTCTCGTCTTGGTCGCGGCGCTCAAACACATCCCTGATCCGCACCAGAACCGTCCACGCAACAGCCGCCACCGCCGCCGCCACGGTGAGCGAAAACAGCAATAGCAGCTTCTGTCGAAGGCTCAACGTGCATCCTCCAGCGAAGCGCCCGCCAGATCAGGTGTTCCGTCGGCGCGAAGATGCAGATCTCTCATCCTCGTCCCACTCGCATACGCCAACGGCAAATCCACCAGTGGGATGATTCTTCGATTGTCAAGAATCGTCTGCTCGCGTTTATAGAGGTCCGCGGATGTTCCCTCCGTCACGGGAACAAGTGTGCCGGCATCCCAGAGGATCCGTTCCAGCGCTGCCGCCGGATCACTTCCCGCAACCAGAAATCTCCTGAGCACAAGATCGGAATGCTGCCCGGCCGATCCCGTCATCTGCACATTGAGTCCCGCTTCGCGTAGATTCAGCGCTATGCGCTCGCCCGCAAGCTGCATAGCGCCGTCGCTTTCCACGCTTAACGTAAGCTCACCCGTCGCCAGTCCACCTCGCAGTTCGTGCGCCCTGTTCAGGTCCCGGGCCGTCGGGAAGAGGAAGGAGTACCCGCTCATCCTCTGAGGAAGAAGACCCGCGGTCACCTCGCCTTGTTTCTGGAATATCACGTTGTAGAGAGCGCTCCGGTCGACTGCCGCCGCAATCGCTCCGCGGATTTTCACATTCGATAGCACCCCGGTATCGCTTACCTGCAATGCCAGCAGCATGATCGGTGACGACGCGATTACTGACAATCGTTGCTGCTGTGCCTGGCGTATTTGCTCCGCGGGAACTTCGACCAGGTCTGCACGGCCAAGGCTCAGATCGAGCCACTCATCCCGAATTGAGCGCCGCACGCGAACCTCGATCGCATCGGCGAATGGCCGTCCCGCCCAGCAATTCTCGTTCGCAGTCAGGGAGAGCACTCCGTTTTTGAAATCGATTGCCTGGAACGGTCCTGTACCCACGGCGCCTGTCGCAGCTCTTCCGTCCGCCGTTGACGTGAGCGCGATCAGGAATTGATCGCTTGCCAGCAGCTCAGGCAGATTCGGCATTGAAGAATCGTCGGTGAAGACCACCAGCGGCCCAACCGCTTTCACAGCATCCCACGGACAATGGGTGCTGCACGAAATTTTCAGCGAAGCCACGACAGCTGCGGAACTGAGAGCCGTCCCATCGTGGAAGCGCACTCCGGGCCGCAACCTGAACTGCCAGCGGTGAAAACTATTGTCCTGCTCCCAACTCGTCGCCAAGGCCTGCTGCAATGTACCGCTCGCATCCAACTGCGTCAGCCCGTCATAGACAAGACGGCGGGCAACCCCGCTCGGTCGCTCCCACGGATCCCCGGCAATCTCCACGCGCAAGGTTCCGCCGTAGTGCGGTCGCGTTCGCGCCGATGAACCGAGCGCCGCTATTACGAATACGAAGCTAATTGCAAAGCGCCGAAACACGGTCCACCTCGTATTCACCCGCACCATTGCGCACCACCGCCATCACGGTTTTGCCATCTTGTGCGGTCCATAAAGCGGCCACCGCTCCATCCATTGCAAGCGAGTTGCTTTCCGGAATTACTTCCAGCGCGGGAATTGCGAACGCTCGCAGGCTGTCGCTTGCCGCCTCGCCGGAGCTCGAAGCAATCACCTGGGTGCCCGCGCCGCACCCCGTATGCACCACCGCGAAGTCACTCCCCCAGTCACGCGCGCCCGCAAGCGAGCGCGTCATGCCGCTCTCCACAATCTGCACCTTCCCATCTACGCCGGCCAACAGAACTGCCGCACCTCCGGCCGCACGTGGGATCATTCCTGCCGCATAGAACGGTGGCAGATCAACACCAATGTTCGGAGTCACCACTCCGGTAAAAAAGTCGCGTGCGGTATTGTAAAAAGCCTTCAAGGCCGGAGCGCTGCTCGCGTCCGCGCTCTGGTAAATCGGCCACGGGTCGTCGCTCGCGCGGCACCGCACCGTCCATCCGCTGTCTTGCGTGGCGCCGTTTAACGGTAGGGAATAGTTTCCGGTACATTGAGTTCCCGGCGCATAGGCTGTGAACGACCCGCCATCTGCTGCGGGCAACAAAATCCCACGCGGATCGCGCGCAAGCTTCGACGACATTGCAAACGAATTCGATTCCGTCCACGTAGCTCGGCCAGCTGAGAACACAGAAATACGATCCTCGAACATCACTACTAGGTGGCCATTGATCTCCGCGGCCGCCAGAATCGCATCACCCCGCATGGTTCTGCCGCTTCGATCGACGAGGTTGTTTATCTTCTCCTTGCGCAACACCACCCGTTCATTTGTCGTGCGAGTCGCCGCCGCTTCCCCCGTACCCACATGCACCATCGTCACCCGCGTTTCATTTCCCTCCACAACTTCAGCTACCCACAGGCGTTCGCGCGCATTTTCGCTCAGCGTCACCCGAATAGCATTCGCGCTTTCCGCACCGCCGGCTAGCACCCCTCGAGCTTTCAGATCCTGCTCAATCAGCCGCTTGATTGCCGCCAATTCGATGGCTTGAATCGTCGAAAGATTGCGAATTGTCAGCTGTGCCTGTCCGGGCCCAAGGATATCGGCGACCTGTCCCGCCAGTTCTGCCGAAGGCTGGGTCCACCTGGATGGGGCCTCCGCAGTTTGTGCGCCTGCCGCCAGTCCGGCCAGCCAGCACACTCCCAACATCAATGCCCCAATCAGCCTCATCGCCCTCTTCATTTCTTCGCTGTTCTAGCGCGGATTATATCGTCTGCGGAGCTTGGCATTCCGCTCATCGGCACGAATGAATTCACAGTCGGTAATCAGCGAGGAGATGCGAGGATATATCCGCACAGACGGTTTCTCGTCCGCGGGGTACTCGCGCCTCCTCGCCTCGCCACCCCGGGATCAGTGTCCCGGCTTCGGCTCTGTCTCCGCCTCCGACTCCATCTCCTGCTTCACCACCGGCGCATTCGCCATGTTCTTGAACACGTCATTGGCGAAGAAGAACTTCCCATCGGACGGCACCATCACCACCTGGATCTTGTCCGACAGCCGCTCTGCCACAATCTTGTTGATCAGCAGTGGCGACTTGTTCAGCAACGAAGCCTCACTCGTCATCCGCTCCGCATTCGCCGCAGCGATCAGCTTGATGCGGCTCGCCTCGGCATCGGCCAGAAGGTTACGGCGTTGCAGTTCCGCCTTGCTGTCAATCACCTTGGCTTCCGCCTCAGCCTGCGCATTCTGGATGGTCGACTCCTTGCGCGCCTCCGCTTCGAGCTTCGTCTGCTCAATTTGTTTTTGCTTCAGTGGCAATGTGTACTGCATCGCGTCCGCCTCGCCCTTGGCCTCGATCACCTTGGCCTGTGCATCGCCCTCGGCATGCTTTGCCTTCTGCTTCGCCTCAGCCTCGGCCTGCAACTCTGCAATGCGTACCTGCTTCTGCTGGATCTCGGTGTCGATCGCCATCTGATCGTCTTGCTGCTCCTTCAGCAGCAGTCCTTCCAGACCCTTTGCATACTGCTCGGGTAACTGGATGTCAGACAGCATCACCTCTTCCACCACGATTCCGTCTGTCGCCAGCTTCTTCGTAATGATTCCGGCAGCACGGTTTCGCACCTCCTCTCGTTTGCTCGAAAAGATCTCGCGCACGGTGTACGAAGGCGCCAGTTCACGCCACGCGCTCGCCACTACCGGAGGAACGAGTTGCTGATCGGCCGGCTGTGTCAGGTGTGCTTGCACGCTCGAAAGCTTGTTCGGATCGAGCCGGTACCGCACCGTAACCGCGAGCCCGATGTTCAGCCCTTCGCGCGATTGAACCGTCATATTGTTCTTCGTGCCAGGTTTGCCTGCGTCTGCGACCCCCGCGGTAAAAAGGTGATCTCGCAGATCGAACATTTGCACGCTCTCAACCATCGGCGTCATGAAATGCAATCCCGGATACAGCGTTCCCGGCTCGGTTCCGCCGATCTGGCTCACCTTGACTCCGCCCATCCCGCTCGGCACAACCACCATGCTTCCCGCGATCATCATCGGCACACACGCCACCAGCGCAAGCGCAGCCGGCCCCTTCCACACGATCGGCCCAGGCTCCGGCTCCGCCACTCCAGACTCGAGAAGCATTCCCTCGCTCCCGGACTTCTTCCTCATTGCGTACCGCAGCTGCATCCACAATCCATGCAGAGGAATGCCGGCAGCCACAGTGATCAACACCATTCCCAGAATCATCAACATCGTTTTCAGCGCAATCATTTTCCGCCTCCCAAGCCCCGGAGTTCCAAATTTCCGGGATCCCCGCAGGCCGGTCTAAGGTCTGTGGGATGGTTTTCGTTCTTGTGCTCTACCCGTCCGCGTCCGTTGTGGGCCGCCCCGTGTTTCCTGGTTCCCGGCCATGGAGCAATCAATAGCCGGACCAGCCCGCCAAATGTCAGCTCCTCAAACAGCAGCGCTGCCGCTACCGGCAACAGCGCTGCCCCCAACCCGCTCATCGCATCCGCCATCAGACTCATCGCCGCACCCCTTACTTTTCTGCGGCGACAACTTCACTCATCGCCTCGGAATTCACCGCCACCACCGCTGCGCTAGCAACTACAAGCGGCTGCTCAATCACGGCCGGCTTCGGATCGCCGAACAACTGCGCTGTCTCGTTGTTGCGCTCGCCAATCAACTCCACCGAGTCACCCACGTGAACCATTTCGTACATCTCTTCCAGATCTTTCCGCGCCATCCGGATGCACCCGTGCGAAGCAGCCTTGCCAATCGACTTCGGCTCGTTGGTCCCGTGGATTCCGTATCCCTTGACGTTCAGCCCCATCCACCGAGTCCCCACCGGATTCCCCGGCCCCGGCTGAACAACCTTGCCCTCGTGCTGGTACACCGGATTCTTGACCCGACGCTGAATTGCAAACGTCCCCACCGGGCTCGGCGTCGAGGGCTTGCCGACCGCGACCGTATAGACCTTCTTCACCTGGCCGTCTTCCACCAGCGCCAGCTTGCGATCTTCCAGGCTCACCACGATCGTCCGCTTGATCTGCGGCGCCTGTACTGGAGCCGCCGGCGCGCTTGCTTCTTGCCCCATTGCCTGAACCCCCATCACCATCGCCGCGCTCACCGCCACCGCCCATTTGCTCAGTCTGTTCGCTTTCATCGCGTCCCCCATCCGGTCCCTGCATCGTTCAACGCAATGGCATATTGCAGCCCTCGTGCCAACG
>Ga0157374_10000513_pt1 | contig 34762 bp, 64 predicted proteins | sample M25metaG_FD_115308 | JGI IMG/M metagenome (GOLD analysis project Ga0157374, IMG submission 115308) | Miscanthus rhizosphere microbial communities from Kellogg Biological Station, Michigan, USA - M2-5 metaG | ecosystem: Host-associated > Plants > Roots > Rhizosphere > Soil | place: USA: Michigan...
GACGGCGCGGCGACTGACCATAAACTCAAGTTCTTCGAGAACGGCGCGACTCCGAACATGGTCGTGTCGCTCGACCCTCAGATCACGTACGAGAAGTTCCAGTTGTGGGTGGAGGCGTTCAAGGAGAAGCACGAGGGGTTCGAGAACGCGTACAAGACGCTGTATCTCGGTGGTGGCGCTGAGGCGACGGTCGTCGGGTCGAACTTCCAGCAGATCGACTTCAAAACGACGCAGGGGACGGGGGAGACGCGGATCGCGGCAGCGGCGGGCGTCCCCGCCATGATCGTCGGCTTGTCCGAGGGGTTGAGCGCGTCGACGTATTCGAACTGGTCGCAGGCCAGGCGCGGTTTCGCGGACACGACGATGCGGCCGTTGTGGCGCAGCGCGTCGGCGGCATTGGCGAACATAGTCACGGTTCCGTCGTCGTCGGAGCTCTGGTACGACGAGCGGGACATCGCGTTCCTCAGGGAGGACGAGTCGGACGCGGCGACGATCGCGAACACGAAGGCCGCGACGATCTCGACGCTCCTCTCCGCTGGGTTCGAGGCGGAGTCGGTCGTGAACGCTGTCGGCGCGAACGACCTCTCGTTCTTGACGCACACCGGGTTGTTCTCGGTGCAGCTCCAGCCGATCGCGACTCCCGAGATCTACATGGCCGGCGTGATGGCCGGCATCCAGTCGCAGGACTCGCAGACCGCGAAGACGTTGATCGACGCGGGCTTCGAGCCCGAGTCGGTGATGAACGCGATCACGCAACAAGACTTGTCGCTGTTGACGCATACCGGCTTGTTCGGCGTCCAGCTAGGCCCGATCGGCCAGGTAGGACAGGGCAAGGGCAGCGTCGTGCAGGGCGAAGTCGTCCCGGCGACCGATGGCCAAGCCTCGGTCCGCCAACTGCTCGAGCGGTTCCTCCCAACCAGCTAGGAGCCCCATGAAACGGTTCGCCGCTGCCTTCGCGGCGTTGGCAGTCCTCATGCTGCCCGCGCCGGCGCTGGCCGAGAACGTCCTCACATTGCACTGCTCGAAGCTGTCGCACAGTCGGCAGGTCGACCCGATCGTCTCGCCCGGCGTCGAACCGTCCGCCCACATGCACGACTTCTTCGGGTCGGACGCGACCGACGCGTTCTCGACGGCTGACACGCTCCAAGGCACGACGAGTTCATGCGGAACGATCGGAGACACGGCTGGGTATTGGTTCCCACAGCCGACGTGGAACGGCGCGCCGACGCTATCGATCAACCTGGGAGAGTATTGGCAGCGCCCCACCGGCGTCACCGTCCAAGCGCCGCCGCATGGGATGACGTTCGTCGCCGGCAACAGCCACGCCACGACACCAAGCGAGAATCCGCATCTCGGATGGTCATGCGGGAACGGCGTCGAGACGGCGACGCCAAGGGATTGCACCACGTCGTCGGGCGGATCGGTGACGTTGACGGCGGATCTGATCTTCCCGGAGTGTTGGGACGGCACGACGACGTTCGACACTCCGGCGGGGATCGCTCCGACCCACTTCGCGTACCCCGTCTCAGCGAAGGTCTGCCCCACAGGATTCCCAGTCCATATCGCGAGGCTCGCGGTGCATATCCATTTCCGCGATCCCGCGACTGGGAAGCAGGTCATCAACCCGTTCAACGCGGACGGTTCGCTCGCGCTGGGCTTCTCGAGCGGCGCCTTCTACACGTATCACGGCGACTTCTTGAACGGGTGGGACCAGCCAGCCCTCGTGAATCTCATCGACGGGTGCGTGAACGCCCAGTTCCCATGCCCGCCGCACGTCTAGAGGAGCAGACGGATGCCTTGGCACGTCTCCAAGTCGTCGAAGTGTCCAGCGTCGAAGCCGTTCGCTGTCATCAAGGACGCGGACGGGAGCGTCGTGGCGTGCCACGTCTCGAAAGAGAAAGCCCAACGACAGGTCGCCGCGTTGTATGCGAATGAACCCCGAGGAGGATCGATGACCAGCGAACCAGGCGAGGAGACGCGTCGCACCTTCTCGGCGGACCAGCGGAAGACGCTCGCGAAGAAAGGTGCAGCCATGCCGGACGGGAGTTTCCCGATCGAGAACGAGTCGGACCTCAAGAACGCGATCCACGCCGTCGGCCGCGCTTCGAATCCCGAGGCGGCGAAGGCGCACATCAAGAAGCGCGCCCGCGCGCTCGGCTTGACGAAGCTGTTGCCGGAGGATTGGCAGCAGCAACACAGTGAGGAGATCCCTCGCGACGAGTATTACCGCGGATTGATGGGGACCTCGAGCTCCGCGACGCGACGGAGGAACGCGACGGTCGGATCGGGACGCTCGTCGGACATTTCGCGGTGTTCAACCAGTGGACGAAGATCGATTCGAAGCGCGAAGGGACGTTCATGGAGTCGATCGCGCCCGGCGCGTTCGCAAGGACGATCCAGAACAGCGTCGGGTCGATGCGCGTCCTTTTTCAGCATGGCCACGACGGCCACATCGGCGAGAAGCCGCTCGGCCCGATCGAGGTGCTGCGCGAGGACGACCACGGCGCGTACTACGAGGTGCCGCTGCTCGACACGACGTATAACCGCGACCTCGTGCCGGGCCTCGAGGCTGGCCTGTACGGCTCGAGTTTCCGCTTCAACGTGCTGCACCAGGCCGTGAACAAGAAGCCGACGCGTGGAGACGCGAACCCGGACGGCCTGCCGGAGCGGACGATCAAGGAGGCTCGCGTCCGCGAGTTTGGCCCCGTCACGTTCCCCGCATACGAGGCTGCGGGCGCTGGCATGCGTTGCCTCAGCGACTACTTCACCGCTGCTCGCTTCTTCGAAGATGGGGCGCATCTGGAGAAGCTGGTAGAGTTCATCCCCGAAGAGGCTGCCACCACCGCACCGCTGACACCGGCCCGCCAATCGGCACCCAGTGTTACCGCCCGCGACCAGGCGCCACTGTATGGCACCCAAACTAGAGGGAAACCATCATGGCTACTGCTGTAGCGGGCGAGGAGCATCCTCGCCTGACCGAGTTGCACGAACGCCAGGCGGAGATCCGCCGGCGGCTGAACGAGATCAACAGCGAGTACTCCGGCGAGGCGCTCCCAGAAGAGTCGCGGTCGGAGTGGAATGGCCTGAACGAGGAGATGGAAGCGAACGAGAAGCTCATCTCCGAGCTCGAGGCGCGTTTCGCGCGGATCAGCGAGATCACTGCGGATCCTGGGCGTGGCGAGCGGAGCGGATCGTTCAACGTCATCACGCGGAAGCGTGACGCTGACATCTACGACCTCGCGGAGATCCGCACCCAGTCCTCGAACCCTGAGGATGAGGTCAGGAACCTCCGCACGAACGCGATGCATGCCCTCGAGCGTGCGACGATCCCCCACCCGAACGTGGAGGAGAGCCGCGCGAAGAGTCACGTCGAGCGGCTGATGCAGTTCACCCAGGAGGCCATGCCCGGCGACGTCGCCAGGCGGATCCTCCAGACCGGGTCGCCTACCTATCGGAAGGCGTTCGGGAAGACGCTGATCGGGAAGCCCCTCTCCGCGGATGAGACTCGTGCGTTGAGCACCGCGGGTTCTGGTGGTGGTTTCGCTGTCCCGTTCGCGCTCGACCCGACGCTGATCCCCACGTCGAACCTCGTTGTGAATCCGGCTCGCGCGCTCGCGCGGACGGTGACGATCTCGGGGTCGAACACGTGGCAGGGCGTCACGTCTCCGTCGGTCACCGCCACGCGAGTAGCGGAAGGCACAGAGGCGACCGACGCGTCTCCGACGCTCGTGCAGCCGTCCGCGACGGTCACGAAGGCTCACACCCTCGTCCTCTACTCGATCGAGATCGGGGAGGACTGGGGCGCGCTCGAGTCTGAGATGGCGCGGATGATCCAGGACGGCAAGGACGAGGAAGAGGGAACCGCGTTCGTCACGGGTTCCGGCGCGGGCGTCAACCCGCAGGGCTTCGTCACCGGCACCACCAACACCGTCGCGGCCTCGACAGGCTTGACGGTGACGGCGGCGAACCTGTACGCCCTCGAGGCGGCTCTCCCGCCGCGGTTCCGCCCGAACGAGTCGTTCGTCGCGAACCGTGGCATCTACAACGTCGTCCGCGCGATCGACACCGCCGGCGGCGCTGCCCTGTGGCTGTACGTGTCGCAGGGGCTCGTCACTCAGGCTCCCACTCCCGGCAACACCGGCGCGACGCTTCTCGGGCGTGGCGCGTGGGAGGCGTCTGCGATGCAGGCGACGGTCGTCAACGCGACGAAGATCATGATCGTCGGTGACTTCAACTACTTCCTGATCGTCGACCGGATCGGCATGAACGTCGAGCTGATCCCGCACATCTTCGGCGCCGCGAACCGGCTGCCGATCGGCCAGCGAGGACTCTACGCCTACTGGCGCAACACGTCGAAGGTTCTGTCCGCCAACGCCTTCGTGGCGCTAACCGGCACGACCTAAACCGAACCGCTGGGGCTATGGGGCGCCGCCACGTTGGGGCGCCCCTACCCACAGGAGGACTCATGGCGAAGAATCCAGTTATGGCGGGGCAGGTCCACCCGAAGCAGCCGGCGACGGCGAAAGGCATTGTGAACAGGGTGCCTCCCAAGCCGCGCCTCGGCCCCGGGCAGAGCCCCGCGAAGCCGAAGCTCGGTCGACCCGCGCCGTGAGCCAATACCAAGGCCAAGGCGGATCTGGTGCTGCCGCCCAGCAGCAGCAGCAGAAGTGGCGGAAGACGTACTCGATCGCGATCACCGGAGCCGCCAACAGCGGTGGCTTGATCCAGATCACCGCGAACGGCCACAAGTTCAACACCGGCAACAACGTCACCATCGCCTCCGTCGGCGGTACGACCGAAGCGAACGGGAACTGGGTCGTCACCCGCACCGGCGGCAACACGTTCACCCTGAACGGGTCGACGTTCACCAACGCGTACACGTCTGGCGGAACCGCCGTCCGCCACTAGGAGGAGGAGTTGGATGGCACGTAAGAAAGCGACGTTCTATCGGGCGAAAGAGTCGTTCGTGACGATGCTCGACGGCGCTCCCCAACAGGTCTCCGCCGGTGATCTCGCGACGGCTGACTCGTCGATCGTGAAGGGCCGCGAAGCCCTGTTCGAAGAGGTCGACGAGTCCCAGTTCGTCAGGTTCGGGTCGAGCGGCGTTGAGCAGGCGACGGCTGCGCCAGGCGAGGAGCGGATCACTGTCGATCCTGAACCCGACGAGGAGCCGCAGGCCGTCGAGGACTTCGACAGCCTCACCCTCGCGGAGTTGAAAGAAGTCGCCCGCAGCCGCGGAGTGACGCCAGGAACCCTCAACAAGCAGGGGCTGATCGACGCGATCAAGCTCCGCGGCCAGTAAGGAGCGCCCAGAATGGCAGCAGGATACGCATGCACATCGGGAGCGGCCTTCGCTGTCACGTCTGGCGCGAAGACGCTCCTCAACCTGATCTCGTCTGCGACGGCGGCCCCGCCGACGCTCGTCGAGTTCGGCGTCTCGTTCGACGGCGTCACCGCTAGCGCGGTTCCCGCCCTCGTCGAGCTCTGCGCGTCGACGCAGGCCGCCGCTGGTACGGCGGGTTCTGTCGGCACGATCACGACGATCCGAGGTTATTCCGGCCAGGGCGCTCAGGCGACCGTATCGGGGCAGTATTCGGCGGAGCCGACCGTGCTCACTCCGATCAAGCAGTGGTACGTCCCCGCGTTCATGGGGCTCTTCACGATCCAGTTCCCGCTCGGCCGGGAAGCTGTCGGATTCGACACGGCGTCGACTTCGATGAAGGGAATCGCGCTTCGTGTATCCGCGCCGGCGGCTGTGAACGTGCGCGGGTATATCGAGTGGGACGAGTAGATGTGGTCTGTCGATGAGATCATCGACCGGGAGCGAGACGCGTTCGGTCCGCTAGGCGGCGCCTACTACAAGGCGTGGCTCGAGGAACGCTACCCCGACCGCGTCCGCACGAACCTCCTGCTCGCGAAGCGGCACCCAAACATCGTCGGCATGCCTGAGCAGGCGTTCTCAGCCGCCGGCTTCGTCCCTCCATTCTCCCACACCGCCGTCGCGAACACGACGACGGAGACGTATCTCTGGATACCGGGCCAGTTCGCGAGCATCCTGCTCGGAGACCCCGTCGTCGGAAAGATCTACTTCGTGAAGTTCGGCGGGATCGTGTCGACGACGGGTACGCCGACGGTCATCAACACGCTTCGCTGGCATGGCGCGACGACGACGACAGTCGGCGGCGTGTCGCTGGGAGCGTCCGTCGCGGGGACGACTGCGACCGGCCTCGCGAACGCGCCGATGTACGGCGAAGCCGTCGTCGTTGTCCGATCTCTCGGCCTCGCCGCGACGAGCGCGACCGTCACAGCGGATGGCAACACCGCGATCGGCGGCGCTGCCGGTACCGGCCCGAGTTTCACGCTCGTCTACGGCACGAACGCGACCGCCACCGTCGACACGTACACCCAGGCGAACCTCGGGATCGGCGTCGGGTGGACATGGTCAGCAGCGAGCGCGTCGAACACCGTGACGTGCCAATACGTCGCGTTCGGGAGCTTCAACTAGGTGCCGAACGGCGTCCCGCGCACCCGCGGGCCGGCGCACATACCCGGCTTCACCGCGCCGCGGACGGGATTCCGCCCCCCCGCGACGGTCGAAGGGCCGTTCGACTGTGGCACGAACACGTCGACGTCGAGCAGCACCACGATCACGCTCACCACTACGCGCACGGTCCCTGTCGGCGCGAAACTCCTCTTGTCGATCGAGTTCCAGGCGACGACGCCTCCCAACTCGATCTCGAGCATCACCGACAACGCCGCGAACCCGCTCACGTACAACATCGACGTCCAGGACACGACGGCGAACATCAACGGAGCGATCGTGTCGGCCGACTGTCCCTTCGGCTTCCCGTCAGGCTCCGTGGTCACAGTGAACTTCGCCGCGTTGGGAGTCAACAAGAACATCTCTGCCGACTACGTGGTGGGCCTCGTAGCGGGTGTCGGAGCGTTCGACAAGAGCGCGGACACGGAAACGACGTCGACGACGTCGAACCGGTTCACGAGCGGCGCGACCGCGACGACGACTCAGAGCGACGAGCTCTGGTGGGGCGTCGCGGGGATCAAAGCGGCAGAGGCTGCGGGTACGTGGTGGGACGTCCCGTTCTCCCAATACAAACTCGTGGGTTCGACTCATTACATGGCTGTTGGGTATTGGATCTCGACGGTTTCGGCGGCGGTGACGGCTTCGGGGACGTACGCGACGCAGGGCAGGAACTTCGGCATCGTCGCGACGTATCGGGCGTATCTCGCTCGGCCGCCTGAACCGGTGGTCGTGTCGCAGGCGGTCAAGCTCTCGGCGGTGATCTAGATGGCGAGGACTGGTCGGCGGTTCCCGTCGAAGCCGATCGTTCTTGGCGCTCTTCAGGCGCTCGCAGCTAGCACGGGCGGCCAACAGGCGACGGTTACTCCGCCGCGTCCGGTCGTCATCCAGGCGCACTATCCGCAGCCGGCGCATGGTGGCCGCGACGCGGATGTCATTGCGCCTCGCCCGGCAGCGCTCGCGAACCAAGCGATCCTGAACTCTGGTTCGCCGCGGACGGTAGTGATCGCGACGGCCGACCAGCCGCAGCGGCAGCGGATCGGTCGGGTCGTCGCTCCGCGCCCTGCCGCGCTTACGAACCACGCGATCCTGGCGGGTGGTGTGCCGCAGACGGTCCACCTCGCCCAAGCGGCGCAGGCTCCACGTCAGCGGCACGGGAGTCGTATTACCCAGTCGCGGGTGATCGTAGTCCCCGCGGCGCCGGTCACCGCTCCGCCGAAGACTGTCAGCGTCATTCTCGCGGCGCAGGCTCCGCGGCAACGCCACCTGGGTGCGGTGCTCGAGCCGCGGCCCGAAGGCTTGATCTTCACGCCCGCCGCGGCACCGACTACGCCGCCGCGGACGGTGTTCGTCTACCAGGCGACGCTCCAGGGTCGACGTCGAACTGTCCACATCGTTGCGCCGCGACCAGTGTTCGCTCCGACCGCGCCGCCGCGGCCGGTCATCGTCGCCCAGGCCGCGTTGCAGAAGCGGGCGAAACGCAGCGGCCTCGTAATCCAGCGACGCGCTGTAACGGCTCCTGCCACGCCGCCTCGAACGATGGTGGTGGGAGTTTCGGAGAGGCGCCGAAGGCCGCTAGCGCGGATCCTGGCGCCGCTACGACAGCGATTCGCGGCGCCTACCGGAGTCACACCGACGACGATCACGACGCCGGCGACCGGATACGTCCAGGTCGGTTCGAGCGGCACCGCCGCGGCCGGTGACAGTGGCACCCCGACGGTTGGTGATACCGGCGTCCCGCCGCAGACCGGTGGCAGCGGCACAGTGAACATCTAGGAGGACGAGTGGCGCGCAGCATCCTCTACACGACTTCGACAGGCGACAAGCAGCCGAGCCTCCCCGCCACGATCCGCGACGGCTTGGGGAACATCATCAACCTCACCGGGTACACGAGCGTCAGCTTCTCGCTCCGCCAGGCGTACGCGACCGCGAACACGTTCTCAGCGGCGGGCGTCATCGTCACGCCCAACCTCGGCGCTGTCCGGTATGACCTCGGCGCGACTGACCTCGTCAGCCTCACGCCGGGCGTCTACGTCGGCCAGTGGACACTGTTCGACGCGACGTCGAAACCGCAACACGTCGACGCCGGCGAGTTCGAGATCCGGACGGGGTTCTAGCCCATGCCGACGACGCTTCTCGCGAACGCGCTCACCACCGTCGAACGCATCAAAGAACAAGGCTCTGGTATCCGGTCGACGGATCCGACGCAGGACGAGGCGATCAAGTTCTGCATCAACAGCGCGACGACGCGGATCCTCGCGTACCGCGAGTTCAAGAGCCTCGCTGTCGGGTCGACGCTGCGGACGTTCCCGATCCAGTGGCAAGCCGGGTACGCCGACATCAACTTCGGCCGCTACGACGCGCAGACGATCACCGTCGTCACCGTGAACACCCAACTCGGCCAGACCGGGACGACGCTCCAATCGTCGCAGTACCAGCCGCTCCCGATCGGAGCTCCAGACGGCGTTTTCACGAGCATCCGCCTCGTCGCGCCGGTCGCGCCGGGGTATGCGCCGACCGGTGTCCACTGCCAGGCGGCGGTGACGGGTACGTGGGGGTTCCCGTCGGTACCGCCGGATGTTGAGCATGGCTGCATCGAGACGGTGCTCGACTGGTTGCACACGTATTACCAGGTGCCGGGCGAGGCGTTGTCGGCGGTCGTGAGTCAGCTGCAACTGCCGGCGCGTGTCCAGTCGATGCTGGCGGATTACGGGAAGGTTCGTGTCGAGTGAGGCTCGGCGTCCACGTCGACACGCACGGTTTGCCGGAGAAGTTGTCGCTGTTCTCGTCGGTTGAGGCGAAACGCGCGATCCGCGGCGCGGTCGGGAAGGCTGGCCAGCGTGGCCGGACGCTCGCCCGCGCCGGCGCTCCCGTTAGGACTGGCATCGGCAGGGCGGGGATCCGCTCGACCAGCGTCCGCGGCTTGTCGAACACCGCCATCGCGAAAATCTATCTCTCAGGCTCGCACGCCCACATCATGCGGTGGCAGGACCAGGGCACCGGCGACCGGCACACCCATAGTGGCGCGGATCGCGGCATGGTCGGAGCGCAGCACTTCATGGAACGCGCCGCGATCCGCCTCGAGGACGAGTTGCCGCTCATCATGAACGAGTACATCGACGCGGCGCTCGCGAAGGCCGGTCTCCTGTGACGGCTACGCCGCTCGACTTCCCCTCGGTGCGCGCCGGTATCGCAGCGGTGTTGAACACGATCCCTGAGATCGTCCGCGTGAACCAGTATGACCCTGGAACGGTCGAAGCGGCGAACAACATGCCGTTCGCGACGATCCGCCGCGGAGCGATCAGCGTCGCGCCGCCCAGCATCTACGGAGAACCCACCGGCGTCGAAGGACTCGGCCAGGAATCCCACTTCGTCGAGTGGACGATCCGAATCTATAACCAGATGAGCAGCGTCGTCGACGCCCAACAGCAGGACGACCTGTTCGCCAGTCGCCTAGTGGCCGCGTTCGACGCGACGAGGATCCTCGACCCGAACGGGCCAGGCGTCACACGCTTCTCGCGCCTCTCCAACATCGAACCGTTCGAGGAACTCGAAGGCACCCGCGCCGTGTGGGTGACGATCGCGACCCTCGGCACCGTCATCGACTCGTCCGTCAGCTAAGGAGCCCTCATGACGCTCATGCTTCTCCCTGACCCCGACAAGGGGTCGCAGGAATCCCAGGAACTGCCGGAGCAGGGCGTCGTCGTTCCCTGCGCGGTCGATGACACGCCGCTCACGCGGAAACAGTGGGAAGCCCTGATCAAGAAGGGTTTGCCGCTGCTCATAAAGGACGTCAAAGCCGCCCCGGCGGAGGAGAAGGAGGAGTAGATGGCTGCCGCTGGTGGATACGTCCAGAACGCGATCGAGACGACACCGAACGGGCAGAACAACCCGTCCGCCGTCTCCGCGACAACCTTCTACCACCCGCTCACGCAGGCGGATTGGCAGGTACCCGTCCTGTGGGATGACCGGACGGACGAGCTCCGCGGCTTCTCCGATAACGTCCAGCCCGACCTCGTCGGCTACGACCCGCAGGTGTGGGGCGCGAACCTCCGTCTCTACCCGAACCTGTTCGGCCTCTACATGCACGCCATCCATGGCCTCGGGACGTTCACGGCCGGGAACGGCGTCATCACCGACCCGGCAGGCGTGACGATGCCGGCGTCGACGAACCGGTGGGTGTGGACAGCCGGCACGACAAACACGCAGGTCCGCTCGCTCCAGCGCCACATCGTCTATCCCGACCAGTCCGTCTTCATCCTCCAACGCGGCTGCGTGCCAGAGCAGATCCAGGTGCAGGCCGACGGTGAAGTTATGAAGATGAACGTCACCGGCCACAACCTCTACACGGCGCAGGAAGCCGACCCGGCGCTCTCCCCGACGTATGACGCGCTGACGGTGAAGCCGTTCCTCCGCAGTCATATGGGGCAGCCGGCGACGTGGCTCGCGCAGACGGCGACGCACGCCTCGTTCGGGTTCACGCTCGACAACCCCGTCAGCTTCGACCGGACACTGTCGGGCTCCGCGTTCCCCGACATCGTCGATCGGACAGGCGTCGACCTCCGCCTCACGGTGCAGCTCTCGACCAGGAACCTCGACACGGACGACATCGCGGCGCTCCTCGCCGGCACGAACTTCACGGTGAAGACGTCGTGGGTGTCGACGCAGTTCATCACCGGCTCGTACCCGTACAAGCTGTTCATCGAAGGGAACGCCGTCTACAGCGACCTCTCGCCGGATGGGTTGCAGCACCAGATCCGGCACGGCGGAACGATCCCCGTCACGTTCGGCCGCTCGAGCGGTGGTACCCCCTCGTACACGATCACGCTCTGCAACGGCGTGTCGTCCTACTCGAGCGTCAGCTAGACCCCTACCCGCAGCAGGGACACCACATGTCTGACTACGAAGTTGGTGGAGCGCCCAAGCCCATCGGTTCGATGGGGCTCACCGCCCCCGATGGGAGAGTCGAGTACAACATCCTCCCGCTGACCCGCGGTCCGATGCTCATCCTCGACAAGTTCAGGAACTTCGACTTCGAAGGCGCGGGGTTCGAGGATCAGCTAGACGCCACGTTCGAGGCGATAGCAGGGTTGTTGGAACCGCAGAACGGCGGCCCGCCGGCGCGGGAGACGCTCGACAAGATGTGGAAAGCCGAGTATCTGGACGCTCCTCAGGTCGCGGACCTAGCCGAGTTCCTGACCACGAAGGCGAGCGGCGATAACCCCCCAGCCTAAGCGCCCAGCGGGTCTACTACCTCTGGGCGCGCTACTTCCACCGCCTCCCCCACGAAGTCGACAGGATCCCCGTCGTCACCGTGTCGTGGTTGACGAACCAACTCGTCGAGCATGAAAGCGGACGGCAGCAGGAGGGCGAGAAGTGGTGGGATAGCCCGTTCGGGTTCAACTATCTCGACGTGAACGACCCCGACGAGGACGAGCGGTTCGAACCAACTGGGCCGCCTCCGGGGTGGCAGCGTCTCCCTTTCCATGAGGAGTCTTAGTGGCGAATGACGTGACGATCGTGGTCGAGGCGAGCCTCGGAGACACCTTGCTCAAGCTCGAGCTCGCGAAGGCTGCCGTGAACGACCTCGAGGACGCCGGCTTTTCGGCTGGGCGGACGCTGGGCGACGACACGAACACCAACTCGTTTTCCCGTAGGATCCTGAACCTCCAGCAGCGCCTGGGGAACCTCGGTGATCGCGGCCCGCTCGGGAAGATCGTGCGGGCGTTCGGGAACCTCGGCGCGGCGATGCTGGAACCGATCCAGTTGGGTGCCGATTTCGCGCAGAACTTCGAGCGGATGGGGACTGTCGCTCAGGTCGCTGTCGCCGCGTTCTCGTCGCTCGCGATCGGGATCGTCGGATTGTCGGCTGCTCTCACCGCGCTGGTCGCTGTCGCCATCGTCGCGACGAGCGTCTTGGGGACGTTGACGGCGATCGTGGCGGACCTCGTCGCTCCAGTGACGATCATCGCGACGCTACTGGGCGGGCTCGGAGCTGGGTTCGTGATCGCAGCGAAGCGCGCCGCCGAGGGCGGCGTACACCTCAAGGGCTTCTCCGACAAGCTCGCTGTCCTCCAGTCGATGTTCCACCGCACATCGACGATCCTCGCGCAGGTCTTCCTGCCGTACCTGATCGAACTCGCGGGAGCTGGCGAGAAGGCGCTCCTGTTTCTCGACAAGATCGTGAAGTTGCCGCTCGAGCAGGCGTTCCACAAGATCGACACGCAGGGCGTCGCGATGCTCGGCAAGTTCGTCGATCGCGTCGCGGAGGTCTTGTCGAAGCCGATCAAACTCGCGTTCCACGTCGCGTTCCAAGACCAGGCGTTCGCGGCGATGGTGTCTGATTGGTGGCATCGCTTCACCGGGTTCTTGTTCGGTGAGATGCAGCGCAAGCCGATCCGACTCGCGTCAGGGAGGATCATCGGATTCTCGAATCGCCAGATCGACGGCGTCTTCCAGCCGTTCTTGAACTGGTTCAACCGTCACAACTTCACGAAGGAGGGCGTCAAGATCGGGAATGCCGTAGCGCGGGGCATCGGCGTCGCGTTGGGCGAGGCGCATATCCAGGACTTCCTCGTGACGATCTTCAAGAACGCGGCGATCAAGTCGGCGCAGTTCTGGGTTTTCGCGGTGAAGTCGATCGTGACGAAGTCGATCCCGCTGTGGCTCCACTTTACGAGCACGATTCGATCGACGATCATCAACGCTGCGTCGGCGGCGGCGTCGAGTATCAAGTCGAAAATCGGGGACGCGTTCGATTGGGTCGCGAATCAGGTTCGGGGGATCTGGAATCGGATCGTGAGTTTCATCGAGCAGCCGATCTCGATCAGCATCGATTGGCCGAGCCCGCCGTCGTGGTTGTCGAACCTGCCTGGTAGCGGCATCATCAAGAGCATCACGGGTGGGATCGGCGGGGCGCTTCCTGGCGTCGCGTTGCCGGGGGTCGCTTCGGTGACGAGTCACGCGATGGCGGCGCCGAACGTGTACATCACGATCCCCGGCGCTGACCTGAGTGACGCGCCGACCAGGCGTCGGATTGCGCACCAACTCGGGAAAGAGATCACCGCGGACTGGCACAGGCGAGCAGGCGGCCACTAAGTGGCGCTCAGCATCGTCCTTGAACCAACCGGCGTCAACCAACAGCTCAACCAGGGCACCGCCACCGGCTACAGCACCCAATCCGGCATCGATTGGGGCGGCGCCGCGATCCAAGACGTCATCACGCAGGGCGGGTACCGCATCGAAGACATCGACGCGATCCTCAGCGCCGGCCGTGTGCAGCGGACGATCACGATTCCGATGCGGATCATCGGGTCGTCGAAGGATGACCTCGCCACGAAGATCAGCCTCCTCTCGACTGTTCTCGCCCGAGCGTCACGGTATGCGCCGGTGGATCTTGTGGTGACGCCGAACGGGTCGTCGAAAACGACGACGTTCAAGCTGCTCGGCGGGATGCTCGACGGCGCGTACGACTTCCTCGACGACATCTCGAACCGGTGGATCGGGACGCTCACGCTGCAGGCGTTGCCGTTTGGGTATGGCGCGAAGCAGACGATGGGGTCGTCGGGTTCGCCGCTCGTGAACGCGGCTGGGCCAGCGTCGTTCACGGTGACGGTCGCGGCGGGGTCTGAGGGCGACGTGTTGGCGGATGTGACGATCATCTTCCAGAACACGGTGGACGCGCTCGGAGCCGTCTCGGTTGGTGTCATCTCGGGGAATACGGGGTGGCTGGTCGGGTCGGACGTGACTGGGTGGTCGAACGGGTCGGGAGCTGGGACACGCGCGACTCAGAGCGTCGCGAAATACAAGGGCGCTGCCGCTCCCAGTTACGAGATCCTGACGGTCAGCCAGATCGACGAGGCGTACAAGCAGACGTTCTCGACGACGGATTTCCCGGTGAACACTCCGATTCGCATCATCCTGAACGCCGACGACCTGTCGGGCAGCATCTCCAACCGCGGCCAGAACCAGTTCCGCCTAGCCGTGACCGCCGGCGGCGTCACCCAATACGGCGACTGGGTGAGCGTCCCCCCCGGTGCCGGGAACGGCACGACGACGCACTTCACGCAGGGCCTCGACATGGGGACGTTCCTGTTCCCACCCGGCCCGTCCGGGTCGGTCGCGTTCTCTGCGACGACGACGATCAGCATCCAGATGCAGGCGACGAGCACGAGCCCATCCGCGGTCGCGTTCGACGAGGTGATCTTCCTGCCGGACGCGACGAGTCTCCTCGCGGAGTGGCCGCTGTCGCAGCCGGCGGCGAACACGGTCATCCGGATCGAGTCCGACCTCCTGTACGGGAACGCGGACGGGTCTCCGCAGACCGTCGCAGCGACAGGGTCGCATATCCGCTTCCGCGGCACGAGCCGCGTCGGGATCTGGACGAGCGCGCTCCCGCTCGCCAACACGACAGGCGACATCACGTATTCGAACGTGAAGGCGTGGGCGGAATACACGCCGCGGTACATCCATCTGGCGCCGGTATGAGCCAGATCACCGCCATCATCGCGGACACGAGCAGCATCGGCTACATCATGTCCCGCGCCAACGCGACGAGCGGGAGCTTTACGTCGAACCACACGCGGCGGAATCCGCAGAACGCGGTCGCCAGGATCCGCACGGTCATGAATCCGCACATGATCCAGGAAGTCCCCGGCGGCCTGATCAGCTTCGACTTCACGATCCCGGCGGAGGAGGCGCAGCGGTGGCGGCCGATGCTCCGCTACGGCGCGTATTGTTGGGTGTTCGACGGGCAGACTCCCATCTTCTTCGGTCAGCTGCTTGACCAGCCGTCGTGGACGCCGCAGGGAGACGCCCAGGTCGTCGTCAGCGGGCCTTGGGTGATGCTCGGCAAGGCGCGGACGCGTGACGTATGGGAACTCCGCGACCTCAGCGTGTGGACGCAGAGCACGTCGTCGAATCAGAAGCGCGACGCGTCTGTCCAGGTCCGCGGCGACGGGTCGCTCCTGCTCTCGTTCGCGAACGGTGTCGCTGTGAACAGTGGCCAGTTCGCGTCCGTCGAATATGTCCTCCCTTCGGCGTCGGGGTCGGGGTTGACGCTCGAGCAGCAGCGGATCGCGGGGTTCGAGGTGCATATCTCGGACGCGTCGTTCAACGGGAATGTGAACCTCATTTTCCGCGTCACCGCCATCGGCAGCTACGGCGACATTGGCACAACGCTATACGGCACGACAACGGCCGGTTCATCTCTCCGCCAGACCGCAGACAACGTGTTCGGGGAGAACACGAGCGGAACGTGGTCTGGTCCGGCGGGGCTGAGGATGGGGATCGTCGCGACAGCGAACATCACCGCCGGAGGCGCCGCCTACGTCGTTGTCGACAGGATGCGGATCACGACGCGGCAACGCCTGTTCCCAGCGAACAGCGCGACCATCGACACCGCCGCTATCGCTCGCGACCTCCTCCAGCCACGCCAGAGCACTCCGAACACGAGCCCAGAGTTCAAACTTCCCGAACCGTTCTGGCCGAGCGACGCCGCGAACATCGGCAGCGACGACGCCGGCGTCACATACGGCCGCGACGCTCTCACCGGGACAGGCACCGCGCCGGACAGCGGAATCGGAATCACCGGGTTCAACGTCCTCGACATGACGTCGCCCAGCGAGATCCTCCTCAACCTCGCCGGCATCGACGCGTACCACGTCGGCTTCTACCTCCCATACAACCAGCGCGGCGGCTACGACGCAGGCAACATCAACGACACCGGCACAAGCCTCTGGCTGTCAGCACGCCCCCAGCTGTACTACCAGGCGTGGCCCGATCCGAAGACGAGTCCCGACTACACGATCCACATCCGGGAGGGCGCATCCGTCCAGGATGACGACCAGCGTCAGGAGCTCGTGAACGTCGCGTGGGCTAACTACCAGACGACGCGGGGCATCCAACTCACGTCGGATTGGGTCGACTCCGACAACGTCCTCGGCAACGACAACTCCGCCGCGAACTACCTCACGAATCAGGGGTTCCGCGCCGCGGAGGATTGGACGCTCGACGCGAGCACCTCGCCAGAGTTGGCGGACGCGTTGACGCAGAAGCTCCTCGCAACGCGCCGCACGCCATCCGCTTCGAGCCTCGTCTCGATCACGAACGACGGGACGACACGCTGGCCGATCCTCAAGAACGGCGCGCAGATCCCCCACCTCTCGCAGGTCCGCCCCGGTAGCGTCCGCCTCGTCGACGTCCCCTCCGCTGGCGGCTTGCGACAAGGCTATGCGACGCGGGTTGAGTGGTGGGGACAGACGATCAACGATCCTGAGCGTGTCGAGTTGACGTTGTCGGATCCGGGGCAGATGTTGATGGAGCGGCGATTGGGTTGGGCGGCGTTGCGTGCGAATCGGCAGCGCGTTTCTGGTGGCTAGGGCTCCGAGCGAGTGGGCGAAGGGTGGCGATCGTGAATGATGATCGGGGTCGAGCTCTACGCGACTGGATTCTCTTCGCAGTCGGCATCTGCATGGTCGTCGCGCTCACCGCGGTGTGGATCGTGACGGGTCGCCAACCCGACGTGTCCCTGATCGGCTTGGCGTGCGTCATCCTCGGGTATGGGAACATTCTCCTAGCCCGCAACGGGAACGGCAACGGAGGCCCTAAATGAAGCGCCTCATCACGCCCTCCTGGTATCGGGAGAAGCGCCTCCTGATCACGCATGTCCTGCTCGCGGTCGGCGTCGTCCTCGCGTTGGCTGGGACGATCCAGGCGAGCCGCGACAACCACACCCTCGCCGTCGCGACGCATCGCGCTGTCTGCACGCTCCGCGCCGACCTAGTCCAAAGAGCCGACTCGGCGCAACGGTTCCTCGACGCGCACCCCGGCGGCTTCGCCGGCTTCACCCGCAAAGAGATCCAACAGACGATCACGAACGAGCACCGCACGATCCGCTCATTATCGACTGCCCACTGCGAAGTCACGCCGCCATGACGGACGCGGTCTGGGTCGCGATGATCGTCGCTGTCCCGACCACGATCGCGCCCGTCCTGCTCCGCCTCACCGACTCGAAAGCGCGCCAGTTGGAGAAGCAACAGGACTACGCGCGCGAGGACGCTGTACGCCTCCAAGCCGAGGAAGCGGCGCGGCTACTGAAAGCGAACCAGGCCGCCGTGCAGGAACAGGGCGAACGGATCGGCGGGAAACTCGACGAGATCCACGCCTTCGTCAACAGCGACATGACGGCGCAGAAACGGATGAACCTCGCGCTACTCGTCGAGATCACCGCGCTACACAGAGCAGCCGGACAGGAGCCGTCGCCAGCGACGCTCGCGGCGATCAGCGACCTCGAGAAGGAGATCGCGGCACGGGACAGGGCACAAGATGCGTCGTGACCTCGTCCGCATCTTCGGGATCGGCCTGATCTGCGTCGGTGTGAGCCTGCTCGGTTGGAAGGGCGCGACGCTCGCCAGCGGCTTCGGATCGACGACTGCCGGATTCGTGACGTTCACCAAGAACGGCACCGTCTACCGCACCGCTGTCGCGACCGTCACGCAGAGGGTCGAGGGCAGGGTCATCACGCTTCCCGGCGGCACGAAGGTCGTTCACGTCCCGCTGGTGATCGTCCACACCGACCATAAGGTGATCCGCGTCCCGCCGCATAACCTGCCGATCCGGACGGTCGAGCGTGGCCTCGTCTCTGCGACGGTGGCGCAGCCGCTCGTCCCGGTGACGGTGACGGTGTACGTGCCGAGCGCGCCCGACATCGTGACGAGCGTCGTCACGAGCGTCACGACCGTCACGACGTGGATCCCGACGACGATCACGACGACGGTGCCGCTCAACTCGACCGGCCCCGATACCTAGGCCCTTCCTAGTCGTGGCCTGGGTTGTCCTGCGGGGATGACCCAGGCCGCCTAACCCTGTAGTGCCTCGCCCGCAGAGAGGAGCAACACCATGCCCGTGTTCATCGACAGGTCGAACGTGAACGGCGCCGACGATTACAAGCAGGCTCCCGTCACGCACCTCGACCTCAAAGTGACCGAAGGAACCACCTTCGTCGACAGCACCTACCAGCAGCGCCGCGCCCAAGGCAAGGCGGCCGGAGCGAAGGTTGGCGGCTACCACTTCGCCGGCCACAACGACCCAAGGGCCGAAGCCGACTTCTTCCTTAGCCACCTCGGCACGCCGGGCCCTGGAGATATGAAGCCGTGTCTCGACCTCGAGAGCGGCCAGAGCCAGCAATGGGCGGAACAGTTCGTCCTCCGCATCAAGGACAAGCTCGGATACTTCCCGATCTTGTACGGCTCGACCAGCTTCATCCAGCCGATGCGGAGCCGCTCGAGCATCCTCAAACAGTGTCCGTGGTGGCGAGCCGAGTTTGGCCCCAACGACGGCAACCGCCATCCCCTAGCGGGAGGCGATCTCGGCGCGGCGGCGCACCAATACACGTCCGTCGCCCACGTCCCCGGCATCAGCGGCGTCACCGATCAGAGCCACATCCTCGACGAGGCTGCGCTGCTCGTGAAGCCGGCGAAGCCGTTCCGGAAGTACGGCGTCTACCACGACGGCGACCACGTCCGCAACTTCCGTCGCTACGCGAGGGCATTGGCGTGGGCGACGAGGCATCGGCCACGGGAAGGCCACTCGATCCAGATCCGGCATCGGAAGGAACCGTGACCGTCATGGCAGCGCCCGCGTGGCGGGAGGGGACCAGCCAGATCGACGAGCGGTACCTCGTCGAGTGGTTTGAGTTCGGGTGGTCCGAACTCGTCTCCTACCTCACTAAGTGGGCCCGCTTCTCCGAGCTCTACCCCGAACAAGAGGAGGAACATGTTCAAGACGCCTGACCTGACCCCGGCGCAACTCGTCGGACTCGTCTCAGCAGCGATCGGCACCGCGTCCGCGTTCGGATTCACGCTGACCGCGACGCAGCAGCACGTCCTGATCGCTGACGCCGGCATCATCGGCGCGCTCGTCCTCGGAGACGCCGTCGTCCGTCATGGCCGCGCCACCGGGAACGCCGAGAAGACCGCCGCGCCCGTCGCCGCGATGGACCCCGAACTCCAAGCCGCGATCCAGCACCTCGCATCGGTCGTCAGCGCGAAGAAGAGCTCGGCGTGAGCCTCATCATTCTGCTTCTCATCGTGATCCTCGTCGTGATCCTCGTCCGCGTCATCATCTAAGGGAGGTCTGTAGTGGAACGCCCAGTCGTCAACCTCCACCTCGTCTTGTGCATCGCCGCGATCATCCTCGGCGTCCTCGTCTTCGCGAATGTCCTGCACGTCAACCTCCATGAGGGCGTCGGCTTGATCCTGGCCACCCTCGGCGTCCTCCTCGCGCTCTGATGGCCGAGCAGCCAGCACGCACGGTCAAGGTGTACGAGGCCAACGAGGTCGTCCGCATCCAGGTCGACGCGCCCGGAGAACGCGCCGTCTCGGCGCCCGTCCCCGACGTCCTCGCCCTGATCATCGAGATCGCGAAGACGGCGCGGTTCGAGGTCGACGACACCGTGCCGGGCGAGGTCTACATCAGCTGGCCCGCCGGCTAGATCCCCTCGTACCCCTAGCCTGGCTGGGCCATGACGCCCCCGCTTCCCTTTGCCCACGGGAAGCGGGGGCGTCGTCGCGTCTCTAGGGGCCGACAGTGACGCTGCGGCGGCGATCACCACACGCGATCGCGAGCGCGACGACCCACCCGATCACCGTCCACCCTAGGAAGACGTTGATGATCGCGACCATCCCCGTCTGGTGATGGCGAATCCACGCGACGATCGTCGGGACGAGGTACAGGCTCGCCATGATCGCGAAGCCCCAGATTGCGTAGATAGTGTCCATCCCTACTCTCCTTTGAGGATCTGGTGGACGCGCTGGTAACTCATCCCTGCGACCTCTTCGATTGAGCGTAGCGAGCAACCTCCCTCTCGGGCAACGCGGATCGCTTCGATCAGATCCGACCGAGCCCTGTCGCTCTTGCGACGGGCCTGTTCGACGTTCCTGAGCAGTTCGCGCTGCTCGTCGGTGAGGATTCGGGCACCCGGCATCCAGTCCATTCTCCATGCATCCAGCGACTCCCGCTACCACTTCTAGACATGAACGTTTAGTGACATGCGAAAACGCTTTCGTTCCTTGACGGCAACACCTGCAGGTGGTACAACTCCGCGGCGGTGGGGCGAGTCCAGCAGCGTGGCTCCTTATTCCAACCCGCCGCTCGGTAGGAGGACACATGGACGCTTGGCGGCACGAAGCCGACAAAGCTCTCTCCCAGCGGTACCCGGAGCGGTACGCTGCACCCAGGATGCCCGAACCCCCCGAACCGCCTCCGGCTGACGATCGCCGCCAACTGCCACGCTCGGTATCGTGGAATCGGTATCCCGACGAGGACGTCATCTGGGTGGACGGGTGGATTCGTTCTCTCCGTTGGCTCGTCGCGTACCGCGCCCTCGACGTGGACGATCACCGGATCGCGTTGGGTACGGGGCGTCGGGAACGGCTTGGCCCAGCACGCCGGCCTTCCACTCGTTAGTCCGTCCAGTCAGGAAGTCAAGTGGCACCTCGAGCGCGTCCGCGATCGAGTTGAGGATCGTCATGCCGCGCGGGAAGTTGTCGTCTGCTTCCCAGCGTTGGATATCCTTCTCGCGGACGTCAAGCAGCCGCGCGAGCGCTGACTGGGTGAGTCCTCGGCGTTTCCTTGTCCAAGCGAGGCGCGGCCCGAACGCTGGGGGGACGGTGGAAGCCATACCCCAGACTATAGGGGTAACAGATTGGCCCTGTCAAGTGACGGCCGGCGACCCTACCACAGCTTGACGTGTTATTGCAATCCCCCGTCCGGGGGACATTCTTCATCCCCCAAAAAGGGGATCCTGGGCCAATGACTTGACTCCCACTAGTTGGGGGTGATAGATTGGCCCTATGAAGTTCTCTGGCTCCAGGCTTCGCACCCTCCGCGGCGAAGCGAACCTCACCCAACGCGAGCTCGCAGCACGAGCCGGCGTCTCAAGAGGCACAGTCAAACGCCTCGAGAACGGCACCGACGTGAACCTCACCCTCACGACGCTCGAGCGCCTCGCGGACGCGCTCAACATCAGCCCCGACGACCTGATCGACTCGGAGGAAGCGGCATGATCCTCCTCACCATCGTCATCCTCGGGTTGGCTGCGTGCTTCTGCTGGGGCTTCTTCCCCGAGTGGACGGAGCAGCGTGTCGACGAGTTCCTCGCGAGGCTGGAACGGTGACCGACCAGGAACGCATCCAACGCCTCGAGCGGGACAACGAACTCCTGATGGGCCTCCTCGGCCTCGCGATCCGGTCGATGAGCGACCCCGCCGTCTACACGGCCGAACGGGTGAACTGGCGGTACGCCGGGGAACGCCCCGTCCAGCGGCTGCTCCGCGCGATCGAAGGCGGCTTGGCGTGAGCGAACACGCGAGCCACGCCGAACGCTCCGAGCGGATCTACCGGTCGACTGAGTCCGAGGTGCGGACGTTGATCGGGAAGCAGCCCGACGCGATCATCGCGCACCTCGTGATCGACGCTGAGGAGCAGATCGAGCAGCGCGACAACACGGCGCAGATGCACGTCGTGTGGGTCAACACGTACGCGCTCGCCCGGTGCGCGTCGTTCCTCCAGTGGGCGTTGACGCGTGTCCAGCAGCTCGAAATCGAGGCCGCCGGCCAAGAGCGGCTCTTCGACGAGGACGCGCAATGAGCCTGACGGACGACCAGATCCAGGCTCTCGCAGCGGCGCTTGACCCGAAGCGCGTCAAGCAGCGCGAAGGAGCCGCCCGGAAACGCCTCTCCTACATCGAGACGTGGGACGCGAAACGCGCCGCCAACGAGATCTTCGGCTATGGCAACTGGGGATATGAGATCGCTGAACTCGTCGACCTCGGCATCGAGAAGCACACCAGCAGCAACGGACGCGAAGGCCACCGCGTCGCCTACCGGTGCCGCCTCCGCCTCCTCGTCGATGACTGCCACCCCGTCGAAGACGTCGGCTACGGAGAGGACGTCAGCTACACCAGCGTCTTGCAGTCCCATGAACTCGCGATCAAGGAAGCCGTGAGCGACGCGCTCAAGCGCGCCCTAGTCGCGTTCGGGGAACAGTTCGGCCTCAGCCTCTACGACAAGGACGCCGCCGCGCCGAAGCGCGCCGCACCGAAGCCCGTCGAGCAGAAGGCCACGAAGAAACAGCAGCAGATCGTGATCACCGCGACGAAGCTCGGCATCGACGACGAGCTCCGCCACCGCCTGATCCTCCTGTTGACGGACGGCCGGACGCAGTCCTCCAAGGACATCCCCGACGAGCACGTCGACAAGATCATCGAACAGCTCCGGTTCTTCGCCCAAAACAAGGACGCCGGCATGGCCGCGTTGAGGAAATGGGAAGCGAAGCAGGCAGCGGCGTGAACCCCGTCCAACACTGTCCCAGCTGCGGCAAGCCAGTCGGCGTCCCGTTCACTCCCCAAGCCAAAGCGCTCTGGCACGGCGAATGTTGGCGCGCGGCGCACCCCGCCGACGCCGTTCCCGGTCCGATCCCATCCCAACCATCGAACCTCACGAAGGGTTGGATGGAAGATGTCTAGAGAAGCCGCAGCACCTATCCTCCCGTCTGCGGCAGTCGCCCCCACCTCCCTGTCGCGCGCCGCAAGCGCTGCCGGTGGGGGCGACCAAACGTGTGCCGCCTCGGCTATGCCTCTCCCCCAGAGCACGCCCACGCCGAGGCGGCACACACTCACCATCGAACACGGCCCGAGCGGGTACCGCATCATCCACACGCGCCCCAACGGCGACCGCCAATACTGGCGCCGCGGCATCCCCACGTACGACGAGGCGCTACTCAGGGCTCGCGTCGTCGCCGGCCTCACCGGCTACGAGGTCACCGATGAGTGACCACGCCTACTGCGCGCGGTGCCGCAAGGTCGTCCCCACCTCGACGATCCGCGGCCACAACGGCGCACGCGACCTCGTCCGCTGCAACCGCTGCATGCGGACATGGCCCGCAGGAGCCACGCGTGCTCACTAGCCGCAACGCCGAGACCGTCTACTGCCACACCTGTCAGCGCAACGTCGTCGCGATGGTCGAGCGCTACCTCAAAGGCACGACGATGGCGATCTGCCCCTGGTGCAGCGCCATCATCCACCCGCCGACTGCGAAGATCAAGCCATGACCAAGCCCCGCCGCAACGTCCTCACGCTCTCCAAGGCGATCGACCGGTTCCTCGTCGAGTTCGAGGACGAGCGCGGAGCGACGCCCGAGACGTTGAAGACGTATCGGTGGGTGCTCGAGCAGATGGGCGGCGCGCTCGGCTGGGACCGCGACCCGCTCACCGTCACCGCCGATGACCTCCTCGACGTGCTCGGCACATGGCGGCGCCTCTCCACATCGAGCCGCGCCGGCCGGATCAGCGTCATGCGGACGTTCTACACCTGGCTCAGCGAGCGGTACAAGAGCCACAACCCCGCCGCCGAGCTCCACCGCCCCAAGAAGCAGCGGCCCGCCAGGAAGCGCCTCACCCGCGACGACGTCTACCAGCTGATGCGCGCCTGCGAGAGCGACCGCGACAAGGTGATCGTCTACACCCTCGCCATGACCGGCATGCGCCGCTCAGACCTCCGCCAACTCCGCTGGCGCGACGTCAACCTCAAGGACAAGAGCCTCATCGTCCGCCTCGGCAAGGGCCGCAAGGGTCGCGAGATCCAGATGCCGAGCCTGCTCGTCCAACTCTACGCGGACGTGCAGGGCAAGCTCCAGGAGGCCGGCAAGTTCAACCCCGACTACTACGTCGTGCCGATGACGATCGACCACGCCGTCCCCGGCGACCGGCACGCCTACAAGGTGTACCCGATGCGGATGATGGGCGAAGCGATGTCCTACAAGACGCTCACCCGGCTCGCCAAGAAGGCGGGCGTGCCGCTGCCGTGCTCGCCGCATGACCTGCGCCGCTTCTACGCCGGCGAGTTCCTGGCCGCGAATCCGGGTGACCTCGTCCGGCTCCAGGCGATCCTCGGCCACGCCGAGATCGGCACCACGAGGATGTATCTGCCTGACGCTGACGTGCCTTCGGTGCGCGCCGCGGTCGACCGGATCGACTGGACGACCCCTGTGGAGAATCCACCTGTGGATAAGTCGACATCGTGACGGGCATGGAACACCCCATCAGTGTTCTGCCCCTGGATACCGCCGTATGCAGGGTAAACACTAGGGTGAGTGGAGGCGGCGGGAATCGAACCCGCGTTCGCGCTAGGCGCGTCACCCATACCGTCAGCCATAAAACCCGCACACCTGTTTGTGACGGGGAAAACCTTGTGGGAAAGTGGGTGCCGTGACAGCGTACCGCATCGACCTCCAGGCGGTTGTCCAAGCCAAGTCTGAGCAAAAGGCGCTCAAGCTTCTCGACCGTCTCCAAGCCCTTGTGGAACCCAGCCTCGAGCGGGTCGACAATCCGTTCTCAGCGTCCCTCAAGCGCGTCGCCGGCGCGGCGCGCGACGGTACCACGGAGGATCAAGCCCTTGACTAGCACCATGACCCCATATCGGATCGTCATCACTGTCGACACGACCGCCGCGGGTGATCGCCACGCTGACGCCATCGCGCGCCGCCTGGTCGAGACGCTCGGCAAGTGGAGCGTCAAGGCGGAATATCGGGTCGAGGAGAAGCCGTGACGGACGCGATACGAACTCGCGCGGCCCTTTCTCGGTCAGAGGTCGAAGCCTTGGGCCGGTACAACGCCGAGGTCGCACGGGGCCTCTCGCACACGCCTGGGCACAAGGCGATGATGGCCGACCTCCAGGACAGGTTCCGCAAGGAGGCCGGGACTCGCGTGGAGATGGGGCAGGGACGCGGCTACCGCCTCGTCAAGCACATCCAGTTCGGGCGACTCGGCAGGCGCCTGCGTGTCTCGATCTTCATCCACCGCCGATTCGGGGAGTGGAAGTGACGGACGCGACTCAAGATCGCGCGGCCTACAAGGCCGGCGTCAAGGCGGAAGCCGAGCAGCAGGATCAGCGCCTCCGAGACTGGCTGCTCGATCCGAGCTACGGAATCTGGATCGGGCCGAAGGGGTCGACGCTCGGAGTCTCACCGTTCAGGAACCACGATGGCTGACGGCCACGCGACACCCGATCGCGTGCGGTTCGTGATGCTGCCGGCGTGGTTCGTCGTCATGCCCGACGGCAAGCTCCGAATCGCCACCGAGGCTGAGGCAGTCCGCGCTCGGCAGGAGGCCACGCGATCGTGACTAGCGTGGCCATCATCCTCTGTCTCATCGTGGTTGTTGTTGGCGGCGCCAATGCGAAGGGCTGGTTCCGACCGTGGTGAACCACGCGACTGGCACTCGCGCGGGCGTGACGTGCCCGGTCTGCAAGCGGTCCACCGACAAACTCTACGGTGGCATGGGCAAGTACGTCGCCCGGTGCTTCGAGTGCTGGCAGAAGCCCCACCCCGATGATTGGGCTCCAGCATGACGCTCTACCACGCGATCGTTGCGGACCCGCCTTGGGATGTCGCCGCTGGCCCTCGCAGCCTCCATGATCCCGGCGAACGCACCCGCCGCCTCAAATATCCGACGATGAGCGTCGATGAGATCGCCGCCCTGCGCCCGCCGGCGGCGAGCGACGCCCATCTCTACCTCTGGACGATCAACCGCTACGTCGAGCACGCCTACGACGTGGCGCGCGCTTGGGGCTTCACGCCGTCCACGCTGCTCGTATGGTGTAAAGCACCGAAGGGGCGCGGACTCGGCGGCACGTTCTCGACGTCGACCGAGTACGTTTTGTTCTCCCGTCGCGGCGATCTCCCAGCTCTCCGACGCATCGACCGGAACTGGTGGCAGTGGAAGCGTGCCGAACACTCCCGCAAGCCGGACGCTCTGCTCGACATCGTCGAACAAGTTAGCCCCGGCCCGTACCTGGAGATGTTCGCACGTCGCGCTCGCTTCGGATGGGACTACTGGGGCAATGAGAGCCTCGAAACGGCGGTGGTCGCATGACTGGCCGCGCGAGTGTGAATCGCGTGTGGATCGTCTGGCGGATCGACTCGGCCTACGACTACACGCTACTGGCCGTCTTTAGCACTGAGGCCGCCGCGCACAAGGCGATGGCTGAGTACCGAGACAAGGTTGGCGCCGCCGTGGACGAGTTCGAGGTTCACTCGGAAGTGGTACGCGATGACTGATCACGCGGCCAAGTACCGCACCATCGTCGCTGACCCTCCCTGGGAACCAAGAATGCGCGGTGGAGGGCCAAAAGGCGCTATGGGCCCCAAGGGTGTCCAGAACCACTACGACCTCATGCCGCTTGGAGACGTCATGCGCGTTGACGTCGAGTCTCTGATCGACCCCACTGGTGCCGTTGTTGTTCTGTGGACTACCAGTCGGGCGCTGTGGGAAGGCGACGCACACCTAGTGCTTGCCTCTTGGCATGTCGAGCCGCGTTCTCTGCATACGTGGGCGAAGGCTGGACTAGGACTCGGACGCTTTGGGCGCAGCAACACAGAGCATTTCATCGTAGCCACAAGAGGAGTGGTGGACGTCGACTTCCGATCCGTACCCACTATCCACACATGGCCCCGAGGCCGGCATAGCGAAAAACCAGACGGGTTCTTCGACATGATCTCAGAAGCATGCCCATCCCCACGCATAGAACTCTTCGCTCGTAAGCGTCGGCTCGGATGGGACGCATGGGGTAACGAGGTTGAAAGCGATTGGGATGTCCCTGCATGACTGATCGCGCTCCGAGTAGCAATCGCGTGGTGTACCTGCCTGTGGAGTGTCCGCGCTGCAAGCGGCTCCGGTTGGAGGCCGAGATCAAGGACGACGCCATCCAGTGGGTCAAGTGCGAGAAGTGCGGATGGACGCCGGAGATGACAACGTGACTCCGCATCGCGTGCAGCAGCAGTGCGCCCCCGCCTCGCGGACTGAGAACTGCGAGGGCGGGGGCGGCTGCTCCCGATGGTTAGGCGGGAGTGTTCTACACCTCTTCGGCGAGAGCGATGGAGATCGTCGCCCGCTCGCTGGGCAGCAGCACGGCGTCCAGCGCACGAGAAATCCTCTCCGCAACATCATCCGCCGTACGGCGATCATCATCGGTGAGCTCAGCGTTCAGGTGTATCAGGATCGTGCGGGCCACTTCGGCCTCCCCTCAGTCGCGCCGAGCACCACACTCGGACGATCCCATCCTAACAGTCGGCCCAGCGATGTCAAGGAGGGCCGATGATTGTCGGAAGCCTCTTCTCGGGCATCGGCGGCATCGACCTCGGACTCAAACGAGCCGGGATGCGCGTCGCGTGGCAATGCGAAGCCGACGAGTACCGCCGCAGCGTCCTCGCCGCCCGCTTCCCCGGAGTCGAATGCGCCACGGACGTCCGCCTTGTGGGCCGCGAACAGGAACCCGGACGGCCACATCTACGCGCTGGAGGACGAGACGCCGACGCTCGATGTGGCGACGCCCTACGGAGTGCTGACATGGTCGTCGGAGGATTCCCCTGCCAAGACCTTAGCGTCGCCGGACGGCGAGCCGGACTCCTCACCGGCGAACGCAGCAGCCTCTTCTTCGAATACGCACGAATCGCTGACGCTCTTCTCGCCCCTGGCGGCTGGATCCTCATTGAAAACGTTCCCGGACTTCTTTCCTCAAACGGTGGACGAGATTACGCCGTCCTACTCGCGACGCTGGCCGAGCTCGGGTTTCACGACCTCGCATGGCGAGTGCTGGACAGCCGACACTTCGGAGTCGCCCAACGCCGGCGCCGCGTCTACATCCTTGCGCGACGTGCTCGAGGACAGCGTGCCTGCCAAGTACTACTTGAGCCCGAAGGCGGCTCAGGGCATCCTCAGACGCGCCGAGGAGCGGGGCCGGATGTTGCCGTCGCATCTCTCAGCGGCCTTGGAAGCGGTGGCCCAGACGACAACGACGGACAAGCAGGCCGCATCGTGACGAGCCACGAGTATTCACCGACGCTCGACAAGGGCGCAGCCGATGGGCCACGCCGCAACCAGGACGCCCTACTGATCGCTCGGACGCTCACGGCTTCCGAACGCTGGGACGGCGAAACCGAGACGTTCATCGCTGGCGAAGTCACCGCCTTCCACGTCACCCAAGACCCCATCTCGAACACCGCGTACACCCCCGCGATGGGGAACGGCAACAAACAGGGCTGCGCTACCATCGGCGCGCACACCCCTCAAGGCGTCCGACGTCTCACCCCGGTCGAGTGCGAACGCCTCCAAGGCTTCCCCGACGGGTGGACCGACCTCGGCGGCACGCCCGATTCGAAGCGGTACGCCGCGCTCGGTGACGCCGTCACCGTCAACGTGGCCGAATGGATCGGCCGCAGGTTGATGGAGGTGGCCGCGTGACTGCGAATCGCGTCCTCTACCGCACGATCGTCGCGGATCCTCCGTGGCCCCTCAAGTGGACAGGCGGCGGTCTGAGGCGCGGCCCTAACAGTTGGGGGAAGCCTGCATTCGGTCGGAAAGACCTCGGGTACGAGACGATGAAGCTCGACGAGATCGAGGCGCTGCCCGTAAGTGAACTCGCCGCTGAGGACGCTCACCTGTTCCTGTGGGCGCCGGATCGGTTCTTGGTCGACGGAGACGCAGCACGCATCGCCAGAGCTTGGGGATTCAATCCCGGCCGCATCCTGCTCTTCTGGGCCAAGCCGGGCATCGGGCTCGGCAAGTTCCCCCGCCCGCAGCATGAAGCGGTGCTCGTCTGCAAGCGTGGCCGACTGCCGTTCCTGCGCTTCGACGTCGGCTCCGTCCAAGAGTGGCCGCAGCCATACGGGCCGGCTGGCAAGTCGATCGCGAAGATCGGATCCGCCAAGCCCGAGGCGTCCCTCGACTTGATCGAGTCGGTTAGCCCTGGCCCGTACTTGGAGCTCTTTGCACGCCGTCAGCGCCTCGGCTGGGACACCTGGGGCAACGAAGCCTTCCATCATGTGGAGATGCCAGCGTGACTGGCCACGCGAGCACCAGTCGCGTCCGCCTCGACCGCCTACCGAGCGGCCCGCAGCTCTGCATCGACATCGGCCCACTGTCGATCGTCGTGATCTGGTGGAACAAGAAGGCACGCGATGCCTAGTCACGTGGCCATCGTCGTCTCCATGACCGCGCTCGTGGGCTGCTCCTTCATCTGGAAGTCGCAGCGCCGACTGAGCCGGCAGCTCGACGAGTGGGAGAAGGAACTCGACCGTGCCGAGGATCGCTATGGACGTTTTGAGGACACAGAGTGACCTCTAACCCTCATTCCTCCACGCATAGGACGCGACTCAAAATGGCGCTGCGCCGTGTCTACGCCAGACGGCACCAGTCCGCATATGACCTCCTAAGTCGCATGGTTGGCGGGAAAGTCGCGGACCACCCCGGAGTCCTTGAATCTGGGTCTAGCGCACGGCGTGGACACCTTTTGGACACCCCACAAGTCTGGGCGGGGCCGGTGCTGGTACCACCGTCGAGCAAGGGCGCGCTTCATCGTGGCCGCTCTTGCGAGCCCCGCCCGGTCAACCCTTGCGCTGCTCGTCCAAGGCCCGCCCAGGAAGCTGCCTCACACACGCATGGCGGCGTACAGGCGAGCAGCGCAACCCCCCAAAAGTTAGGCCCAACAAGGAGGTCACCATAAAACGCCGCCTCATCACCTGCTTCATCGCCGGCGTCGTCGCCGGACTCCTGTTCGGAGGCTTCCACGAATGGACGCCACCCGCCCACGCCGCCAGCAACTTCTGCGACACGTCGCCACCAGAAGAACAGTTCGACTCGACGTACGCCGTAGACAACCAGCCACCCCCCACCACGTTCCTCGTCGGCCTGAACGGCCAGGCTCGCCTGTTCTGCACGTCGAACTGGCGCGTCACCTACCAACCCCTCTTCAAGCTCCCCGCCGACTCGTCGTGGACGGTCGGTTTCGACAACCCGATCTACATGCCGAACGCGACCGGCCACTACGCCGGCTACCAGGACGTCTTGTTCACGCCGGGCAGCGCACCACCCGACTTCACCGGCTACTGGACGAACGGCGACGGCCTCCGCGCGCAGCACCCCGTGTGTCAGTACCAGTGGCGCGTCCGCGAACGGTTCACGAACACCGGTAACGGGACGCTCGAAGGCACCCTCTACAGCCCCACCGTCAACCCCTCGTGTTGAGGGCTACCAAAGGAGTCTGCATGACCCGCAGCATGCTCATCGCCGCAGTCGCGGCGCTCATCGGCGGCGCGTCCGTCGCGAGCGGAGCAGTCAGCCACATCGTCGGCCACAAGGGGCCGCACATCCAGCTCGACGCGATGTGTCGCCGCGCCGTCACACCCGCCCCCGGCGAGTCGCTCGAGATGAGCGTGAACGTGATCGGCCAGCAGGTGCATTGCCTGATCCGCCGGCCCGACCCGTTCGCCAGGTGCGTGAAGCACCTCGTGAACCCCGTCGTCGAGAAGGCCGACCACGGCGCCGCGAAGCCCGGCGACGAGATCGGCGCGCAGAAGTTCGCCAACCAGGTCATCGAATGCGCGAAGGCGCGGCTCTAACCGCGTAACCCGGCGGCCACCAAGGCCTCACCCTTGGTGGCCGCCCATCCAACCGTCGACGGGCTCGGCGGACAGCCACGATCGGAGAAGGAAACGTCCCACGTCCCACTCTCCCCCTCATAGCAGCCGTCATGCTCGTCCTCGCCCTGCCAGTAACGGCACAGGCTGGTTGGACGCAGCAACAACTCCACATCTACCAGGCGATGCCGCTGATCTTCCCGAAGCGGTACACCCAGGCCCGCCAAGTGTTCTGGTGCGAATCGCGGTACGACCCGTGGGCCAGGAACCCCTCGTCGGGGGCGATCGGCGTCCCACAGTTCCTCCCCTCGTGGATCCCCTACTTCCGCGAGCGCGGCCTTGTGATCGATGGTGGCCATTGGTGGGAGCAGCTCGTCGCTGCCCACATCCTGTTCCGCGCCAGCCACTTTACCTGGCGGCAATGGGTCTGCCAACCGAGGTGACTCCATGACGTCTCCATCCGCTCGAGCCGGGAAGCCGTTCGTCATCAACCAGCGCCGCCACGAAGGCGAGGTCCTCAACGCGATCCCCCGCTACACCCTCTGCCGCTGCTGCTGGCGCCCCATCACCGGCGGCGACTACTGCTCGCTCGAGCACGCAGCCAAGCACAAGAGGCTCGCACCGTGACGTGGCGCCACTTCTACGGCGCCACCCCGCCAGACGAGCCAGCCACGCAACCCGCCTCGTGGTTCGTCCACGACAAGAACTCGTTCCAAGGCACCAGGCCAGTCGGCCGCGGCTACCTCCTCACCGAGTTCCGCCGCACCCCCCAACGACGCAACCACAAGCCACGCTGGAAAGCAGTCTGGAGATGGGCACCATGACCCAAATCAAGCTCCGCAGCATCGTCATCCGCGGCTCCACAGTCGGCAACTGGCGCAGCGACACCATGCCCCTCACCCGCTGGCCAGAAGCACCCCGCTACTGCCCCAGCTGTGGTTGTCGCCTCCGCCGCACCAACCTCGCCAAGATCTGCGACCCATGCGACGACAAGGCCCGCCTCGCCCATGAGGCAGCCGAACAGCGCCGCGTCGAGTGGCTCGAGGAGCGTGGCCTGTGACGCTCCAAGCCCACATCACCACCGAAGCCGGCCAACCCTGGCTCTGGATCACCCAACCAGGCCAAGCGACAGGCGAACGCTGGTGCGTCTTCGACGCTCCCCTCGACCTCCGAACCAAACAGACCACGAAGGCCGAGATCGACTTCGCCCACGAACGCAGCGGCATCCCCCGCCCCGACCTCTACGACGCGATCCGCGCCTACAACCATCAGCAGAGGACAGGCCAAGCGGCATGAGCGACCGCGCCGGCTACATCTACGTCAAGCGTTGGGACGACTTCCAACACCCCGACGTGAAACGACGCGCATCGCCCGGCGCCGCGTGGATCAAGCTCTACGTCGACCTGCTCGACAACCCCTCCTACCTCGAGCTCCCGCCCACCGCACGCGCCCTCTTGCACGCCATCCACATGCTCACTGCACGCATGGGGCAGGGGCGTTGCACAGCCTCTGCACAACACATCCAACGCATGAGCAGCTTCCCCGCAGGACACGTGCACAGGAATCTAGAACGGCTTGTCCAAGCGGGTTTCATCGAGGTTCGTGCAAGCAGAGCGCAAGCAATCCGCTTGCAGGCTGCAAGCCCAGAAGTAGAAGGTTCTAAAGAACCTCAGAAGAGAGGTGTAGACGCGCTCGCGCGCGACTCCGCCGAAGGCGTCGCTGCGAGCGCTCAGAACGGACACCAAAACCCCGTCACCGAAGAGGAGGACGAACCCGTCACGCCCGAGGAACACGCAGCCAACCTCGCCCGCATCAAGAACCTCCTCCCCCACCTCCCACAACCATGAGAGTCCGCTGCCCCCACTGCTCCCAATGGCCCGTCATCACTCGAGACGGCCGCTACGTCCAACACGGCTACCCCTGGCACACCCGCCCCGACGGCTACTACGGCCCATGTCCTGGTAGCGGCACGATCCCCGACCAACCCACACTCGACACCGCCGAAACCGAAGAGGAGGACGCCCCCTAACCCACCAGTCCATGGCCAGCCCCCGCCGGACTTACGCCTACCCAGCCGCCGACGGGGACCGACACAGAAAGGTTCCACCATGCATCGCCCACTCCTCCTCGCAGCACTCCTGCTCGGAGCCATCCTCATCCCCACCACACCCGCCCAAGCAGCAGCCACATGCACCATCCACAGCGGAGCCCTCTACAAATGGTCGGAACAACTCGACACGCTCGGATACAACGCCGACTTCAAATGCGGCGGCGCCGAGAACACGCGCTTCCGCGTCAAAGTCACCGTCCAACAGGACTTCGGCAGCCCCGGCAACCCCGACTGGCAAGAACCGAACTGCGACAACGGGCCATGCCACACCTACAAGCCCGGCGCCACCAGCTGGTTCGACGCTGGCACCGAACACGCCTGGACAGGCACCTTCAACTACGCCGGCCAGATCGACGGGTGGGACTTCCGCATCCGCTACGACGCGATCTTCCAGAACGGCGATCCCAACCAAACCTGGTACAGCAGCCGAGTCACGGTCTAGAAAGAGGACGCAGTGCCCGACCCGAAACGTGAACGCGACCGCCTCCGCCAACGCAACCGCCAACTCCAAACCGAGGTCGACAACCTCCAACGCGTCGTCGGGTGGATCGACCGACGCTACGCAGCGATCCTCGTCGAGCTCGCGGATCTCGCGATCGACGGCGTCCGCCGACCCGTCGACCTCGGCGGCCCCATCATCACCAACCACGCCGCTTCGCGCCCCCCGTGCCCCCAGCCGAACAAGGCGTACGACCTGCTCCGCAAAGACCGCGTCGACCAGCGCCGCAGAGCCGCCGAACTCGAACGGAAATACCGCCACATCATCGACGGCGACCACGCCGACGAAGCCCCCAAACCGGTGCGGCTCTGTGCCGACGGGTAAACCGCGTAGCCATGCGGGCTACGTCCGATCAGGCGTGGTAGCATCCACACAACGGGTTCATTGCGCTCTCAAGCGTCCCACAACCCGCCCACTCGACCACTCCCCCGCTCTCCACTGAGAGGAGCCACGGCATGGCGAAGGTCCCCAAGCGCACCGTCAACCCGCCCAAGGGCGCAGGCGGCACAGGCGACCGCAACCCCAACCCGAACCCCAACAAGGGCATCGGGCACTACACCGGCAAAGGCCGCTACGGCTACGGCGGCGGCTACCACGGCCACCCGGCCGGCGCGACCACGCCCGCCACAGGCAAGGGCTACCACGGCCACCCACCGACGCACCCCCACGACGCCGGCGCCAAAGGCCCAAGCACACCGCACCACTCGATCACGCAGACATCGACCAGCGGCAAGATGCCACCGGCGATGAAGAACCGTGGCGTCAAGCCAATGAGTCCGCCCAAGTGACACTGCTTCGCGTCTGCTCAGCGCCCGGCTGCACACGCCTCATCAAGCCCCAAGCCAAGCACTGCGCAATGCACGCACGCGAAGACTCAGCACGACGCCGAGCCCGCACCGTCAAGGATGGTCGCAACACCAAGACTTGGCTCGCCACCCGAGCAGCCGTCCTCCACCGCGACAACCACACATGCCAACACTGCGGGGCATGGGCGGCAGGGGTGCACAAGGTAGGCAATGGCTACCACACAGCAGACACCACTCAGTACGTCACGCTGTGTACCCCCTGCCATGGGAGGCTCCACAGAGCCGAACAGACCATGGGGGGGGTGGGGTCAAAATCGCGAAACGTTCGGCCTCCCAAAC
>Ga0157374_10000515_pt1 | contig 34745 bp, 28 predicted proteins | sample M25metaG_FD_115308 | JGI IMG/M metagenome (GOLD analysis project Ga0157374, IMG submission 115308) | Miscanthus rhizosphere microbial communities from Kellogg Biological Station, Michigan, USA - M2-5 metaG | ecosystem: Host-associated > Plants > Roots > Rhizosphere > Soil | place: USA: Michigan...
CCGATGCTTTCCGTTTCGCCAGACTTGGCCGGGTCGGCGCTCAAGCCGCGCCAATGCGTAAAAACGAGCAAAGGCTTTTCGGTCCATTCACCGTCGCCATACTTTGCGAAGGCGGTATCGCCACTTACAAGTTGAACCTCGTACCATCCATCGCGGACCGGAGCGTACTTGTCCAGCGCAAACCAGTCGGTTGGTTGGATTTCCATGAGTTCCTCACTGAGCTATCGCTGTCTGTCGATCGAAGGGCCGCGCCGGCCAGACTGGCCACTGCCGATGTCATCGCTCTGCGCCGGCGTTGGGCAGGCCATTGGGACGTGGCAAACGGTTAATTATAGAACTCGCCAACTTTGGGGCCACATGTGGCGAACCCCAAGTTCTCGATGCTGTGGGTCGGCTTCCCCTCGCCCGCTTATAATCCGGCATGACTCTCTCCATTCCCGATGTAAACCCTAAGAATGCCACCGGCTGCGCGACTCATCGTCTGCTGATCGCGTACGCCTCGGCGAGCCATTCGCCCTCCACGCATTTCGAACGCACACGCCATGAGCGGCATGGGACGACCGGATGAAAATACCCAAAAGGCTCGCACCGCTTCTCGACGAAGGACTCATCGACGAGGTTATAGGCCAGCTGATGAGCGGCAAGGAAGCCACAGTCTATGTAGTGCGCAGCGGCGACTCGACACGTTGCGCAAAGGTCTATAAGGACGCGAAGCAGCGCAGTTTCCGGCAAGCCGCGTCGTATCGGGACGGCCGCAAGGTCCAGAACAGCCGGCAGGCGCGTGCAATGGAAAAAGGTACGCGGTATGGCCGTCAGATGCAGGAAGAGTTGTGGCAGAACGCTGAAGTCGACGCGCTGTTCCGGCTCGCCAATGCGGGCGTACGGGTCCCGCAGCCCTATATCTGTACCGATGGCGTTTTACTGATGGAACTGGTGGTCGACGCAACGGGTGGCGTCGCGCCTCGCCTCAACGACGTCGATCTGACTGAAGCGCGTGCCATCGAACTCCACGCGCTGCTGCTCAACCAGGTCGTCCGCATGCTCTGCGCGGGTGTGGTTCACGGCGACCTGTCCGAATACAACATCCTGCTGGCGGCGGATGGGCCAGTGATCATCGATCTGCCTCAGGCCGTCGACGCCGCTGCCAATAATGAAGCCGCCTCGATGCTCAAGCGCGATGTCGACAATCTGGCCGCGTACTTCGGACGCTTCGCACCGCAAATTCTCGCCACCGGTTACGGGACAGAAATTTGGACATTGTTCGAAGCAGGCCAGCTGCACGCGGATATCGAATTGAGCGGCCGCATCGAAGTCGATACGCGAGCCGTGGACCTCGATAGCGTGCTGCAGGAACTCGAAGACACACGTCTCGAGGAAGACGCGCGAATTCGACGTCAGCAGGAACTGAGCGCAGGGTGAGAATCCCGCCGTCCGTACAAGCGCTGCGTAGAATTTACCTGCCACCAGGAAAACCTAGCGCGGTCGCCTTCGCCCGCAATTCGGCGAAGCGTCCCCCGGATGGCGCGGCCCCTGTATCCGATGCCGGAGTGGGAGCGCTCTGCTGACTATGATCGACTCCGCCGAGCCCCGGTACGATGCCTGCCGTCGAGCACGCAACGCCGAACGTTCCCTGCGTGACGGCAATGGCAGGCGAGTCCGTTCGCGCAGCGTCGGTGAAGTCGAGCGCAAAAGCCATGTTGAAGGTGTTCGGGTCGGTTGCGCGCACACCCAACGGGTCGAGACCGAAACGCCATGCAAGCAGTTGATGAATCGAGCTGGGATCGAATGGGTAACGCGATACGAGATTCGCGCGCACGCGCGGCCCCAACAGCATGCACGGCACGCGAAATCCTAGCCGGCCATCGTTGCCGAGGCTCCTTTCCGCCGTCGACACCGGCTTGACGGGCGGCACCGCATGCTCCATGAAGCCGCCCCATTCGTCATACACGAGAATCATCAGGGTCGTGCTCCATTGCGGTCCGGTGCGCAGCGCCTCATAGATCTGGCCGAGCAGCACCTGCCCATTGCGCACGTCGGCATGGGGGTGATCGTCGTTGGATGTACCCTGCGGTTCCCCCGAGAAGCTCGGATCCACCATGCAGAACGACGGCAGGTTGCCGGACGCCGCGTCCGACAGGAAATCCGAGAACAACTTCGAGCGGCCGACATAGCGCGTGCCGTACAGCGCAGTGAACGGGACATCGTGGAAGTAGTATGTCGATGAGACGTTCTTTGCGTCGAGCCGATCCCAGATGGTCGCCAGCGACGACGTATCGCTGCTGTCGTCGAGACGATCGGTCTCGCCGCTATGCAGATAGAGACGATTCGGAAACGTGGCCGACAAGACCCCGCTCATGAAGTAGTCGCACACTGTGTATTGCGTCACGGCTCCTCGGTAAAAATCGAGATCGGCCTCGCCGAAGTAGCCAATGGGCAGCAGGTCGCCGCGCATGAGACTCGTGCCGGGCGTGAGCAGGAAGCCGTTCATCGCGCCGTTGGCCAATTGGACGCGCCCGCCTTCGTACGTATGGTTCGGGTCGGAGAACGAGCACGCCTGGAATCCGTACGCCGGGTTCGAGGTCAACGCGAACGACGATTGCAGCTGACCGAACGCGTCGGTGAACTGACGAATCTGCTGATGCTCGGCGTTCGGTACCCAGCCGAACATGTGATCGAACGAGCGGTTCTCCATCGTGACCAGAACGATGTGATCGACGCCCGAGGTCGCCGGGTTAGGCAATGCAGGCCGCGGAAGATTCGCGCGATCGGGCGGAATGCCGCTCGTCGCACCGGTGCTGCCGGACGACCCGCCGCTCCCTCCGCCGCAAGCCGACAACGCGACGGTACCCGCGAGCGCGGCGACTATCTTGCGGCGCACGGGATCGGGTGTATTCGAAGGTTGATGATCGTCCATGGCCTTATCTCCGTTGTTGTCAAGACCGACCGGGTCGCCGACGCTTGCTGGGTAGCACTTCACGTACCCGCATCCAACCCAAGCGCTCGTGCTGCAGCGCAACGCGCGCGCTGGACAATGGCTGCTGTCGTTGACTGTGATGGACGGCCGTATGAGCTAACGCAAGATCAAGGGACTTCCCTTCTTGCCACATAGTGCTCGACGAAGCGGAGGATCGCCTTGGACCGGTAATCCCTCGCCAACCGGCAAAGGTGGTCGGCGAAAGGACGATAGCGCTCATCGAGCTCGCTCAGGTGCATGGCGTGTTGCACGATGGCACGCATGTCGCCCATTCGCGCCAGGTGGTGCAGCGCTTCCATTTGCTCCCGCGGCGGTACGACCAAAGTCCCCATGGACGGATCGGTTGCGCGTACAGCCGTTCGGCCCGCGTCGGCCGGTTGCGTCTCCGGCATCTCGTCGTTCCACTCGATGTTCAGCAGAGCCGCGATCTGTGACAACAGCTCACTGAAATCGATCGGTTTCGATAAAAACGCGTTTGCACCGGCCGCCAGGCTGTTTTTCGCATTACTCCCCGACGCTCCGGCGGAGACCGCAACGATGGGCAGATCCCCGAACTCCGGCATTTCGCGCAGCCGCCGCGTGGCTTCGAGCCCGTCCATCCCCGGCATGACGACGTCCATCAGGATGAGTTCCGGCCGCTGCGCTTTGGCCTTCTCGAGCGCTTCGAGTCCGTCGCCGGCCTCGATGGTGTCGAATCCGAGCTGACCGAGCAGATCGACCACCAAAGAACGGTTTGCCGCTACGTCATCCACTACCAGAATGGTCCTGCGTGGCCCCTTATAGCCAGTCACCGTCCATTCGGGCGCGGCGACGGGTGGCTGAGGCGCCACCACCGGGACGTTCAGCTCGAACGAAAATGTGCTTCCAACGCCGAGGCGGCTGTCGACGTGGATCTCGCCCCCCATCAAGCGCACCAGCTGCCGGCTGATCGCCAGGCCTAGCCCTGTGCCGCCAAACCGGTGCTGAGCATCGCTCACCTGTTCGAATGGCCGGAAGAGCGCCTCCAGACGCGCTTCGTCTATGCCAATGCCGGTGTCCTCGACTTCGAACCGCAGCCGCTCGGGCGGCAGGCAACTGACGCGTAGGCGGACGGTCCCCTCTTCGGTGAATTTGATTGCGTTGGAGAGCAGGTTGAGCAGCACCTGGCGCAGCCGCTTTTCGTCGACCCGCACGCCCGCGGGCAGATCGCGGGCCATCTCGCACGCGAAGCCCAGGCCCTTTTCCGTTGCCTTCACCTGAATCGTTTCGGCGATGAAGTCGATGAAGCCGTCGAGCCGAATGTCGGACGGAATGAGTTCCGCCCTTCCGGCTTCGATTTTGGCCATATCCAGGAGGTCGTTGATGATCGCAAGCAGGTGTTCGCCGCTGTGCTGGATCACCGCGACCCGCTCGATCTGGCGTTGACCGAGGCTCTTATCGCGCTTGAGGATCTGCGCGTAACCTAAAATTCCGTTCAACGGCGTGCGCAACTCGTGGCTCATGTGCGCGAGAAAGCCGCTCTTGGCCTGGTTGGCCGCGTCGGCGCGTTCCTTGGCGATAGCCAGTTCGGCCGTTCGCTCGCGGATCATATCTTCGAGGTGCTCGCGATAGCGCCGCAGTTCCTCTTCGGCACGCCTTTGCTCTGTGATGTCACGTGAGATGCCGAGCAGAAACTGCGGCTCGCCGCGCGCGTCGAGAATCGGGATCTTCATCGTATGCACGAGGCGCAGCCCGTGACGCGTGTGGGCCGGCTCCTCGGGCACGTCGACCATCTGCTGTGACTCCAGTACCTCACGATCCTTCAGCGCGAAGAAAGCTGCCTCCTCCGCCGGAAACAGATCGTGGACGGACTTGCCGATCAGTTCCTCTCGCCGATACCCGAGCAGTCGCTCTCCAGCCTTGTTGAATCGCACGAAGCGCAGCGTCGCTGCATCCTTGACGAAGATCACGTCGGGAATGTTCTCGATGATGCTGTCAAGGAAATGTTCGCTTGCTCGTGCAGCCTCCTCGGCGTGCTGTCGCTCGACGATCTCGGCCGTCTGGCCCGCAAGCGCCTTGCTGAGTTCGGCAGTGCGCTGTGCGGCGCGCGCTTCGAGCTCGGCATTGAGATTCTTCAGCGCATTCTCGGCCTGCCTGCGCTGTCGCCGGTCTTCTAGGAACTGCTCGACAGCGCGCGCCATATCGGCGATCTCATCGCGGCCGTAAACGGGGACACCGGCTGGCCCACCGTCGACCTCGCCGTGGCGCAGAAAGTGGCTGACCCGGCGCAGCCGTTCGACGACGTGGCGACCGAGGAACGTCCGGGCAATCAGCCAGGCAAGCAGCAGGCTCACCGCAACTTCGCCGCCCACCCACCTGCGCGTGCGGTCCAGGTCCGCAGCCAGATCTTGAACCGCTTTCCGGTAGTCGCGCGTGAAATACTCGGACTGCTCGTGCGCCGCCGCGGCCAGAGCGTCGGCCTGACGGCGCAGATCGTCATCGAGGCTGGCCAATGACGCCCCGGGCCGCGGCGCAGCCGCCGGCGCGACTGCGGCGACCAGCGCGGTCTCGCGGACCTGCGCCTCGATGTTGACCGTATTGCGGAAGCGCTGACTCGATCGATGTAGCGCCAACGCGTCGACACCGACGTTCTCACCCGTGGGGGTGGTCGCGGAAGCGAGGCGGTCCACCAGGCGGTCGAAGGATGCCAACTGCTCCATGATATGCCGATGTGTCTCGCGCACCGAGCCCACGGCATCGTCATTCGACAATTCCAATGCGAGGCGTTCGATCATCAGAGTGCGCTGTGCCAGGTCCTGTGCATCTTCCTGGCGAGCCAGCCGCTGTTCCGCCAACTGGCGGATGGCGTAAACCGAACCGGCCAATGAGTAGATGGTCGTGGCACCGACCACCACCACCAGGGTGGCGAGGCAAGAAACCACGAGCGTGAACTGCGCGGTGAGGGACCGGGGGAGCTGAAGTTTCACGGGCGTTGCCAGATGCGGCGATAGACGTCGCGATAGCCGTTGTTCGGGTCGTAGAGCAGGCGATCGCCGCCGTCCGCTGCGACGTTGTCCGCGGTCACGAGATGCACTGGAAACACGTATCCGGTGACGCGCTGCCCGGCGAAGAGCCGGTTCAACTCGTCGATCAACTGCCAGCCGTGCAAATTCACGGGTTCCGCCACGGTGCCCGTCTGGAAGCTGCCCGTTCGGATGCGCAGGAAGGCGGACTCGCTACCGTCGCCGGCCGACAGCATGGCCATGGCGGTGCTCGGCATTTCAGCCTGGGTCAGCACCGGGGCGGCGTAGTCGAAGTAGATGTCGTTGACGGCGAGCGCATATGTCCAGCGCTTGCCATACCGCTCGAGCAAGGCGCGTGTCGTACCCGCCATCAATTCCTGGCTGCGCGCAATCGCCACGTCGCGCACTTCGAGCAAGGTGCAACCGCTGCACGCGCGCACGACGGCGGCCATTTCATTTGCCTTGCTTTGCGCGATTTGGAAATTGGAGTCCGTGAAGATGACGACTCCCGCATGCCCGCCGGACTGGACGATGGCCGCCAGCGCGGTCACGCGCGCGACCTCGAGCGGGTCCGTCGTCACGTTCATCGCCACGGGCATGCCGGACACCGGGCCGGCCTGGGCCGCGACATGCCAGCCGACGATTGGAATCTTCCGCTCGGCAAACGGCCGCAACCCGGGCAGCAGGGCGCGTGCGTCGCCACCGACGATGATGAGCCCGTCCGGACGACTTGCCAGCGCGCTTGCAAGCGTCTTCAGCCGCTGATCCGGCACGCCGGCGGAGTCGAATATCTGCACACTCCAGCCGATGACCTTGGCTGCCTCCAGCACACCGTCGATCACGCCGACGATGCCGCCGTTGCGCAAATCCTCGGCGACGATGGCGATCCGTTTCCCAGGTTGCGCCCGCGGCCCGGTGCGCGGCCCGCTCCAGGGTGCGGCCGGTTGCGCCGCGGCATCGACGACGCGTTTCGCCGCAGCCAGGTAGTTCTCCCCGGCGACCGACGTCCCCGGTACGGAGGCAGCCGGCGTACCTTGCGCCGCAGCAACCGAAAGCATGCATGCGCATACCCACGCAACGAGCCAGCCCCTCATCGTTTTCCCCAAGGCCCCGACGCGATTCGCCGACCGCGTTCTCAATGTACCGAAATGCCGCGCAGGGTCACCCTGCGAATCAGATACTACACCGCGCCCGCCGCGTGCCATCGGACATGCGTGCGCCGCCTCGCATGAGAGTCACGACGGTTGGCCGGTTTCGATTTATGAAGAGAGAACTATTGCGATGAACCGAAAAACGCCGCAACAGCGTCTTCGCTTCGCGGGCGTCAGCATGCAATCGCGATGCGTCATTCAAGGTGCCGTGGATGTGCGAGAAAGAATCGCATCATCTCGGCGCTGGCATCGGGGCCAGCGGCATCCGTGTACGTCCCGCGGACACTGCCACCGGCCCACGCATGCGGGGCACCATGGATGATCCAATACTCCGCATCGATGCCGTTGGCAGCCGTCAGGCGCCGCCGCGTGCATGCGCGCCCCGGGCGGTCCAGTGGCTCGGTGACGGGGGACGTGCTGGCGCTGAATGCCCGCACGAGCTCGCTGCCGTTGGAGGGATGAACCGTCTTGTCCGCGTCGCCATGAAAGACGATCAACGGTCGCTTCGGCATTGTCGACCCGTCGTGACCGTCGGCGCCTTGCGCACGCCGCGCCCCTACGGCCCCCTTCATCGCGGCAAGCGCCGACGGCACGTCGTGAGCGCAGCGATATGGCAGACCCGAGTGGATTCCCGCTGCGGCATACAGTTCCGGATAGGTGTGAATCATCACCGCGGCCATCGCACCGCCCGCTGACAGACCGGCGACATACACGCGAGCCGGATCGACGCTGTGATTGGCTATCACGTCGCGCGTGATTCCCGCGATCAACGAAGGTTCGCCCCGCTCCCGCTGCTGGTGGCCCGGCTTGAACCAGCTCCAGCAGCCGGACGGATTCGCCCGCTTCGATTGAATCGGATAAGCAACGAGGCAGTGGTGACGTTCGGCGAACGTGTTCATCCTGGTGCCTGCCGCGAAATCGTCCGCGTCTTGCGTGCAACCGTGCAACATCACGATCAGCGGCAATGGCGCCCCTCGGTACCCGCTGGGCACGTAGAGCTTATAGTTCCGCTGCCCGGCGTCGTTCACGTACGTGAGCGAACTGAAATGCCCACGGTCCTCCACATCGGCCTGCCTGGCGACGTGCGGGCGGACGAACGCCTCCGTTGCTCCCGCGCGTGCAGATGGGTTCGCGTCGAGCGCGTCGACAGGTGGCTCAGGCACCGCGCGCTCGGCGCTGCCATCGCCCCCGCGCAGCGCTCGTTGAATCGCCGCGGTAGCTTCAAGCGGCCCTGCGGTACGCAACAGGTGCATCGCCTCTTGCATCGACGAAAGGAAATCTTCATTCATCTTCATCATCGTTGTCCGTATGGTGGTTCGAGCAGCGGGCCCGGCTAGCTGATCCTTCCTGCCAACGCTGCTTTGACCGAGGGTGAAGCGTGGAACGCGCCGAGCACCACGACCGACGCGATCGTGGCAAGCGCGAGTTCAGGCGTAACATCGGATGCAATGCTGGCCAGCCCCAGCACATGAATGTTGAGGCGCTGCTTGGCCGCTCGCGCCGACTCCAGGTCCTGCTTCGAAAAGTGCTGTAGACCCAGTACCAGCGCCCGGCGCGTCACCGTTTCATTCACGGTCTGGGCGTGGACCGCCAACTGATTGCGGATCGCCGTTCGAATCAGATCCGTGCGATTCGAGTAAAAGCCTTCTTCGACCAGCAGGTCGATCTGACCGAGGTCGATCGGGCCAAGATTGATGGTGATCTTTTCCGTCTCGCCACCCTTCGGACGGGGCGGCACCGTGAGTGCTGGGGGGGATTCGCTCGCTTTCATTTCTCCATCCTGTCACCATCCAATGGGATGGTTATAGGGTAGAGAAGCCACCGTGTCAACCACGGAAAGGAGAGTTAGGATGAAATCGGTACTCGTGATTGCCTTCATCGCTACTTTTAACGCGGCTGCGATCGCCGCCACTTCCATGGGATCCTATTCGAGGAACGGCAGCGACCAGCAGGACGCTTGCCGTTCCGCAATCGCTGCTTCGGAGCAGGACAGGATCAATTGGCTATCCCAAGGATGGACCTTCGCAGGGACGTCAAGCTGCACCTGCTCCGGAAGTGGAACAAGCTGGACTTGCTCAGTCAACGCGACCTATTTCCGCCGATAAACGATAGGTGTCCTGCGTCTTCGGTGTCAGCTTGCGCATGCGCATGTCGTCGATCATGCGCTGACGCAGTGGACTGGCGTTCGCCTGTGAGGAGGTCATGATTCGGCTCCTGTTGAAGAACGAGGCGGATTGCCTCATTCGCCAACATAAAACCGCGTGACCGACCTCTCCCTAACTTCCAGCGTCAGATCGGAGCCCCTACCGTCGATATCGATGGGTATTCCCTCGCCTCGCCCGCCAAAACACAGGTTCGAACTGGCGGAACCCCATTCGGCCTTCGCCCGGAGGCTATGCTTGATTGGCGCATTCGCACCATATGACCAGGGAGGCGCGTCATGAAATCCGCGCTATGTGTCGCCGTCTTCAGTCTGCTGTTCGCGGTCCAACTGGCGCACGCCGCCTGCCCCAATGACGCCGTCTTCCTCGTTCTCGGGGATCAAATTCGCGGTTACCCGTTGCGCGCCAACGGAACGACTGAGCCCTGCCAGGTCCTGCAGGGGCCGCTCACTACCCTCATGACGGCTGGCGCGACGGTGATAGACAGAAAGAACGCCTTTCACGTCGCGCAGTTTCTCACCAACAGCACCGTCGACATCTTCCCGCGCAAGGCCGAGGGCAATGAGGCGCCCAGCCGCTCGTTCATGCTGACGACGACCAATGACCTGCTCAGCATCGCGGTGGATTCCCACCTCAATGACTTCGTCCTAAGCGTTCGCCCCTCCGAGGCAGGTGTATACGTTGTTCCCAAAAACAGCTCTGGGCCTTTAACCAGTTCGGCTCACATTACCGATCCGAATATCGTCCAGTACGTGAGCATTGCGATTGACAGTGACGACAATCTGCTGATTGCGGGTTACGATGCACGAGGAGCGGCGTTGATCGACACGCTTGGCACGAGCCGGAACATGACCGCGCCGCCGCTGCTGCGCAGCCTCACGGGTAGCAAAACCGGCCTGCTGCCGGCGGGCGGGCTCTTTGCCAGGAACACGATGACGCTCGCTGTCGATCCGGATACGGACGAATTATTCGTCTTCAACTCGACCATGGACCTGACGCAGAGCCAGGTGAGCGTTTTCGCCGCGCAGGCCAACGGCGATGTGCGGCCGGTACGGACAATCAGTGGTCCAGCCACGGGACTCACTGCCTCTGGCTTACCGGGAAACACGATCGCCGTCTCCTCGGACGGGCGGCTCCTGGTTGCCGCGCCGAACCGGCGCATTCTCGCGTTCGCGCCGGGAGCAAGGGGCAATGTTGCACCCTCTCAGGTCATCGAGGACTCCACCCTGGGTCCAACCACCCAGGGAGGGATCGCGGCGCGATCGCGCGGAGGCGGACAACAGGATGGAAATGACGATGCTCGTGGAAAGGACTCAGCCGGTAACAACTAATCCGATCGAACATAGAGCTTTAGCGTCGAGCCGCCGCTTTGGGTAAATCTGAAGGTTTGTTCAGGGTCGTGCTGCTTTCTCACGCTCGGTGATCAGATTCGCGGTTACTCCGCGCGCGCCAATGGAGCGACCGAACCCTGCCAGGTGCTGCAAGGGCCGCTCACTACCCTGATGACGGCCGGGGCGACGGTTATCGACAGGAAGGACGCCTTTCACGTTGCGCAGTTTGGCAATGACACCGTCGACATCTTTCCGCGGAAAGCGGAGGGCAATCAGGCGCCTGGTCGCTCGTTCATGCCGGGGATGACAAATGACCTGCCCGGCATCGCGGTGGACTCTCGCCTCAACGACTTCGTCCTGAGCGTTCGTCCCTCGACTGCGGGCGTGATGGTCGTTCCCGCCAATAGCTCCGGGCCGATACCCAATCCGGCCCGCATTACCGATCCGAACATCACCCGATACCAGAGCATCGCGATCGACGGCGACGACAATCTGCTGATCGCGGGTTATGACATACAGGGAACGGCGATCATCGACACGTTCGGCACGAGCCGAAGCGTGTGTTCAGCTCAAACGTCCGTCGTGGGACTCGAGCACTGTCTTTAGTGGATCGGCTTGACGCTTCCCAGTCTAGGGATGAATAGTTTCGCCGCGATTCAGCATGCCGATGAACTCTTCGATCTTGCGCGCCCGTGTTGCGGGCTTCTTGGCATTCTGTATCCGAAACAGGATGGCGTAGCGGTTGCGGCCATTCAGCGTCGCAAAGAACGCGCTGGCCCTCGGATTGGCATCCAGCGCGGCCTGCAGGTCGTCCGGCACCCCGGAGTTGCCGGCGGACGTATACGCGGCCTCCCAGCGGCCGTCCTCTTTGGCCTTCTCAATTTCTCGCATGCCCGAAGGAAGCATTCTGCCTGCGGCGATCAGCGCTTCTGCACGGTCTTTGTTGAGCTTCGACCAGACACTTTTTGCGGAGCGTCGAGTGAAGCGTTGCAACCAGTATTCTTCACTTTCAGTCTTTTTTTGACCGTCGATCCAGCCATGACAAAGGGCACTTTCCAGCGCCTGTTCGTAGGTCACGGTGGGTTCTCGAGCGCCCTTTTTGGCAATGCGTAGCCATGCCCCGGCCGAGGTATCGCCGTTTTGCGTCAACCAGCTCTCCCATTCACTCTGGTCAAGGAATGTCAGACGAGGCTCGGTCATGAAGCGATGCGGAGGGTTCCCGTCAGCGGCGGAATGGATGATGACATTGGCCCGATCACTGCACATCGGCGGCGCGCATTGCGCGGTATTCCCTCCGCACGATATCCATGAGCTCCGCCACCGAAGTCAACGCGCTCTTTTGCTCGTACGTCACGCGGCCTCGCTGCATCAACATGATGCGATCCGCAATATCGAGCGTCTGCGCGTAGTTGTGCATGATCATAATGATCGACAGCCCGCCTTTTTCCTTCAACCGCATCAGGAGGTCGATGATGAGCCCCGCTTCACGCGCACCCATCGCGGCGAGCGGCTCGTCGAGCAACAGAATCTTCGCATTGGAATAGACGGCGCGCGCCACGGCAATGGCCTGCCGCTGGCCGCCTGAAAGGCGCTCCACGGGCAAATCCACCGAAGGCACGTGCACGCCGACATCGTCGAGACACTGCGCCGCGCGCTCGCGCATCTGCTTGTGATCGACCAGCCTGAACGGTCCGCGCCTGACGATTTCGCGGTTCAGAAACATGTTGTGATAAATGCTCAGCGAATTCGCGAGCGCGAGGTCCTGATACACGCATTCGATGCCGAGCGAACGCGCATGATCCACGGAGCGCAGCAGCGTCTCCTGACCGTCGATGTAAAGCGTGCCGCTAGTTTGTTGATGAAAGCCCGTCAGTATTTTGACGAGCGTCGACTTGCCCGCGCCATTGTCGCCGAGTATGCCGAGAATTTCGCCGCTGCCGAGCGTAAGCGAAACGCCGTCGAGCGCAGTCACCGCACCGAAACGTTTGACGAGGCTCTCGCCGTGCAGTGCGAGCGGCGCATCGGCGGCCGCGTTCGCGCCAGGCGAGGCGGTTTGCGATTCGTCCATCAGCTCCCTCCCTTGCGGCGAATGCGTCCAACATGAATGTTGAAGATCATCGCCGCGAGAATCGCGGCGCCAAGAATGATGTTGAACGTAAAGGCGTTGATGCCGATCAGCGTGAACCCATCGTTGAGAATGCCGAGCACAGCAGCGCCGATGAGTCCGCCCACGATCGTGCCCGAGCCGCCCGTGAGCGGCGTGCCGCCGATCACGGCGGCCGCCACGGCAAGGAACATGATCTGGTTGCCGCCCGCCTGCGGGTCGATCGAGGTAATGCGAAAAGCCTCGAGCATGCCGGTGAAGCCGGCCAGCACCGCCGCGAGAACAAAGTTGCCCAGGCGCAGCCGGTTCACGTGAATGCCCGCCTCGCTCGCGCCGAGTGCATTCGCACCCGCCGCCTGGGTATGCAGACCCCAGCGCGTATGCCGCAGCAGCACGTGCATCGCGAAAGCGATCGCCACCGTCCAGACGATCTCGCTGTAGCCCCACGCGCCCATGAACTCGGAGAACATGGGCGACCCGGGTGTGGCGGCGGGCGTGCCGTGCGAAACGGTGAGCGTGATGCCGTTGATCAGAAACAGCGTGCCGAGCGTGGTGACGAACGACGGCAGCCGCAGCCAGACCGTGACCGCGCCGTTGACGAAGCCGACGGCCGCCGAGGCCACGAGCCCCGCGATCACCGCAAGCCACATCGGCGCACCGGCTTCGTTCGCAAACACCATCATGAACGGCGCGAACGCGAACACCATGCCCGCCGAGAGATCGATATCCCCACCGATCATCAACATGATTTCGCCGAACGCGATGATCGCCACCGGCGCAATGAACTGCGAAAGGTTGACGAGGCTCGCGTTGGTGAGCAGGAAATCGTGGTTCGCGAACTCGAAATAGGCGGCCAGGAGCACGGCCACGAGCAAAATGCGCAGCTCGGCCGCCCATCGCGATACGAACGGAACGCCCGCGCGCCGTGCCGCGCGGGCCGCTTCGATCTTGCTGGTTTCGTTCACTGTATTCATTACGACCTGATGGCACCCTTCATCGGAACGATTTGCGGCTTGGTGGTCTTGCCTTCATAGCGTGTCGAGGTATTCAGATACGGCTCGACCGTATCCTTCGTCACGAATTTGAGGCCGGTATTGATGTCGGCCGGTCCCACCAGTCCGCCCGAAGCGAGGAATACGAACGCCTCCATCACAGTATAGAAACCCTGCACGTAAGGTTGCTGATCGATGGTGAAGTCGAGGAAGCCTTCATGGATATGTTGGATCGTGGCCGGAAGCAAATCGAAGCCGCCGCCGTGCACACCCTTCGATGGAAGATTCGACTCCTTCATTACCTGGGCAACGCCCTGTGTACTGCCCGCGTCCACGGCGAACATGCCCTTGAGGTCCTGGTGGCCTAGATAAAACGCCTTGATCTTCGAAAGCTCCTCGTTGACGGTCGCACCGGTAGCCACGGTCTGGATATCGATCTTCTTGCCGGACTTCTTGATGGCGTCCTGCGCACCGTCCAGACGCGGCTGGATATTGAGCTGCCCCGGCGTCGCGATGAAAAGCGCAACCATCCCGCTGTCGATGAGACTCACGATGCGTTCGCCCATCTGATAGCCGGATAGATAGAGGTCCTGCCCGATATAGGCGAGGCGGGGATTCTTCTTGCCGCGCGGCGCATCGGCGTTATAGGCGAACACCGGAATCCCGGCATCGAGCGCGGCCTGGATGGGCTTGTCGAACGCGCCCGGATCGACGATTGGCACGGCGATGGCGTCGGCCTTGGCGGCAATCGCCGAATTCACGGCGCGAACCATTTCGCCCGCGTCCGAATTGGCCGAGCCCGTCCACTGATAATCCATGTTGAGCAGCGCACAGGCGTCCTGAATGCCGTACTGCGTCGGCACGAAGAACGGGTTCGTGGTGACGTGATTGACGAACACGATCTTCCATCTCTTGTGCGACGGGAAAGCCGCCTCGGCAGCCTGCGCGGTGCCGATCAGCCCGCCCGCCCCGCCCAGTGCGCCCATCAGCGAAAGCGCAGCGCCCAACCCGGCCCCTTGCATCAGTCCGCGCCGCGCCGCGCTGAAACCCTCACCGCCGTGTTCCTGGTCGTCATCCCGTTCGTGTGCCATCTCTTCCTCCAGTTCTTTACTTCGTGGGTCGATATGATCGGCGTCGAGCCGATCGCATGCAGATGCCGGATGGCACCGGGAGCGCCGTTGGATTGAGCTTGACCGGGGCATGCACAACTGCAACCTCGGTCGGAGGCGTTCGATGATGCGCCGCGTGGTACCGGCAAAATGTTAGTGCAGTGCGGCTGTGCCTCCTAATCCACGTAAACCCGTAACTAGTCGGACTATTTTGAAGCTGTCGTCGAAATCGATTTGACTGTTCGATCGTGCGTCGCGCGGCGTTACCGAAAGCTTCTGCAGTCTCGCCGCACCCGCTGACTACGAAAATCGCCAACTAGTCCGACTACTAGGCGCTCAGCCGAGGGACCTTGCGTTCGGCCGCATCGGCAGGTCACCTGTCCTTGTTTTCATCGGAAAACGTACTAACGTTCAAATGGCGGCCAAGAGCCGTCCATACCTAAAAGGGAGACATACGCCCCCGGGTGCTGCCGAACCACGGCCGGCACGGGCGAGGGGTACCGATCATGAGTATTGCCGCCCGCTTTCAGGTCGAATACACCCGCTATCTCGACCCCGACGGTAACGCGACGCAACCGCTGCCTGCGTTTGCAAACGAAACGTCACTGCTCGTCGAACTATATCGCGCAATGACACTGACGCGAACGTTCGACAACAAAGCAGTTGCACTGCAACGCACCGGCAAGCTGGGCACGTTTGCCTCATCGCTCGGGCAAGAGGCCATCGGTGTCGGTGTGGCCGCCGCCATGCAGCACGACGATGCGCTTTTTCCTTCCTATCGGGATCACGCCGCCCAATTGCTGCGCGGCGTCACCATGACTGAAAGCCTGTTGTATTGGGGCGGCGACGAGCGCGGGAGCGATTTTGCCGCTGCGCGTTACGATTTTCCGAATTGCGTACCGATCGCGACGCAGGTCTGTCATGCCGCAGGCGCGGCTTACGCGTTCAAGTTGCAAAAAACGCAGCGCGCGGCGGTCGCGATCGTCGGCGACGGCGGCACATCCAAAGGCGACTTTTACGAAGCGATGAACATGGCCGGCATCTGGCAGGCGCCGCTGGTCATCGTCGTCAATAACAATCGTTGGGCCATTTCCATGCCGTGCGAACGTCAGACGGCAGCCGGCACGCTCGCACAAAAGGCCATTGCGGCAGGCATCGAGGGCCAACAGGTGGACGGCAACGATCTCATTGCCGTGCACGACGCGATGCGCCGCGCACTCGACAAAGCGCGGCGCGGCGACGGCCCGACGCTCATCGAAGCGCTCAGCTACCGGCTCGGCGATCACACGACGGCCGACGATGCGACGCGCTATCGCGATCCGGAAACAGTCGCCCAACAATGGGCGAGCGAGCCCATTGCACGTCTTCGCAAGTACCTCGTGCAAGCCGGTGTCTGGGACAAGACGCAGGAAGAAGCGCTTTCGCGGGCCTGCCGCGAGCAGGTCGAGAGCGCGGTCGAAGCTTATCTCGCCGTGGCGCCGCCGGACGTCTCGGCCATGTTCGAGCATTTATATGCAACGCTGCCGCGTGCGCTCGACGAACAATTGGACACGGCACTGCGATTCGCGAACGGCGAGAGCGCGGAGGACGACCATGTCTGAGTTGAATCTCGTCGAAGCCGTCAATCGTGCCCTCGCCTACGAGCTGGAGCACGATCCATCGGTTGTGTTGCTCGGCGAGGATATCGGCGCGAACGGCGGCGTATTTCGCGCCACGCTCGGATTGCAGGCGCGTTTCGGCGCCGAACGCATCGTCGATACACCGCTGGCCGAAACGGCGCTTGCCGGCACTGCGATCGGCATGGCCTCGATGGGCTTGCGTCCTGTCGTCGAGATTCAATTCAGTGGGTTCATTTATCCGGCGATCGACCACATACTCAATCATGCCGCGCGATTGCGTCATCGCACACGCGCAAGGCTCACGTGTCCGCTCGTGATCCGCTCGCCCTGCGGCGCGGGCATCCATGCACCCGAGCACCACTCCGAGAGTCCCGAGGCGCTGTTCGCGCACATGCCGGGGCTACGGGTCGTCATGCCCTCCTCGCCCGAACGCGCCTACGGTTTGCTGCTGGCCGCCATACGCGATCCGGACCCCGTCGTCTTTCTCGAACCGACCCGGCTCTATCGGCTCTACAAGCAAGCGGTCGAAGACGACGGTACCGCTGCGCCACTCGACACATGCTTCACATTGCGCGAAGGTACCGACGTGACGCTCGTCAGTTGGGGCGCCATGCTCCATGAAGTGCAAATGTCCGCCGACGTCCTCGCGGCCGAGGGCGTCGAAGCGGAGATCATCGATGTCGCGACACTGAAGCCGCTCGACATGGAAACCATCGTGGCCTCCGTGGCGAAGACCGGACGCTGCGTCATCGTTCATGAGGCGCCCCGCACATGCGGGCTCGGCGCCGAAATCGCCGCGAATCTCGCGGAGCGCGGGCTCTATTCGCTGCTCGCGCCGATCGAGCGCGTCACCGGCTACGACGTGGTCGTTCCGCTCTTTCGGCTCGAGGCCCAATACATGCCGAGCGTCGCGCGCATCGTGAGCGCGGTCCGAAAAACGCTCGAGGCATCCACATGAAAGTCTTCAAGCTCCCCGACCTCGGAGAAGGCCTGCAAGAAGCCGAGATCATCGAATGGCGTGTCAACGAAGGCGACGACGTGAAGGCCGATCAACCGCTTCTAGCGGTCGAAACGGCCAAGGCGATCGTCGATATTCCTTCGCCGCAAGCGGGCCGGGTCGCCAAGCTGTTCGGCAAGAAAGGCGACATCATGCACCTGGGTGCGCCACTCGTCGCGTTCGAGGGAGCGAACGACGATACGGGCACGGTCGTCGGCGAGATGCCGCAGATGCAACCGACTCAGCCTTCGACATCTTCTACGCGTCCCGCACCCGCGGGACACATTGCGCGCGACGTATCGATGCGCGGTATCGTCGGGGCCGGCGCGGGCGCTCGGGCTCCCGCGATCAAGGCGACGCCGGCCGTACGCGCGTTGGCCCGCACGCTCGACATCGATTTGGCGATGGTCACGCCGTCGGGCCCCGATGGCGTCGTGACGTCAGCGGACGTGCAACGCACGGCAAAGCTGCTCGTCGAACTGGGCCCGCCCGAGGAGTTGCGCGGGGTGCGGCGCGCGATGGCGCAAAACATGGCGCGCGCCCAAAGCGAGGTGGCCGCGGCTACCGTCATCGACGATGCCGATATCGATGCCTGGCCGCCCGGTACCGATGTCACGATCCGGCTCATTCGCGCGCTCGTGGCCGGATGCCGCGCAGAGCCGGGACTCAACGCGTGGTTCGACGGCCGCGCGGCGCGCCGCCATGTGCTCGCGCATATCGATGTCGGCATTGCGGTCGATCTTCCCGACGGCCTCTTCGTGCCCGTGCTGCGCGACGTGGCACATCGCGATGCGGCCGACTTGCGCACAGGCCTCGATCGCATGCGCGCCGACGTTCAAGCGCGGAAAATCCCACCCGAGGAATTGCGCGGCGCAACCATCACGCTGTCCAATTTCGGCATGATCGCCGGCAAATACGCCGCGCCGATCGTCGTGCCGCCAACCGTGGCAATCCTCGGTGCCGGTCGCATTCACGAGGGCATCGTGGCGGAAAACCGCCAGGCTGTCGTGCATCGGATCTTGCCGCTCAGCCTGACGTTCGATCACCGCGTGGTGACCGGCGGCGAAGCGGCACGGTTTCTCGCGGCGGCAATCGCCGATTTACGGGCGCTCGACTGACGACTGACGTAGCGCCCATTCGGGACGCCGTTTAGGCCGAATTTGCCGCCTCCATCGCAAAAAGCGGCAGGGTTCGCTCCCCGCCGCCTTATGGGGATTGGGCGCCCGGCCGGCACGGCTCTTGCAGAGATCGATCTATGCGGCCTGCATTTCCCCGCATCCTTTTCAATTCGCTCGTGCGAGGTCGATATGTTAGGAACCATTTTGCTCGTCGTGCTGATTCTCCTTCTGATCGGCGCTTTTCCGGCCTGGCCGTATAGCCGCGGCTGGGGCTATGCACCTACCGGTGGTCTGGGCCTGTTGCTCGTCATCGTGATCCTGCTCGTGGTGTTCGGCCAGATATAGCGCTCCAAGCCTGGTTTTTATTCGCTGACTTGCGTGCCGCGGCATCCGATCCGCCCGCGGCACGCTCAATGCAATGAGGTGCGCGAAAGACCATTGCGTCTCGAGGAGAACGAAATGCACTTCGTTGCGCTCGCAACCGACTACGACAACACGCTCGCCACGGACGGCAGGGTAGTCGAACGCACCTGGTCGGTGCTGGAGAAACTGCGGCAATCGGGCCGGCAGTTGCTGCTCGTGAGCGGACGCGAGCTCGACGATCTGAAGTCGATTTGCCCGCGCCTCGATCTCTTTGCGCGTGTCGTCGCCGAGAATGGCGGCGTGCTCTACCAGCCCGATGGCGGCGAAAAGCGGCTGCTTGCCCCGCCGCCGCCCGATGCGTTCGTCGCCGCGCTGAGGCAACGAGGCCTTCGCGATTTCAGCGTCGGCGAAACGCTCGTCGCGACGATGAAGCCGAACGAGCGGATCGCACTCGAGGCGATTCGCGATCTCGGGCTGGACTTGCATGTCGTCTTCAACGGCGATGCCGTGATGATTCTTGCGCCCGGCGTCACCAAGGCAACTGGCCTGATGGCCGCCCTCGATGAACTGGGCCTTTCGCATTTGAACGTCGCCGGCGTAGGCGACGCGGAAAACGATCACCCCCTGATCGACGCGTGCGGATTTTCGGTGGCCGTCGGCAATGCGCTGCCCGCGCTCAAAGCCCATGCGAGCATGGTCACCCAGGCTGCCAACGGCCAGGGCGTCGAAGAACTGGCCCGCGCGTTGATCGACGACGATCTGAGTTCGCGCATCTCCAACGTCGAACGCTGCCGGGTGCTGCTCGGCCATCGCCTCGACGACGAGGAGCGCTCGCGGGTTCACCTCGGCGCCTACGGCACGATTGCGCTGTTGGCCGGGCCCTCGGGCGGCGGCAAATCGACGGTGACCGCCGCGGTGCTCGAACGGCTCGCGGACGCCGGATACCAGGCCTGCATCCTCGATCCGGAGGGAGACCATTGCAGCGAAGGCAGCCTCGTCGCGCTGGGCGATCCGCATACCGTGCCTTCGATCGATAACGCATTGCAACTGCTCGAGCGGCCCGAACAAAGCGTCGCCGTCAATCTGCTCCGCGTGCCGCTGCCCGAGCGGCCGCAGTTTTGCGCGAACTTGTTGCTGCGGTTGCAAGCGCTGCGGGTGCGGACCGGACGACCGCACTGGCTTGTGTTCGAAGAGGCGCATCAGCTCTTTCCGGCGGGCTGGGACCCCGCGGACACGTCGCTGCCGATCGTGCTCGAGACTGCACTGGCCGTTACGGTCCATCCGGACCAGGTGGCTCGTCCATTCCTGCGGCAAGTCAACACCATGATTGCCACGGGCGCGAAGCCCGCCGCAACGATGAACGCGTTCGCCGAGGCGGCCGGCGTTGCTGCGCCGTCGCCCGCCCTACCCTCGGATGCGCTCGAGCGGGGACAAGTGCTTGTCTGGGAAACGATGCGGCAAGCCGCTCGACCCTACCTGGTGCAAGTCGAGCCCGGCTCGACGCAGCGCCGGCGGCATCATCGCAAGTATGCGGAAGGCTTGTTGATTCCTGAACGCAGCTTCTATTTCCGGGGTCCCGAAGGCAAGCTCAACCTGCGCGCGCACAACCTCGTGCTGTTTCTCGAGATGGCGGATGGCGTGGACGAGGACACCTGGCGCTTTCATCTCGAACGCGGCGATTATTCGCACTGGTTCGGGGAAGTGATCGGCGACGACGAGCTCGCGCAGGAAGCCAAGACGGTCGAACGAGAAACATCGCTCTCGCCCGACGAGAGCCGTGCGCGCATCCGGGCCGCTGTCGAAAAGCGGTATACGCAGCCGGCCAATCCGTCGTTGCCGCCGCTGCGGGCATCGTGAGATGGGGTTGCGGCGCTATCCGACTACGCGACTATTCGACCATCTGCCAATGGGTCGCATCCGCGCCCGAGCGCCGGGCCAGTTCGGCGAAGGCCGAGACTTTCGCATCCTGGTCGAACGGTTCGCGCCATCGCACGAGCAAGCGCTCTTCGAACTGCTCGTCGCCGCGCCGCCAGGCCGCGCCGCGCCGCGTGACGGAGCAACCGAGAGCGGCCAACTCGTGAGCGAGTCGGGACGGGCATTCGCTGCCCGCCCCGTACTCGACGGTGAGCCACGCGCTCTTGCGGCGGTGCATGCGCTGCTCGACATAGTGCAGTCCCCATAGAACGGCCAAGCCCAATACGATGGCGCTGGCAGCCAGCCGATATTGCCCGCCGCCGATACATAAGCCGACGATCGTCACGAACCACAACGTGGCCGCGGTCGTCACTCCGGTGACGAGTCCGTCTTTGCGCATCACCGCGCCCGCGCCGATGAAACCCATGCCCGTCAGTACCCCGAGCGGCAAACGCATCAAGTCGAGCGTCGGAAACGAGTCCGGATGCTTTCCGGCCTGCGGCAGCAAAGCGTTGACTTGCAGCATCGCGATGCAGGAAGCGAGGCACACGAGCATCGTCGTGCGCAAGCCGGCGGTCTTTCCCGATTCGCTGCGATTGAAGCCAAAGATAAACCCGGTTCCGAGCGCAAAGACGAGCCGGATCGCGACAGCTTCCCAATCGAGCACGAGCGGCATCGTATCCATGGCGAGCGCAAGCGCCTCCTTGTGTCGATTCCACCGACCGTCGAGCAAGCGCCGGGCCCGTTCGACCGCCCCGGGGTGCGCGCTGCCTTGCTCGATCGCCAGGCTCCGGCAACATCGACTCATCGCATTGCAAGTCTTACGCAAGCATGCTGCGCAGCCGCAACCCGCCGCACGGACGTGCTTTCGGTGAGAAGCGGTACGTTGTTTGCGGTGCCTTATCCGTACCGCAGCCCAGCGCCTCGTCGGCATCGGGCTGGTTTATTCTCAACCATTCGAGGAGCCGTTATGAAGCGTTCGTTCTTGGCTTTGGCCTGCTGCGCGTTGTTGATCCCCGGGCTCGGCAATGCGCAAACCGAGGCCGCGTCGACAACGTCGGCCAATCCGCTACCCGAACCCGATCGCAACTTCGTACAGGCGGCAACGAAGTCGTCGTCGACTGAAATCGACGCGGGCAAGCTCGCGCAATCGCATTCGAACGACAAGGATGTGAAATCGTTCGCACGTCACATGATGTACGACCACACGAAGATGACGGTGCAGCTCAAGGCCGCGGCGCCTCACGATGTGACGGCGCCGAAGGACAACTCGGACACCGAGCTGCTCGATTCTCTACGCGGGCTCAAGGGTAAGGAGTTCGATCGAGCCTACATCAGCAAGCTCGGAGTGAAGGGCCACGAGGAAGCAGTCGCCGCCTTCAAGAAGGAAATCGAGAGCGGGCAGAACGCGGATCTCAAGAAATTCGCGCAAAAAGAGCTTCCCGTAATCGAAAAGCATTATCAGATGGCCGAATCCCTCGCCAAGAAAAAAGGCGTGAGCGAATAACCGATCGACTGCCCGCACTGGGCGCAGCGGCCGGCACGCGATACGCGTGCCGGTGCGCACCGCTTTACTCCGTACTCGTCCATTCGACGTTGGCACCGACAGAGCGCAGGTTCTCGACGAAATGCGGATGCGCGCGCCGGATCGGCAGGGCGTTCTTGATGACCGATTGCCCTTCGATGCTGGCCGCCACCATGAAAAGCGCGATGGCCACGCGGATGATATAGGGGCTCTCCACCTTGGCCGGCGTGAGCGGGATGCCGCCGAACGTGATGAGCCGATGCGGGTCCGAAAGAAACACGTGCGCGCCGAACTTCGATAGCTCGACAGACCAGCCCATTGCACCGTCATACACCTTGTTCCAGAACATGGCGCTGCCTTGCGCGCGCACACCGAGCGCAATGAAAATCGGCAGAAGATCCACGGGCAGATACGGCCATGGCGCCGCCTCGATCTTGGTCAGGATGTTGGGCGTAAACGGCTTGCGCACGCGTAGCGGCCCATCGCGCCGGGCGCGCGACCAGCCATCGCGATGGACGACATCGATGCCGAACTTGGCGAACGTCCTGTCGATCAACGGGAACTGCTCGGGCGCACTGTTTTTGACCGCGATATCGCCGCCCGTGATCGCGCCCAGCGCGAGAAACGTGGCGATCTCGTGGAAATCCTCGTCGAATCGGAACTCTCCGCCGCCGAGCTTGCAGCCGCCGGAGATGGCGAGCCGCGATGTGCCGATACCGTCGATCGGTACGCCCAGCATCGCGATGAACCGGCAAAACTCCTGCACGTGCGGCTCGGATGCGGCATTGACCAGCGTCGACGTCCCCGATGCGGCCGCGGCGCAGAGCACGAAGTTCTCGGTCGTCGTCACGGAGGCGTAATCGAGCCAGTGATCGTTCGCGCGCATGGCGGCGTCACTGCGTACGATCAGCGAGCCGTTCGTGCGCTCGATGCGCGCGCCGAAACGTTCGAACACTTCGACGTGCGGATCGATCTCTCGTACACCGAGCGTGCAACCCTTGACGTCGTTTTCGAGGCGCGCCACGCGAAAGCGTGCAAGCAGCGGCGGCACGAGCATGATCGACGAGCGCATCTCCTCGGGCAGGTGATGGCGACTCGGGTCGAACACGGTCGCGCGATGATGGAGTTCGAGCACCCCGGTCGCGAAGTCCATCGAGACCTCGCTGCCGAGCGTGCGAAAAATATCGAGGATTTTCCTGACATCGGTGATGTCGGGCACGCCGATGAGCCGCAACGGCGCATCGGTCAGCAAGGTGGCGCAAAGAATCGGCAGAACGGCGTTCTTGTTGGCCGAAGGCGTGATTTCGCCGCGCAGCGGAAGGCCGCCGTGAACGATAAGGTCAGACATATTGGGGATGAGCGGTGAACGAGCGAAAAAGGCCAAGGCGCATATCATGCCATCGTCGGGCGGCGGCCGGTCCGAAATCGGGCTTCTCGGCTCGATCGCCGCGAGTCCGCGCGAATCGTTCGAGCCTGCTCAGGTTCGTATCGCTGCGATCCACATGCTTTCGCATCAAGCACTTACATGGACTCCCGGCGGGTTATACACAGGTTTGCCCCCAATATCTGGGGATAAGTCTCGTCGGTCTGGGCGAAGCCCGGTCAGCCAGCCCGCCGCAGGCGAGCGCCTCCCGGCCGGTGCGTTAAACTGGCGCCTCCCGCTCTCTTCGCCCACCGATTTGCCCGTCTTCACACTTGCCGCGCCGGTCACGGCCGAACTCGAAATCCGCAAAAGCCGCTTCATCGCGCATGCGCTGCCCGTCGCCGATCGGGACGCGGCAATGGGGGCGCTGCGGCAGTTGCGCGATGCGCATCCCGGTGCCACACACGTTTGCTGGGCGCTGCTCGCCGGAGGGCAGTCCGGCATGTCGGACGATGGAGAGCCGTCCGGCACGGCCGGCCGCCCGATTCTCGAAGTCCTGCGCCATCACGATCTCGATAGCGTGCTCGGCGCCGTCGTTCGCTACTACGGCGGCGTCAAGCTCGGCGCGGGCGGCCTCGTGCGTGCCTATACCGATGCCATTGCCACCGCGCTGGGTGAGGCGCAACGTGTCGAGCGCATCGCTCAGGCACGGTTGGCCGTCGAGCTCAGCTATGCGGACGAGGCACGCGCGCGACGGTGGATGGAGCAGCACGACGTCGTGCTCGTCGAGAGCCGCCATGGTGCGCAGGTGTGGCTCGCCATGCAGATGCCGGCGAGCGAAATCGAGGCCGCGCGCACTACGTTGCGCGATCTCACGCAGGGCCGCGCCGTGTTCCCCGAAGACTCCTGATTGCGCTGCGCTCGTCGGGCTGTGCAGCCCGAACACCGCTCTGGGCAAGGCTTGCGGCCCGTAATGCAGCGTTACCGATCTCGCAAGCCGCTTTCACCTGTGTCAGCGCGCGGCCCCTACACTGGCTCCGTGGTCAAAACAACGCACATGGAGTGCAAGGAGTAGCGCGATGAACAAGAAGCTCGTGGGAGCATTGATCGGCCTGACGGTATTGGGTGTCTCGAGCGCGGCATCCGCGCACGTCGATCTGGCCATCGGCGTCGGCATCCCCGCGCCGGTATATGTGGCTCCGCAACCCGTCTACGTGGCGCCGCCGGCACCGGCCTACGCGGCACCCGTGGCGGTAGGCTATTACCGCGGCGACGACTGGCGCGCACGCGAGTGGCGCCGCCGCGAATGGCGCGAGCATGAATGGCGCGAACACCAATGGCGCGAACGCCGTTGGGGCGGTTATTGACGATCAACGGCTCGCTCGTGCAGGCGGACTGGCGAGCCAATGCACGCTGAAAAGCCGGGCCTCGTCTGTCCAGACGGGACCCGGCTCGAATCCTGTCGATACCGCAAGTGCACGGAAGCCCTCGATCGTGAACTTGTGCGAGTTCTCCGTGTGAATGCTCTCGCCCTGATCGAACGCAAAGGCATGTCCCCCGAGTCTGACCGTCTGCGCGCAACGGCTCACGAGATGCATTTCGATACGCTGTCGGCGTGGCTCGTAAAACGCGTAATGCGCGAAACGGCTCAACTCGAAATCGGCTCCCAGCTCTTCGTTGGCACGCCGAAGCAAATTCAAATTGAACGCGGCGGTAACGCCTTGCCGATCGTTATAAGCGCGGTGCAAGACGTCCGGGTCCTTCACGAGATCGACACCGATCAAGAGGCCGCCGCCTTGGAGCAGGTGCGCCGCCCGACGTAGAAAGCCGCGCGCCTCGTCCGGGTCGAGGTTGCCGATCGTCGAGCCCGGAAAGAACCCGACACGCCGCTCCGATGCGGCCTCCAGGTCGCCGAGCGCGCCCTCCTGCATATAGTCGGCTCCCACCGGGTGTACGTGCAGCCACGGATAGTCGGCATGAAGTCTGCGCGCCGCACCCTCGAGATGGTCCGCTGAAATATCGATCGGAAAGAAACGGCGCGGGGCCTGCGCGGGCTCGAATGCATCGAGCAAGCGCCGGATCTTCGAGAGCGATCCTGCGCCGAACTCGACGATATCCGCGCGCGGGCCGATACATTCCGCGATCGCACGAGCATTGCGCTCGAGGATGGCGAACTCCGTCCGAGTCGGGTAGTACTCCGGCAATTCGCATATCCGATCGAAAAGCGCAGATCCGGCCGCATCGTAGAAATACTTCGGTGCCACACGCCGCGGCTTCACGGACAGGCCGGCCAAGAGGTCGCGTTCGAAGGCGTTGCTTGCGCCGCGCGGTTGCCGAACGTCGCCGACGAATGCCGCGGCGCCCGAGCCGGCGCCGGTCAGCCCCGACGTGTCAGATGTCTCGAACAAGGCGTACTCCAGAGAATTGCCAGCGCGCCGCCGGCGGAAAGAAGTTTCGGTAACTGCGACGGGCATGACCCGGCGGTGTCGCGATACTGCTGCCGCGCAAGACGAGTTGCCCCACCATGAATTTGCCGTTGTATTCCGCTGCAAGGCCCAACATCGGGCGAAAGCCCGGATAAGGATCGTATGACGACCGCGTCCATTGCCAGACGTGGCCCATCATCTGGTCGATGCCCGGTGCATCGAAGGCAGCCTCCCATTCGAACTCCGTCGGCAATCGCGCGCCGGCCCACTCGGCGTACGCCGCGGCTTCATAAAAGCTCAGCTGCGACACCGGTGTTTCGGCCTTCATCGGCTCGAGACCGCCCACCCCGAATACGAGCCATTCGTCCACGCTTGCCGCATCCGATGTGGCGCCCTGCCCGCGCTGCCGCCAATAGGCCGGCGCGTGCATCCCTTCGCGCTGCACCATCGCCCATCCGTCCGAGAGCCAGAGTTCAGGCCGCTCGTAACCTCCGTCCGCGATAAAGGCAGTGTAGTCGCCGCATGTGACGAGTCGATGCGCGATTTCGTAGGGACGTAGCAAAACTTCATGCCTGGGTGCCTCGTTATCGAAGCAAAAATCCCCGCCCTCATGACCGATCCTGACGACGCCGCCGGGACGGGACAGCCATTCGATCGGCCCGGAATGCATCGTCGGCCAAAGCGGCGTGCCCACGTCGGGGTTCCGATAAGCCGGCATGAGAGGGTTGCACGAGAACGCGTGCAGGGCATCCGTCACGATCAGTTCCTGGTGTTGCTGTTCGTGATGAAGTCCAAGCGTCACGATCGGCTCGATGGTGTCGAGCAAATCGGGCTCGGCGCGGTCGAGCACCGCCAGCACTGCTTCATCCACATGCAGGCGATAGGCATGCACCTCGTCGAGCGACGGTCGAGTGAGCATCCCACGCTGTGCCCGCTCGTGGCGAGGCCCGAGCGCTTCGTAATACGAGTTGAAGAGAAACGGATAGCGTTCATCGAAAAACCGGTAACCCGGGACGTGCTGCGCGAGCAACACCGTTTCGAAGAACCAGCTCGTGTGAGCCAGATGCCATTTGGTGGGGCTCGCATCCGTCATGGACTGAACTTGTTGATCCTCCGCCGAGAGCGGGCGGGTCAGTTCGAGGCTGTATCGGCGGACTTCTTCGAAGGCCTGCCGCAGCTGGGATACATCGCAGCCCATCGGCTTTCGCTCCTTCATCAAGGCAAACACGGTCCGATCCGCGCTACCGGCGCGGCCGATCGTATCGGTGGCGGCCACCGCTTTTGCATGCACTGTACTTTACTCGTGCGAAGCTTGCACGGCATGGGAGCGCGGCTTGCGCCGCGCCGAGCCGGCCGCGGCCAGCGGCGGCGGCGCGTCGCGCTTTGGGAGCGCAACGCCTTCGCGCCCGAGCCACTGCTTCAGGCGCTGCGCGTCGAAAGGCGCCTGCACTTTCTGGTCGTTGTCGAAGTAGCAATAGATATCCCTCGGCGTACGTGTCAGGCGTGTCTTCGCAATACGTCTTGCGTCGCGCGGCTCGCTTCCGCGTGCCCATGTGGCGATACGTCTGGCCCAGCGTTCGAGCGCGGCGTCCGAATAAGCGCCGCTGTATAGCGTTTCGGTGCCATGCAGACGCAAATAGAGAAAATCGGCCGTCACGTCTTCGGTATAGGGCCAGTCGGCCACGGCGTCGGAGACGACGAGCGCAACGCCATGCCGTCGCAGTATTTCCGGAAACTCGGGCGTGCAAAAACTGCGGTGCCGGATTTCGACCGCATGGCGTAATTGCCCCGCCCGTCGCGTTTCGCACCATGGTTTGTCCACGCGCGCATCGTGTCGTTTCGCAAGCGTTACGGCATCTTCCACCGTTGGAGGGAGCAGCGCGAGAAACCGCTCGAGCCGTGTCGCCTCGAATGGGAAATTCGGCGGAAACTGCCAGAGAAACGGGCCGAGCTTGTCTTCGAGGGCGAGCACGCCGGAGGCGAAGAAATTCGCGATCGCGGGCAGGGCCGACTCGTCGCGAAAACGCAGCATATGCGTGAGATACCGTGGCCCTTTCACACTGAATACGAAATCCGCGGGCACGGCATCATGCCAGCTCCGATAGCTGTCTATCGTCTGTAAGGAGTAGTGCGAGCCGTTGATTTCGATCGTATCGACGGCTCGCGATGCGTACGCGAGTTCGCTCGCCTGGCGCAATCCTTTCGGATAGAAGACGCCGCGCCAACCCTCGTAGCGCCAGCCGGAAATGCCGATATGAATTGCCATCGCTCGTTCATCAGACCTTTGCTTCATATGGTCGAACGAGCAAGCACCGTTCCTATTCCAGTCGCGATGCCGATAAATGTTCGATTGGCCGCGCGCGCTCGGGGCGCGCGCAGCCAACGATGGCGCCTCTATTGAACGATTCTCGTGACGCCGCGTCCGCGCGGATCGGCCGCCGGCTCCGGCGTATCGCCGTTGATCTCGATGGCCTGGATGTCGCCGTTGAAGCCCTGCTTCTGCAAGACATAGCCCATGTCCTGCAATTGCTTCGCGAGTTCGCCCTCGATCGGCTTGTACGGCTCCCAGAAGATCGTGTTGGGCGGCAGCAACTGGTGGTGAAAGCGCATCGCCGCAACGGCATCGGGCAACGGCATCTTGAAGTCATAGACGTTGCTGACGACCTGGAAGATCGACGTGAAGATGCGCGAGCCGCCCGGTGTGCCGATGACGAGCGCCACTTTGCCGTCCTTCGTCAGGATCGTCGGCGACATCGATGACAACGGACGCTTTTTCGGCTCGATCGAATTCGCATCGCTGCCGACCACGCCGAACATATTCGCCACGCCCGGCTTGGCGGAGAAGTCGTCCATCTCGTCGTTCAACAGAATGCCCGTGCCGTCCGCCACGACGCCCGATCCGAAGTAACCGTTGATCGTGTAAGTGTTCGATACGGCGTTGCCCCATTTGTCGATCACGGAGAAGTGGGTCGTCTCCGCTTTCTCCGGCATCGAGGTGCCGAGGCCCGGCTGCACGCTCTTCGTGTCCGATGGCTTGTCCGGATTGACTTCGGCCGCGCGCTTGGCGATGTAATCGTCGGAGATCAACTGCGCAACGGGCACCTTGAAGAAATCGGGATCGCCGAGATATTGCGCGCGATCGGCGAAGACACGCTTTTCGATTTCCGCGACGAGGTGAATGTACTTCGCCGAATTGAGCGGCACGCCCTCGAACTTGTCCTTCAAATCGGCCTTCATCTTCAGCAACTGCACGAGCCCGATGCCACCCGAGCTCGGCGGCGGCGCCGTAATCACGTGATAGCCGTTCCAGTCGGCCTGCACCGGCTGGCGCCATACTGCCTTGTATTGCTGCAGGTCGCGTTTCGTGATGAGGCCGCCGTCCGCTTTCATCGAGGCCGCGATCAGATCGGCCGTCTTGCCGTCGTAGAACTCTTTCGCGCCTTTCTCGGCGATGCGCGTGAGCGTCGCAGCGAGTTCCGGCTGCTTGAACGTGACGCCGGTATTCAGCCCGCCGAAATATTTGCCGAAGTTCGTTTTATCGCCGAAGTCCTTCGCCGCGTTGTCGCGACGCTCCTGCAATTGATCGCTGACCTCGAAGCCGTCGCGCGCGTAGTGAATGGCCGGTGCGAGGACCTGTTTCCATTTCAGTCGGCCAAAGCGCTTTTGCGCCTCCCACATTCCCTCCACGGTGCCAGGCACGCCGACGGCGCGCGGGCCGACGAGACTCATGCCCTTGATCACGTTGCCGTCCTTGTCGAGGTACATGTTCTTCGTCGCCGCCAGCGGGGCCCGCTCGCGGTAATCGAGGAAGTACGGCTTGCCGTTCACGAAGAGCGTCATGAACCCGCCACCGCCGATGTTGCCTGCCTCGGGATAAGTCACGGCCAGGGTGAAGGCGATCGCCACCGCCGCATCGACGGCGTTGCCGCCTTCCTTGAAGATCTGCTCGGCCGCATCGGCGCTGAACTCATCCGCGACCGCCATGGCCGATGCCGTCAATACGGGTTTCGTCGTACCGGTCTTGGCGACGGCCGGTACGCTTTCCATCAGGCCGAGCGATGCCGTTGCCAGCGCAACGACACTCCACCCTGCTGCGGTGGCCTTGATGCGGCTGATTGAACTCATGAAGTCCCCTCCTTGTAAATCATCGTATGCACGCGCTTATATCACGCGGAAATGGTTTGCGAAACGACGAAGTTTCGTAGTCGCATTCCGTGGCGGCAGTTGACGGCTTGGAGCACTCGCACGGCCTGACTCGCCTTGGCACGCTGACGCGGTCGCAGAGTCCGCGCTGAGCAACCACCCCGAGGGGAAAACGGGGCTCGCCGTCGCAAAAAAGTACTATTTGAACCAGACATTTACGCAAACGGTCTCCGGCTAAGAGCCGCGAGCACTGCAAGTGACTGGCGGCCCGCTGGTGGATAATTCGCGGCATCGGCACTCGTCAGTCATCTGGGCGTTGTCCTTTCGGAGCCATCATCCATGTACACGCACACCGTTTCCGCTCACCACGGCTCGCAATGGATCGTGGAGGGATGGGCGCTGTTCCGCGTGCGGCCCGCAGTATGGGTCGCGCTTGGCGCAATCGACCTCGTCGTCACGGTTTTGCTCAGCATGATTCCGGTGATCAGCGATCTAACGCCCGTATTCACCGTTTTATGGGCCGGCGGCATGTGCGCCGCGGCCGAAAACTGCCGCACGCTCGGAACCGTTCGCGTGGCCGATGCGTTCAACGGCATTCGCCGTCACGCTCAGCCGCTCTTTGCCGCCAGCCTCGTCGCACTGGCAGCCGCGCTCGTCTGCGATTTCGCCGCAAGCCGCATGGCAGCATCGTTCAATGCGCTCGCACTCGCTACCCCCGGTGCGGCAAGTGCAAGCGCGCCGTGGCTCGCCGCGCTACTCTATGCGGTAGCCGTCATCGGCGCCGCGCTCACGCTTTGGCTCGCGCCGGCGCTGATCGTGCTCGAACGCATGCCGCCGCTGGATGCGCTCAAAGCCAGCGCGGTCGCGACCTGGCGCAATCCGCTGGCGGCGCTCGTGTATGGGGTATTCATCGCGGGCCTGGCCGGCGCCGCGCTGGTCACACTCGGCATCGGCCTCATCGTGCTTGCGCCGCTCGCGTATCTGTCGACGTTTGCGGCTTACCGCGATCTGTTCGCGAACCGGCGAACCGGCGCGGATACGCCGGCTTGAAAGTTCAGCGCAAGCCCCACATATCGACGTCATGACGCCCTCTCTCGCTCACGAGGCGCTCGCCGAATTCCACCCCGCGGTCGCCGCGTGGTTCGAGCGCACGTTCGATGCGCCCACCGAGGCACAGTGCCGTGCATGGCCGCCTATCCGGCGCGGCCGCTCGACGCTTGTCGCCGCACCGACCGGCTCGGGCAAAACGCTGACGGCCTTTCTATGGGCGCTCGATCAACTCGTGCGCGACGGGCTCGCCGCGGGCGGCGTGCTGCCGGACGCAACGCTCGTCGTCTACGTCTCGCCGCTCAAGGCGCTGTCGAACGACATCCATGCCAATCTCGAGCGGCCCCTGGCCGGTATCGCGGAAGAACTGGCCCGACTCGGGCTGCCGCCCGTCGATATCCGCACGGCGGTCCGCACGGGCGACACGACGCAACGCGAACGCTCTGCGCAACGGCAGCGGGCCCCGCACATCCTCGTCACGACGCCCGAATCGCTCTACGTGCTGCTCTCGTCCGACTCGGGCCGCCGAATGCTCGCCACGACGCGCACGGTCATCGTCGATGAAATCCACGCTGTCGCCGCCACCAAGCGCGGCAGCCATCTGGCGCTCTCGCTGGAACGGCTCGACGCGCTCTGCAAGCGTCGTCTGCCGCGCATCGGGCTGTCCGCCACGCAAAAGCCGATCGAGACCGTCGCACAGTTTCTCGTCGGGCAGGGCCCGCATGCGCAGTGCGCGATCGTCGACGTGGGCCACAACCGCCCGCGCGATCTCGCGCTCGAGTTGCCCCCCGTCCCGCTCGAAGCCGTCATGGCCAACGAGGTCTGGGAACGTGTCTACGACAGACTCGCCGAGCTCGCGGCGGCGCATGCAACGACGCTCGTCTTCGTCAATACCCGCCGCATGGCCGAGCGCGCCGCGCGTCATCTGACGGAGCGGCTCGGCAAGGATGCGGTCGCGGCGCATCACGGCAGCATGGCCAAGGAACACCGGCTCGATGCCGAATCGCGGCTGAAGCGGGGTGCCCTGCGTGTGCTGGTCGCCACCGCCTCGCTCGAGCTCGGCATCGATATCGGCGACGTCGATCTCGTGTGTCAGCTCGGCTCGCCCCGTGCCATCGCGCCTTTCCTGCAACGCGTGGGCCGCTCGGGACACCACGTCGGCGGCATGCCGAAAGGCCGCCTTTTTCCGACTTCGCGCGACGATCTCGTCGAATGCGCCGCGCTGATCGATTGCACGCGGCGCGGCGAACTGGATGCGCTCGTCATTCCGCGTGCGCCGCTCGACGTGCTCGCCCAGCAGATCGTGGCGGAGGTGGCCTGCGAGGAATGGAGCGAGGATGCGCTTTTCGAGTGCTACCGCCATGCCGCGCCGTATGCAACGCTCACGCGCGAACGTTTCGACGCCGTGCTGCGAATGCTGGCCGAAGGCTACACGAGCCGTCATGGGCCGCGCGGTGCGTACGTGCACCGCGACATCGTGAGCGGCACGCTGCGTGCGCGCCGCGGCGGCAAGCTCACTGCCGTCACTTCGGGCGGCACCATCCCCGATAACGCCGACTATGCGGTGCTGCTCGAGCCACAAGGCATCAATATCGGCACCGTCAACGAAGACTTCGCGGTCGAAAGCCTCGCCGGCGATATCTTTCAGCTCGGCAACACCGCCTATCGGATCCTTCGTGTCGAAGCCGGACGCGTGCGCGTCGTCGATGCGGCGGGGCAAGCTCCGAACATCCCGTTCTGGCTCGGCGAGGCCCCCGGGCGCAGCGACGAACTGTCCGCCGCCGTTTCGCGTCTACGCGCGCGCATCGACGCGTTACTGAGGGCTCCTGACGATACGGCGCAATCGTCCGTGGCACCCACGCTCGTGGATGAAGCAGTGAAGACGCTCATGCGCGAGCTGAACGTGAGCGAGAGCGCCGCGCGGCAGATCGTCGAGTATCTGGCCCGCGCCCGCGCCGCACTGACGGCATTGCCCACGCAGGACACCGTCGTGATGGAGCGATTCTTCGACGAGTCGGGGGGCGCGCAGCTCGTCATCCATTCGCCGTTCGGCAGCCGGATCAATCGCGCGTGGGGGCTCGCCTTGCGCAAGCGCTTTTGCCGCACGTTCAACTTCGAGCTGCAAGCCGCGGCAACCGAGGACGCCATCGTCCTCTCGCTCACGAGCGCCCATAGTTTTCCGCTCGACGAAGTCTGGCGCTATCTGCATTCGAATACGGCCGAGCATGTTCTGACTCAGGCTCTGCTCGACGCACCGCTATTCAACGTACGCTGGCGCTGGAACGCGACGACTTCGCTGGCGTTGCCGCGCTTCACGGGCGGGCGCAAGACGGCACCTCAATTGCAGCGCATGAAAAGCGAGGATTTGCTGGCGGCCGTCTTCCCCGATCAAGTGGCGTGCCTCGAGAACATCGCCGGCGAGCGCGAACTGCCGAATCATCCGCTTGTCGATCAGACGATCGACGACTGCCTGCATGAAGCGATGGATTGCGACGGCTGGGTTGCGTTGCTGCGTCGAATCGAAAGCGGCAGCGTCTCGCTCGTGACGCGCGAGCTCGCGGCGCCCTCTCCGCTCGCCGCCGAAATTCTCAATGCCCGGCCCTACGCGTTCCTTGACGACGCCCCGCTCGAAGAGCGCCGTACGCAAGCGGTACTCTCGCGCCGTTTCAGCGAGCCCGACAGCGCCAACGATCTCGGCGCGCTCGATGCGCAAGCGATCGATACGGTGCGCCAGGAAGCATGGCCGCGCGTGCGAAACGCCGACGAGATGCACGAGGCGTTGATGACGCTCGCGTGCGCGAGCGAAAGCGAGGTTCGGTCGAATGACGGGTGGGCCGCGTGGCTCGCGGAGTTGGTGCGCTCGGGGCGCGCAACCCGTATGCAGATCGCGCAAGCCGACGCGCTATGGATGCCGCTCGAGCGGCTTGCCGCTTTTCGCGCGGTCTATCCCGACGCTGTGTATGAGCCGCGCCTCGTCGTCCCGGCGCAGTTCGATGTGGGCGGGTCGGCCGGCGACGCGCTCGTCGAGATCGTCCGGTCACGTCTGAGCGCCCTGCCGCCCTCCACCGTTGCTCAACTGGCGCGCCCGCTTGCGCTGCCCGCCTCGAACGTTGCCGGGGCGCTCGTCGCGCTCGAAGCACAAGGCTACGTCATGCGCGGCCGCTTTTCACCGGGCGCGAACACAGACGAATGGTGCGAGCGACATCTACTCGCACGGATTCACCGCTATACCATTCGGCGTTTGCGTCGCGAGATCGAGCCTGTCGAGCGTGCCGATTTCATGCGTTTTCTGTTCGAATGGCAGCGCATAGCGCCCGACTCGCGCGGCATGGGACCCGACGCGCTCGCCGCCACGCTCGAGCAACTCGAAGGCTTCGAGGCGCCCGCCGCCGCGTGGGAAGAAGACATCCTGCCCGGCCGGATTCG